>Ga0228535_1000268_pt1 | contig 168417 bp, 135 predicted proteins | sample SJ1metagenome_FD_168457 | JGI IMG/M metagenome (GOLD analysis project Ga0228535, IMG submission 168457) | Enriched culture of PCE-dechlorinating microbial communities from Ithaca, New York, USA - SJ1 | ecosystem: Engineered > Modeled > Simulated communities (microbial... > Unclassified... | reverse complement strand
TATCTATTAACACATCCGGGAGTATCTCCCTAAGCAATTCTTCTGGTTTCATGACCGCAAAGTTATGTTATATTCTTAAAGTTTGAAAGGGGAAAAAAATATATCAACCGAGAAAATCCGCTGATCCCGAAATTGATTTAAAATTGGTTTCGGACTTTTTAATTTGATACAACTTTTAATCCGATAATTGAACCTATTAAAGTTGCAATGAATAACATCCTCAAAAAGGTTGCAGGTTCTTTAAACACAAAGATTCCAATTAAAACTGTGCCTATCGCTCCAATACCTGTCCAAACAGCATAAGCAGTTCCTATAGGTAAAGTCTGAGTTGCTTTTACTAAAAGGATCATGCTTAGGGTAAGCGTAACAACAAAACCTGTATACCACCAATAAACTTCACTACCTGTGACGGTCTTTGCTTTTCCTAAACAAAATGCAAAAGCCACTTCAAATAGACCTGCTATAATCAAAATTATCCAATTCATTATGTTTTTATATTTTATGAGTTCGTATTTGTAGCTACTTATATTATACCTTTTCTTCATTATCGAAAAGTAAAATTCATCGACTTTGTATTACAAAATAAATCTGAATGCTATACTACAACACAAAGATACAATAATACTTTCAGAGATGAGAAGTTTTTTTATTATTAAAATTTACACTATCTTGATGATAATTAAGACAAAAAAACTATATTTGTAACCAATTTATAAACAATAATACCATGGACATAGAAATTTGGCATATTTGGTAAAGTCATTTATCTGCCTTACGAAGCAACCGGAGTACTGAGTTCGATTGGTGGGATAAAAGAAATGTTGGGAGGGAAGTGAAAGTAATCCTTAAATAGGTTATGATTATATCTGATATATGCAATTTTCATTTTATAAAAAATAGATATTAATATTTGAAAAAAGTAATTATTCTGACTTCGTTTATTTTAGCAAGTGTAATAGCTTTTGCACAAAACAATTATGAAGAAGTCGTGTATCTGAAAAACGGTAAAACAATTCGAGGAGTTATTATCGAACAAGTGCCGAATGTTCAAATTAAAATCGAAACCGCAGATGGTGATATTGGTATTTTTCAGATGGAGGAAATTCAGAGAATCACGAAAGAAAAAATTCAGATAACGGAAAAACAAGTAAAACAACCTGTTGCCCCACAACAAGAACAAACGCCTACGTCGCAGCAAATCTTAGAATATCTGAAACAAAACAATCTTGTGATTGTACATAAAAAAGATTACAAACCGAAATATCCATATTTGTTTTCGCTGCAAAGCGGCTTGGCGCATTCGCTTATCGACCTGAGCGAGATGCAGCAAAATTATACTCAATATTATGAACTTACAAGTGAAGAAGTAAACAAATACATCAGCAAAATCAAGAACGGTTTTTTTCTTAACGCCGGTTTTCATTATCTTACCACTAATTTTTTAGGTATTGGCGCAGAATATAATTTTTTCCGTTCGGCTGCCAAAGGCGAATTTCTTGTTAATCCAAATTATGGTTACGGTAGCTCCTCTCTACCTGTTTATATACTAATGAATTCTAATGAAAAAATGTATTTGAACTTTATAGCCCCTTCAGTTATGTTTTTGCAATATTTGGGAGAAAATAAGAAAATATGCCTAACCGAATCACTCGCACCCGGTGCGCTATTTATGAGAATGGAAGGCAGAAGCATTGATTACCATGCTTATGGTGGCAATAACAATAATCATGTCGGGAGTCCGCCAATGTATTACGCTCCATCGGGTAGCGTTGTTACGAGTGCAAATTTTTCGGCAAAAATCGCTTTGTCACTCGACTATTACATTACACCGAACTGGTCTACCGGCTTGACAGGCAATTTTATTTGGGCGAATATTAAAAAAATCCGTTATAAAAGCAAGCAGAGCGAAGACAGCAGTACTCTTGACGAGCCGCTCGAATTTTCACATCTCGACTACGGATTTGTAATCCGTTATAATTTTTAGTCTTTTATTTCAACCAGATGAACATGAAAACTTCAATTCAACACATAGTGCTCATAGTCGCCGCCGCAATCGCTTTTTCGTGCAGCGATCAATTTATCAACGAAACCCTTGATATTTCAGGCGTTGCCGTATCAGCAATCATCATTTCGCCTGAGTGGGAAAGCGACAACTATCAGTTTCAATGTGAAAATGCGGAGAATGCCGATTTTAGCATCGAAAGTAAGCCGGAATGGTTGAGCATTGATAATAATTCGGGAACATTCTCGGACGGAATGGCAACAATTACTTGTAAAGCAAACGAGTTGAAAAAATTTGCGAAAACAGGTATATACATCGACCAAATGCTCGTGCTTGCAGACGGGAAAAAATACGCTGTTCCGCTGTATTACATCAACGAAGGCGATCCGAAAGTTTCCGCTCCGGTGAACTTTGAGATAAGTTATACCAACAATAATTCGCTTACAATAGGCAACACCGGCGACGGCATTTTACTTTGGGAAGTAATTGCTATGCCCGACTGGCTTGCTTTGGATACAGCACAACTCAACATAAACAATTTGATGATTGCAAAAAATGCAAACGTAACCATTCCTTTTGTATTCAATCCTAATGCAGCGATAACCGGAATTGCGAGTGGAACTATAGTGTTAGCAATCAATGACAAAAGCAAACCTACTGTTACAATCAACATAACGGCTGATTTTGGGAGCCCACAACTTAATTATTATTCATACAACACAACTATTGATTTTGGTAGTACAACAACAAGCAAAAGTATTTATTTTTCTAATCAAGGAAATGGTTTTTTAACGTGGTCGTTTGAAAATCTACCCGAATGGTTAAGCGTTTCAAAACAGAGTGGGACGTTGAATTATTATGATAGTGAAAATATAACATTAACCTGTGACCGCGCAAAACTTACACCCGGACAAATTCGGCAGTTATCCGCCTCGTTTCAAACGATCCGGTTAATCCGACATATCAAATAACAATTTCTGCACGTGCCCCCGGCAGTAACACGAATGTGAAAGCTATAGAAGGAAATATCGTTGATGCTTGTTATAATAAAAACACGGACATTTTATACTATGCTACAAGTCAGCCGAATAAACTTATTGCATACAATACGCTAACAAAAAGCATTGCCCACGAAATTACATTAAGCAAAGCCCCAACTTGCCTTGCTATTTCCGAAGATTTTACAAAAGCGACAGTGGGACACGGTGGACTGATAAGTGTAGTGAATTTGGGAAATTTTGAGGTAACAAAAACGATAGAATTAGATTTTTCTGTATATGATATTGCATGGGCAGAAGATGATTGGTTTTGTTACACCAAAACAAGCTCACCTTTTAGCAGTTTACTTTGGATAAATACATCTACATTAGAATCATACAACACAAATGATAATGATTTAGACGAAAACAGCGCTGTAAAAAAAGTTCCGACCCAACCATTTATTATTGCATCACGACATTCAACAAGTCCAAGTGGTTTTTTTGCGTACAGTATTGCAACAAAAGCACAAAAGAGTTATTCACACATGGATTTAACAAATTTTTGGTTTACAGAAGACGGAAAATATACTTTTGGTAGAAACGGTAATGTGTATAGAACATCAAGTGCCACAAATTCAAATAATACTTTTGATGCAGAAATCAATTCTATTGGTCGATTAAACAACGGTTCAACTTATTATTATTCCATTTGGATAGACCATTCTGCAAAAACACATAATATTTGGGCTATATTAGGAATTTATTACCCCAACTATTCTTCAAATATTTATCAATTTGAAGACAACGATTACACACTTGTAAAAACTTATATTATTGACGATTTATATCAACCTGATTCCCAAACCGCAGCTTACGAAGTACAGGCACACTACGTTTTTGCAAACGGTGCAGGCACGGAACTGTCGGTTTTACGCAAGGGAACGGGCAATAATAATTGGTCGATAGAATTTATTAACGTACAGTAATCTTTATATGACATACACTCCTTCAATAACATAAAAATCTCATTTCTTTATTAAGATTTTCTGTATATCTTTTGTATTTTGATGCTCAACTTTAACAAAGTAAATACCGCTATTAAAATCTGTGGTGTTAAGACTTACAGAGGTATTAGTAGAAATGGTTGACCACACTTCCCGTCCGGTAATATCTGTAATAGAAATCAAGGCATTATTTGGAAGATTATCAATTGTGAGATGATTGTAGGCTGGATTAGGATAAATATTTAGTTGCAATTTATTTTTCTTAGCAACACCACTAACCTCTTCATCATATCTGTAAATTTTATTCAATCCTGCAAAATAGACTTTTCCTTCGCAATTACGTAGAATTGATTGTGTATTTCCAGGTACCAATTGACCAAGAGATTCATAAGATAAACCCTCGTCCTTACTTATCCAGCTATCTCCAAGTTTAGTGGTAATAATCAGATCATCTTTATAATAAGCTGTACCCATTAAAAATGAGCTGATTGGTTTTCCGCTAAATTGAAACATGATATCTTTAGTCCAAGAGCCCAGAAATAATACGCTACCTTTGTACATAGCCATCGTTCCGTAATCATAAACCCTAACAACATTTTTATTCTCCAGCTTTGACAGATATACATGATAATCATTTGTGAAGGTAGTTGCCCTGTATTCTATCCAAGTCTTTCCTCCATCAATGCTCGATGCATTATTGGTAATGATAACCGAGTCATTAACTTGAAGATAAGTTCTAAAAATTGGAACACCTGATCCTGTAGGTATTTCTCCATTGTCTGTCCATGACTTACCTTGATCGGCAGATTTATAAAAATGGAACTTATTAGTATCGAGGTTATAATTAGTAGTTAACCAATTGTTTTCGCTCAAACGAAGTAATGAACCAAGCATAAAATCAGCATTTACGCTCTCCAATGTGAAGTTAGTTGTGTAGTCTGTTGTTTTATAGACCTTGTCAAACAGCAAATACAAAACATCTCCCTGAAAGAACATATCATTAGGCTCTGGATAACTCAAAGGAAGGACAAATTCTTTCCATGTTACACCATAATCATCAGAAACAGAATAGATTCTGGCATTATTGAATAAACGATTGGCACAAGCCACGATTGTTTTTCCATTGGAATTTGTAGTAATACGCTGATATTCGTATAGTTCAGTGTCAGATGATGGAGCATTCAAATCAATCCATCCTGCAGATACATTCAAACTAAAAAATACAATACAAGAAATTGTGATAAGAAGATGTAATTTTGTTTTCATAAATAAGTGTTTTAAAGTAAATTTTATGATGACTTATTTTAAGAGTAAACAGTCCTTAATTATAATTGTTCACGAAGTGATAGAAAATTTAATCAAAAATTGAGGCTAATTCGCCATAATTAAATTAAACCAGATTAATCCTACTTCAAAATTTTCCTTTTCTCTACATTTTCAAGTATCTGCATTTGCTGAATCGCAATTTTATTTAAACGAAATAATCTTTCAGATTGAGACAATCCTTCATTAATAAAAACGGCATTCAAATTTTCCAAGTTCGACAAGCAAATCAACTCATTAATACCGGCATAATCCCTGATATTGCCTTTCAACTCCGGATTAGTATTCCGCCATTGTTTTGCCGTTTTACCAAATAGTGCCATGTTTAGCACATCAGCTTCATTTGCATACACATAATTAATTTGTTCTTTAGTCAGCTCAACCGGAATAAGGTGTTCTTTTATTGCATCTGTATGTATATGGTAGTTAATTTTCGCTAATTCACGCTTCGCCGACCAACCAAGTTGCTTTTGCTCTTCTTCTTTGAGGCGTTGGAATTCTTTTACTAAATACAATTCAAACTCTACCGAAACCCAACTTGCAAACTTAAATGCAATATCTCTCTGTGCATAAGTTCCACCTCCTTTCCCATTTTTTGTAAATAATCCAATTGCAGAGGTAAGTTCTATCCACCTGGATGGACTCATTGTAAACGCATTACTACCAGCATCTTTCAAAAGGGGGTCGAATTCGACCCCTTTAAAAGCAGGGTTGTTCAACATCTCCCAAAGACCAAGATATTATAATGTATTTTTCAGACGCATCCAGTTTTTGACTACATCCTTAGGTTCAAAAGGATTTTTTTGCTTTGCAATATCTGTAATACAAATATAATCAATGCCATTAATCTTTAATGTTTTGACTATTAATTCTTTTACTGTAATATTCACTCCATTTCTCATAGATTTACTGTTTAATTTTTTCAGCCACAAATTTAATCATTCCTTTCCATATTGTTTTATTACATTTTAAAAAACATCACTCACAAAACCACGTAATTTCACAAATATGGTATATTTCATCCTTTTTTTGTACTTTTGCAACAATTTAGAAATAAAAAGATTGTATGAGTATTGAATTAAGTGAACAAGAACAGTTCAGACGAGAAAGTCTCAACCGTTTACGAGATATGGGGATCGACCCTTACCCTGCCGCTTTGTATCCTACAGATGCATTTTCAATAGATATAAAAGCTGAATTTAAAGATGATGCTCCGGCAAAAGATGTTTGTATCGCCGGTAGAATTATGACTCGCCGCATTATGGGTAAAGCTTCGTTTATGGAGTTGATGGACTCGAAAGGACGCATTCAAGTGTATGTGAGTCGCGATGATATAAGCACCGAAGAACAGCCCGAAATGTATAATACGGTATTTAAAAAGCTGCTCGATATAGGAGATTTCATTGGTATTAAAGGCTTCGTATTTCGCACTCAAATGGGTGAAATTTCGGTACATGCCAAAGAATTAACTGTACTGGCAAAAGCTATAAAACCTCTTCCAATTGTAAAATATAAAGATGGAGTTGCATACGATGCTTTCGAAGATCCTGAACAACGTTATCGTCAGAGATATGTGGATTTAGTCGTAAACGATGGCATTAAAGATATTTTTATCAAACGTACAAAAGTGTATAATTCCATGCGTGAATATTTCAATTCACAAGGATATATTGAAGTTGAAACACCTGTGTTGCAGTCGATTCCGGGAGGAGCTGCCGCACGTCCGTTTATAACCCATCATAATGCTTTGGATATTCCATTGTATCTTCGAATTGCTAATGAATTATATCTAAAACGCCTTATTGTAGGTGGTTTTGAGGGTGTTTATGAGTTCTCGAAAAACTTCAGGAATGAAGGTATGGACAGAACACATAATCCGGAATTTACAGCAATGGAAATATATGTTGCTTACAAGGATTATAACTGGATGATGGAATTTACCGAAAACATGGTTGAAAAAGTGTGTTTGGATGTAAATGGCACTACAGATATTCAGGTTGGCGATAAAACAATTTCTTTTAAAGCTCCTTACAAGCGTGTGACTATGATTGATGCAATAAAGGAGCATACCGGAATTGACATCAACGGTATGGATGAAAATCAACTTAGAGAAGTATGTAAAAAACTTCATATCGAAATCGACAAATCAATGGGGAAAGGCAAATTGATTGATGAGATTTTTGGTGAAAAATGTGAAGGAAAATATATTCAACCAACTTTCATTACCGACTATCCCATAGAAATGAGTCCGTTATGTAAACGTCACCGTACCAATCCCGAACTAACAGAACGTTTTGAGTTAATGGTAAATGGTAAGGAGTTAGCTAATGCTTATTCCGAATTAAATGACCCGATTGATCAGTTGGGACGCTTTCAGGAGCAGTTGCAGTTAAGCGAAAAAGGCGACGACGAAGCCATGCATATCGATATGGATTTTGTGCGTTCTCTCGAATACGGTATGCCACCCACATCCGGAATGGGTATAGGTATGGATAGATTGGTAATGTTAATGACAGGTCAGCAGGCAATTCAGGAAGTCTTGTTCTTCCCTCAAATGAAACCAAATATTAACGGATAGTGCTTAATCACTAATCACTAATCACCAATCACTAATCACGATAATGGAATATGGCTGAACGACACAGAATTGCAATTTTAGGAGGTGGAAGCTGGGCAACAGCAATTGCAAAGATTTTACTTAACAACGTAAATGAAATCAATTGGTATATGCGTAGGCAAGAACAAATTGATGAGTTTATCAGATTAAGTAAAAACCCTTCATATCTGACAGGCGTAAAATTCGACACTGATCATATTCGTTTTACAAACAACATCAATCATGTGGTTGCAACTTCGGATATACTGATATTTGCAACACCTTCGCCCTTTCTAAAATATCACTTAAGGAGATTAAATCGAAAAATTCATAAAAAAGTTATTGTTTCAGCGATAAAAGGTATTGTGCCTGACGATAATATGATAGTAACTGACTTTTTCGAGCAAGTTTATAAAGTTCCCAAAGAAAATATTGCAGTATTGGCAGGTCCGTGCCATGCTGAAGAAGTTGCACTTGAAAGATTGTCATATCTGACTCTTGCTTCTACCTCGCGCGACAGGGCTAAGATGTTGGCTCAATTATTTGCTACCAGCTTTGTAAAAACATCTGTAAGTGAAGATATTATAGGAATGGAATACTCTTCAATCATGAAAAATATTTACTCAATAGCAGCAGGTATTTGTCATGGTTTAAAATATGGCGATAATTTTCAATCGGTTTTGATGTCGAATGCAATACAGGAAATTAATCGTTTCTGTAATGCAACCAGTCCGCTACACCGAGATATTAGTCAGTCGGCTTACTTAGGCGATTTATTAGTTACAGCATATTCCAAGTTTAGTCGCAACAGACTGTTTGGCAGCATGATAGGCAAAGGTTATTCAGTTAAAACCGCACAAATAGAGATGGAAATGATAGCAGAAGGTTATTACGCAACAAAATGTATTTATGAAATCAATCAGAAATATAAAGTTGATATGCCTATTGTAAATACTGTTTACGAGATATTGTATAACAGAGCATCACCGCTATTAAAAATCAGGGAACTGACAGATAGGCTTAAGTAGAATGAGGAATGAAACTTATGGTCTATAGTTGTATGTACTATTTTAATATTTACAATTTACTATATATTAATTACTAATCACTAATCACTAATCACTAATTACAATATAAAAAAAATGGAAAATATTAAACTTATTATCGACAAAGCATTTGGTTTTGTATCTAAAGAATCGGTTGCAAATTACAAATCGGTTGCAAATGAAGCAAATAAAGCTTTACATCAGGGAACAGGCAAAGGAAATGATTTTCTTGGCTGGTTAAACTTGCCAACTTCTATTGATGAGGCGCACTTACAAGATGTTGAAAACACTGCTAAAATACTTAGGGACAATTGTGAAGTTGTTGTGGTTATCGGTATAGGCGGTAGTTATCTTGGAGCAAAAGCTGTTATCGATTCGCTATCTAACAGTTTTGATTGGCTTCAAACTGAAAGAAAAAGTCCTGTAATTGTATATGCCGGTCAGAATATAGGTGAAGATTATCTTTATGAATTGCAAGAATTGCTAAAAAACAAGAGGTTTGGTATCATATCAATATCAAAGTCAGGTACTACAACTGAGCCTGCCTTAGCTTTCCGACTGTTGAAAACTCAACTTGAAAATCAGCAGGGGAAAGATGCATCACGTAAATTAATTGTTGCCGTTACGGATAAAGAACGTGGAGCATTACGCACTTTAGCAGTACAGGAAGGTTACAAAACTTATGTAATTGAAGATAATATCGGTGGTCGCTATTCTGTTTTATCTCCTGTAGGTTTACTTCCTATTGCAGTTGCAGGTTTTGATATTCGTCAGCTTGTGAAAGGTGCGGTTGACATGGAAGGTACTTGTGGATTAAACACGCCTTACGAAAATAATCCTGCGGCTCAATATGCTGCTGTGCGCAACGAGTTATATAAATCTGGAAAGAAAATCGAAATTTTGGTCAATTATCACCCAAAATTGCATTTTGTTTCGGAATGGTGGAAACAACTTTACGGCGAAAGCGAAGGAAAAGAAAATCTTGGCATTTTCCCGGCTGCTGTTGATTTTACTACCGACTTACATTCTATGGGACAATGGATTCAAGAAGGTGAAAGAACAATTTTCGAGACTGTTATTTCAGTAAACGAGCCTAATAATAAGGTACTTGTACCAAGTGACAAAGCAAATCTCGATGGTTTGAATTTCCTTGCAGGCAAAAGAGTCGACGAGGTAAACAAGATGGCGGAACTTGGCACCTTGCTCGCCCATATAGATGGTGGCGTACCAAATCTAAAAATCGAATTACCTAAATTAAACGAATACTATCTTGGTCAGTTGCTTTACTTCTTCGAAAAAGCTTGTGGCATAAGCGGTTATATTTTAGGTATTAATCCATTCGATCAACCGGGTGTTGAAGCATATAAGAAAAATATGTTTGCTCTATTAGAAAAACCCGGATTTGAAGAAGCTACAAAAGCGATAAAAGCGAGACTGTAAGGTCAATGTGCTAATGTGTCAGTATACCAATGGGATAATGGATTATGTGGTAATAGGATAATGTGGTAATAGGATAATGTGGTAATGGGATAATGGATTATGTGCTAATTCTGATAAATCAGGATTAGCACATTAACATTTTCTTAAATTCCCCAAGTTACTATCATAGTGTTAGTTGCAAATATAACCACCTTTTAATTGATTTTTAATTATGATTATATCTGAAATTCTTTTAAATTTGCACAAAAATTAAAATTTAATGGAAATTTCAGGAAAAATTATTGCAGTATTACCTTTACAAACCGGTGAAGGAAGAAACGGACCATGGCGTTCGCAAGATTACGTTTTAGAAACTCAGGAACAATATCCCAAAAAAGTATGTTTTAACCTATTTGGGAACAAAATAGATCAATTTCCGATAGCAATTGACGATCAGGTAAATGTAAGCTTCGACATCGAAAGTCGCGAATGGAACGGTCGCTGGTTTACCTCTATACGTGCATGGAAAGTTGAGAAATCTGCTGTTAACGGAGAAACTGCCAACACATACGCCGACACCTTCGATGCTCCACCTCCTCCTATACCACCGGCTTTCGACTCTACACCGACAGAAGAAGGTTCAGGATTGCCATTCTAATTTAGAATGCATAACCTACATTTAGAGATAGTGGGATTTTTACAGCTTCATTATTTGGGAAAATATTGCCATTGGAATAATGTCCGATTTTAAGTTCGGCATTATATCTTCTGTCATCTCCAAAGAAGATTCCGGCACCCATATTATCCATAAATGTAAATTTCTCTCCTGTATCATAACCATCAATTATCTTTTTTGAGATAAATGTTGGGGCAGCTACAGTATAATAAAAGTATGCGTCAAACAGTTTGGTTTGTAAAAAATTCAGACGGAACACAGGAAATAATGATAAAGTAAAAAAACTTTCTTCACCGTTAGTTGTATTACCATTAATTCCTGTTGTTTGCCATGCTGATGCATTTATACCCCAGTCGATAGCAAAGAATTTGGCACTATGAAAGACATTCCTCTGGTAATTAAGAGAAACTCCTTGTTTCACATGAGCATTACCTCCCCAAAAAATCGGAAAATATTGATTAGACACAAAATTATTCACTCCATAGCCGATAATATTACTTGAATAACCTATTTGAAGCCATTGTTTTGGATGAATCATGCCACTTTCAGCAGTTTTCTGAATTTGTTTGTCAGTATAAGGAATGAAATTATATGAAAACCCAGTGCCAACAAAAGAGGTATACGGTTGATTTCGCTTCGCAGACGGAGGAGAATAGTTGCTTACGAGTTGTAAAGCCCACTTCTTATTAATGTGATATTTCAGTCCTGCACCAAACAGGAAAGTTGCATAATTAGCATCTTTTACTACAGACTTTCCGCTATTATCCTCAAACCCTGCTCTTGTAATAATTCCCAGACCTCCTTCTCCATATACAGAAAACTTCTCACCAATAGGCAGTTTGCCTTTTAAGGTAAAACCACCAACATTTGTCCACACAGATTTTCTGTCTACAATCGTAGAACCCGCCTGATTATACTTATATTTCACCCATGCAACCGGTCGCATATAAGTTAATTGAGCCGAAAGATAATCATTAAAATCATAGCCCCATAGCACTAAGCGCACAGCCACATGTGGAACTTGTACATCTACCAATTCATATCCGGTTTCAAGTTGTTCAGCACCAAACGGATAATTAATATAGCCTAAATTAACCTCAAAATATGACTTTTGAAGAATCGGTGGAATCTGAGATCTTTCATCCTGAGCTACAACAGATAAGCTTATAAACAATGAAAACAAAACGACAATAGCTAAATAAAAACGCATATCATTAAAATTATATTTCGATTAGGGTTATTTGGAGTTACCATTTTTATGTTCATAAATACATTTAGCAGCCCTTTGCGCCGTACCCGGTTCTCCTAAAGTCTCTCTTAAAACCTTATAAGAATCAATCATTCCCATTCTGTATTTATTATCATTTAGAATCTTCTTCATCTCATTGTAGATATTATCTACAGTAAATAAATGGGCATATAATTCTTTAACTATTGGTCTTTGAGCCAAAATATTAACCAAAGAAATATATTTAGTTTTAATCAACAATTCTTTAGCCCAATAAGCAAACCTTCCCAACATAACGTGATACACAACTATTTGCGGTGTCCCAATCAATGCAGTCTCTAAGGTTGCAGTCCCTGAATTTACAACTGCAATATCTGAATGATACACTAATTGATAAGGATGATGCTTGATAATAGGATAATTTCCACCATTCATATATTCATGATAGAATGCTGTATGCACAGAATTAACCCCAGAAATCACAATTTGATATTCTGGAAATTTCTTAGCTGCTGAAATCATCTTTGGTAAACATGCAGCAATCTCTTGTTTACGACTACCCGGTAATAAAGCGATAATGGGCTTTTCGGAAAGGAAATACTTCTTTTTAAAATATGATTTTTCTTCCGATTTATCCAAATTATCATGGATGGCATCGATTGTCGGATTACCCACATACTGCACCTCATAATTATGTGATGCATAAAACTCTTTTTCAAAAGGGATTATAGTAAGCATTTGTGTTATGTCACGCTTTATTTGTTTAATTCGGTGTGACTTCCAAGCCCATACTGATGGAGAAATATAATAATAAATCGGAATTTTCGTATGCTTTCTGATATATTTAGCAACACGTAAATTAAAACTTGGATAATCAACAAGAATAAGAGCATCCGGTTTGTAATCAATAATAGCCTGTTTACATTTCTTGAGGGTTTTTAAAATGGAAGGAAGATTTTTAAAAACATTCCAAAATCCCATGAAAGACATATCTCTAATATGCACAACAGGTCGTACACCTGCTGCTCCTCGCATTAAATCACCACCAAAATATTTAAATTCACTATTTGAATCTAACTTTATCAACTCTTTCATAAGAGTCGAACCATGAAAATCTCCGGATGTTTCACCGGCAATTACAAAATATTTCATATTAAAATATAAATAAATCTATCCTGCCCAACCTTCTCGATCGAGGTTTCTATAATTAATAGCTTCTGCTATATGATATACACAAATATTCTCTGAACCTTCCAAATCAGCAATGGTTCTCGAGACTTTTAATATCCTATCGTACGCACGAGCCGACAAATTTAGCCTTTTCATTGCATTTTTCAGCAATTCCGTACCGGATTTATCAGGATTTGCAAATTTTCGCTGTAATTTTGATGTCATTTGAGCATTACAATACACTCCATCAATATCTTTAAAACGTATTTCCTGAATCTTTCTCGCTTTAATAACTCTCTCGCGTATACATTCACTTTTTTCAGCCTCTCTTTGTTCAGATAATTTTTCAAAAGGTACAGGTACAATTTCTATATGAATATCAATTCTGTCGAGCAGCGGACCGGATATTCTACTTAAATATTTCCTTACACTTCCCGGTGCACAAACACAATCCTTTTCAGGATGATTATAATATCCGCATTGGCAAGGATTCATTGATGCAACAAGCATAAAACTCGCTGGATAGTCGACAGCAAATTTCGCTCGTGATATAGAAATCTTTCTATCTTCTAATGGCTGCCTCATAACCTCCAACACCGAACGTTTAAACTCGGGTAGCTCGTCAAGAAAAAGAACTCCATGATGTGCTAATGATATTTCTCCCGGCTGTGGGAAAGCTCCTCCACCAACTAAAGCCACATCAGAAATCGTATGATGCGGACTTCTGAACGGACGTTGCGCCACAAGTGCCGTATTTGAATCAATATTACCGGCAACCGAATGAATTTTAGTAGTTTCTAATGCCTCTTCCAACGTCATGGGTGGCATAATAGTCGGCAAACGCTTTGCCATCATAGATTTACCTGCGCCCGGAGGTCCCACTAATATAATATTGTGCGAACCGGCAGCAGCAACTTCAAAAGCTCGTTTTACATTTTCCTGCCCTTTTACATCAGAAAAATCCATCTCTAAGTTTTTGTGAGTATCATAAAACAGCTCATCTGTATTGACTCTCACAGGCTCTATTGTCGGGTTGCCATTTAACAAAGAAATGACTTCTCTTATATCTTTAACACCATAAACATCAATTCCGGATACCACAGCAGCCTCTTTTGCATTCTGATAAGGTATTATAAGTCCTTTAAATCCGGCTTCACGAGCTTTTATTGCGATAGGTAATGCCCCTTTTATCGGCTTCATACCGCCATCTAAAGAAAGCTCTCCCATCAATAAAAACTTATCCAAACCATCAGATTTTATCTGCTGTGATGCAGCCAATATGCCAACCGCCAATGGCAAATCATATGCTGAACCTTCTTTTCTTATATCTGCCGGTGCCATATTTATAACTACCTGCATACGTGGAAGTTTCTTTTCTGCAAAAGATAATGCCGATGCTATTCTCTCATGACTTTCTCTTACTGCATTATCCGGTAATCCGACAATAAGAAATCTGATACCCTGACTAATATTTACCTCTATGGTAACGACAGTTGCTGTTATGCCCTGAACAGCTGCTCCAAATGTTTTTACTAACATAGTTAATGATGATTTATAATTATACAAACAGTAACGGGCACAAAAGTACTATTTATTTAAGATAACTCGCATACGTAAAAAGTAAAAAAGCAAGTAAAAGGTAAAAAGTTTTAAGGCTTTTAGTGCAATTTACCAATTACTGCTACTTGCTGCCTTCACAAAACTGATAAATAATGGGTGCGGATTCTCAATGGTACTGCTATACTCAGGATGAAATTGTGTACCAATATACCATTTATGTGAAGTAAGTTCAATGACCTCAACTAAATTTGTATTCTCATTTATACCGCTACAAATCATCCCATTTTTTTCAAATTCTTCTCTGAAAGAACTATTAAACTCATAGCGATGACGATGGCGTTCGTTAATAGATTTTTTTCCGTAAATATCAAATACTTTTGAGCCTTCTTTTAGTGTACATTGATATGCTCCCAAACGCATACTTCCTCCTAAATTGAGAATATTCTTCTGTTCATCCATAATATCAACGATTTTGTGCGATGTATCAGGATCTATTTCCGTACTGTTTGCATCAGTATATCCCAATACATTTCGGGCAAATTCGATTGACATGGTTTGCATACCCAGACAAATACCAAGACATGGGAGATTATGTTCACGAGCATATCGCAATGCCACAAACTTGCCTTCTATACCACGATTTCCAAAGCCCGGTGCGACTACAATACCATGTAAATTACTAAAAGTCTTATCAATATTGTCAGCAGTCAAGTTATCTGAAAGTATATATTCTAATTTTAATTTTCTATCATTGTATGCACTTGCCTGTATAAGTGATTCAATGATTGACTTATACGCATCCGGCAACTGAACATATTTGCCAACTAAACCAATACGCACTGTCTGTTCTGCTTTCTCAAGTTTATTCAGAAAGCAGTTCCAACTTGTCATATCAGCCCGGCGAACTTCTGAAATATTGAACCCCATTTTCGACAATACAACTTCGTCTAATTTTTCATTTTGCATATTTATCGGAACACGATAAATATTTGGCACATCGATAGACTGCATCACTGCTTCGGGTTCAACATTGCAAAACAAAGCAACCTTATTACGTATATCTTTTGAAATATCATGCTCGGTACGCAACACAAGCACATCAGGCTGCACACCCTGTTCTTGCAACATCTTAACAGAATGTTGAGTTGGTTTCGTTTTAAGTTCTTTTGCTGCTGATAGATACGGAACATAAGTAAGATGAATATTTAAGCAGTTTTTGCCAAGTTCCCAACGTAATTGACGTACGCTTTCGATGTAAGGCAACGATTCGATATCTCCTACCGTTCCGCCTATTTCAGTTATTACAAAATCTACTTCTGAAGTATTTCCTAAGAATTGTATGTTTCGCTTTATCTCATCGGTAATATGAGGTATAACCTGTATTGTTTTGCCAAGAAATTCTCCTCTACGTTCTTTTTTAATAACACTTTCATAAATTCGTCCGGTGGTGATATTATTTGCTTTATGGGTTTCTATATTCAAAAACCGCTCGTAATGTCCAAGATCTAAATCAGCTTCATGTCCATCCACAGTTACATAACACTCACCGTGTTCGTATGGATTTAATGTTCCGGAATCTATGTTGATATATGGGTCGAGTTTTTGGTTGGTAACTTTAAAGCCTCTTGCCTGCAAGAGTTTTCCGAGAGAGGCGGCAATAATTCCTTTGCCTAACGATGAAGCAACTCCACCGGTTACGAATATGTACCTCGTTGTCTTCATTTATTATTAAATATCATATCGGTTGTGTTTATTTTTTCTAACGAAAAAGAAATTTTCTTTTCAGACTACAAAATTACGATTTTGACATGAAAATTATATTATAGTTAGATTATATATTTAGATTTTTTTTTGACACAATCAATCTACTCTATCAACTATTAAGCAATTTCAAATAGGATAACCAAAGAATGGAACGCGGATAAAGCGGATACAAGCAATGCTGATATACACAGATTATAAATCAGCGTTTGAAAATCAGCGTCATCAGCGTGCCAACAATATACTCTACTTCATCAAATATTCATCTATCTTTTTGGCTGCTTTGCGTCCTGAATCGATGGCGCGTACGACGAGGCTTGCTCCCAGAGCGGCATCGCCGGCAGCAAACACTTTGGCTACGCTCGATTGATTGGGTGAGAATGTTTTTACATTACCGCGAATGTCGTATTCAACACCCAACTGATTAAGTAATCCTTCATGAACGGGTGATACAAATCCCATCGATAGAAGTACTAAATCGGCTTTAATAATTTCGGGCTTGCCGACTTCTTTCATTGTCATTCGACCGTTTTCTTTCACCCATTCTACTTGCACTACTTCCACACCGGTAACTTTGCCGTTGCTACCGATAAAACGTTTGGAAGCCAACGACCATCGCCGCTCGCAACCTTCTTCGTGCGAACTTGATGTTTTTAGCACTATCGGATATGATGCAGGCCACGGTGTCTCAGGATTATTGCCGATAGACGGTTTGGGTAAAATCTCGATTTGAGTTACACGCTCGGCTTTATGACGCACGGAAGTACCCACACAATCAGAACCTGTGTCGCCACCACCGATGACTAACACATGCTTTCCTTTTGCAGAAATCAAATCATCATCAGAGATTGCTGTACCAGCCACTATCCGGTTTTGCTGTTGGAGGAGTTCTAATGCAAAATGAATTCCTCTAAGTCCGCGACCTTCGATTGGTAAATCACGTGGTTTCCCGGCACCAACTGCCAAACAGATTGCATCGTAGTTGGCAAGCAATTTTTCGGCTGAAATATCTTTGCCGATTTCCATATTTACTTTGAAAACGACTCCTTCTTCACGCAATACAGAAACACGTCTTTCTACAATTCCCTTATTCAGTTTGAAATCCGGAATACCCAAGCGGAGTAACCCACCAATCACTTCATCTTTTTCGAAAACGGTAACTGTATGTCCCTTCTGATTAAGTATATCAGCAGCAGCCAATCCTGCCGGTCCCGAACCGATTACCGCCACTTTTTTGCCGGTTTGTTTTTTGGGCATACGTGGCTTTACAAATCCTTCCAAGAAAGCACGTTCGGCAACCGCCGCTTCGTTTTCACGAATAGTTACAGGCTCTTTGGATATTGCCAACACACACGATTTCTCGCAGGGAGCAGGACATATTCGTCCCGTAAATTCAGGAAAGTTGTTGGTCTCGAACAAAATTTCATATGCTTCCTGCCATTTCCCTTTGTAGATTGCATCCTGCCATTCAGGCATTTTGTTTCCAAGCGGGCAAGCCCAATGACAAAACGGGATGCCACAGTCCATACAGCGAGATGCTTGCAGCATACGGTCTTCCGTATTTAAAGTCTGCTCCACTTCGCCGTAATCAGCAATGCGATCGAGAACAGGACGATAGCCTGCCTCTTTTCTATTTATATTTAAAAATGCTTTCGGATTTCCCATGTCTTCAAATATTTAATCATATTGAACTTGTGCAATCTTTTGTTTGATTGCTTCTATTTTCTCTTCCTGCAACACTTTTTTGTACTCAATAGGAGTTACTTTGATAAAATGTTTCAGATATTCATCCCAGTTTTCTAAGATACGCTTTGCGAGCGGACTTCCAGTGTGCTGTGAATGTTTCATAATCAAGCTTTGCAGTTCCCTGTTATCTGCTTTATCTTCAATCAGTGTAAGTTCAACCATTTCCATATTGCAGAAATAGTCGAAATTACCTTCCATATCGAGCACATAAGCAATGCCTCCGCTCATTCCTGCACCGAAGTTTTTACCGGTTTTGCCCAACACTACTGTACGTCCACCTGTCATATATTCGCAACAATGGTCGCCCACGCCCTCCACTACGGAAATTGCACCACTATTTCGCACACAAAAGCGTTCACCTGCATGTCCGTTGATATATATTTCGCCGGAAGTAGCGCCATAGAGTAGAGTATTGCCCACAATCGTATTATCTTCGGGTTGAAACGTGCTGCCTTTTGGCGGCACAACTGCTATTCGTCCCCCTGAAAGTCCTTTACCAAGATAGTCATTGGCTTCACCTTCAAGATAAAATGAAATACCATGTGCGAGAAAAGCACCGTAACTTTGTCCAGCTGAACCCTTAAAACGAATATTGATAGTATTATCAGGCAATCCGGCATTACCGTATCTTTTGGCAACTTCGCCCGAAAGCATAGCACCTACTGATCGATCGGTATTAGCAATGCCAACCGTTATTTCCACCGGTAATGCTTGTTCTATAGCGATATTAACCTTCCTAACAAGCTGATGGTCAAGTGCCTTTTCAATCTTATGGTCTTGCGTGAAGACGTTGCGAATCGGATTACTGTTTTCTTTCTGAAAAGAAAGCATTTTAGAAAAATCTAATTGCTGAGCTTTGGGGTGTGAGTTGAAAGTTCTCATCTCGATTAAATCTGAACGACCGATAATTTCGTCCATACTTCGGAAACCCATTTCAGCCAAAATCTCACGTACTTCCTGTGCCAGAAAGGTAAAGAAATGAATCAGATATTCGTGCTTTCCGGTGAAACGGGCACGAAGTTTTTCATCCTGCGTGGCAACACCTACCGGACAGGTATTCAGATGACATTTGCGCATCATCACACAACCCAGCACAATAAGCGCACTAGTGGCAAAACCGTATTCTTCGGCACCAAGCAGTGCAGAAACTACAATGTCTTTACCGGTTTTAAGCTGTCCGTCAGTCTGCAATTTCACAAATCCACGCAAGTTATTCATCACCAATGTTTGTTGCGTTTCGGCGAGACCGAGTTCTCCAGCCATACCCGCATGTTTGATTGAGCTGAGCGGACTTGCACCTGTTCCGCCTTCTGCACCACTGATTACGATACGGTCAGCTTTAGCTTTTGCCACACCTGCAGCAACAGTACCTACACCATTTTCCGACACCAATTTCACGCTGATTTCAGCTTGCGGATTGATATTTTTCAAGTCGAAAATAAGCTGAGCAAGATCTTCAATCGAATAAATATCATGGTGAGGCGGCGGAGAAATAAGGGTAATACCCGGAATGGAATGACGTGTTTCTGCAATGATTTTATTCACCTTGAAGCCGGGTAACTGTCCGCCCTCGCCCGGTTTCGCACCTTGTGCAATTTTTATCTGCAACTCATCAGCATTGACTAAATACTCGGCTGTAACCCCAAACCGTCCGGAAGCTATTTGCTTAATAGCACTTCTACGACTTAGTCCATCCTCGCCCACTTTGAAGCGTTCGGGATTTTCGCCACCTTCACCGGTATTGCTTCGTCCGTGCAAGATATTTAGTGCAACTGCCAAAGCTTCGTGCGCCTCTTTGCTGATTGAGCCGAACGACATAGCTCCCGTAACAAAGCGTTTCGTGATATTTTCAACAGGTTCAACTTCTGAAATATCTATAGGATTGTGTTTGTAAGTTAGGAAGTCACGTAGGAAAATAGGTTCGGATTTTTCATTAACCGTTTGAGTAAATTCTTTAAACTGAAGATAATCACCAAGGCGAGTGGCTATTTGAAGCTTCGAAATAGTCTCAGGATTCCACGCATGCGACTCGCCATCATTACGATAGGCATATACTCCTGCATTTTGCAGCAGTTGGTCTTCATCAGAATAGAAACCTTCGGCATGTCGAATCAGAATATCTTTTGCAATATCTTCCAGACCGATACCGCCAATACGCGCTATCATACCTCGAAAATACTTATCGAGCAGTTCCTGACGAATACCTGCGACTTCGAATATCTGCGCCCCACGATAACTTTGCAAAGTCGAGATACCCATTTTCGACAGAACTTTCAGTAAACCTTTATTGATAGATTTGACATAGTTTTTTTCAGCAGTATGAAAATCCAATTGAAGTTCATGCTTTTTAACTAATTCATTCAGTGCAGAAAATGCCATATAAGGATTTACAGCAGATGCACCAAAACCGAACAACAGTGCAAAGTGCATCACCTCACGCGCTTCGGCAGTTTCCGCCACAATAGCTATTTGCATACGGCGGCGTTTTTCAATCAAATGATGGTGAACAGCTGACACAGCAAGCAGCGAAGGAATAGGTGCTTGCTTTTCATTCACACCTCGATCGCTCAAGATAATATAATGATACCCATCAATAACCGCCTGTTCCGCTTGATTACACAAATCAGTTAAAGCAGCTTCTAAAGTTTTTGTTTGCTTCGACAAACTGTCTCCCTTCGACACATCAAAAAGCATGGGTATTATCTTGGTTTTAAAACCTTTATATCCCAAGTGGGTTAGGATATCTAATTCTTCATTGCGGATAACCGGACTTTCGAGTTTTAGCATTTTGCAAAGTTCGGGTGTAGGCTGCAACTGGTTAGCTTCCTGTGCCCCGATATAAAGTGCAAGCGACATCACCAATTCCTCGCGCAAAGGGTCAATCGGCGGATTGGTAACTTGTGCAAACAATTGCCGAAAATAGTTGAAAAGAAGTTGAGGCTTAGTAGATAAAACAGCTAAAGGTGTGTCGTTACCCATTGAGCCTACCGGTTCCTTGCCATCGGAAGCCATCGGTGCAATGATATGTTCGATATCTTCTTTTGAATAGCCAAAAGTCTTCAATAGTTTTTGGTGATCTTTTACGTCATGGCTTACCTTTCGACCTGAAGAAATATTATTTAGCATAATACGGTTTTTCGACAACCATTCAGAGTATGGCAACGCTGAAGCCAATTCTTCTTTAATTTCCGAATCGTAATAAATCGCACCTTCCTGAGTATCCACCATCAGCATTTTGCCCGGTTGCAATCGACCTTTTTCCTTAATTTCAGAAGCTTCAAAGGGAAGAACACCTGCTTCGGAAGCAATTATGAGCGTGTCGTTGTTGGTTAGAAGATAACGTGCAGGTCGCAATCCATTCCTGTCCAACATACCGCCGGCGTACCGTCCATCAGTGAACAGCAAAGTAGCGGGACCGTCCCAAGGCTCCATGATAATGCTGTGATATTCGTAGAAAGCCTTCAACTCGTTGGAAATAGGATTCTTATCGTTCCAACTTTCAGGTACGAGCATTGCTAATGCGTGCGGTAGACTTTTCCCCGACATCACTAAAAATTCCAATGCATTATCTAAAGAAGCACTATCGCTCATGCTCGGTTGAATAATAGGGAAAATATCCTCGGAATTACCTAATTCAGTAGCTGATAGAATACTTTCGCGAGCAGTCATCCAGTAGCGATTACCACGAATAGTGTTAATTTCGCCGTTATGCCCAAGTAAGCGAAACGGCTGGGCTAAATCCCAAGACGGAAAAGTATTCGTACTGAAACGCGAATGTACCAATGCCAGTGCACTTGTGAAATAAGGACTGCTCAGGTCGATGAAATATTCACGAAGCTGTGTTGAAGTCAACATCCCCTTATACACAATTCGTTGTGAAGAGAGACTCACCACATAAAAACTCCGCTTATCGGTCAGCATAGATTGAGCAATTTTCTTCTCCAATTTCTTGCGAACGATATAAAGTTTTGTTTCCAACAGTTCGCCGTTGTTGACTCCTGTTACGAATATCTGCTTGATATCCGGCTCGTTAGCTCGTGATATTTCACCAAGTGTATTACTATTGACCGGCACATCACGCACAGCAAGAAGTTTCAGACCATCAGCGATAAGAGTATCTTCCAGCATCTTCATACAAAGTGCTGCCTGATCTTCTTTTTTTGGAAGAAAGATAAGTCCTGTACCGTATTTGCCCTTCTCTGGCACCGGAATACCTTGCAGCAGAATAAATTCATGTGGGATTTGAAGCATAATACCTGCACCATCACCTGTTTTGACATCAGCACTTTCGGCACCACGATGTAGCATATTTTCAAGTACTTGCAGACCATTTTCAACTATCTCGTGCGACTTTCCACCATGTACATCAACCAACAAACCAACACCACAAGCATCATGTTCAAATTCAGGATTATATAAATTATGATATTTCATCTTTTTTGACCTTTAAAAATTAAGACTAAATATGACTGTACAGGAGATTCCTCATTCGCTGCTCTCATTCGGAATGACACGAGCGTTAGCAGACGGTGTATTACCGAATAAACAAAAGTTCACGATATTTCGGTAGTGTCCACATTTCATTATCAACTATAAGTTCTAATTTATCGATATGATAGCGGATTTCATCTAAGTATCCTGCAACGTTTTGCGAGTATGCCAATGCCTTTTCACGTTCATTTTCAATTATATTAGCTGCTTTACGAGCTTCAACCATTTCATCGGTTTTAATTTTAATATAGTTGATATGATCAGCAATCTCTTCGATAATTTCCAAATCCTGACCTGCAATTTTCTGAGCCTTCTCCTCATTATAGAGTTTCTGGATTTTATATACATTATCCAACAACAAACCTTGATAGCGTGTAGCAACCGGAATGATATGGTTCATTGCCAAATCACCAAGCACACGAGCTTCAATCTGAATTTTTTTCGTATAAATCTCCCATTTCACCTCGTTGCGAGCATGAAGTTCGCGCTCTGACAACACTTCTGTTTCTTTAAACAGCTTAATGGATGATTCGGAAAGATAGGCATCGTAAATGATTGGAACACAAGTCTCGCAATCCAAGCCACGCTTTGCAGCTTCCTGTTTCCATTCGTCGCTATAGCCGTTTCCATCAAAGCGAATTGCTTTCGAATCTGCAATATATCTGCGGATAATCGTAAAAATTGCTTCATCTTTTTTACTTCCCGAAGCGATTAAAGCATCCACTTCTTTTTTAAATTCACACAACTGATAAGCCACAGAAGTATTCAACGCAGTGATGGCAGATGCACAGTTTGCCGACGAACCTACAGCACGAAACTCAAAACGGTTACCCGTGAAAGCAAATGGTGAAGTACGGTTACGGTCGGTATTATCTACCAGAATCTCAGGAATATGGTTGAGCGAAAGGCGCGTACCTGTTTTACCTTTTACATTGATATCAGAGGTACCGTTCCCTCGCTCAATTTCGTCTAATAATGCAGAAATTTGACTTCCCAAAAAGACAGAAATAATGGCAGGCGGAGCTTCATTGGCACCTAAACGATGTGCGTTAGTGGCTGAGGAAATACTTGCTTTCAGCAATGCGTTGTTTTTATGAACTGCACGCAACACATTGACCATAAAAGTGATGAATTGCAGGTTTTCAATCGGATTCTTACCCGGACCCAACAAGTTCACTCCGGTATCTGTTCCGAGCGACCAGTTATTGTGCTTACCCGAACCATTGATGCCTTTGAAAGGCTTCTCGTGAAGCAATACTTCAAAATTATGCTTCTCTGCCACGCGCTGCATCACCGAAATAAGAAGCAGGTTATGGTCGTTGGCAAGGTTACACTCCTCAAAAATAGGTGCTACCTCAAACTGATTGGGAGCAACTTCATTATGGCGGGTTTTTACCGGAATGCTCAATTTATAACATTCGTATTCAAGTTCGCGCATAAATGCAGAAACACGAGTAGGAATAGAGCCAAAATAATGATCTTCGAGCTGTTGATTTTTAGCACTTTCATGTCCCATCAGTGTGCGTCCTGTAAGAATTAAATCCGGACGAGCAGCATATAGAGCCTGGTCGACTAAGAAATATTCCTGTTCCCATCCAAGATAAGAAATCACTTTTTTTACATTCTTATCAAAATATCGACAAACTTCTACGGCTGCCTTATCAACGGCACTGATTGATTTCAGTAGTGGTAATTTATAATCCAACGATTCACCGGTATAAGAAATGAAAATAGTGGGAATACACAAGGTATCGTCCACGATAAAAGCGGGTGACGAAGGGTCCCATGCAGTATATCCACGCGCTTCGAAAGTGTTGCGAATACCACCGCTCGGAAAGCTCGACGCATCCGGTTCCTGTTGAGCCAGCAGCTTACCAGAAAATTCTTCTATAACACCACCGAAACCATCGAAATCTATAAAAGCATCATGCTTCTCGGCTGTACCATCAGTTAGCGGATGAAACCAATGTGTGTAGTGAGTAGCTCCATTTTCCATTGCCCACATACGCATTCCCGCTGCTACATGCTTTGCAATCTGACGATCAAGAGGTTCGCCCTTATCAATCGCATTTAGAACCAATTTATAAGTTTCGTTTGATAGATATTTACGCATTTGCCTTCTATCAAACACATAACTTCCAAAATAATCAGATGTTTTTTTCTGTGGCACCGGGACATCTACTACTTTTCTGTTTAAAGTTTCTTTAACTGAATGAAATCTTAAATTCGACATAATCTTATTTTTTATTGAATATTGTAATTTGTAATGTAAAACTCAATGTAATAATGCATTATAAATAATTTATCATCATTTAAGTATGATATTGTTTTTACTACATTCTGCTATCATTTCATCGGGCCACAGGCTTGATTGCACTTCACCAATATGAGCAGCATGAAGAAGATACATACACAAGCGCGACTGACCTATTCCACCACCTATAGAAAGAGGAATTTTATCTTCGATCAAACTTTTATGAAAATTCAATTCTAATCTATCTTCACAGTTTCTTATTTTGAGTTGTTTGAGCAGAGCGGTTTTATCCACCCTTATACCCATTGATGATATTTCAAAAGCCGCATTCAACAATGGATTCCAAAGAATAATATCGCCATTAAGTCCGTGAAACCCGTTTTCGGTCGGCGTACTCCAATCGTCATAATCAGGAGAGCGTCCATCATGAATTTCTCCATCAGCCAATTCGCCGCCAATGCCAATCAGAAATATTGCTCCGTACTCCTTAGCGGCAATATTCTCGCGCTCTTTCGGACTAAGATGTGGATATTTCTGTTGCAATTCTTCGGTATGTATAAATGTAATCTCATGCGGAAGCAATGGTGTAATATGTAAATACTCACTTATCAAATACGATTCGGTTTTACGTAATGCACGATATATCTTTTCTACGATAAACTTGAGAAAGTCGAGATTTCTATCTTCATCTATCATAGTACGCTCCCAATCCCATTGGTCGACATACAGCGAGTGAAGATTATCCAATTCCTCGTCTGCACGAATGGCGTTCATATCTGTATATAAGCCTCTTCCTGCCTCAATTTGATAAGCACCAAGTTTTATACGTTTCCATTTTGCAAGAGAATGAACCACTTCTGCTCTTTTTCCGCCTAAAGCCGGAATTTCGAAGGAAACAGGTCGTTCGACTCCGTTAAGATTGTCGTTGATACCTGTACCTGAAAGTACAAATAGCGGGGCAGTAACACGGCGAAGCGACAAAGCTTGTGATAGCTCTTCCTGAAATCTGATTTTAATTTTTTTTATTGCTTGTTCCATTTCTTCGGAACTTAATGTTGGTTTATAACCATTTGGAATGTAAAGTGCCATAATATATTTTTTGTTAATAATTATAAGAAGTTTCACCATGTTCATAGATATCCAATCCTTCTTCTTCGATACGCGGATTCACACGTACACCTACTGTTTTTTCTACAATATAAAAAATGATAACAGTCATAACTGCACTGAATGCAATGGAAGCAACTGTTACTATAAATTGAACAGACAATTGTTGCCAGTTTCCGAATAAAGCTCCCTGTACTCCTTCTGTCCCGGTAACAGTTTGAGTAGCAAAGACGCCTACCAAGATAGAACCGACAATGCCTCCCATTCCATGAACTCCAAACGCATCTAATGAATCGTCATATTTGAGTTTGTTTTTCACATAAGCAACCATGAAAAAGCATACTAAGGAAGATACAGCACCAATTATCATAGCTCCGAGAATATCTACACTTCCTGCAGCCGGTGTAATAGCAACCAAACCGGCAATTGCTCCTGTTGAAGCACCTACTACTGTTGGTTTTGAATGTTTAATCCAGTCAATCGCAATCCATGTTACAACCGCTACCGCTGTTGCCAAATGTGTAACAAGAAATGCATTAGCTGCAAGTCCGTCTGCTGCAAGTCCGCTTCCGGCATTGAAACCAAACCAACCTAACCAAAGGAAAGCTGCACCCATGAATACAAACGGAACATTGTGAGGTGGTGTCGGTTGTCCGTATTTATAATCTTTACGTTTGCCGATAAGGATTGCCATTACAAGTGCTGTAATACCGGCGTTGATATGTACAACCGTACCGCCCGCAAAGTCAATGGCGCCCATTTTCTGCATCCAGCCGCCACCCCAAACCCAGTGAGCCATTGGGTTGTAAACGAAGATCGACCAAAGGACAGCAAATAGTAAGTAACCAGAAAATTTCACTCTTTCTGCAAATGCTCCAATAATAAGAGCAGGTGTAATTATAGCGAACATACATTGAAACAGAGCAAAAATAATCTCCGGGATATTAGGTCCAGGTATTAATGTTTCTAAAGTTACACCTCTCAAAAACATTTTATCAAAACCTCCAATCATAAAACTCAAAGGATTACCACTTTCGGCTAAACCTGTTCCAAACACCCAACTATATCCGAATGCAAACCACAGAATACTAATTACACCCACTAAAACAAAACACTGCATAATAACACTCAGGAAGTTTTTCTGACGAACCAATCCTCCGTAGAATAGCACAAGACCCGGAACAGTCATAAACATCACCAATATAGTAGCAACAATAATCCACGCCGTATTACCGGAATCTAAAGCGGAAGGTTGTTCAATAAAATCTACAAGGTGATCGGGAGGTAAAACCGCACTGCTACTTGTATATTCCTGTATTTGCACATCTCCTTGCGCCATAGTATCTGACGCAAACATTAATAACAAAAACAAACTTGTTAAATATATTGTATATCTCATAACTCTATTTTTTAAAATTTATAAACTAAATACTTATTTTTTGACATCGTATAAGGAAATATCTCCACGTTCACCTGTTCTTATTCTTATGGCATCATCTACCGGAATAATAAAAATACGACCATCGCCTATATCTCCTGTCTGAGCATGTTTTTGAATTGCCTTAACCGTTTTCTCAACATTGACATCTCTCACAACAATACTTAACAATGTTCTTTCAATATAACTTGTGTCATAGACAACACCTCTATAAATACGTTCTTGATGCATTTTTCCTATGCCGCGAACATCATAATAGGAAAACCATTCGATATCGGCTTCTAAAAGTGCTGCTTTCACATCTTCAAATCTTGATTTACGTATAATAGCTTCAATCTTTTTCATTTTTTCTTAATTTTAATTGTTATAATTTTTACAAGCTAAATCCGAATACAAAGTATATATCTTCGCTATTAGGATTTGCCATCACTCTACAAAAAGCAGGTAGTGAGTAGCTCTCAGAAATCTTTAATGTTTTCGATGCACCAATACCTACGTTTACTAAAGCTGAACTACTCGCGTATAAACCAACTTGTGGAGTCATACCGGCAGAAACCTCCAATTCCGTATCACTAATTGTAAAAGGATATACTAATTCGATATAAGTTGAATATGCTCTATCACCACTTAATTTATAATCAGCACCGCCAAACATAGTGTTACAAGAGATGCTCAATGGAAATTTCTCAAGCGGAAGAGTATACGCAATTGTTCCTTCAAATAAATGGTCGGATGTTTTGCTCTGATACCTGAAATAGTTTTGGTGACCTTCGCCCATCCACCAGTAATCAGTTATTGCTATCGACAATCCTGCAATTGAATAGCCTAAGGTAAAATCAACTTCTTTGAAACCTACACTTGCAATATCAGAGCTTCCCCAAGCCGAAAGTGAAAGACCTCCTGCTTCTAAGCCCAAACTTGGTTGTACACTATATCCTGTTTGATATGCTCCACGCCATACATACGAACTGACAAAATCAGATCCCAATGTCAAGGAGACTTTTTTACTTTCTTCTTCTGCCTGCACTGTTATAATTGCAGAAAAAAGAAGAGTCGTTATATATATTTTTTTCATTTTTTATACCTTTAATTTAATGTGATAATATGCTAATGTGTTAATGTGCCAATGTGATAATGTGATTAGTAATTGGTACAGACGCACAAATTGTGCGTCTCTACCAATTACTAATCACTAATCACTAATCACAAATCACTAATACTTGGAATCACATTCTGATTCGCTCCATCGCTTCGAGAGTATCAGTCTTTTTACCGAAAGCAGTCAGGCGGATAAATCCTTCTCCGCTTTTGCCAAAACCTACTCCTGGAGTTGTAACAATTTGTTTTTCGTTGAGCAGCTTATCAAAATATTCCCACGACAACATATTATTAGGCGTTTTCACCCAGATGTATGGAGCATTTATGCCTCCGTAAACCTTTAAGCCGATTTGCTCTAAATTTTCTTTTATTATTCGAGCATTTTCCATATAATAATTTATGGTATTTTTAATCTGCTTCTGACCTTCTGTAGAATAAATTGCTTCGGCTGCACGTTGCACGATGTACGCTGTTCCGTTGAACTTTGTTGTCTGCCTTCTTCTCCAAAGCTGATTTAAAGGTATAGGCTTTCCATCGGCATCTTCGCCCATAAGCTCTTTAGGTACAACAGTATATCCACATCGTAAACCTGTAAACCCTGCTGTTTTGGAAAAACTTCTAAACTCGATAGCAACTTTTTTTGCACCTTCAATCTCATAAATACTATGAGGAACATCATCTTCAGTGATAAATGCCTCGTAAGCTGCATCGAACAACAGTAATGTTTTAGTATCAAGAGCATAATCAACCCACTTCTTCAACTCTTTTTTGGTTAAGGTCGTTCCTGTCGGGTTATTTGGAAAACACAAATAAATAATATCTACTTTTTCAGATGGAATTGCAGGTACAAAATCATTGTCGGGCGAACAAGGTAAATAAACGATGTCTTGCCATAGCCCTTTTTCAAATATACCTGAACGGCCTGCCATAGCGTTTGTGTCTAAATAAACCGGATATACAGGATTTGTAACGGCTACAATATTTTTCACACCTAAGATATCTCCAATATTTCCTGTATCGCTTTTCGCACCATCACTGATAAAAATTTCATCTGCATATAAATCTATACCTCGTTTTTTAAAATCATTTGCGAGAATAGCATTAATCAAAAAAGCATAGCCTGTTTCGGGAGCATAGCCTCGCATAGTAGATTCATTCGCCATCTCATCAACAGCCTTATGCATAGCATCTATCACTGCCGGAGCTAAAGGCTGCGTAACATCCCCAATTCCCAGACTGATAACCTTTTGTTCCGGATTTGCTTGTTTATATGTGTTTACCCTTTTTGCTATTTCAGAAAATAAATAACTACCGGGTAGTTTTAAAAAATGTTCGTTAACTAATGCCATATCTTTTTGTTTTTGTCTATAGTCTACAGTCTATTGTCTATGTTTTAATGTTTAGTGTTTAACGTGTAATGTTTAATCTACCAATCACTATTCACTAATCACTATTCACCACTCCCCCTCAAACACCGTTACTGCGTCGCCCGTCATATAAACGCAATTATCGCTTTCACGCCATTCAATTTGTAATTCTCCACCCGGCAATTGAATAATTGCTTGACGATCAAGAACTCCATTCAACACTCCGGCGACTAACACTGCACAAGCACCTGTACCGCAGGCTTGTGTCTCACCTGCACCACGCTCCCAAACCCTCACATTTGCTCTGTAAGGAGAAATTATCTCAACAAATTCTACATTTGTTCGCTCAGGAAACAGTCTGAAGTTTTCAATTTTGCTACCGATTTTTTCCAATTTCAGCTTATTAATGTTATCAGTAAAAATTATGGTGTGAGGATTACCCATCGAAACACAGGTTATATTGTACAGCTCCGGTTCAAAATTAATTTGTTCGTTTATCATCATTTTACCTGAAAAAGTTACCGGAATTTCTTCTGCAACAAGAACAGGTTCACCCATATTAACACAAACTCTCTCTATTTGACCAGATTGATTGGGAATCAGTTTGAGAAACTTAATTCCGCCATTTGTATCTAATAAAATCTCCGTTTTGTCTGTCAACTTCTTATCATACACAAACTTACCAACGCATCGAGATGCATTTCCACACATCTGCGACTCAGAGCCATCGGGATTAAACATTCTCATACGGAAATCAGCAACAGCAGAAGGCATGATGAGCACAAGTCCGTCCGAACCAATACCTTTATGCCGGTCACTTATCTTGGCAACTAACAATTCGGGAGAAGCAACATCTTCCTTAAAACAGTCAATATATACATAATCATTGCCTGTACCTTGCATCTTTGTAAATTTCATCTAAATGGACTTTAAGAAATAAATAATATCATAAAGAAATAAATTTGCTGCAAAGATATACATAATGTTTGTATTATGCAATATTTATTATCATTTTGTTTGAATTTTTTATTTTTACCGACATTATGATAATTAGATGTGTTGTTTTAATGGCTATTAGATTTTATATTATCTGTGTAATGATCTAAATCTATAAACATATGAATCCTTCGGATTCAATAAGGTTGTTGCTCGCTGTCCAACCGACTACGATTGTAGAGGAGTCGGTTGATGTAAAAAGTCAAGATGACTTCCATAACAAAACCAATTGACTATACACTTAAACAAAATCAAAATCTTAAAAATAATGTGCTGATTTGGAGAAAAGTGTAATATTCCCTACAAATTCTCAGAGAAAAGTGTAATTCTGTGCGAAATAATCCAATGAAAACCTTAGAGCTAAGAGTTTTAATCGATTTTATGAAAAATATAAACCTCAAACTGCCATACGTACATCATCTAATCCCTATAAACAAGAGGATTGGTTGATAAATTTACCCTTATATGCGATAGTTTGACAATTAAATTATACTTTATCCTTTTGCATCATTTCATCATCTTTTCAAAACATTTTGTCAATAAAATACCTAAACTACTTACATTTTGAATTAAATTCAAATTTTTATAACCATTTTGTATTATTTTTAATTTTATATTTATATCTTTGTGCCCGAAATTAAAGCATAAAATATATGTGCGGAATAGTTGGTTATATAGGTCAAAGAAATGCCTTTGACATTCTCATTAAAGGATTAAAAAGATTAGAATATCGTGGTTATGATAGTGCAGGAATAGCACTGATAAACAATGAAGGAAAGCTAAACGTCTATAAAACAAAAGGAAAAGTATCTGAACTCGAAAATCATACAATCGATAAAGATATATCGGGTAATATAGGAATAGCTCATACACGTTGGGCAACGCATGGGGAACCTTGCACAGTAAATGCCCACCCTCACTTCTCATTTTCAGAATCTCTTGCACTTGTTCACAATGGCATCATCGAGAATTACGCTACCCTTAAAGAAAATCTCCAATCTAAAGGTTATATTTTCAAGAGCAGTACCGATACGGAGGTGTTAATTCAATTCATAGGTCACATTATGGAGTCAAATGATATAGATCTGCTTACTGCTACTCAACTTGCTTTGCAGGAAGTAGTTGGTGCATATGCAATTGCTGTATTAGAGAAAAATAATCCGAATACAATAATCGCTGCTCGGAAAAGTAGTCCGCTGGTTGTCGGAATTGGTGAAAATGAATTTTTCTTAGCTTCTGATGCCACACCTATAGTTGAATATACCGATAAAGTTGTTTATCTGAAAGATGAAGAAATCGTAGCAATAAATCGAGAAAAAGATATCAAGATTGTTAATTTATATAATGTAGAAACTACACCCGAAATAAAACAAATAACATTGAATTTAGGGCAGATAGAAAAAGGTGGATATCCTCATTTTATGCTGAAAGAGATTTTTGAACAGCCGGGATGTATATACGATTGTATGAGGGGTCGTATCAATATGGAGGCTGATAATGTGGTTCTTTCCGCTGTAATTGATTACAAAGAGAGGCTTTTAAATGCAAAGCGATTTATAATTGTTGCTTGTGGCACTTCATGGCATGCCGGATTAATTGGTAAACAACTGATTGAGATGCTTTGTCGCATTCCTGTAGAGGTTGAATATGCTTCGGAATTCAGGTATCGTGATCCTGTTATTAATTCTGATGATGTGGTAATCGCAATATCGCAATCGGGTGAAACTGCTGACACTTTAGCTGCCATTGAACTTGCGAAAAGTAAAGGTGCATTTATTTATGGTATCTGCAATGCTGTTGGTTCTTCTATTCCGAGAGCAACACATACAGGTTCGTATATTCATGTCGGACCGGAAATAGGAGTTGCATCAACAAAGGCTTTTACAGGGCAGGTTACTGTTTTGACAATGTTGGCTCTGACATTAGGGAAAGCAAATAATACAATAAAAGAAGAAACTTATCTGAGCATTGTAAAGGAATTAAATAATATTCCTGAAAAGATGAAGAAGGTTTTGGAATTAAACAATCAAATTATTGAGCTTTCTCGAATGTTTACTTATGCTCATAATTTTATCTATTTAGGTCGTGGGTTTAGCTATCCGGTTGCACTTGAAGGTGCGCTGAAGCTGAAAGAAATTTCATATATACATGCCGAAGGATATCCTGCTGCCGAGATGAAACATGGACCTATCGCACTTATTGACGCAGAAATGCCTGTTGTGGTGATTGCAACAAAGAATGCGTTGTATGACAAAGTATTAAGTAATATCCAAGAGATAAAAGCTCGTAACGGAAGAGTAATTGCAATAATTACCGAAGGTGATAAAATTCTTAGCAATATTGCGGATTTTTGTATCGAATTGCCCGATACTATAGATTGTTTAGAACCTTTAGTTGCTACTGTACCTCTACAATTGCTTGCTTATCACATAGCTGTTTGTAAAGGAATGAATGTAGATCAACCTCGTAATCTTGCTAAATCGGTAACAGTCGAATAAACAGATTGAGGGAAAAGATGCGGAAGAACATCTTTAAATATGATAAGAATAATTAATTTAAATGAGAAATATAACCCTGCTCCTCGATGATGGGAGCCGCTTCCAAGGTAAATCGTTCGGATACGAAAACTCGGTATCAGGCGAAGTGGTGTTCAATACTGCTATGACAGGCTATCCCGAAAGTCTCACCGACCCTTCATATGCCGGACAACTCATGGTGCTGACTTATCCGCTAATAGGAAATTACGGTGTGCCGCCATTCACGTTTGATGCAAATGGATTGCCCCTGTTTATGGAGAGTGAAAAAATTTATGCCGAAGCGATTATAGTGAGTGATTATTCTGAAATGTTCTCTCATTGGAATGCTGTCGAAAGTCTGAGCGATTGGTTGAAGCGCGAAAAAGTGCCCGGAATAACCGGTATTGACACACGCGAATTAACCAAAACACTGCGCGAACGAGGTGTGATGATGGGGTGTATTCTCTTTGATGATGAAACTGATGAAAAGGACTATCCCAAATTTCTCGAAGAATTAAAAGCAATCGATTATGAGAGTATAAATTACGTAGATATCGTATCCTGTAAAGAAGTGATACATTACAATAAAGGTGGAAAGAAAAAAGTAGTGCTTGTCGATTGTGGCGTGAAGACCAATATCATTCGCTGCCTGTTGAAGCGCAATGTGGAAGTCATCCGCGTGCCTTGGGATTATGATTTCAACAGCTTTGAGTTTGATGGTTTGTTTATCAGTAACGGTCCGGGCGACCCAAACCAATGCCAGGAAGCTGTTCTCAACATTCGCAAAGCTATGCAAAACCCCAATCTGCCTATTTTCGGTATTTGCATGGGCAATCAACTTTTATCGAAAGCTGGTGGCGCCAATATTTTTAAACTGAAATACGGACATCGCAGTCATAATCAACCGGTGCGCATGGTTGGCACAAACCGCTGTTTTATCACCAGTCAGAATCACGGCTATGCAGTGGATAACGACTCGCTACCTGCCGATTGGAAGCCGCTGTTTATCAACATGAATGATGGTTCGAACGAGGGAATACGTCACACAACTAATCCTTGGTTTTCGGCACAATTTCATCCTGAAGCTGCATCCGGACCAACAGATACGGAGTTTTTGTTCGATGAGTTTATCCAAACTTTGGAAACCGGTAAATTGCAGCTTGATAATGAAACGACTGTTGCTGAAACAGAAACAACAGCACGCAAATTTAAGAAAGTGCTGCTGCTCGGTTCCGGTGCATTGAAAATCGGTGAAGCGGGCGAATTTGATTATTCGGGTTCGCAAGCCCTGAAAGCACTCAAAGAGGAAGGCATCCAAACCGTGCTGATAAACCCGAATATCGCTACGGTACAAACAAGCGAGGGCGTTGCTGACCAGATATACTTTCTGCCCGTAACGCCCTATTTTGTGGAGAAAGTAATCGAGAAAGAACGTCCCGAAGGTATTATGCTTGCTTTTGGCGGACAAACGGCATTGAATTGTGGAGTGGAACTTTTCCGTAGCGGCGTGTTGGCGAAACATAATATAGAAGTGCTTGGAACACCTGTACAAGCTATTATCAATACCGAAGACCGTGAACTTTTCGTGCACAAATTAGATGAAATCAATGTTAAGACAATCAAGAGTGAGGCTGTAAATAACAAGGCTGATGCTCGTAAGGCTGCTGCCCGCTTGGGTTATCCTGTGATTGTACGTGCTGCATATGCCTTAGGTGGTTTAGGTTCAGGCTTTTGCGACAATGAAGAAGGCTTAGACCAATTGGTCGAAAAAGCATTTTCATTTTCACCACAGGTATTAGTCGAGAAAAGTCTGCGTGGATGGAAAGAAGTAGAATATGAAGTCGTACGCGATCGTTTTGACAATTGTATTACTGTATGTAATATGGAAAACTTCGATCCGCTTGGTATCCATACCGGCGAGTCCATAGTTATTGCACCATCACAAACCTTGACGAACTCTGAATACCATAAATTGCGTGAAATTGCAATTCGCATTGTACGTCATATCGGTATTGTGGGCGAATGTAATGTGCAGTATGCCTTCGACCCCTACTCGGAAGATTACCGCGTTATTGAAGTAAATGCCAGACTAAGCCGTTCATCGGCACTTGCATCCAAAGCAACCGGCTATCCATTAGCTTTCGTTGCTGCTAAATTGGGTTTGGGCTATGGCTTGTTTGATTTGAAAAACTCTGTAACCAAAACCACAACAGCATTTTTTGAACCGGCATTAGACTATACCGTATGCAAAATACCACGTTGGGATTTGGGTAAATTTCAGGGAGTTGATCGGGAATTAGGTTCTTCAATGAAGTCTGTCGGTGAGATTATGGCTATTGGGCGCACTTTCGAAGAGGCTGTGCAGAAAGGTCTGCGAATGATTGGTTTGAATATGCACGGTTTTGTTGAAAACAAAGAATTGGTGATTGATGATATCGACAAAGCACTGCGTGAACCTACTGATAATCGCATTTTCGTAATTTCAAAAGCTTTACGAGCCGGATATACGGTTGAGCAAATACACAATCTGACCAAGATAGATAAATGGTTTCTCGATAAGCTGATGAATATCGTTTACACGGCGGATAAATTGGAGGAAACAACACCGCATAACGATAATATTCCTACCGGATTAGAGACGTTAATTCATGCGGCAAAGCGTCAGGGCTTTTCTGATTTTCAAATTGCGCGTGCCTTGTGGAAAGACAAAATGGACGACCCACACATTACCTTTGTGCGCAACTTCCGCAAACAGCATGGTATTGTACCAGTTGTGAAACAAATTGACACGCTGGCTGCTGAATATCCGGCGCAGACTAATTATTTATACTTGACATACAACGGAATATCAAATGATGTAACTTATTTGGGCGACAATCGCTCGGTGATTGTACTCGGCTCTGGTGCTTACCGCATTGGCTCGTCAGTGGAGTTCGACTGGTGTGGGGTTCAAGCACTCGAAACTATTCGCAAAGCTGGTTGGCGCAGTGTGATGATCAACTACAATCCTGAAACCGTGTCGACCGATTATGACATGTGCGATCGCCTTTATTTTGATGAGCTGACTTTCGAGCGGGTGATGGACATTATTGAATTGGAAAATCCACATGGCGTTATAGTCTCGACCGGCGGACAGATTCCTAACAACCTCGCTATGCGTTTGGACAAACATAAGGTAAATATACTCGGCACTTCAGCACAAAGCATCGACAATGCTGAAGACCGCGAAAAGTTCTCATCCATGCTCGACCGTATCGGTGTCGATCAACCGCGATGGAGAGAAATGACTTCGATGGAGGATATCAACGAGTTTGTAGAGGAGGTGGGCTTCCCTGTGTTGGTACGACCTTCATACGTACTTTCCGGTGCAGCCATGAATGTATGCTCCAACAATGAAGAACTTGAACGCTTTCTGTTGCTGGCAGCCAATATCAGTCAAAAACATCCGGTAGTGGTTAGTCAATTTATCGAACATGCCAAAGAAGTGGAAATGGATGCCGTTGCTCGCAATGGTGAAGTTATAGCCTATGCAATCAGCGAGCATATCGAATTTGCAGGTGTTCATAGCGGTGATGCCACAATTCAGTTTCCACCTCAGAAACTCTATATTGAAACCATCCGCAGAATAAAACATATAATGCATGAGATTGCAAAAGCATTGAATATTTCAGGACCGTTTAACATTCAATTCTTAGCACGAAATAATGATATTAAAGTGATAGAGTGTAACTTACGAGCTTCACGTAGTTTCCCGTTTGTCAGCAAAGTTCTGAAAATCAATTTTATCGAACTTGCAACTAAAGTAATGTTAGATATTCCGGTAGAAAAACCATCGAAAAATCTCTTCGATTTGGATTATGTCGGTATCAAAGCTTCGCAATTTTCTTTCAGTCGCTTACATAAAGCCGATCCTGTACTTGGTGTTGATATGGCTTCGACAGGTGAAGTAGGTTGCATAGGATCAGACACTTACTCCGCAATTCTCAAAGCTATGTTATCAGTAGGTTATCGTATACCGAAACAAAATATTCTACTTTCAACAGGGACACCGCAACAAAAGGTTGACATGCTCGATGCTGCCCGCTCTTTAGTTAAAAATGGCTATAAACTCTTCGCTACAGGCGGGACACATAGATGGTTGACAAATTCGGGCATTGAGAGCACTTTGGTATATTGGCCCAGCGAAGCAGGACAGCCACAAGCTTTGGATTTGTTGCACGAGAAAAAAATTGATATGGTAATTAATATCCCTAAAAATCTTTCGGCAAGCGAACTGAGAAACGGCTATAAATTACGCCGTGCAGCCATTGATCTTAATATCCCGCTACTTACGAATGCACGTTTGGCAAGTAGTTTTATTCATGCATTTTGCACTATGAATATGGATGACATTTCGATTAAAAGTTGGGAAGAATATAAATAAATTGATATTGTAACAAATTGCAGAAAGTATTAAATTTGAACTGTTAAATATCAAAGCATGTATCTTATAACACCCAAGCTAACATTTATACCACCACATATTGCAGATATATCAACACCTGTATCGGTATATATCAAGCTGAGAGAGCTGTATCCCTCTGCAATAATGCTCGAAAGCTCCGACTATCACAGTCAGAATAACGCTATGTCATTTATTTGTTTCGATCCAATTGCAGAAATTATAGCAGACGATGATTTGTGCAGTATGTCATTTCCTGATAACACTAAAAAAACAGAGAAAATTACTGCTGAAAGAAATCTACCGTCATTATTACATGAGTTTATCAATAGTTTTAATCTTTCAACTCAATCAAACTCAACGAATAAACTACCTGTAAACGGATTTTTTGGATATACGTCATATGATTCAATACAATATTTTGAAACAATAGAAATTCAAAATAAACCGGATGCAGAATATATCATTCCGTTGATGCGTTATACTCTATACCGTAATGTCATTGCATTCAATCATTTTACAAACAAAATGTATCTTATCGAATTTAATTTCGATGATAATGATAGTAGTATAGAGCAAAAAATCATTGAAATTCTGAATAATCAATCTGTCAAGCCATCATCATTTAAAATAGAAGGAGAAGAAACTACCAATCTCAGTGATAGTGAATATTTGAAGATGGTTGAGAAAGGAATTTATCATTGTTATCGTGGTGATGTTTTTCAGATAGTTTTGAGTCGCCAATACAGTCAGCAATTTTCAGGCGATGAGTTTAATGTATACCGTGCCCTTCGCAATATAAATCCATCGCCATATCTTTTCTATTTCGATTATGGTAATTACAAGATTTTCGGCTCGTCGCCTGAAGCACAGTTGATTATAAAGGATAGAATTGCCACAATCAACCCAATAGCCGGTACGTTTAAAAGAACAGGCGATGATAGCTGCGATCGTGAGCTGGCTGAGAAATTAAGCAACGACCCCAAGGAAAATGCCGAGCATGTTATGTTAGTCGACTTGGCGCGTAACGACCTGAGCAGGCATTGTGCAAACGTAAAGGTCAACATCTACAAAGAGGTGCAATACTACTCTCACGTACTTCATCTTGTATCGAAAGTAAGTGGAGAGTTGGACGACAAATCCACTTCCACACAAGTTATGTCATCTACATTTCCGGCAGGCACATTGAGTGGTGCACCTAAACACAGAGCTATGCAATTGATAAATGAAATTGAAAATCAGCCGCGTGGTTTTTATGGAGGTTGTATCGGTTATATGGGATTTGATGGCAGTATAAACCAAGCAATAATGATACGTTCATTTCTTAGCAAAGGGAACACACTATATTCACAAGCAGGAGCCGGTGTAGTTGCCAAATCAGTTGTTGAAAATGAACTTCAAGAAGTGAAAAACAAACTTGGTGCATTAAAAAATGCCGTAATAATGGCAGAAAAATTCTAATAAATTAAAACGTAAAATGAAAATACTTGTTCTCGATAATTACGATTCATTCACTTATAATTTAGTACACTATATTGAAGAAATAATCGAAGATAAGGTAGATGTATTTAGAAATGACCAAATCAGCATAAGCGACATAGCCAAATACGATAAGATATTACTCTCTCCCGGTCCGGGTATTCCCGACGAAGCAGGTATATTAAAAGCACTAATCAACACATATGGTTCGACTAAAAGTATTCTCGGTGTATGCCTTGGATGTCAGGCTATTGCTGAAGTTTTTGGAGGTTCAATCATCAATTTGAAAAATGTATATCACGGTGTGGCGAGACCTGTTCACGTAGAAGATTACAACGACTACATCTACAACGATATACCACAAACTTTTATGGCAGGACGTTATCACTCTTGGGTTGTAAATGATGTCGATTTGCCTGATACACTTAAAGTAACATCGCGCGATGACATGGGATTGGTGATGGGTTTAATGCACAAAACATATGATGTGAGAGGAGTTCAGTTTCATCCGGAATCTATACTTACTGAATATGGTAAGGAGATATTGCGCAACTGGATTGAAAAATAAAGCTTATAACAATGAAAATAGTCATAATAAAATATAATGCCGGAAACATTCGTTCTGTCAGCAACGCACTCAATCGTCTTGGATATCAGGCATTAATAACCGACGATAAAGAAATAATTCAATCTGCTGATAAGGTGATATTCCCCGGTGTGGGTGAAGCATCATCAACAATGAAATATCTGAAAGAGACAGGACTTGATAAAATAATTCTATCGCTAACTCAGCCGGTATTAGGGATTTGCCTTGGTATGCAACTTATGTGTAAATACTCTGAAGAAGGAGATACACAATGTCTTGGAATATTCGATGTGCCTGTAAAGCGATTTATTCTGCCTGCTGATAATATAGAATTCAAAATTCCCCATATGGGATGGAACACCATCAGTGATGTGAAAGAGCCACTGTTTGACGAGACACACAATAACAATCATGTATATTTTGTTCATAGTTATTACGTACCTGTTAATGAATATACAGTTGCTACGACTGAATATATAATCCCATTTAGTGCAGCACTTAGAAAAGATAATTTTTTTGCAACTCAATTTCATCCTGAGAAAAGTGGTGATTTCGGCGAGATATTATTGAAAAACTTTATTGCTCTGGGTTAATTTCAAACAAATGCTACAACAACATAAAACGACATCATGCTATCAAAACGTATAATACCTTGTCTCGATATAAAGGACGGCAAGACAGTGAAAGGGATTAACTTCGTCAATATCAAGGAAGTTGGCGACCCTGTAGAATTAGCATCATGGTATGCATCTCAGGGAGCAGACGAACTTGTGTTTCTCGACATAACAGCATCACACGAGAAGCGTAAAACCTTCGCACAGCTTGTAGAGAGAATAGCTTGTGAGATAAATATACCTTTTACTGTAGGCGGTGGAATATCTGAAATAGCCGATGCCGGATTATTATTAAATGCCGGTGCCGATAAGATAAGCATTAACTCTTCGGCTGTCAAATCACCCAAACTTATCAACGACATGTCTCAAGGTTTCGGTTCCCAGTTTGTGGTTGTTGCCATTGATGCCATTCAGGATACAATCTCTAAAAAATGGGAAGTTACAATCAACGGCGGACGAATAAACACAGGGATAGATTTGTTTGAATGGGCAAAAGAAGTTCAGGATAGAGGTGCCGGTGAAATTCTTTTTACCAGCATGAATCATGATGGAGTAAAGCAAGGCTTTGCCAATGAAGCACTTGCTCGTTTGTCATCATTAGTATCCATACCTGTCATCGCTTCCGGAGGTGCCGGTTCGATGACAGATTTTAAAGATGTTTTTACGATAGGGAAAGCTGATGCCGCCCTTGCAGCAAGTGTATTCCATTATCGTGAAATAATGATACCTCAGCTCAAGGAATATCTTAGGAGTAATGAAATTGCGGTTAGATGAAAATAGGAGTTAGATATGTCAATAATGACTTAAGATCTAACTCCTATTTTACCATATGCTGAATATCTCATAAAATGGATAAAATGCAAGGCACTAAGGATGAGGACGAGGGAGCATACTGGAGTATTTGACCGAGACCGAACTCCGAAAGTAACGCAGCAGTTTGCCGTTTTATGAGATATCTCTTATTAATGGTTTGAAAGATACTCCGAAACCCCTTCCTGCGTAGCCTTCATTGCTTTATCACCTTTTTTCCAGTTAGCCGGACAAACTTCTCCGTATTCTTCTGTAAACTGAAGTGCATCAATAACTCTAATAGCTTCCTCAACACTTCTTCCTAATGGCATATCATTTACCACCTGATGACGAACAACTCCTGATTTATCGATTAAAAACAATCCTCTGTAAGCTTTTGCCTCACCAATGAAGATTTCATTTCCTTCATCATCATATTCATCTTCTCCTGCCAGCACATCATATGCTTTAGAGATTTTCAATGTTTGATCTACTATGATTGGATATTTAACGCCTTGTATACCTCCTTCATTTTGAGGCGTCTGTAACCATTTCCAATGTGAAAATTCAGAATCTGTCGATGCACCTACAACAGCTACATTCCTTGATTCAAATTCTTCAATTTTTTCCTGAAATGCAATTAATTCAGTTGGACAAACAAATGTAAAATCTGCGGGATAAAAGAAGAAAACTACATATTTATCACCTTCATATTGTTGAAGAGAAAAATTCTCAACTATTTCTCCTCCGTTAATCACTGCTTTCGTATTGAAAACAGGAGCTTTTTTTCCTACTAATACTGACATATATTTATATTTTAAAAGATTTAAATAATTCTCATTAATTTGAATGCAAAGTTAAATCTATTAGTATAAATAACAGCATTATTTTCTATCGAATTTTTTTATATATGTATAGATGGGTGGAGAAGTATCACACAATTTTATAAATCAAAACTGTAACATAAGCTGCTATACCTTCTTTTCTTCCGACAAATCCCATCTTTTCGGAAGTAGTGGCTTTGATGGAGATATTGTCGGTTGTTGTTTGCATGATCTCAGCCAAACATTCTTGCATAGCCTTAATATGAGGATTTAGTTTAGGTTCTTCGGCACAAATCGTACAATCTGCATTGCCTAATTCGTAACCTTTAGACCGTAACAAAGACATCGTATCTCTCAAAAGGATTTTACTGTCGATATTCTTATATTTATCGTCTGTATCAGAAAAATGATAACCTATATCACGTAAGTTTGCTGCTCCGAGTATAGCGTCACAAAGTGCATGTATCAACACATCAGCATCTGAATGTCCGATTAAACCAACAGTATGTTCAATTTTTATTCCTCCAAGCCACAATTCTCTTGAAGGTGAAAATTGATGAACATCATAACCAAAGCCTACTCTGATATTCACTTAAATATTAATTTGTTATAGTTACAACTGATTATCTTAGTAAATTCTGCAATCCGAACAAATCGAATGACAATGAAAAGCGCAGTGTCTGATCGAGAGGATTTGTTTGTGCTACTGAGATTACATAAGAAGCATCAAGTTGAAATACATTCAATTTAAAACCGGCACCTGCTGTAAAAAATTTACGATTTCCTTTATTTTGATGCTCATTAAAATAACCTGCACGCACAAAAAACTGTTTGTTATATGCATATTCAGCACCTACCGACCATGCTATTTCTTGCAATTCTTCGGTAAAACCTCCGGGTGCATCACCAAAAGAAGATATAATGCCTTGAAGCGGTGTCATGTTGTTATAGTAGTTAATATCTTCTGCCACTTTAAGATAATCGATTGTCGGGACTAACATTTTATAAGCATCTGCACTTACAGAAAAACTCTGAAACTCATCAATCGGATAATCGAAAGAAGAACCTAAACGAAATGTTGTAGGAATAAACATGCTTGTAGCATTTTCATCATAAGATATTTTTGATCCTATATTAGATATATTTAATCCAAAATTAAGATGGGCATCTCCTGTCGGCAATTGAATAGGGTTTTTGTAATACATAGCAACATCCGCAGCAACAGCTACTCCGGGATAAGTTTCAGTACCACCAAGAGATCTTTTGTTATTCAAATCAGAGTATATTAATCTTAATGCTGCCGCTGCTGAAAAGTTATCAAATAATTTTTGTGAATATGCCACATCAAGAGCAAATTCATTAGGGTATACCGAGCCTTCTGACCCTCCGTTTGCATTATACATATCTATTTGACCTAATGAAAAGTATCTTAATGATGCACTCAAAGCTCTTCGTGGGTGGAATTTCCAATAACCGGTAAGATATGACAGATTAATATCATCAACAAGTCTTCTTAACCATGGTGTAAAAGAGAATGCCATACCTGCATCACTTTCAGCAAAAACATATTTTGCAGGATTCCAGAATTGCGAGCTAACATCAGCCTCAGTTGCAGCACCTAAATCACCCATAGCAGCGCCTCTGGCTTCGGGAGATATTGTTAGAGACGGAACAGAATATATCACAGGATTTGGAGGCGTATCATCATCTGCAAATATCACAGAATTAACACTAAATAAGAGGACTAAAAATAATGCAACCTTTTTCATTGATACTTTTTCTATATGTTTTTATTTATTCAACTTATTAAACGGAAATTTATTATTTTATTGTAACAAAACAATCTATTCAACTACAATTAATTTACTGATTTTTGAGCTGATTGGCTTTTCATCGGAATATATAATTACTCGATACAGATACACTCCAACAGGTAATTTTTGTCCTGATAGATCTCTAACATTCCAAACTATCTCATTTAATGTAGATTGAGTAATACTCCAAATTTGCCTTCCTGAAAGATCTAAAATGTCAACTTGAGTTTTCAGCACTGTTTCCGGACGGTCATGCTCTATAACAAACTTAGTATATTGTTTCACAGGGTTAGGATAATTCAGAACACTGAAAATCTGAGGTTCAAGTCCTTTTACTACTTCAAACTCAATTGTTTGTTCTGATGAATTATTCACTAAATCCCAAGCTTTAAATGTCAGTGTATGTTTTCCGGTTTTTAATTCTGACAATTTGAATCTTATACTTCCTTGAGTATAATCATTGTGAGCCGTTCTGTAATAATCATTTAGAATAAATGTTTGTAACGGGTCATTATCTATTTGCAACATTAAATCATGTCCGATACCGCTACCAACTTGATTTATACCATTTTCATCTTGTAATGTGGCAATAAATACTGGTGTTTCATTTACTTTATCACCTGATTTAAATTCCATTGTATTCAGGTATATACTTATTTGCGGACCATCTTCATCAACTATAAGATTTGGATTTGATCCACCTATTTTAAATGTTTCAAAAAATCCCTGAGCTTCTTTACCTGTATCGTCACAGCTCGCATAATAATTTATTCTGCCTGTGTCGTAATTATATTTTATATCTTTCGGAAGAAGAAACTCCAACTCAAAACGACCATCAACAACCTCAGTCATGCCTACAAATATCTTATTAGGTCTATCCTGATAAGTAAATGGTTTTTGACTTGTACTATCATTATTTAAAGTAATAATTGTTTGTTTCTTGTCGAATACCGTAGCATTTAGAGTTCCGTTAAAATCATCAATTATACTTCCGTCATTATCTGCAATATAACCTTTAAATGATGCTTTTGTTAATGCTCTTAAAGTATCACTTAATAATGCATCTTTATCATTAATCATTTCGGTAACAACTTTGTGTTCCGTAGGATAATTAAGTCGTATTGAAGGATCACCCATATACACATAAGGCAATTTATTTAATTCATTACCCAAAGTGTTTTTTGCTCTAGCAATAACATCACCAATACGCAAATAATTACCATTCTCCTTCAAAAACAAATAACGATTTAACCATTTGTTAATATTCTCATTCTGTGATGCATATACCGGACGGGTTGCTGAAATAATTCCAATTCCGCCGCCAACAGGATTTAATAACACCTGCTCACCTGCTGAGACGGAAGGCAAATCAAATTGCAAAAAATTACAAGTAGCTGCAATCCACAAAGGTAAATTTGTATTGGAAAGATTTCTAACATCATATATTGACAAAACCTGCTCGTTTGTCCATCCTGTTGTATTGGCATGCCCTATAAAATCGAGTAAAAACAGACCCGTCCTTAATAAATTATGAAATTGAGTGCGTGCAAGAGGGTAAGTTTCTCCACTCGCATTCTTTTCTTGCTGGTAAGCATCTAAATATATTTTGGTTATTTGAAAACCCGGATTTAACCTGCCCACTATGGATGCAATAGTATCAGCTTGTTTCATATGCATTCCACCATCGCCATCATCAGCAAGATAACATATTTGATTTTTCCAGATTCCACGATTTTCATTTTTCATATAGTTGATGGTCTTAGTTACCACATCAGTAGCTTCCTGAATTGTTTGTACGGGGAAGCGCCCTACACCTATATCCATTGTATGTGCCAAAACTTGAGTACCTTCATGATCTTCCAAAAAGGTAAAATAATCGTCTGTAACGTACGAAAGCGTTTCGTTTAATGAGTTTTCTGCCTGATATGTCAACACATAACTATCGCCGGAAGATTGCAGTATCTTTCTATTATCATAAGATCCTCTACCAAACAACAATAGATTTTTAGGTTTTGAAGATAAATTTTCGGATTGAATTGCACGATCATAAAACATTTTCATTAACCACCGATACGCAGTTGCATCCGGCGCACCTGACGAGAACTCATTATAAACTTGTTCGGTAGTAACAACATCTACCGTAATTTCACCCATATTATTATGTGCGTTTGCTAATCTGTTTGCTTGATCGATAAATTTAGGATGTGTGATGATTATCATATCGGTTTGTGGTAGACCATGAAGATTTTGATTTGGTACAACACCCACTACCTCTGGTTTGGAAAAAGATGTGGACTTTGGATCTATTGCTAAATAAGCTGTAGAATTCGTATTTTCCCCATAAAAACTTAACTCATTATTCTTAAACTCCGAATTAATCTTTTTAATATTAACATGATCGGTTATGTCCCATATCTGAACGTTTGACGATACATTTTTCACTGTATACTTACTATATGTTTCGCTACCAATATAGTCAGGCAGTTGAAAACGCATAACACCTCCAACCATTGTCAAATCTCTTCTCGCATTTAATTCTATAAAATTAAGATATCCCTTTGCTGTAGAATTTGGTTTTACATAATCAAGTTTAACTTTAATCAAATCATCATTAGGAGTAAATGTATAATTTCCTGACGCACCGCGACCTCTTTCATAATGGTCATTTTCTGTTTTCTTTGCAACCGACAAAGTTTTTGAAGATTGACCGTTTATACTGATATTAAAAGCCGACACTGCGGATGCACTTGCTGCAACGTCTAATCTTACTCTCAATGCATTAGCACTCTTGATTATATTCGGAAAAGAAAGGTTTATATTCAATGATAAAACATCTGAGAAAGTTTCTCCATAAAACTCTTTACCTGAATTAGCAAGACTGATAAGTTCTTTTTCATGCACCGTATAATCAACAAATTCATTAACATCATAATATGTAGCACCACTGGGTAATTCTATATCAATTGCTTCAATTTTTTTTCCGTCACCGGCATCCGAAGTAACAAAATAATATCCATAGTTTGAATAAGTATTTACCACATGAGTATACATACTTTTACTTGAGTCATACGACCAAGAATTCACACCTTGCGCATAAAATAGAATAAAATCACCGGCATTAAAAATTCCGTCTCCACCTTTGTCCATATATATGGCAACCTCCGGCAGATCATCATGTTTAGGCAACAAAAAACTCTGATTAAGAACTGCACCTCCATACCCAAATATTCGAACATTGGCAGGATTAACTCCCATTGAATTCAAATCTTCATATGTTAATTTATAAACACCTGATTCTTTTATGCGTATTTTTACAAACTTACCTTGTGATAAAACTGAGGTGGATTTATAAGTATGAATCCCTGCCGATATATTATTCTGACATACAAGCGTTATCAGTACAAAAAACAAATATTTAAAGTATGCTTGAATGCTTTTCATTTCTCTTTGTTAAAATAATTTATTGTTGTTATTAAACGACTAATATAGAATTTTGTTGTTTTATTTTATAATTGATAACATTATTTAATCTTAAAATCAAACATTTTATTACTCGATAAATAACCCTCTAATCTATCTCCTGCTTTTACTTTTCCAACTCCTGCCGGCGTACCGGTAAACATAATATCACCGATTTTCAAGGTAAAAAAACGACTTACATAAGATATTAACTCATTGACAGGAAATATCATATCTTTAGTATTGCCTCTTTGAACTGTTTGTCCGTTAATATCTAAATGAAACTCAATATTCTGAATATCATCAATTTCTGAAATTGAAATAAAATTTCCTATAACTGCTGAGTTATCAAACGCCTTGCTTATCTCCCAAGGATGACCTTCTTCCTTTAGCTTACGTTGTAAATCACGTGCTGTAAAATCTACACCTAATCCTATTTCTGAATAATATCTGTGTGCAAACTTTGATGCTATATTTTTACCTAATCTATTGATTTTGATAATTACTTCGGTTTCATAATGCAACTCCTCACTGAAATCCGGAATGTAAAACGGCTTATTATTTCTTAATATTGCCGAATCCGGTTTCATAAAGATTACAGGCTCCTGTGGATTCCTGCTGTTAAGCTCTTTATTGTGTTCTTTGTAATTCTGTCCAATCGCAATAATCTTCATATCATCATTGATTTTCATCTAACTCTTTTAATGCGTTCAAGCGATTGAACATCACTGCTAAATGTGCATAAATAGAAGTATTTTGAACTACTATATTGTCAGGCACTACTATTCTGTATGGTGTAAAATTCCAAATAGCCTGAATTCCTCCTGCCACCATAAATTCTGCAACCTCTTGTGCTTTTTCTACGGGCACAGTCAGAACGCCTATATTAATACCTGTCTGATTTTGTAATTCTTTGAATCTATCGATATGATGTATGGGAATATGATTTATTGACGTTCCTGTTAATTCGTATTTCACATCAAACCCGGCTACAATATCCAACCCAAACTGCTCTAATCCATCATCATGCATTAGTGCACCACCCAGACTACCAACTCCAAATAAAAATGCCTTATGACTTCTTGTAAAACCTAAGAAACTCTCCAAAATATCAACTAACTCATTAACATCATATCCAACCCTCGTTTTTCCTGATATCTTAACATATGACAAGTCTTTTGCTACTATCGAAGCATCTACAGATATGTTTTTTGCAATCTGTGTAGATGACAAAAACAACTGCTCTTGCTTCAAAACCAATTTCGCAAATGCTAAATACCATGGCAAACGCCTTAGAGTTGGCTCTGGAACCTTAAATTCAATAAGTTTTTTAGAATCTGACATTTATCTTTTAAAATCAAATAGACCTGCAAAAATAATCAAATTTTTTAATTAATTTTGCACCTTAATTTTTTTAAAGAATATTATGGAGTACAATTTTAAGGAAATTGAAAATAAATGGCAGAAATATTGGATTGATAATCAGACTTACAAAACAAATGTAGATTTGAATAAACCAAAGTATTATGTTCTCGATATGTTCCCTTATCCTTCAGGTGCAGGTTTACATGTAGGACATCCTCTTGGCTATATTGCTTCTGATATTTATAGCCGCTTTAAAAGACTTCAAGGCTTTAATGTACTTCATCCTATGGGATATGATGCATACGGTTTACCTGCTGAACAATATGCTATTCAAACCGGTCAACACCCCGCAATTACTACAGCTCAAAATATTGCCCGCTACAGGGAACAATTGGATAAGATTGGCTTCTGCTACGACTGGGATAGAGAGGTAAGAACCTGCGAACCTGATTATTATCACTGGACTCAATGGGCATTTATTCAAATGTTCAATCATTATTTCGACACTAATCTTCAGAAAGCAATGCCTATTGAAGCTCTTGTCAATCATTTTGCAAAAAATGGTTCTTCAGGTATCAATGCTCATTCTACAACTGAATTGACTTTCTCTGCTGATGAGTGGAATGCTAAATCAGAAAAAGAACAACAAGAAATATTGCTAAATTATCGTATTGCATATCTTGCTGATTTAAAGGTTAATTGGTGTCCTGCTCTCGGTACTGTTTTGGCTAATGACGAGGTTAGCGAAGGTGTATCCGTTCGTGGCGGCCATCCGGTTGAACAAAAAATTATGCGCCAATGGAGTTTGCGTGTTTCTGCATATGCTCAGAGATTACTTGACGGCTTAGCTAAAATCGACTGGACTGATTCTCTTAAAGAAACTCAAAAGAACTGGATTGGTAGAAGTGAAGGTGCTGAATTGACCTTCAAGCTAAGCGATAAAGATATCTCATTTGATGTTTTCACTACTCGTGCCGATACTATTTACGGTGTTACATTTATGGTATTAGCTCCTGAAAGTGAATTGGTTAAAGTCTGCACTACATCCGAGCAGGCAAAAGAAGTCGAAAACTATCTTGATGCAACAAAGAAACGTACAGAAAGAGAAAGAATTGCAGATCGTCGTGTAACAGGCGTTTTTTCAGGCTCTTATGCTATTAATCCGGTTAGCGGTACTACCATCCCAATCTGGATTTCCGATTATGTGCTTGCTGGTTACGGTACCGGTGCTATTATGGCAGTGCCCGGTCACGATAGCAGAGATTATGCCTTTGCCAAACATTTTAATTTGCCGATAATTCCTTTAATTGAAGGTTGTGATATTTCCGAAGAAAGTTTTGATGCTAAAGAGGGAATAATGATGAATTCCGGCTTTCTTAACGGATTGTCAGTACCCGAAGCAATAGCAAAAGCAAAAGAATATATTGCCGAAAACAAACTTGGAAAAATCAAGGTGAACTTTCGCCTGCGTGATGCAATTTTCAGTCGACAACGTTATTGGGGCGAACCATTTCCTGTTTACTATAAAGAAGGTATGCCATACATGATTGATGAAAGCAAACTTCCTTTGATTCTACCTGAAGTTGATAAATATCTACCTACAGAAAAGGGAGAACCTCCTTTGGGAAGAGCTAAAAATTGGCAGACCGAAGATGGTTTCCAACTTGAGTTAAATACAATGCCCGGATTTGCAGGATCATCTGCTTATTATCTGCGTTATATGGATCCGAAGAACGATAAAGCTTTAGTTAGTACAGAAGCAAATGAATATTGGCGCAATGTGGATTTATACATAGGAGGTACAGAACATGCAACAGGACATTTGATATATAGTCGCTTTTGGAATAAATTTTTATTCGACTTAGGAATCGTCTGTGAAGATGAACCTTTTAAAAAGCTTATAAATCAAGGAATGATACAAGGTCGCAGTAACTTTGTATATAGAATTAAAAATACCGAAACTAATCAAAATGCGCCTGTTTTTGTCTCACTTGGTCTAAAAGATAAGTACGATACAACTCCAATTCATGTTGATGTAAACATTGTTCATAACGATATTTTAGACTTGGATAAATTTCGTTCATGGAGACCCGAATTCAAAAATGCAGAATTTATTCTTGAAGATGGGAAATATATATGTGGCTGGGCTGTAGAAAAGATGTCGAAATCGATGTTTAACGTGGTAAATCCTGATGATATTGTTGAGCAATATGGTGCAGATACTCTTCGTCTGTACGAGATGTTTTTAGGTCCGCTCGAACAATCAAAGCCTTGGGACACTAACGGTATCGACGGAGTTCATCGGTTCTTGAAACGCCTATGGTCGCTGTTCTACAAAGATGGTAAACTGATTGTAAATGATGATAAACCGACAGTCGATGAATTAAAAGCACTTCACAAAGCTATCAAGAAGGTTACTTTCGATATTGAGAATTTTTCATTTAACACTTCAATATCTGCTTTTATGATTTGTGTGAATGATTTATATTCTCTTAAATGCAGTAAAAGAACAATTTTAGAGCCTTTTGTTATTTTACTTACTCCCTTTGCTCCACATATTGCTGAAGAATTATATAGTTCTCTTGGACATACAACAACTGTTTGCGATGCTTCATTCCCTATATGCAACGAAGAATATCTTGTTGAATCTATAGTAAAATATCCTATTTCTTTCAATGGAAAAGTAAGATTTACATTGGAACTGCCGGCAGAATTAAGTAAAGAGGAAATTGAAAAGATTGTATTAGATAATGAGCAAACTCAAAAACAAATAAGTGGCACAACAATTAAAAAAATAATCATTGTGCCGGGGAAAATTGTAAATATTGTAGTGTAATTCAACAAAAGTGTAAAAATAGTTCTTAATCGTGCCAGTCGCCATTAGCTTTTATTAAATCTATAAGCTTGGCGACTGCCTCGTTTTCGTCGATATTACGTTCGAGACATTCTTTTTTCTTGTAGAGGCTGACTTTTCCACGCCCTGCACCAACATAACCGTAGTCGGCATCAGCCATTTCGCCGGGACCGTTTACTATACATCCCATTACAGCTATTTTCAGACCTTTAAGATGCGATGTTGCTGCCTTCACTTTTGCTATCACGGTTTGTAATTGGAATAAAGTGCGCCCACAACCCGGACATGAGATATATTCGGTTTTTGAAACTCTTACCCTGCTTGCCTGTAGAATACCAAAAGCTATGGCATTCAACTGTTCTGTTCTGATTTTATTTGGTGCTAAAGCATTTGTGTATTCCAAAAATATCCCATCACCAAAACCATCAAGGAACATAACACCTAAATCAGCCGCTGCCTGAATCTGATAAGTCTCCAAATCGTCAGCAGTATAATTTCTACACAGTACAACAGGAGTTTTTATACCCTTATTTAACAAAGTATGGAAGAATGCACGCATCTCTCCTACTTGATTTTTGTGATTGGAAGAAAGCAAAACAACTATATCTGATGATGCTTTCAGCAAATCAATAATTTTATCATTTAATTCAGGATAAGACAGTTTTAAGAATTTCGCATTCAGATTATCTGATTTAAGCTCATCAAGTTGTGTTGCATCAAAAACATTATAAATAGAACCATCTTGTGCATAGACTTTATTATCCCTCAACAAAAAATCAGGTAAGGTAGCAAATTCACCATCCTTATTCATAAATACCACAGGCACATTTTCGCCACCAATATTCAGTACTTCAGACGTTTGTCTGCGGTCATATTCAAAGAAATTATAATCGGAATTAACTGTAGAAACAATTCTATCATGTCCTTGCTTCTCAATTATATATGTCGCCAATTTCTTCGCAACGGGTATTTCTGCCTCTGGTTCTTCACTTAAAGAAACACGAACAGTATCGCCTATCCCATCATGCAATAAAGCTCCTATACCAACAGATGATTTGATACGCCCATCTTCACCATCACCGGCTTCAGTAACACCGAGATGAAGCGGATAGTGCATATCACGTTTTGCCATTTCCGAGACCAACAAACGAACAGCATGAACCATTGCTAAAGTGTTGGAAGCCTTCATCGAAATCACAACATTATGAAAATCATTTTCTTCGCACACCTGAAGAAATTCGAGACAAGACTCAACCATTCCCCTTGGAGTATCTCCCCATCTGTTCATCATTCTTTCACTCAAAGATCCATGATTTACTCCAATTCTAATTGCAGTATTGTTTTTTTTACATATATCTAACAAGATGGTAAACCGAGCTTTGATTTTCTCATATTCCGCCTGATATTCTTCGTCAGTATAATCATCGCTTTTCCGTACTAAACCAATATAGTTACCGGGATTTACTCTTACCTTTTGAACATATTTAGCAGCAATATCAGCAGCATTTGCAAGAAAATGAATATCTGCAACAAGCGGAAAATTATAGCCTTTATTTACAAGCGATTCTTTTATGTTTTTAAGATTTTCAGCTTCTTTAACTCCTTGAGCAGTTAGTCTGACAATCTCACCACCGGCTTCATATATTCTGATACTTTGAGCAACAGAATTTTCAGTATCGTTAGTGTCGGTATTGGTCATTGACTGTACACGAATAGGATAGTCGCTGCCTAACAAGATATTACCTATCTTTACTTTATCAGATTTTCTTCTATTATAATTAAAAGTATCAAACATTTTTTTCTATTTCTTTATCTTGAAAAGATATGTAACTTTAATTTGTTGATGTAACAAGTTTTGGGACGAAATTGGTTTTCTTTCTATGATGATCGATAAAGATATTTGTTTGTGTTCTTTCTAAAAACAGAGGAGCATTCACATCCACTTTAACATCAGAAGCATCAAAATACAATCCCGGAACATCATTTTCCACTATCGGTAGATATTCTGTTGAATTACTTTCACGCTTTTTCATTATCCAGTCGAAAATAACATTCGGTTCGTATACAAAATAAGGAGCATAATCCACGTTTACTTCACCATCTCCTTCATACCAATGATGAGTCTTTTTAATTGTAGAAGTTTTCACCTTGTTGCCATTATTCAAGCTACCGCCAATAAGCTCCATTGGTATTTTACGTTGAACTTTCCACACTCTTGTATATTCTTCATCTAATAAATTAATCAAATCCAACACTGCCATTCCGAAAGTTGAACAAGCTGCCCCTTCCTGCTCATATCTGGGCCAAAAAGCTCCACCATAGTAGTTAGCAGGAGTATGACCGTTGTCAGATTTTGCTGAGTATTCCTTTAAAAAAGCAAGCACACGCTGAGCTGCATCCCTACTTATTCTAAACTTTATAAAGGTAAGCATATCTTTACTTGCATAATGAGGTAGTTTTTTAGTTAAACTCTCATGAGATTCAATTTTACCGGATAAAGTTGCCCCCATAATTCCAAAACCAACCTTTTCTTTGAGTATCATTCTTGTTTTTTCTCTTGTAGAAATAGAAGTCTGTGCGAAATAATGAGGTTCAGGTAACAGTGGCGTATTTATTCTTAAAGCAACATGTCCTAATAAATAATTAATTCTCAACCCCATACTTTTAACATAGCATTTCCGCATTGTACTGTAAATTGAAGAGGGAGTACTCCAATCTAAGTCGTATTTTGTTGGAACTACAAACACGGTTAGTTCGTGAACTTCTTCATTTGCATCAGAAGACTCCTGAGCAGATGAACTAAAACTTAAGAAAAACAATATAGCCGATAACAAAAATAATTTTGAAATTAATTTCATGAATAACTTATTTAAAAATTGAAAATAATTGGCAAAAATACTACTTATTATTTAATATAAAACGTACATGAAATAAAAATATACACTTAAACAACAAACTAATATGATATTTGTTTTTTATTCTGCTCCGAAAAGACAACAAAAAGCATTACCTTTGCAGCATTTTAACATATTTAGATATACTATGCGTTTTAGACCCAAACTTTTTGATACTCTTAGAAACTATTCAAAAGAAAAATTCTTAAAAGATTTAATGTCCGGATTGATTGTAGGTATAGTTGCTTTACCTCTTGCAATCGCATTTGGGATTGCTTCCGGCGTTTCACCTGAGAAAGGATTGTATACTGCAATTATAGCTGGTTTTATAATTTCACTACTTGGTGGAAGTAAAGTACAAATTGGCGGTCCGACCGGTGCTTTTATTGTAATTGTTTATGGTATAGTTCAAGAATTTGGTATAGCGGGGCTGACTATAGCAACAATAATTGCGGGTATCATGTTAGTTTCTATGGGCTTACTCAAACTTGGAGTTGTCATTAAATTTATACCTTATCCGATAATAGTTGGATTTACGAGTGGTATTGCTGTTACAATCTTTGCTACTCAAATCAAGGATTTATTTGGAATGTCAATAGATTCTGTGCCTGCTGATTTTATAAGCAAATGGGTTGTTTATGCTCAAAACATCAGCACAACAAATTTACTTTCGCTGGGAATCGGAATTTTATCGATAGTAATAATTGCCACTGCCCCGAAATACTCTAAAAAAATACCGGGTTCATTGATTGCAATCATAATAATGACAATCTTAGCTTTTGTTTTACGTGAATATTTTGGCATAACATCAATAGAAACCATCGGTGACAGATTCAGTATTAACGCATCTCTTCCAAAACCTGAAACTCCGGTTATGACTTTCAAAACAATTCAAACCCTTATTCCGGCAGCTTTTACAATTGCTATCTTAGGTGCAATCGAATCATTATTATCGGCAACGGTTGCTGATGGTGTTATTGGCGATAAACATCACTCTAACACAGAGCTAATTGCGCAAGGTATTGCCAATATTGTAACGCCGATTTTCGGAGGTATACCGGCTACCGGTGCTATCGCACGAACCATGACAAATATCAACAATGGAGGAAGAACACCGGTTGCAGGCATTATCCATGCTATAGTTTTATTGCTGATTCTCTTGTTTTTAGGCGGACTTACCAAACATATTCCAATGGCTTGTCTCGCAGGTGTTTTAGTAATTGTAGCTTACAATATGAGCGAGTGGCGCACCTTCAAATCATTGGTTAAAGGTCAGAAATCTGATGTAGCCGTACTGATAACTACATTTTTACTGACGGTGATTTTCGATTTGACCATCGCTATAGAACTCGGACTTGTATTAGCTGTTGTATTATTTATGCGAAGAATAAGTGCTGCTACTCAAATTTCAATTTTCAAACATAATATAGATGAAGCTGAATACATTGAAGGTCAGAATGAATCAGACAAAATAACTTTACCTCATGGAGTTGAAGTATATGAGATTGAAGGACCTTTCTTTTTTGGAGTTGCCAACAAATTTGAAGAGACTATGAAGATGCTGGGTGATAAACCCAAAGTCAGGATTATCCGCATGAGAAAAGTTCCATTTATGGATTCTACAGGCATTCATAATCTAAAAAACCTTGTGCATATGTCGCATAAAGACAAAACTAAAATTTTACTTTCAGGAGTAAATGATGGAGTAAAAAGAGCGTTGGAAAAAGCAGGTGTAGATATATTGATTGGTAGTGAGAATATTTGTAACGATATAACGGAAGCATTAGATAAAGCTGAAAAGATAATAAATCATAAAGAAAGAAAATTATAATTTGATATTCCGATACATTTTATTATTTTTGTCTGAATTTTTGTAATAAAATGATAAATAAATACGAAGAAATAATCAGCGCTTTTGAGATAAAACTGCGAAAATTAATTTCGGAGTATAAAACATTACAAATTCAGAATAAAAAACTTCAGGAAGAAATTTCACAAAAAAGTGAAAACATCATAATAGCACATGGTGAAATTCTGGAGTTGAGGAAGAAAAACGACCATCTGGCTTTAGCAAATCAATTGAGTGGTTCAATAGAAGATAAGGCTGAAGCAAAAAAACAAATTGACAGGATGGTGCGGGAGGTTGATAAATGTTTAGCTCTTTTAGATGAATAGAGCATTATGAATGACGATATTTTTATTATAAACGTACAGATTGGAGGCTTTCCAATAGCATTAAAAATTCCTCGTAAAGACGAAGAAATATATAGGAATGCTGAAAAGTTAGTAACAAAATTAATTGAAGAATACAACAGTCTGTATAATCAACGAGCTTATGAAGATATTCTTAAGTTAGTCGCTTTTCAATTAGCAGTGAGGGTTTCAAAGAGTGCATTACACGAGGATCCCTCTCCGCTTTCAGGACAATTGAAAAAACTTGAACAAGAGATAGATGACGCTTTGAATTCATAATATAATATTACGTTCAAACATTTTCCCGCATATTAGCCTGTATATTTAGGTTGGTATGCGTTTTTTATTTTATAAAATACAGTTTTAATACAATATAATTTTAAAAAATAATTTTCGATGTTAAATATTATAATAGGAATAATCGGTATTATTGTTGGAGGTGGAGGGGTGTATTTCACCCTTACAACTATACACAAAAAAACGAAGCGGGATGCTTTGTCCGAAATAGAATTACTGAAAAAAGACCAATTAATTGAAGTAAAGGAAAAGTTCATTGCATTAAAAGCTGAACATGAACAACAAGTTCAACAACGCAATGCTAAAGTACAAGAACGAGAAGTGAAGGCTCAGCAACGAGAAATGCAGCTAAATCAACGTCAGGGAGATCTACAACGGAAAATGAATGAGTTAGACGGTTTGAAAGATGTCCATGAACAACAGTTACATATCCTCGAAAAACAAAAATCCGAACTCGACCATCTCACTCGACAGGCTCATGAGCAATTAGAAAGCATATCAGGACTCTCGGCTGAACAAGCAAAAGAAAAGCTTGTGGAGTCGTTGAAAGATGAGGCGAAAACAAATGCAATGTCGTATATCAACGACATTATGGATGAGGCGAAGATGACAGCCAACAAGGAAGCTAAACGTGTAGTTATCAACACAATTCAAAGGATAGCTACCGAGACTGCCATTGAAAATTCTGTTACAGTCTTCCATATCGACTCTGACGAAATAAAAGGTAGAATTATTGGTCGCGAAGGTAGAAATATCCGAGCTTTAGAAGCCGCCACCGGAGTCGAAATAATAGTTGACGACACACCGGAAGCTATCGTTCTTTCAGCTTTTGATCCGGTTCGCAGAGAAATAGCACGCTTATCTCTTCATCAATTAGTTACAGACGGACGTATTCATCCTGCCAGAATTGAAGAAGTAGTTAATAAAGTAAAAAAGCAAATCGAAGAAGAGGTTATCGAGATAGGTAAACGTACAACTATTGATTTAGGCATTCATGGTTTACATCCGGAATTAATTCGTTTGGTTGGAAAAATGAAATATCGCTCGTCTTATGGTCAGAATTTGCTACAGCACTCTCGCGAAGTTGCAAATCTTTGTGCTACTATGGCATCAGAATTAGGACTTAATCCAAAAACTGCAAAACGTGCCGGACTTCTACACGATATTGGAAAAGTTCCGGATGATGAGCCGGAAGTGCCGCATGCTATTCTTGGAATGCGCTTAGCTGAAAAATACAAGGAAAAACCTAATGTATGCAATGCTATTGGCTCTCACCATGACGAAGTAGAAATGGAAAGTTTGATTGCACCTATTGTTCAGGTTTGCGATGCTATTTCAGGTGCTCGTCCCGGTGCTCGTCGCGAAATTGTCGAAGCTTACATCAAGCGATTGAAAGACTTAGAAAACCTTGCAGCTCAGTATCCCGGCGTTGTTAAAACATATGCAATTCAGGCAGGTCGTGAACTTCGAGTTATTGTTGGAGCAGATAAAATCGATGATAAAGAAACCGAATTACTGTCGTTTGACATAGCTAAAAAGATACAGGATGAAATGACATATCCAGGTCAAGTAAAAATTACTGTTATCCGCGAAACCAGAGCGGTAAGTTATGCAAAATAAAATTTTATAGAGTAGAGACGTCCAATTTGGGCGTCTCTCTGTTTAGTAACCAGGCGTATCTGTGTTTAGTAACCAGGCATCTGTATTTAGTAACCAGGCGTATCTACATATAGGAAATAAATGAATCAAATAGTGGGTAATACCATCTAAAGTCTCACTCGCATAAGTTCTTCACCTAATTTATGTAGTGTATTCTCAATCTCTTTTCTCCTTGCTGCCGATGGGCGTTTAACATTACATGCATAATGTCTCATTACAGCAGGACTGATACCTACCCTATTTGCTAATTCAGTTAGATTAATCATAGGAAAAGCTTTTACTAATTCCTGTATGGTATTACGCTGTATATCAGCTTGCTGTTTATTATAAGTAAAGAAACCTTCAAAACTTAAATCCTCATCTATTGCTCTCCAATGAATACCCATAGCCGACAACTCATAATCTTCACGTTCAGCAGGTGTAGCATTTTTCAATCGAGGAAACCACTCAAAAGGTATACTCTTTACAGAACCATCATTTGTTTCTATGAAAATTCTATCAGTAGAAAACCATAATCTTTTTAAATCTTCTCGAGTCATATCTTTATGTATTATTAGCTGAAATACTCTTCGCTTCTCCATTACCATAACTCACATGAATGTGAATCGGCAAGTGATCGTCAGAATAGAAATAAAAACGATATCCAAGCTCTCTAAACACTTCAGGCATAAATTTTTCTTTAGCATTAACGTTGCAAATATAGTATCATTTTTGATACTACACAACAATTTAGTTAATTATTTATTTTAGTGATTAAGACAAAGAGATACGCACACTAATCGATTCACCAAAAACAATTCATGAAGTAGGCGTTAATGCTTCAAAAACAATTGGCAAATCATGGGATAGTGTTGCAGATTTAATGCTTGAAAGATATAATAATCTAATAAGATGAAATCTTGTATAGAGATTACGAGTTTTATACCAGCATATCAGACTTTAAATCTTCATAGAATTTCGCAGAACTAACGTTAATGTAAGGAATCAGCCATAAGAACCCAATACCTAATGTTAAAATACAAAGCAGAAACCATCCGATAAATCTTAATCCTAAGAAGAATAATTTCCATTTATAACCATACATCATTTCTTTACTTTTCTTTAATGCCATATCAGCCGATAAAGTTGGGTCATCAGCCAGTATAAAGAAAGTCATAGCATATTTAAAGGCTGCAACTATTCCCGGAATGATTAGCAATAATGACCATAAAAATACGTATATCGTCATTAAAAGATAAGCTCCTAATGATTTGCCAAACCAATTAAATCCCTTGAAAAGTTGGCTTAACTCAGCATTTTCACCTCTTGAATACGAAAGTAAAAATATACTATAACCCAACAACAGAGGACCTCCGATAATAATTGCAGCTACTGGACCAACTACAGGTCCTAAAGGTGTTACTCCTACAATTACGGCATATAAAAAAGATGTACCAATAGCAATTCCCCAATTGCCTTTCAATGATTCGAGAGCCATTTGCATTAAAACTGCATTACTTGTTTTCATGATTTTTAATTTTCGTTGATTAATATTTAAAGATTGACAAAAATAGTAAAATATTAATAAACTCAGATATAATTTAAAAGAAAATACAGAAACATAGAAATCACAAATTATACGAATAAAGTACAAGAACTTTCAAGGTCACAATTTGTGATCTTGAATAATGGCAGAGGTTATAATATTAAATATGCTCCATTTACTTTTATCAAATTAGGAGTGGCAACGCTTAATAGTGTACTCAGTTCAAAAACGGCAATTGAAATCAACAGAGGTATAATGAGGGCATTTATATAAAAGCAAACTGACGAACCACGTAAACGAATTGGGTATATTTAATTACACAAATTGAAGTTTTGAAAACAAATAAATAATTGTATCTTTGTGTGTTTTTATACAATTCTGGGGCTGTTTGGTTTTGACAGCAGGTAGAAGGAGTAAGTAAGCATGTCGAGCGGGTGTGGAAACGGCTCGTAAATCACGGTTCACAAAATCATAACTGGCGAAAACAACTACGCTCTTGCTGCTTGATCGAATCATAGTAGATCGGCTTAATCTCGGCACAAGGTGCTGAGACGAGACATCCTCCAAAAGCCGTCGCTCCGAGGCTGATGATAAGAGGGTGCAGCTAAATCGGGGATAGTTTCGGTTTGCCTCGCAACCGAAATGAAAACAAAGAGGATAAGGTAGATGTTGGTGGCTTCGGTCTTGCAACTACTCGAAAACCTAAGCGAAGATAAACATGTAGAAAGCTTATTGTTTCCTTGTTTGGACGAGGGTTCGACTCCCTCCAGCTCCACAAATCGTTTAATTCTTAAAATTACACATTATGAAATTTACTTTGCCTGAATTACCCTATGCACACGATGCATTAGCACCTGTCATTAGTGCTGAAACTATTAGCTTTCACTATGGTAAGCATCATCAAGCTTATGTGAACAATCTTAACAACTTAGTACCAGGAACTGAGTTTGAGAATGCCGACTTAGACACAATAGTGAAAAAATCTGACGGTCCTATTTTCAATAATGCTGCTCAGATATGGAATCATAATTTTTATTTCCTGTCGCTTACACCTAAAAAAGGTTCTGCCCCAAGTGCAGCTCTTGCTAAGGCTATTGACGAGGCTTTCGGTTCATTCGATAAGTTTAAAGATGAATTTGCTAAAGCTGCGGTTACTTTATTTGGCTCAGGATGGGCATGGTTAGTAAAAGATGATGCCGGTAAACTTTCTATCGTGAAAGAAAGTAATGCCGGAAATCCTATTACGAAAGGTTTAATTCCACTTTTGACATTCGATGTTTGGGAACATGCTTATTATATCGACTATCAAAATCGACGTCCCGATCATATTAATGCAATGTGGGAACTTGTAGATTGGAATGTAGTTTCTGCAAGATATTGATATCAGTAGACAGTACGCATATAACACAAATCAGACAGATTTACACGCACTTTTCATGGTGTTGAATCTGTCTGATTTGTATTATTTATAAGTGTAAACTATCGCTTTATCAACTTACCTGACAAAGTTTTTCCTTCTATATTTAATTGGTAGAAATATATCCCCTTATTAAATTGAGAAACATCAATTCTTGAAGAGTTCACAACAGAAGACTCATATACTTTTCGCCCTTGCAAATCATATAAAGCAATGTTTGCATTATCACCTTCATTCAGATTTACAGATATAAAATCAGAAGTCGGATTAGGGTATAGCGAAATATCTGATGAGTTTTTCTTTATTAAACCTGAAGGTTCATGTGATGAATAGTAAATTTTATAATTTGTGTTTTCAACCCAGTCGTTTGTATCATCCGACCATATATATTGTAAAAATTCAGTTGCCATATAATTGAAATACATTTTTAATTCATGTGATTCATCTTCTTCACCAAAAGGCAAAATCAACTGATCTCGTTTTACATCATAATTTGTTGTTAACACACCTTTCGTTTTCTTTTCCCATGACGATGACAGCGCATTCCACTCATAATATATTTCACTTTCTAAACCATCCGGATGTTGTGCATCATATGAGTATTCATACTTATTCTGTGGAATAAAATCATCAGACTCATAAGTATAGTTTATCTCTGACACAATTTGTCCTTCATTACTATAACTATATTCCACTTTGTCACCATATGTTAATACAAAAGGCACATATTCATCATATTGCAATGTTCTATTCAACTCGCTATGCATAGTAAGTCTGTTTTCGTTATCATATTCTCTAATGTCCTCATAATTTAAGTAGAATTGATTGACGTTATAGTCGTAATTACCAAAACCTGAATGTGTAGCATATCCATTCTCATTTTGCTCACTATATTGAGCATACACTAATTTCCATTCATTTAAATCGATATCCCAGTTATAGGATTTATAATATGCATAAGAAAAGTCGGCATTATAATCCATTTCGTTTTTTTGCATGGGAATCCATTCATTCTTAACCTCATCAAATCCTGAATAGTTAGTTGAAGACGTCAGTGATTCATTTGCATTATAAGTATATTCACTTTTCGTTGTGTTTTGCCAAACATTATTATTAAAATCCCAAGATTGTTGAACTGTCGAAAGCAAATGCCAATTATCGTCAAATGTGCTGGTTGATTGATCTTGTGAACTTAAAACAATATTGTTTCCATCAAAACGCCAATTCTTAGATGAATAGCCGGTATAAAGTCCCAATTCATTTACAAATTTATGCATCTCATGCTGCAAGACCCAACCATAATCTGTATCGGAAATACTTCTCCATACTGAATCAATTATCAGAGTATCATTTCCAAAAGAATCATACTTAAAAATGCGCTTATTATTTTCTAACCAATCAGAATTATTACTATCCCAATAATAACTTATAACTGTATTGAAGCTGTAGTTAAAACCACTTTTGTAATTCCTTTTAAATCCAAAGTATTCTTTTTTACTATTGTATTCTAACTTATTTGTATCAAAATTCAAATATGATCTTGTTTCAACAACATTAGTATCTGAGACATCCACAATTATATCATATTTAATTTCAGAGGTAGCTTTCCAATCGTTAGTAGTAGCATCCCAGTTATATGAAGTTTGAGCCTGAGTATCATAAAAACCTAACACAAAGTTAGTTTCATTTTTTTGCATTCCTGTCCATGTTTGACTTTCAGAGTCCCAGCTATAATATGCATTCATTATCTCCCAACCATTTTGATATTGACGTTCATATTTGAAATCATATTCCCAATCTTTTAGCTGTTCGTCCCATTCAAATGAAATCAAACTTGTTTCATTATTATTTCCATCATATTCTCTGATAAATTTTCCCTGACCAAAAGTCTGATAAGTCTCTGTAGTGAAATCATAGTATTCATTAGTCATTTCCATTGCCGTGATATTACCGTTTTCATCATATGCAATAACAGCTTTTGACTCATCGAACCACTCTTTCAATGTATCATCCCACGATTGCACATTGTACATCACAGGTAGTTCTTTTTCGTTAAAGGTAACTATTGTTTTTTTATTATCCTTCCATGTAACTAATGTGGTATCAAACACATATGAATCACTAGATACTACGTTAGATTGGTCGTCGTAATTATAGGCATCTTTAGTCACAGGCAACCATTCATCATTATGTTTTACATATAACACCATGCTATCCATATTATATTTCAGTCCATTATCTTCGGACATCTTATATTTCAGACTTTTGGCTTTACTAAGCTTATATTCTTTTAGTATCTTATCTAAACCTTTAATGTCTTTTAAGTCTTGAAACTGTTTTTGGATATTGTTCAAAGTCGAACTTCCAAATTTTGTAGGAGGAATGTCATTATTACGTGCAAATATTACTATTGAGAAAAACGTAATAAAAAATGAAATGTAATAGAATTTCTTCATAAATTTATGCTTTATAAGTTATTAATTGATTATTTTTTCACATAATGATTTACAATCAGAACATTTTTGATGTTATATTTGTTCATACAATGTAAAATGTATTATCTTTGTGTCGAAATATTTGTGGAAAGATTTGAATAGCTTGCAACCACAGAAAAAAATGCTAAAAATTATTTTTCTTGCCTTTTTTCCTGTCTCAAGCACCATTTTACCACTTATTTTTCTCAATACTGATAAGATATTTTATATTGAATCAATTGTTTAATCATCTTTTTATTAAAATATTATGGGATATTTATTTTCATCAGAATCCGTTTCTGAAGGTCATCCTGACAAAGTAGCTGATCAAATATCAGATACTATTCTGGATAATTTATTAGCACAAGACGCAAACTCAAAAGTTGCATGCGAAACTTTAGTTACTACCGGTCAAGTTGTAGTTGCCGGTGAAATAAAAACTGAAGCTTATGTAGATTTCCAGTCTGTTGTACGTGAAGTAATTAACACCATTGGTTACACCAAGAGCGAATATAAGTTTGATGGTGATTCTTGTGGAATTTTGTCTGCCATACATGAACAATCAGGTGATATTAATCGTGGAGTTGAACGCGAAAATCCTGAAGACCAGGGTGCAGGCGATCAAGGAATGATGTTTGGATATGCAACAAACGAAACAATAAACTACATACCTGTAGCTTTAGACTTATCACATGCTCTTGTGAAAGAATTAGCAAAAATACGTAGAGAAGGTAAAGAAATGACTTATCTTCGTCCTGATTCCAAATCGCAAGTAACTGTAGAATACGACGATAACAACAAACCTGTAAAAGTACATACTATAGTTGTTTCAACTCAACACGATGAATTTATTAAGGCAAACGGGAATATCACACAAGAGCAGGCTGATACGACAATGCTTACAAAAATTCGTGAAGATGTAAAAAGCATTCTTATTCCGAGAGTTAAAGCTTTAGTACCGCAATTCAATGAACTTATACAGAACGATTATATTTTGCACGTAAATCCTACAGGCAAGTTTGTTATTGGTGGTCCGCATGGCGATAGTGGCTTAACCGGCAGAAAAATCATTGTTGACACCTATGGTGGTAAAGGTGCGCACGGTGGTGGTGCATTTTCAGGGAAAGACCCATCGAAAGTCGACCGCTCTGCTGCATATGCTGCTCGTCATATAGCTAAAAACTTGGTTGCAGCAGGCATAGCTGATGAAGTATTAGTGCAAGTTGCCTATGCTATCGGGGTTGCAAAACCTATGAATTTATATATCAACACATATGGCACAGCCAAAGTTAATTTTTCTGACAGTCAAATTGCTGAGAAAGTCTATCAACTATTTGATTTACGCCCAAAAGCTATCGAAAACAGATTGAAACTTCGCAATCCTATATATCGTGAAACCGCATCCTATGGTCATGTTGGTAGAACATCAAAGGTTGTAACAAAGAAATTCAAACTCAATGGCGGTAAAGAAATAAACTGCGAAGTTGAATTATTCACCTGGGAAAAATTAGATATGGTTGATAAGATAAAGAAAGAATTTGGGAGATTCGTGTAAATGAAAAGCATTTTGTCATTTCAAAAGTGATGTGTTGGGTAGCACTTGATAGAGCTCTATTGTTCACAGAAGAAATTCAGACTTCACGTTTTATTCGTCCTTAATCGGGCGATATCAATTTACGAAGAAAAGGCAGGGTTTTCGATTGTGATCTTAAATTATAGCGTGCCACCTGAGACATTTTGCCAATTTTAATAGTGTAAGCAGTATCAGGTAACGCCTTAAACATATCTTCATCAGTTGTATCATCACCAATTGCCATGATAAAGTCATAATTATCCATCTTCATCAACCGTTTAGCCTCAGAGCCTTTGGTGTGAGAGGGTGACTTAATTTCTACGATTTTATTTCCTCGCATAATTTGCAATCCGAGTCGGGTGCAAGGTTCAATCAATGTATTGATAAGCTGCTGTTCCCTCAAAGATGCCAACCATGCATCTACATTACGATAATGCCACACAAGGGTAGTCTCTTTCTCTTCAATCATTGATCTGGGAGTCTTTTCTACAAATAATTGAAGGATATCGGTAATCTCATCATTCCAAGGCTTAGAATCAAGAAGATTGTGCTGCCAACCATTTGCATTTTTATAATAGGCTCCATGTTCGGCAGCCATTGAAATTTTCATTTCTCCAAACCATTTTTCCAGAGTTAGATGGTCGCGCCCACTACTAATAACTACATTATTCCGTATATCAGCAGCCAAATCCTTCAACACATTTAGGATTGCAGCATTCGGAATAGCATCTTCCGGTTTTTTTCTGAAAGGAGATAAAGTACCATCATAATCAAGTATAATCAAACGTTTTTCCGATGATTGATAAGCAGACTTTATATTAGATATGATTGTCTCATCGACTTGTTCACTATTTATATTGTCAAAATTCTGACGAATATTTAACAATTGATTGATGAAATTATTTGCCCAATAATTTACAGTATGCTTTGCAATTTTACGTTGCATATTCTGCAAACGTGTCAATTGTTCTTCTTCTTCCATTTCAAGTGCTTCGCAAATACTATCCGCAATCATATCTGTATCATTCGGATTGATAATAAGGGAGTCGTTTAATTCAATTGCAGCACCTGCCATTTCACTTAAAATAAGTACCCCCGGTTTATCTCTCTTAACTGCTACATATTCTTTTGCAACTAAGTTCATACCATCACGAAGTGGGGTAATCAAAGCTATATCTGCGATATTATACATCGCTATCAGTTCATTGAAATCAAAACTATGATAAAAATAGTACAAAGGTGTCCAGTTGATACTGGAATATTTACCATTTATGGCACCAATTGCTTCGTCAATTTTTGTTTTCAAATCATTATAGCTATCCACTGTATCCCTTGAAGGCACAACAATCATTACTAAGGATGCTTTTCCATGGTATTCAGGATATTTTTCCAGAAAGCACTCAAAGCCCTTAATTCGGGATAGAATTCCTTTGCTATAGTCAAGTCTGTCAACAGACAAGATTAATGTCCTATCACCAAAAATCTCTTTTAATTCCTTAGCTTTATCTTGAATTTCAGGAAGTAAAGGAGCATCATGATATAAATTGTAATTAATTCCCATTGGAAAAACATCTGCGTAAGCAATGTGATTGTCCAACGAAACCTGATCTAAATCAAAATGCAAATCCAGTATGCGTTCACAAGCACTAACAAAATGTCGCATATAATCATGTGTATGAAAACCGATTAAATCCGCTCCAAGCAATCCTGAAACTAACTCTGCACGTTGTGGTAATACCCGCATCAATTCATAAGTAGGGAAAGGTATGTGATGAAAATAACCGATGTTCATATCGACACTCGACTCTCTTAACATTCGGGGAAGCAACATCAATTGATAATCCTGTACCCACACAATGTCACCCGGCTGAATAAAATCTAATGCAACATCACAGAAAATCTGGTTTACTTCTTTATAGCCGGACCAATAAGTAGCGTTATAATCAATAAAAGAATAAAAATAATGGCAAAGTGGCCACAAGGTGCTGTTACTAAACCCTTCATAATGACTTTGTATTTGTTCCTGGTTCAGAAAGACAGGATGAAATTTCAACTTTTCAAGATGGTTTTTAATAATTAACTCTTCGTCCTTAGATTCTGCAATCGTTCCGGGCCAACCAACCCAGTGCTTTTCTATATCTGTTTCTAATGAATCCAAACCGGTTGTTAACCCGCCTTCGCTTCTTACAAATTCAAATTCGTTATCGTCGTTTCGGTTGACCTTCAACGGGAGTCGATTGGCTATAATAATTAATTTCATGGAATAATAATTTTCATCAGGTTTATATTAATCATAATTGAAGGATTGCAAATATAATTAAAATCGACTTTAGATGCAAATATTGATTATCTTTGCATCGACTAATCCAAAAAAAAACACTAAAATGAAACACGTCATATTATTAATTCTAATAATTGGAATGACTCTAATTGGTTGCAATCAAAAGAGCCAGGAGGGAAATTTAAGTAAAAATCAACTTAAAAACATAGAAACTTTTGACAAATCCGATGATGATAAGGACGATATTCAAAATCTAATTAGAAATGTTCTAAATTGGGCAGATTCAAAAGACAATATTGAATTATTGCCGATAGCTTCGGACAGCGCAAACATTATTTATACAAGTTTTGATCTTGAAAAGCACAAACAGAATTTGGATATACTAAAATCAACCGATTTTTTCACTACAGAATTTATTGACAATTACAATCAAATTATTTTAGCTATCAACAAAGGGCTTCTTAATGGAGAATATGAAAGATGGTTAGTTGGAGATTTACCGACTTTCCCTTTTGCAAACGGTGCAAGCCCTTGGTGTATGTGTCAAGACAATTTGGATTGGAACACCGTTGAAGTAAAAGCAATTGCATTAGACGATGATGAAGGGGAATTAGAATGGTATTGGGGAAATATAAGTGCCGATACTGATCCAAGTTGGAAGGAATTCAGATACAAGTTCAATGTTAAAAAGGAAAACAACATATGGCAAATTTCCTATATGGAAGGATTCGATTTTGAAGAAAGTACAAGAAAAGATAATGGTGTAATTGAATGATAAAGCAACAAAATAAAGTTTTTTACAATGTTTTAGAACGCTAATGACACGGATGCAAACAACGCGGATTTACACGGATTTTAATCAGCGTTTGAAAATCCGTGTCATCAGCGTTCCATTCTTAGAGTTTAAATAACTTTAAACATCTTTATTATTATCATTTAAAATCTCCTGAAGTTTAAACATTTCATCACGCAGTCTTGCTGCTTCCAAAAACTCCATATTCTTTGCTGCTTCCTGCATTGCTTTTTTAGTTTTCTGAATAGCTTTTTCTAAAGCTGATTTCGACATATACTGTACAACCGGATCGGCAGCAACGCTAAGTTTAGTTTCATTTTCGATATAAGCACCCGGCTCTGTTTTGCTTAATACTGAGCGTTCTCCCTTGATAATTGCAGTTGGAATAATATCGTGTTTCGCATTATACTCTAATTGTTTTTCTCGTCTTCGATTTGTTTCGTTGATAGTTTTTTCCATACTATCGGTGATTTTGTCGGCATACATGATAACCTTACCGTTTAAATTACGCGCAGCACGACCGGCAGTCTGTGTCAACGAACGATGCGAACGCAAAAAACCTTCTTTATCAGCATCTAAAATAGCAACCAACGATACCTCAGGTAAATCCAATCCCTCACGCAAAAGGTTCACACCAACAAGCACATCGTAAATTCCTCTACGTAAATCTTCCATAATCTGTACCCTGTCCAATGTCTCCACATCAGAGTGTATATAATTGCAACGAACACCCATTTTCACAAGATAGTCTGTAAGCTCCTCAGCCATCCTCTTGGTTAAAGTTGTAACCAATACTCGCTCATCACGTTCCGTGCAAACAGTTATCTCCTCAAGCAAGTCGTCAATTTGATTTAAACTTGGGCGAACGTCAATAACAGGATCGAGCAAACCGGTCGGACGAATTAACTGATCCACAACCACTCCATGCGAATTAGCAAGTTCATAATCCGCAGGCGTTGCCGAAACATAAATGGTTTGAGGCGTTAGTTGCTCAAACTCTTCAAATTTCAGCGGACGATTATCGCGTGCTGCGGGAAGCCTAAATCCATATTCAACCAAGTTTTGTTTGCGCGAGGCATCTCCTCCGTACATGGCACGAATTTGTGGTATGGTGACATGACTTTCATCAATTACCATAAGATAATCATCAGGGAAATAATCGAGCAGACAATAAGGTCGACTGCCGGGAGCACGACCGTCAAAATATCGCGAATAATTCTCAATACCGGAGCAATAACCCAGCTCTTTAATCATCTCCAAATCATAACTGACACGCTCGTATATACGTTTTGCCTCATAATCTTTACCTATTGAGCGAAAATATTCAGTCTGCAAATCACGATCTCTTTCAATAAACTGAATAGCCTGATTTATCCTTTCTTTAGTGGTAACAAAAATACTTGCAGGATAGATCCTGTATGAATCAAATCGCTCTATTACATGAAGATTTATCGGATCTACAGTCATAATTTCATCAATCTCATCACCCCAAAACACAACACGCAACAGGAAGTCGGAATAAGCAAGAAAGATATCTACGGTATCACCTTTAACCCTGAAATTTCCCCGATTTAACTCAATCTCATTTCTAACATATAAACTATCTACTAAAGTACGTAAAAACACATTTCGTACGATTTGCTGACCTTTTTGCACTTCTATCACATTGGAGGTAAAATCTTCCGGATTACCAATTCCATACAAACACGAAACAGATGATACCACTATCACATCTCTCCTACCCGATAACAAAGCTGATGTAGCCGACAAACGAAGTTTTTCAATTTCAGCATTGATAGATAAATCTTTTTCAATGTATGTATCTGTCATAGGCAGATAAGCTTCCGGCTGATAATAATCATAATACGAAACAAAATACTCCACAGCATTCTCAGGGAAGAAATTCTTAAACTCACTATAAAGCTGTGCTGCAAGGGTTTTATTATGACTTAGCACTAAAGTCGGACGATTTACCCTGTTTACAACATTGGCAATTGTGAAAGTCTTACCCGAACCGGTAACGCCGAGTAAAGTCTGAAAGGCAACACCAGCATCAAGTCCTTCAACTAATTGCTGAATAGCTTCCGGCTGGTCACCTGTTGGTTTATATGAAGATGTGAGGTTGAAAGACATAATTGTGATGCTTCTAAAAAGCGATTTTTGACTACAAAGATAATTTTTCAAATCGACAATTTCATCATATTATTCCCTATAGTTCGATAACACATCTAAATATCACTAAAATTATTGTAAATTTGCCATTCAATTATTGTTATCTTTTTTAATACAACAATTTGATTTCATGGCACCAAAAGCTATAACAAAAAAAACATGGGTCAATATCCGTGAATATGTAATGATTGTTTTCGGACTACTTCTATATGCCTTTGCGTGGAAGGGTTTATTAATACCTCATCAGATAACAGGTGGTGGTGTAACGGGTGTAGGAGCCTTAGTTTATTATGCAACAGGCATCCCCATATCAGTTACATATCTAACCATCAATGTATTATTACTATTAATTGCTTTTCGTATCGTAGGATGGCAATTTAGTTTTAGAACTATTATTGGCGTTATAGGACTTACAATATTTCTTAGTGTTATCCCTGTGTTTCCACTTGGTACTTTTGTGCATGAAAATGAAAGTTTTATGGCTTGTGTGCTGGGCGGACTAATCATGGGTGCCGGAATAGGACTGATTTTCTTAAATAATGGAAGTTCGGGCGGCACAGATATCATTGCTAAAATCATCAATAAATATCATAATATAACACTTGGTAGAGCTTTACTTTATACGGATGTGTTGATTATTTCATCTTCATATTTTCTCGAATTTGGAAGTATTGAAAAAATAGTATACGGCTTGACGACTCTAACTATTTCGACTGTTACTGTTGACATGATAATTAATGGTGTGAGGCAATCGGTACAGTTTTTTATTTTCTCGAAAGAATATGATGAGATAGCAAATCGTATAAATAAAGATTTGCATAGAGGGGTTACTATTTTAGATGGAACGGGCTGGTATTCAAAAGAGCCGGTAAAAGTGCTCACAGTAGTTGTAAGAAAGCACGAATCGATAAGCATTTTCAGAATAGTAAAGGAAATAGACCCCAACGCATTTGTATCACAAACATCAGCTATCGGAGTTTACGGCGAAGGGTTTGATGTGATGAAATCAAAATAATTATATAAATGGCAGATAATCTCAAAAAAAATATGATAGGTGCAATTGCCTGGAGTTCTATTAACATCTTTGGAATTCAGGCAATTCAACTTATAATAGGTATTTTTCTTGCGAGATTATTAATGCCCGCCGATTTTGGTATTATCGGTGTTTTGATGGTGTTTATCAGTCTATCTACAGTACTGATAGATGGAGGTTTTGTTCAAGGGCTGATAAGAAAAAAGGACACAACGGAACAAGATTTAAGTACGATTTTCTACCTGAATATTATTGTAGGTATTGTTCTTTATACGATTCTATATTTTTGTGCTCCATTAATAGCGAGATTTTTTGCGCAACCGGATTTAACTAAATACTCAAGAGTGCTATTTGTAATTATACTAATATTCCCTTTATATCTAATTCAACTTACACAATTACTTAAAAATCTGGAATATAAGAAGATAGCAATTGCGAATATCACAAGTGTTATTGTAAGTGGCAGTTTCGCTATCGTTTTGGCGTTTAAGGGTTATGGCGTATGGACTTTAATCTATCAACAGATTGCATTTCACAGTGTTAGGGTTGTATCGTATTTTATATTAGTCAGATGGAAACCTTTATTATGCTTCAACTTCTCAACCATTCGAAATTTATGGAGTTTTACGATGCCTTTACTTGCTCAGACTTCCTTAAATGCAATTTTCGGTCAGATTTATTTTGTTGTAATTGGTAGATTATTTCCTCTCAATCAGGTCGGTTATTTCACGCAAGCTAATAAATACAGCGAAACTGTAAATGCTGCAACACAGAATATTTTATCAACGGGTACGTTTCCTGTACTCTCAACAATTCAGGATGATAAGCCAAGAATTTTACGAGTTTATCGAAAACTAATCACCTCTGTGTCAACAATATTTTTTCCATTTGTTATATTCTTGATAGTAGCTGCACAGCCTATAGTCGTTACATTAATTACCGAAAAGTGGTTGCCTTCTGTTATTTTACTACAGTTACTTTTATTGGCAAATCTTTTAACTCCGATGTTTACCATCAACATAAACGTATTAAATGCGCAAGGATTATCAAGTGCAAGTTTGAGATTAGAATTGATAAAGAAGGGATTAATAACCATCTCAATTATTGCATGTTTCAGTTTTGGTATAGAAATAATGCTGATGGGCTTTGTTGTGGCAAACTTTTTAGCATATTTGTTTTCGATGATAACAATCAAAAAAACACTATCACATTATTATCGACATCAAATAGGAGATTTAATGAAGATATTGATTATATCTCTTATTATCGGAGCAATTACATGGATGTTTAACCATCTTGATATTAGCGCATTACTTAAATTAATTATTCAAGGATTTACTTTTTTCATTATCTATATAATTGTAATTAGAATAATCTTCCCGGAAAAATTAAGAGAAATTATCGCATTAAAGTCAAAAAAGGAATGATAAATAATTCGATAAGGAAATAATTTATTATATGAATGCATTTAAAGATTGAGAAATCTATTAATCAGCAAAAATGGAGAGCCAACATTACTTACACGCTCCTTTAAAAATAAGTTTGGTGAAACGCCGATATCTTTCACATCTAAACATAAATAAGCACAAAATAACAATAATCTAACTAATTACGCATGTTTTTTTAAATATCTGAACAAAAAGGCCATATTTTTTGTTGGAGTTGTAAATATTTCTTAATTTTACGCTTTAATTTTTACTGTAAATGTAGATTAATAAAATTCATATCAATTAAAAAAAAGTTATTATGAAAAATGCTGCAATAAAATTATCGAGCATAATATTATTTACTGCTCTGGTTTCTCTAACTATTGAATCGTGCATTGATCCCATGTATGACCTTTCTAAAGGTATTAACCCTGAAATCAGTGTAGGTGGCGACTCACTTGGAATAGCCCTTGGCAAATTAGACACAATCTTTCTGGGAGATTTTTTAAGCTCTGAAGATCAAAGTTTCTTGAAAACCCTTGGTGATGGTGGATATGGAATGACAATATCAGACTCCATGTCTATTGAAGATTTATTAAAAGACTTGGATGTTAGCAAATTAAAATTTGATGATCAAGTCTTTGCACAAAACACAAAAGTTGATTTTGGAGATATTGATGTTAGTGAATTTGTTATACCCGGATTTACACAGACCGAAAATCTTGATATGAATATTCCTTCAATGGAACTTGGCGATGTAGTACCTTCAGTAGACATAAATAAAGATTTTACAGTTAGCTTTTCAGATTACGCTTTGGACGAAACAAAACTTAATTTAGCCGACATAGATGATAACAAAGATAAAACAGATGATCTTTTAGCCGGCCTTTTGCAAGAATATTCAGGCGACAACCCTATTCCGATTCCGATACCATCAACCCAGATTAACATAGGAGAGCTGTCGGTAACTATCAATTATTCCATTGATGTTCCGGAAGGAATTAGCACAATTCATCAAATTGATCTGGAATCTGGTGCTAAATTAGAAATAGAACTTGCATTGGGTGATGCAAGCGATGTCTTTAGTGGGGAAACTACTTTCACTCCAAATATTACTATCGATCCGACCGACCTGTTTAAATTCAAGGTTCCGTCGCCACTTCTTATCGGGAAGTTTAATGTATCAAAGAGTAATGGTCAACTTATTGAGTTGAAGGGAGAAAACAACAAGTTATCTTGGCCCAATTACAAAACAACCAAAACACTTGATATAGATGCGTTTCACAATTTACCCAACGCAGTAAACAAACTCATCGAGATAAGCAAACAAGTCAATATATCGGGAGAGATTGCTGCCGATGGAAAGGTAGAAGTCAATAAATTACAGAAAGCAAAAGAAATTGATTTGGTTATTAATGTAAGAGTTAAAGGTGTAAAAATCAGAAACATGGATTTTGAAATCCCTGACTTTATTACACCTATAGATGGTACTTCGGTGTTTACCATACAAAACGATTCAATTCCTGAGGACATTAAGACTATCACCATTATATCATTAGGTAAGACTGACGGATCTCCTCTACCTAAAAACTTGGTGATAAACATTAAGCCTTCAAATCTGCCTGAGATGAAGACTTCAAGTTACAAAATTGACAACCTGTCTATAACATTCCCTAATAATTTTGTATTTGATGGAATGGCAGGACAAACTTTTACAGCTACAAATGCAACACTTGATCCTGTAACAGGTTACTCCATTACTTTAGATTTGGAAGAAATAGATATGTCTCAAGTACCTATTACAAACCAGATTTTAAGTTGGCAGGGTGATATAACATATAACGGACAGATAAGTATAGGTGGTAGAATGAATAGTGATAAGATTAATACTTCTGCCGACCCATTGATTAATTTAAAATCTGAATCGGCTATTAAGGTTGAATCTGTTATGGTAGAAACAAATCAAATAGATAAAGAGATTCAAGTTGGCGAAGTAGCTTTGGAATATGAAATTGATATAGCAGACAAAGTTGCTCGTCTTGGTACAGTCAACGTTCAACATGGAAGTTATTTAACGATTAATATTAACAAACCCAATATGCCGTTAGAATTAAGAGCTAAAAATTTAACTCTGAAATTCAGCGATTTATATGAATTTAAACCAAATTTAATCAATAATGAATATATAATTAATGGTAACATACCTGATTTCATTCAACTTGAATTAAAGGCTTTGCATATTAATCAAAATCTGGATGATGGTTTCTTATCTTTAAAAGACACATTTAATATTACCGGAAGTATTATTTTGTTGCCGGGTACAGCACTTTCAACACAAATTGAAGCTTTACAAAATGAAAAATTATCATTCGAAGCTATTGTGTCGGATGTTCAAATAGAATCTACTTCTATAGAAATGAAAACTTTAGAAGCTAACTATCAAGACTCTACTGTTTTAGACATGGCAATAGATGATATACCAAGCGAAATTGTAGCTTTAGATAGTATCACATTAAAGCCCGGTGCTGAATTGGAACTTGATATAACTATTAACAATATGCCGGATTTAGGAACTAATCCTTTGGATGCAGATATAACAATCTCTTTCCCTGATATTTTGAAATTTGAGTCGGGAGCTGTTAATAGCAACAACGAGTTAATTATTAGAGAAGCATTTGTAGATGGTAAGTTAAGTAAGAAAATAAATTTGAGAGGACTTAAATTTGACGGTTCTGATCTTAATGGCAGTCTGACTTTAGATGATAAAGTTAACTTTGATGTTAATGTCTCCGTATCAAATCCGACAATCAATAGCGAAGATTTACAAGGAAAAGACATTTCGGTTGATGTGAATGTAGCTCTGAAGAATATTGAATTCAAATCTGTATATGGTAAATTTAATGTCGACTTCGGCGATAAGATGGATATTCCGAATTTAGCATTAGATGATTTACCTGACTTTATGAAAGGTGATGATGTAGTACTCGATATTCTAAATCCTGTGTTGGCTCTGAGCACAGAAAGTAATATAGGAATTCCGATAGATGCAACTCTATCGTTAACTAATTATAAAAATGGAAATGCATTAACGGATAACAAAATAAATCTGGACTTCAGCCTACCTAAATCCGAATCTCCTAATGACATCAGGACAACTTCATATTGGTATTCTCCAAGCGAGTCTGGTATGCCAACAGGTTATACATTCATGGATACAAATATTCAAGATTTGTTCAAACCAATTCCCGATTCAGTTAAAATCAGCTTTAATCCAATTATAAACACAGGTTATCAGCATCTTATCGATCTAACTGCAAAATACAATTTGAAGGTTAAATATGACATTACTATACCTTTCAATTTCGGTAAAGATTTAAGTATAGTCTTGAGGGATACTCTCGAAGATGTTAGTTTGGATTTAGGTGATATAGATATTAATACCGGAGCATTGGAGATAACAGCCAAAATTACAAATTCAATTCCATTGGATTTAAGATTAGAGATGTTGATGGTAGATAAGAATTTGAATATCTTATCAGCTCCGGAACCTCAGACAATATTAGCAGGAGCTCCTGATGGCAGTGGTATAGAGTCAACTATACAAATCAGATTGGCAGATAGTTTGAAATCGCTTAAAGATATGGACAAGATTATATTAGTGTTCAAAGCAACTTCAAATTCTACAGTTGCAGGTACGCCAATCAGACCTGAAAACTTTGTAATAGCCGACTTGAAAGCAAGGATAATAGGTGGTATTAAAATTAAATTACCAATTTAATTAAAAAATTTTATTGAATTATTTAATAGTAACTGAACATTTTTTAACGTTATTTGTTTTACTGTCAAATATATTAAAATGTAGTATTCGTAGATTTAAACTGTTAAATAAAAACTGTGATGAAACCGATAGTATTAAAATGATTATTCAACACTTATCAGCGCAATTATTTTAGTTATCAAAGGTTCCATACAAAATGAAAAAGAAACAAAAATAAAATTTAAACGTATGAAAAAAGCAAATGTAAAAATGATGATTGTATCATTGATTCTGATTGCAACCTTTCAAGTAACTAATGCTCAGACATCAGTTGCCAAGGTAGGGTATTTTATGGACAACGCACCTCAAAAGCATTTCTTAAATCCGGCTTTGGTGCCTACAAGAGGTTATTTCAATATCCCTGCTTTGGGCTCATTGGATTTCGATGTCAGAACAACCTTTGGATTAAACACATTTCTCTACCCCGGTGCAAATGCAGGCGATCCTATGTTGTTGTTTATGAATGAAGCAGTTGATGCTAATGAATTTCTCAATAAGCTCAGCCCTGAAAACTATTTTAAGTTGAATAACAGATTTAGTTTATTTGGTCTGGGTTTCTATGCAGGAACATCTTTCTGGACTTTTGATGTATCTGCACGTTGGAATACTGAGCTTAACGCACCTAAGGATTTCTTCAGATTCCTAAAATTAGGAATACCTGACAATCAAGATATACATTACAATATAACTAATTTGGGTATTTCAACTGAATTAATAGGTGAAACATCTTTAGGAGCATCATTTCTCATTGGCGATAACATACGTGTAGGTGCTAAAGGAAAACTTTTAGTAGGAGGTGCAAAAATCGGTGCCGGTATGGATCAAATCAAAATTGATATTGAACCTGATAACTACATATTTAAAATTAAGTCAGAAGGTAAAATGAGTGCTTACTTAGCCGGTATTGAACTGACTGAAGATGATAATGGTGCTATTGACGGTTTTGAAATGGGAACACCGGGCATGGCAGGACTTGGTTTTGCTGCTGACTTAGGTGCAAGCTGGTCACCATTTAGTTTTTTAACTGTATCTGCTGGTATAACCGACTTAGGAGTTCTTAATTGGAATATGAACTACAATAAAGTAGCAAAATCTTCCGGAGAAATTAGCTATAACGGTCTTGATGACTTCTTAAATCAAGGTGGAGGTAGCGGAAGCGGAAGCGGTAGTGACGAAGAAGAATCTACAATTGACGACCAGTTGATTAAAATCATGCAATTTAAACTTCAAGATGAAGGTGAAAACTTAGCAGTTAAACTAAACCCTACTATTAATGTAGGTGCAGAAGCCGGTATTTGGAATAACAGATTAAGTGTAGGTTTACTTTATTCAAATAAACTGATTCCAAACAATAGCATTTCCGAATTAACAGCAATGGTAAATATCAAACCAATTCATATGCTGAATATTACAGGAAGTTATACACTAATGAATTCAGCAATAGGATCTGTTCCTTCATTCGGTTTTGGTGTAGGATTAAATTTGATTGTTGCTAATATCTTCTTAGCATGCGACTATGTACCGTCAAATTTAACTCCTCAGTTTATCCCAATCGATCCTGTTAATACTAACGTACAGTTAGGTTTATCATGGGCTTTAGGAAAAATGAAAAAGAAAAATTAAAAATTAGAAGATTAGAAGATTAGAAGATTAAAATCATTGATATTGCCATACATCAAGTTTTAATGTTAGTTGGAAGAGGCGCAATTATTTGCGTCTCTTTCAACTATTTTATATTTACATTTTATATACTTTTGCAAATTAATCTAACCTTTCAACTTTAATCATTATAAAATCTAATATGGAAATTAAAAATTTTGAAAAACATAATATCACTTGTGTACCATGCTCGCATACAAAAAAACCATTAATCAGTCTACTGCATTATGATAAAAATTCTTCTGGAGAAATTACATTAGATGCAAATACAATTTTTTTCATTTATAGGGGAGCTATTGAATTTCAATTTGAAGATGGTAACATCAATAATATTATTCAGAAGAAAATGATTTTCTTACCAAAAGGATCTCAATACTTATACTCCGTAGTCGAAAAAAGCACAATAATTACATTTAAAATACATAATTTCAATGATTCCAATCATACTTGTTATGACATTAACTTGTTGTAGCACTGAAGATTCAATTGAATTTGGTACAAAATACGTTTCAATAAAGATATCAACCAATAAGCCCGCAACTTATGGTGAAGTATCACCCCAAGACTATACAATGGCTGCATTTAATTCAGGCGATATCTATTTTACAAACGAAGCTGGGGTAATTATAAAACACTACACTATCAAGGAAGAAGCTAATTCTGAAACAAATATCCGCATGTCTGACATAACCGGTTTAGGTGGAATACTTTTAGATTCTATACCTGATGTCATAACAAAGATATTCGTAATAGGTAACACTCCCGATCTTGCTACAGAAGGCAATATCGCAGATATTATAGACAAAGCACTGGATCTAAGCACACAAATCGATATCAACGATATTAATTTATATGGCGATGGCACTCTTACATTAAAAGCTGGAGGTAAATTTAATGAATATACTTGTAATATTCAGTTAATGCCTTCGATTGCACGTGTTAATATTACAGACATAATGTGTGATGGTGATATTACAGGATTTTCTGTAGAAGGTATCTTTATTGATTATTATTATAATGCTGCTTCGGTTAATGGAAATATCTCATCGGAAAATTTCATTAACAACAATGCAATTCCTGATATATTCAGCTATGACACAGAAGAGTATCCTTTATCAACAAAGGGAATTACGCATGATATATATAACCCGAAATTGATTTCAGTAGATAGAACAGTTAAACTCGCTGATTCTAAATTATGGGGTTACTTCAGCAATGGAATTTAGCAGTCCACGAGTAAAATTAAGTTCTAATCGAGTATGGGCATATAATCTATTCGCAGATCCTTATACAGATGGATATTCTTATGTAAATCCATGGCCGCGTATAATTATTAGACTAACAGATGTCAAACTGAAAAATGGCTATGAATACACAGAGGATCAATTCCTCACTGTAAAAGGAATTAAAGAGGCTATACATCCAGCTGCAAAAGAGGTATCAGATAATAAAGCGAATGTTAAATCAAAAATACCGGCTAAATTTGCTATGGAAGCAGGAAAAATTTATAAATTTACTAATATACGTTTCAACGAAGGCAACTTAACTCCCATTCCTAATATAAGTTCACTTGAAATTGAAGTGACAGTTGATATTGTCTACTGGGCAGTTGAAGAAGTAGAAGCCATTTTGTAACGCACATTACCATCTTCCGCTATTAATTCCAAACGGTTACAATTTGTGACCGTTTGGTTTTTTTCTTTGAGCAAATGATTTTTTATTACTCATTAATAAAATCTTTTTTACAAAGATAGTTGATTTTTATAAATGTTAAAAGTATTATCTTTGTCGCTATAAATATTCAGGACAAAACAACTAATGGGTAAAATTTTTTATAATAGTGTGTCTTTATTATTGGTGCTTGTTGGTATTATTGGTGCGAACAACATTATTAACGGACAACAACAAATAGGCAATAACAAATCAGCTACAGACAAATACTCTGATTGCTTTTCATTGCCGGATATTCCATTAATGATAACTACCAATAATAATCGTGCAAACTATTTGGTAATGCACTGGTGGGATAATTTTAATTTTTCTGATAATAATTGTATTAGACAAACTGATATTGGCGAACAAGCATTTGTCGACTTTATCGATATTCTTAATTTAGTTAGTGCCGACCAAGCACAAAAGGCTGTTCAACATCTTATGTTACAGTCTTCTAAAGATAATAGCGGCGAGATGTATCGTTATTTCTTTAAAATCTCTGAGAAATATCTATACGACCCTAATTCTCCTTTTCGTAACGAAGAGTTATATGCTCTTTTTATTGAACATAGTTTAAAGAGCAAGCTGTTAAACGATGATGAGAAGTTAAGACCTGCTGCTCAATTAAAAGACATCAATAAAAACAGACGGGGCACAATAGCAAATGATTTTGATTTTATTATGTCGAATGGGAAACACGACACTTTACATAATATTCAATCTGAATTTATTCTGATATATTTCAATAATCCCGATTGTACCGATTGTAAACGTATGAAATCTGCATTGGAACGCTCATCTGCAATAAATAATCTGCTAAAAAACAATAAGCTAAAATTATTAAGTCTGTTTGTTGATGAAGAAATAGACATCTGGAAAAAACATCAAAATGAACTTTCTTCAAACTGGATAGATGCACGTGACGGTACATCAGGCTTTAAAATTCAAAAGCAACTTTATACAATACGTGCTATACCTTCGTTGTATTTATTGGATAAGGAAAAACGCGTACTATTAAAAGATATTGATATTCAGGAAGTAGAGGAATTTTTGAACACCAAAAAGTTATAAAAGATTACTTGCCAACTCCGATAAATAGCTTCTTTCACCTTTCACAAGGTTGATATGTGCAAAAATATCTTGACCATGCATTCTGTCAATCATATACACCAAACCATTCGAGAACATATCCAAATATGGTGAATCTATTTGTTGTATATCACCTGTAAAAACAATCTTCGTTCCCTCTCCTGCCCTGGTTATGATAGTCTTAACTTCATGAGGAGTAAGATTTTGGGCTTCATCTACTATAAAGAAAGTTTCGCTTAGACTACGTCCTCGAATATAAGCTAATGCCTCGATAACCAACTGATTATTCCTTTGCAACTCCTCTATCAAACGGACTTCTTTCCCTTGATATGAAAACTGATTTTTGATAACATTCAAATTATCGAATAATGGTTGCATATAAGGTGCAACTTTATGTTGCTCATCACCAGGCAAAAATCCTAAGTCTCTATTAGCAAGGGCTATAATTGGTCGTGCTAACAATATTTGTTTATAGGCATCATGTTTTTGAAGTGCAGCAGCCAAAGCCAACAAGGTCTTACCTGTACCCGATTTACCGGTCAGTGCAACTAATTTCACACTGTCATCAAGCAATACATTAATAGCAAAAGTCTGTTCAGCATTTCTTGGTTCTATACCAAAGCATCTTTCTTTGGAAATACGCTTAATAGAGTTAGTATGAGGATTATAACGAGCCAAAACACTTGCTCTGTTACTTCGCAACACAAAACAGTCCTGAGGTTCTATATCTGATGCAAAATCCAGTGCTTCGACAGGCAATTCAGCTTCCTGACTGTACAACTGTTCAATTATTTCTGTTGGCACATTTTCATATATTTCATGATTTTTATCGAATATATTATGATTTGTAACCTTATCATTAATATAGTCTTCAGCTATCAGCCCAAGCGACAAAGCCTTCATTCTGAGGTTAATATCTTTAGTTATCAAAATGGTCTTCGTTCTTTTCATCTCTTCCTGCAACTGAAGTGAAGCAGCCAAAATACTATGGTCGGAAGTTTTCTCAAAGAATATCTTACTCATTGTTGAAGGATATTCCATATTGGTCATGATATATAGCCTGCCCATTCCCTCACCTATCTCAACTCCCTTCTTGAATAATTGTTCGTTAGCCAATAAATCAAGTTCCCGCGAAAATTCCCGTGCATTAAAATTTATTTGCTCATTACCTTTTTTGAAATGATCAAGCTCTTCGAGCACTACCATAGGTATGTAAACATCATTTTCCTCAAAATTGAAAATACATCTATAATCGTGTAGTATCACATTAGTATCTAACACAAAATTTTTCTTTTTCCCCATGCTTTTCTGTTTAAGATTTGACGAATTCAAATGTAGTTGATTTTTTGGGATTATTGATATACAAACAGAAATTGTTATCAACAAAATTCAAAAAAATAAATGCCGCCAAAGGCAGCATTTACTACGAACCGGGCACTTGCTACCCGATTAAAAGACTAATTATTTAGAGATATGAAGATTAATATACAATCTTCTGTGTTACCTTACCTGAACGAACAATGTAAATTCCTTTATTAATATTATTCAAAGGCACTGATACGCCATTATATTCTGTTGTTAGAGCTCTTGAACCTACTACATTAAATAATTCGATTTTTGCACCTGTTGGTAGATTATTGACTTTAAGTTTACCTTCTTCAATATAAAACTTAGTTTCACTTTCTGCTTTATTATTATCATCATAGTCATTAATTTTTGCGCGAGGAACGGTCGTTTGACCTTTTTCTACAGGCGTATCATAACGAACTACTGTTTGTGCATTAACCAACACAACACACAAAATAGCAATAATAAAAAGTAGACTCTTTTTCATACGATTATTATTATGATATAATCAGCTTTGCAAAGATATAGAAAGATTTGTAAACATACAATAAAAATTCATTTTTTCTGAATTAATTCTAAATATCTAAATACATCCATTCAATTCTCAATATTATTATGCACTATTTAGACTATTTTCGATAAATCATATGGTGTTTCTTGATATACAAAGTAGTTGAGCCAATTAGATATCAGCAAATTAGCATGGCTTCTCCATCTCACAATAGGCTCTTTCTCCGGATTATCATCCGGATAATAATTTTGCGGAATATTAATGTCCAACCCTTTTAATTTATCTCTTTTATACTCCGAGTCTAAAGTCATAGGTGAGTATTCTGAATGCCCTGTCACAAAAAACTCCCTACCATTACGTGCCATTACCATATACACTCCCGACTCTGACGACTCTGATAAGATTGTGAGTTCAGGCACTTTAACTATATCTTCTGAGCGTATTTCCGTATGTCGACTGTGTGGTACATAAAACACATCGTCAAATCCTCTGAAAATTGGGTTTTGAGGATTGTGAATATTATGCTCGAAGACTCCAAACATTTTCTTGTCGAGCTTGTATTTGTTAATTCCGTAGTGATGATATAAACCTGCCTGTGCTGCCCAACAAATAAAAAGGGTTGATGTAACATGCTTTCGTGCCCAATCAAAAATTTCAGTTAATTCTTCCCAATAATCAACATCTTCAAACGGGAGGTGCTCAACCGGCGCACCTGTTATAATCATTCCATCGTAGTTACTCTGCTTGATTACATCAAACTTTTTGTAAAATGCTTTCATATGCTCAATCGGAGTATTCTTGCTGGTATGACTCTTCATCCTCAAAAAATCTAATTCTATCTGTAATGGTGTATTCGATAAAAGACGAATTAAATCTGTCTCTGTCGTAATCTTTAGTGGCATCAAATTAATTATCACAATTTTAAGCGGACGAATATCCTGATTCGAGGCTCTATCCGAATCCATTACGAAGATATTTTCTTTTCTGAGCGACTCAACTGCCGGAAGGGTCTTGGGAATATTTACAGGCATTTTATTATAATTTTATAAATCTGACGGATAAAAATATTTCTTAAATAAATATTGAAAATCAGATGTTTCTATTTTATTGTTAATAAATTGATTTAAACGACTTCTCAATAATGGTGAGCTTTTATTGACACACCATGATAAATCATATTCGAAACTTAAAGGTAAGCTGAAATCTACATTCTCATATTTCATCTTAAAATTCTCAACAAGATATTCAGGACATACCGTATATTTTATCTGTCCTACATCAACTTGTTTTATCAAATCATCAAGATTTTTGTTTGAAACCTTATTGATTGTATAATTGACCGACACCTCATCTGATAAATATATTAAACTACTTATATAAGGTGAATTCTTCAACACAGTAATCGTATCACCATCAAGTTCATACTGTTTCTCTATATAGTTTTTACTATTATTTCTCTTACTTTGCACCAACATAACTCTTGTAGACATAATAGGAGCTAAACTTACTACATTAGTTGTTGAATCGTTGATAATCGGACGAAGCGAAACAAAAACATCGCAGCCTCCATCCTTTAATTCCTTTATACCATTCGTTTTATTATCTAAATTTATCACTACAAGTTCAACCTCCAATGAATCTGCAAATTGCTTAATTAGCTCATACTGAAAACCATAAACCTTTGTACTGTCACGAGTAAAACCATGCATACCGGATTCTATCAGTACCGACAAACGTCCTTCATTTATCACGTCAGATAAATCTCTTATTCGTTTTGTTTTGAAAATAAAAACAATCAATGCAACAATTGCTATACTAAAAAAGATATATGTAGTTTTTTTCTTACTCATAACATCTGTTGTATATAATCAACAAAAACGACAACAACTTGTTCAATCATAAAAATTCCACGTCAGCCCCATTCTGAATGTAGCCGGATTAATCGGATAATACGGCATTGAATAATAATCTCCTGACATAAACAATTGATTCACATGATAATATTGTGCAAAAAACCGCGTTCTCTTCAAGTGTGCATTAACATAAACACTCATAACCGGATAATTACCAATCTTCATCTTATCCTGCACATAAAACTGTCCCGTTGCAGGCATATATGAAGGTGCATAATAGGCTGTGTGATATCTTACATCTGCACCAAACTGCATACTTAAAACCTTAAACCATAATCCATGATAATATAAATTATGATATAATGTCAACTCCGGCAAAGGTAATACAAATTGATTTGAACTCAGTTGGTATACAGCATTATTCTCTAAAGTGATACTACCTAAATGAAAGTTTTGCTTTAGATTGGCTGCAAGTATTTGAATATTACCATTATATTGCTGAGGTAAGGCTTTTTCATTAAAATAGATTTGGTTTGTTATATTTTCAACTGACAAATTAAATTTGAAATCTAAAGTAGGTATAGCGAATGTACCTCTGATACTTGTGTTATATAGTTTTGAAAAATTATTCTGCCATTTAAAATGATTGGAGTTGTAGAATCTATAAAATTCAGAAGGTTCGGTTCTTCTGATATATCCATCAGCAACTAAATTTATCTTCTGTTTCCATAAATTAAAAAAACTACTGAGATTTCCTTCGAGGCGGACATCTCCTGCATTTCGACCAAGAAAGGTAAGTTCTCCGGTGATATTATAGCGAAGTAATTCTCCAATATTTTTTGAAAGTACACCTCCAATTCTTGTGTTAGTATAATCTTTGTGATTATATAAACTGTCAATTAAATATCCATATTTTAAATAATCATTTTCAATATATGCTGTCAAACCGAACTTTAGCCATTTATTAAATTCCTCTGCCATACTTACCGACAGATGGTTAGTAATAACTAATAAGGATGCCGTATCATTTGTTGAAACAAAAGGCAAATATGTATTTTCATAAAAGTTCTTTTCGGCTGTCTGTTCAAAATATTTCTTCCGATAATCATCAATCTTCAATGTATGAGCGAAAATCGTTACAGGAACATAATCCATTCTGACTGAATCTTCATCTATTCTAACTGCCCTTTCAATTCCGATATTATACTGATGGTTGTAATATAATTGATTCTGGCGATAGTTCGAATAACCATTTATGTTTACAGGTATATTATTAGGAGGATATTTTATTGGTCCGTTTATATATTGTGTATCTGAAATACCCCCATTTTCATAATTACTGTGATTATTAGAACTCAAAAATGCTGTATACTTGTATTTTTTTCCATCATACGTACTAAATAACGAACCTGCAAATCTTTTAGCAGATAATTTAGGATATTCTCCTCGAGCATAAATATAATCGAGAGTAGTACCAAAGTTTAGTTTTTTATTAGCATTAGCTGTAAACAAAAATCGAATCTGCTCGTCTTCGTAATAATTAGTACCTCCGCTTAAAAAATATAAACTCGAAAAAGGTGTAGTGGTATTATAAAATGTTGTTGATTGAATTTGATTTAGATAAGGATAATAAGCATCAGCAAAAATAAATTCATTTCTAATAGGTTGATCAAAGTAAATTTTGGATTGTATAGGTGAGCCTAAATTACCTCTGTAAGCATTTGAAATGCTGAATTTATCGATATGATTATCATTCTGAAAATTTAAATAAGCTGTATCTACAGGTATTGAGTCGACATTTGCTAACAATCCATCGACACGCCAAGTATTTAAGTGCTTTTCTGATTGCTTGCTTTTCTTCTCGCCATCAGCAGCATACAATAGATTTGACAGTAATATAAACAAAAACAATATCTTATACTTATTCAACATTGTAAGTTAATTTGTTTTATCAGAATACAAAATCACTCATTTACAGGAATAATTCCTTGAGTCTGTACAACATGATATTTAGTCATTTCTTGATTAGACTCAAATCCATTGCCTATTATAATATAACTTTCCTGAGTTATTTTAATTAAACTGTCAGAATAAATTTTCTCCGTTTTTTGATTCCAAAATAACTGTTCGGTTTCAAATAGCTCCCCTTGAATATTTGTTGCTCTTACATTCCCTGTCAATTCCCATATTTTATCTCTTTCAAGGAATTTGGCATACTCACAATGTATATTCGCATCTATCTCCAACTCTTCATTGAATCGTTCGAAATGCACTCCATACGGAAATTCCCAATATGGCTGATCTGCTCTATCGTAAATATCCCATTGAGGAGTATTGATACGATACCGAGTAATTCCTGAGTCGGATATTACTGTCTGAACATCCATAGAATGCAAACTTGGTATCTCAGCCCTGTCTACTACCGGTTCAATTTGTTCCGTTGTACTCGTCTGACACGAAAATAATAGCAAAAGCACAACAACCACCATTAAGGCGGTTGTCATACTCTTATAATTATATCTGAAAATAGTTTTCAATATTTATCTACATATAGTTGTTTCACCAATCCAGCCACCTACATAGAAAGATTTGCCATCCTGCAATTCCGGTTTAAAGAAAATATCTTCTTTAGATGGGAAATGACGTGCATAAGTACTGATTAATTTATCAACATCTTCTGATAATGAAGGGTCGACTTGCTTTGCTTTTACAAACTTATCAACTGCTGCCCAAAATACTGATTTTGACAGAACCGGGTCATCATAAATACCTTTTGCTGCTGCATATGAAAGTCCGATAATCATATAAGCTTTTCCATTAGATGGATTAAATTCCAATGAATTTAACGCATGTGTTTTTGTTCTCGGATAGTTATTTAATTTAGAATAGTAAATCTGTGCAATAGTATATTGAAAATCTGCCTTATCAGAATTATCTTCACTCAGTTTTGTAGCATCTTCGTAATAATTAATAGCTTGCTGATATTTTTCCTGATTGAATGACATTCCTGCTAATGCACTGGCTGACTCTGCTGAAGGTTGAATTTTATGAGCCAATACAGCTGCATCAAAATATACTTTTGAATCGACACACTTAACTCTTCTGTAAAAAGAAATTATTTTATTTAAATAACTCAAATTATCACTATTCTCCTGAATCTTATCTTGATATAAATTATCTAATGTAACACAATCGGCGGCTCCACTTTGTGCAAACACAATATCAAACCCATTCTTATATTGTGCGGCTTGTGCACTCAATTCCGGATTTGATGTTTCTGCATTCTTACTTATTGTTTCTAACAACTCATTTGCTTTCAGATAATCAGCAATAAATTTTTCTCCATGTGATTTGTCGGCAGAATACATTTTTTCCGATAAAACAACAAATTGACGTATTACTTCAAGTTCTGAATTTTCTCTCATTCCGTCTATTGACTCCTCTAACCATTCATATGCCGGCTTTTTAAATTCATCGTTTTTAGCAAACATTATGTAATCTAATGCTTTTAATCCTTTTATCCATGGCGTTGGATATCTTGGATCATCACCAAAAAATTTAATTCGTTTATCAAACATCAGCATAAGTTTATCAAAAACCTTTTGATATGATGCATCATCAGTTTGTTGACTCAATTGCCAATGTAATATCGAGCGTCCATGAGTATAAATCGCTCTGTTGGCACTCGGACAATTCTCAAACACCTGTGTCCAAGGTTCAAGCGCTTCTGCATACTGTTTATTCCTTGCTGATTCATTGAATAAACTTAGGTTAACTAAACATTCTTCTGTAACCATATATGGATCAGCCGGTTCTGCTTCTTTTGGCGCTACAACTTCTGTCGGCACCGCTGCTTCCTTTGCAGATTTTTTAGATTTCTTTTGAGCATAACAATTTGTTAATACTATTATACCCAACATTAATACAACTATTTTTTTCATACGTAAATAATGTGCTTAATGTGCTAATATGGTCTATAGTCTATGGTCAATAGTTTAATGTTTATGTATAGACGCACAAATTGTACGTCTCTACCAATCACTATTTACCAATCACTAATCACAAATCAGAACATCAGTAGTTTATATATTTATTTATTTTACAATTTTCGTTTAAAGAACCAATTTTCATTAAATGTAGCATTGAAAGTCAATTTAAAATAATCTTCTCTAAATAAACTTTTTTCTCCTACTTTACCGTATTCAATTGCCGCATTCACCATTGTGCTGCTTGTTCTCAGCGGCAAGCCAATTCCAAAACTTATACCAAAGTTCTTGTTTAAATTATTACCATTAACTTTATAATATGGGTCGCTTAAATTTAATCCGACTCTATATCTTATCCTATCTGTATATTTATTTCCTCTTGGGTTTGGAATATATTCTGCTCCCAATGCAATCCTTGATTTATTACTCAAACTATCTGTATTACCAAAAAACAAAGCTCTATTCCATTGTTGTAACATAAAATCTGCCGACAGTGACAACTTATTATTATACAAATAATTTACACCTGCTCCAATTGTTAAAGGAGTTTCAAAAGCCTGATTATATGTTATCGTATCAGATGGTATTGCAACATTATATTCTATAAACTGTCCGTTTAATGGTGATTTGTTTTCAAAAATAACACCTATAGATAAATCATGATTTTCCTTTAGGGTTTGAAAATATTGTAATCCATATCTAAATCTGAAACTATTTATTGATATTACATTATCCTGTATCGATTGAGATGAACTAAAGCTTTCAGTGTCAAATGTTAAAGTTCGAGTATTATTAACGTTCCCAAACATATAATATGCGTTCACACCTACAGAAAAATGTTTGAGGAATTTAACTCCAAAACCTGAATAAATTTGACTAATTCCTCCACTACCATTATATCCTCTTGTATACTTAGCATAAGTATCTGTAGATGAGTTATCAGGAGTTTGAATAGAATCCGTGTCATAAAAATTATATCCTGAAAAGGAATAAGGTAACATTCCTGCACTAAACCCTAACCATTTTGTGATTGGAAATTGCATATTAATATATTCCAAATTCGAATTAAAGCTTGTTTTTCTACCATTAGGTGCAGAAAAACTTGATAATAAACCTGTGAAACCTACATCAAACATAAAGGATGTAGAGTCGACAACACTATAAGATGCCGGATTTGACGGATTTATAGAACTACCATTTCTCATTCCAATTGCAACTCCACCCATTGCTCGTTGTTCGCTCGAATTTACATCCACTATGTCACCGTAACCAAAACGTGTATATGGCGAATTAGTATTATTCTGAGCAACAGACGAATGAAATATCAAAAATGTGACAATCAAGAGAAACAATCTATCTGCTTTGAACATTATATTTTAAAATTCTATTTAAACCCGTTACTACTAAATTTTTGTTTGCAAAGATGCGATTTTTTAGCTTGTTATCAAAACAAACTGCACTGCCACCAGTTAAAAAAACTGAAAGTTTAGGATATTTTAGCATTAACCGCTCAATGTATCCATCTATCTCAAACACAATACCGTATAAAACTCCTGCTTGTATAGCTGATGAAGTATCAGAGCCTAAGATTTCAACATCACTGTTTACAGGTAGCAATGGTAGTTTTTGTGTAAACTGATGTAATGATTTCAACCTCATTTCGATTCCCGGAGCAATATTACCTCCGTGATATTTCCCTGAAGCATCTATAAAATCATATGTTATTGCTGTCCCTGCATCAATTACTAAAATATCAGTTGCCGGAAGGATTGTCGATGCACCAACAATTGCTGCTAATCTATCTTTACCTAATGTTTCCGGCGTTTTATAATTATTGGTTATTGGTAATAATGTTGTGTGTGTCAGATTAATAAACTTTTCAGTATTGTTAATCAGAAAGTCTATCAATAAAGTATTTATTTCAACTACACTTGATAAAATGCAGTGTTCTATTTTGAATTCTTTTATGATTCTCGATAATTCGTGAAAATCAATTTCATTATAAGTATTGCTGAAAACTATAGATTCTCCTTCGAAAACTGCAATTTTCAAACTTGAATTACCTTCATCAATACATAAATTCATAATAGATCATTTTCTATAAAATCATTTTTTCTATCGGCACAACCAAGATACCTTCTGCTCCAAGCTGCTTAAGTTTACCTATAATATCCCAGAACTCTTTTTCGTTAATAACAGCATGTAACGAACTCCAACCTTCTTTGGCAAGAGGCAAAATAGTAGGACTTTTCATTCCAGGTAACAATGCTGAAATTTTATTTATATTCTCTGTAGGAACGTTCATCAGAACGTATTTCTTATCTTCAGCTAATTGAACGGCTTCTATCCTAAATAAAAGATTATCAAGTATTTTTTGCTTGTCAATTGATAAATTAGGGTGCTTTATCAGAACTGCTTCCGATTTCATTACAACCTCAACTTCTTTTAAGTTGTTTGTAACCAACGTACTACCCGAACTCACAATATCAAAAATAGCATCAGCTAAACCAATACCTGGAGCTACTTCAACCGAACCAGTTATTACATGTATGTGTGAATTGACCTTGTTTTTATCTAAATACTCTTTTAAAATAACCGGATATGATGTAGCTATAACTTTATTCTCAAACCATGTTAAATCATTGTAAACACTTTGTTTTGGTATTGCTAATGACAGTCTGCATTTACTAAAGCCTAATCTCTTAATCAACAATGCATCTTGTTTCTTTTCAAGATATTCATTCTCTCCTACTATACCTATATCGGCAACACCATCCGCTACAGATTGTGGAATATCATCATCACGTAGGAATAAAACTTCTAATGGAAAATTTCGAGCAGCAATTAACAACAACCTTTTCCCAAAGTCGAATTTTATGCCCGTTTCATTTAATAAAGCCATTGTCTCATCGAACAAACGACCTTTGGCTTGTACAGCAATTCTTAATAACATGTTATATTTTTTTGAAAGAGCGCAAATTTACAAGAAATTCTTTGAAAAACCTTATTTATTCAGCAAATTAAACTTAGATATTTATCTTTTTAGATAACTTATCGTGAGTTCTATATAAGAAAAGATTATATAAACACAAAAAGTCCGTTATGTCATTTATAACGGACTTTCGGTTTTCTATAAGAAATAATTATTCTGCTGCAGGAACTTCAACAGCTGCAGGTTCTGCATCTACTGAATCAACTGAATCAACAACTACTTCTTCAACGGCTACTGTATCAACGGCTTCTTCTTGAGTAGCTTCAGCAGCTTTAGGTGCACATGCAGCAAAAATTGCGGCAACAGCGAAAAATAAAATTACTTTTTTCATTGTTTAAATACTTTAAAATTTGACATATAAGTTTGCAATTCAAAATCGTTGCAAAATTACATCAAATTTTCAGAATACAAAAACTTTTCAGAAGTTTTTTTTATTTATTTTCAACTTTTTTTCACATTTAACACAATTTATTGATTATCTGCACTTTGCGTTTTCGTAAAAACTGTTGAATATAGATATCTTTTGATACTTTTCTTTGGAGTCTTCTCAAATTCATTAGGATAGAGGTGTATTTTGACAATTGCCTCATAGGATGCGACTATAGTATTCAGAGCATTTCTGTTCTCTTCCATCACCTTTTCTAATTGTTTTTGATCGATTTTCTCAAAATCAACTGCCTCATAATCCGGATAAACAAGTGCATGTAAACGTCCGTTATTTTCGACTACCAGGCTTTCCATTACAAAAGGCATATTATTAAGTTTAGCCTCAATTTCTTCAGGATAGATATTTTGACCGCTCGGACCTAATATCATACTCTTATTTCTTCCTCTGATAAATACATTATTATTTTCGTCGATGGTTCCTAAATCTCCTGTATGCAACCAACCTTCTTCATCCATTATACTTTGTGTTGCTTCGGGATTTTTATAGTATCCTGACATTAAATTTTCTCCTCTTACACATATTTCACCTATTCCTGTATTCGGATCCGGGTCTAATATCTTAGCTTCCATCACGGGAATAACCTGACCTGCTGATTTTGGTACAAAACTGTCTGCCGGTGTGAAACTTATCAATGGCGCACATTCTGTCATTCCATATCCTACTGTATACGGGAATTTAATTTTTTGCAGAAAATCTTCAACTTCAGCGTTCATTGGTGCACCTCCACAAACTAATTGTGCGAATTCACCTCCAAAGGCATTAATAAGTTTTTTGCGGATGGTCGAAAGAATAGTATGATCTAAAAATGGAATACTTAAAACCCATCTGATAGTTGGCTTTGCAATTAATGGCTGCACTTGCTTCTTGTATATTTTCTCAATTATTAATGGTACCAAGAAAATTACATTGGGTTTCACTTCGGCAAATGCTGTTAAAAGTATTTTGGGAGAAGGAATTTTCCCTATAAAATGTACATGACATCCTCTACATGTTGCTGTTAAAAAATCAAATGCACAACCATAAGAGTGTGCTAAAGGCAAAAATGAAATCATTTTATATCCTTCTTTAATAATCCCTGTACCTATGGCGAAAGTAACATTTCCTGCCAAAGCATTTCCACTTGTTAAAACTCCCTTACTGAAACCTGTTGTACCTGAGGTATAATTTATTGATACAATTTCAGTGTTTGGCTTGTCGATATATCTTACATCATCTTTATGAAAACCATAGGTATATTTTGAACGGAATAGAGAGTTAATTACATCAGGCTTAACTTGGTTTTTGTCAATAGTTCCATTTAATTCTTGATTGTCTTCTGCAGCATTATGTTTAATGATTGCCAAGCAATTAAAATCTGTAAGTGAGAATACTGCATTAACTGTTTTTAGCTTCTCTTCTTCAAGGTTTTCCCAAATATTATCACTTGTGAACAATAACTTAGACTCTGAATGGTTGGTAATATGATGAACATCATTAGGATTAAAGTCTTGTAGAATAGGCACAATGACTGCACCATAAGTTACTGTAGCAAGATAAGCTAAAGCCCAATTAGCATTATTCCTTCCAATTAAAGCTATTTTATCATCTCGTTGAATATTACATTGTTCAAATAAAATATGTAATTTGGCAACTCTATTGGCAACATCAGCATATGTTAAGGTAACATTTTCACCATAATTGCTATAAGCCGGCATGTCCCAGTACTTACGAAACGCATCTTCAAAAAGGCGTATAAAATTTTCTTGAATCATTTTTAATGGATTATTAAAGTTAATTTCTTGGCAAAAATACATTATTTTTGCACACTTCAAAATATTTTGTGAAATTTTTTAGTATTTCTACCAATCACTAATCACGGATCACTACTTACTCTTTTATCTTTTAGTGAAAATAACTATCTTTGTCGGTCATCTAAAAAAACATAAAAATGAATATATCATACAACTGGTTAAAAGAATACATCAATATTGATTTACCTGCTGACGAAATTGCTAAAATCCTGACATCCATTGGATTGGAAGTGGGTAGCGTTGAACAGGTGCAAACTGTGAAAGGCGGGCTTGAGGGTTTAGTTATAGGTGAAGTTTTGACATGTAGTAAACACGAAAACTCAGATCATCTTCATGTTACAACAGTTTATGTAGGCTCAGGTGAGAATTTACAAATTGTTTGTGGCGCACCAAATGTTGCTGCCAGACAGAAGGTTGTAGTGGCAACGGTAGGAACAAAATTATATTCAGGTGATGAGACTTTTACAATTAAACGTTCAAAAATCAGAGGTGTTGAGTCGTTTGGGATGATTTGCGCAGAAGATGAAATAGGAATAGGTACAAGTCATGATGGCATAATTGTCCTACCCGAAACTGCTGTAATAGGCACTCTTGCAAAAGATTATTATGGTATATCAGATGATTATTTAATTGAAGTTGATATAACTCCAAACAGAATTGATGCTGCTTCTCATTTTGGTGTTGCCCGTGATTTGGCTGCATATTTTGCAATCAGAGATAAGAATGTTAAGCTCACACGTCCTTCTGTAGATGCTTTCACTATCAATAATTCCAACTTACCCATACCGGTTGTTATTGAAAATCCTGAAGCTTGTCCTCGTTATTCTGCTGTTACAATTTCGAATATTAAGGTTGGCGAATCTCCTAAATGGCTGCAAGACAGACTACATATCATAGGCTTGCGTCCGATTAATAATGTAGTTGATGCTACAAATTATATTCTCCATGAAATGGGACATCCTCTTCATGCTTTCGATGCAGATAAAATAGAGGGGAAAAAAGTTGTAGTAAAAACATTAGCTGAAGGCTCAAAATTCACAAGTTTGGAAGGTACAGTTCGCTCTTTAAATTCCGAAGATTTAATGATTTGCGACATTAACAATCCTATGTGTATAGGTGGTGTTTTTGGAGGTTTAGATTCAGGAGTTACTGAAAACTCTGTAAATATTTTCTTGGAAAGTGCATATTTTAATCCGGTTTATATTCGTAAAACAGCTCGCAGGCACGGTTTGCATACCGATGCTTCTTTCCGTTTTGAAAGAGGTTGTGATCCTTCAAATACTGTTTATATTTTGAAAAGATGTGCTACACTGATACAGGAAGTTGCCGGTGGAGAAATTTCAAGTGAAATAGTTGATGTTTATCCAAATGAAATTAAACCTTATGAAGTAGAGATATCCTTAGATAAGATAAACTCTACTATAGGCAAAAATATCGAAAGAGAAACAATAGAAAAAATCCTTGAAGCTTTAGAAATTGTTGTTTTAAATAAAAACGAAAAGGGTTATTTATTGCAAATACCAACTTACAGAGTTGATGTTCAGCGTGATGTTGATGTGATAGAAGATATATTAAGAATTTACGGATATAATAATATTGAAGCCGGTGATACTTTGAAATCGACATTAAGTTATAGCAGCAAGCCAAACAGTAATCGTTTGCAAAATATGATTGCCGACCAGCTTACAGCTCAGGGTTTCAATGAGATTTTGAATAACTCTCTTACAAAAGGTGCATATTACGAAAATCTATCTTCATTCCCTGCCTCAGAAAGTGTGAAGGTTTTAAACTATCTCAGCAGTGATTTGAATGTACTTCGGCAGACTTTATTGTTCGGCGGTCTCGAAAATATTAGGTATAATATCAATAGAAAAAATCCAAATCTGAAGTTTTATGAATTTGGTAATTGCTATCATTTTAATGAAGATAATAATCAAGGAGACAATCCATTATCTAAATACAAAGAGAATTTTCATCTTGGTATTTGGTTGACCGGACAAAAGCATGATCAGTCATGGGCTTCATCTGAAGAAAAAACGAGCATTTATGAACTTAAAGCCTATGTAGAAAACATTTTCACTAAATTAGGCGTTAATAAATATACGTTGGTTTTGAAAGAGTTTTCGGATGATTTGTTAAGCGAAGCAATATCTATTGAAACCATAAAAGGCAAAAAACTCGCTATTTATGGAGTAGTTCAACCAAAAGTCAGACAAAAAATTGAAATCGACCAAGATGTATTTTTTGCTGATTTGTATTGGGGAAATATTTTATCAGAAATTAAAAAACACAACATACAATTTACTGACATTTCAAAATATCCTGAAGTTAGAAGAGATTTGGCTTTATTAATCGACAGGAATATTAAGTTCTCACAAATAGAACAAATTGCTTTTGAAACTGAAAAGAAGTTGTTGAAAGAGGTTAATTTGTTTGATGTTTACGAGGGAAGAAATTTAGAAGCCGGAAAAAAATCATATGCTGTTAGTTTTATTCTGCAAGATGAATCAAAGACGCTTACCGACCAGCAAATTGACACCATAATGAATAAGCTGTTTGAAAATTTCAAACAGAAACTTGATGCCAAACTAAGGTAATTCATTAAAAATCAGATTGATTTACTTCAATCATTATCTTTAAAATAGTGGATAAGAACGATAGTTTTTCCAAAAGAGCTATTCACTCATCAGGAGTGAAAAAAGATCCTTATGGTGCACTCAGTGTACCTGTTTATAACGCAGTAGCTTATGAGTTTGACTCAGCCGAAGCTATGGAGCAGGCTTTTTCGGGCAAAACGGGCGATTTCGTATATTCGAGAATTTCCAATCCTACCGTACAAGCATACGAGAACAAGGTAAAAGAGCTGACCGGAGCTTTTAGCGTTACGGCATTAAATTCAGGAATGGCTGCCATAAGCAATGCTTTAATGTGTGTTGCCTATTCAGGGTGCAATATCATCACAACACGCCATTTATTTGGTAATACTTATTCTTTCTTTGTGTCAACATTAGCTGCTTTTGGTGTTGAAGTCAGGTTTTGTGATTTGAATGACATCAAGGAAGTTGAGAGTAAAATTGATGATAACACTTGTGCCGTATTTCTTGAAATAATTTCAAATCCTCAAATGGATGTTGTCGATCTGAAAAAGCTTTCAGATATAATATCGAAAAAGAATATCCCATTAATTGCCGATACTACTATTATTCCATTTAGCAACTTTGAAGCTAATAAATTTGGTGTCGATATCGAAGTTATATCCAGCACGAAATATCTATCAGGAGGTGCAACCAGTGTAGGCGGATTAATCATTGATTATGGTTCATTCGATTGGAGTCAGTCAAAGCGATTACAATCTCTTGAAAAAGAGCTTGGTATAGGCACTTTTACTTTTAAATTAAAGCGTGAAATCCATCGTAATCTGGGAGCTTATATGACTCCTCAAGTGGCTTATATGCAAAACTTGGCTTTAGAAACTTTGCAGTTGAGATACGATAAGGCTTCTGAAACTACCGGTAAAATTGCATCAGCACTTGAAAATATGCCGGCTGTCAATAAAGTAAATTATCCAGGTTTGACTTCTAATCCTTATTATAAAGTTAGTAAATCTCAATTTGGAGAAAATCCGGGAGCTATGCTGACTTTTGATTTAGAGTCGCAGGAAGCCTGCTTTAATTTCCTAAACAACCTAAAACTAATAAGGCGAGCAACTAACTTATTCGATAACAAAACAATGGCTCTTCATCCATACACAACAATATATGGAACATACAGCAAAGAAAGTAAAGAGCAAATGCATATTTACAACACTACCATCAGATTATCAGTCGGTTTGGAGGATATAGCTGATTTGCTGAAAGATATAACACAAGCTTTGAAAAATAAGCATCTTTTATATCACAACTGATACTACAGGCGAATTTAATGTCGGACCAAACCACGATTTAAATGAAATTGTAAATTGATACTTACCTTTTCCGATATCAGGTACATTAAATTTTAAATCTGTGGAATATTCTTCATCAGAATAAATTATATCCGGAATTTTATATATTGTGGGTATTTCAATCAACTTATCATCTTTTATCAATATTGCAATTATTTCTCCTGGAAATACAGAGTGATGAATTTCATAATCTCGTATCGAATTGTTTTTAATCCGAACAGGTAATATAATACTGTCACCCGAATTGAAATTATTAGCATTTAATTGATAATCAATTTCTAAATCATTTGTAATTTGCAGACTATCAGTAAAAAAACCTACAAATCTTGTCTCATTTATATTTGACAACAAGGTAGATCGTCCGTTATAGTCGCCCGTAATTAAGACTGTTTTATCATAGAAATCATCCTCAAACTTCCAAATATCAAATTGTGTTTTTCTTGTATACAACGAACTGATTAATTGTGTTTTACCTTTAGTGAAGAAACGATATAAAGAGGCATGTTGAAAAGAACCTCGCATAATTACAGGACTATCTTTTGCAATCTCATGCAATGCAATATATTTCTCTTTCTTTCCATTTAATGCCAAACGATGTGGCAAAACATCAGTAACAAGAAGTACACGCACAAACGTAACAAGAAATAAAGATGGTAATACAAATCTGGCAATATATCTTTGAATAAACACATTAACAACAGACTCTCGTACTATTAAAACAATCATCGGTATGGCTGCTATAATCGTCCAATGTGGTTCAACATGACCCCTAACAGACATTATCCAGAAAAAAGCGATAAAGCCTAAGATTATAAAATACAAAGCTCTGTCAAATAAATTTAGTTTCTTTTTAATAATCATAACCCATACTGCTGCAATAAAGGTAAATGGGTTAAACACAAACAGTTGATTTGGTAGATATTCTAAAAAATACTTCCAGCTAAAAGCCGATGACCTATCGACTAAATGATATTGCAAGGCAGGAAAATCATGTTGAATTTGCCAGCGTATATGTGGTATAAGGCAAATCAATGTTATAAATAATGAAAGTAGAAATTTGGCTTTTAAAACTAATTTTGGGTTTGACAGAACCACTAATGCTATAAGTAACACACCATGATACTTACTATATAACATTCCTATCATAGATAAGGATAAAATCAGAGTGTTAAAGATATTCTCTTCGTTTAAAAATCGCTTATAAGAATATAAAAATAAAGCTGCAAAAAAGAGTAAAGGTACATCAGGAGTAGTGATAAATCCATAAGCACAGAACATCACAACAGAAGCTGATATTATAAAAAACCGTAATACAGATTTGTTTAAGTCCATTTTCACTCCTGCAATTTTCCATATCAGTATTAATGTAAACAACTGAATTATAGCAGTAAAAAATCTAACTCCTAAGTTGCCCGGAAATAACAAAGAACTAAAATGAGTGAATACAGCAATCATTGGTGGGTGATCATAATAACCCCAGTCAAGCATTCTCCCCCACAAAGCATAATAGGCTTCGTCATAGGTTATTTCAGTAAACGTAGCCTGAATAATATTTATCAGAAACCAAGCAAGGAGTAACAGTATAAACAAGTATAATGGTTTATTTCTTTTCATCACTTTACAATATAGCTAAGCATCTTCTTAATCCATCTTCCCAATGAGGAATATTTAGCTTATATGTTTCTTTTATTTTTCTTTTATTTAGTACGCTATAATGTGGTCGTGGCGTTTTTGCAGGATAATCTTTGCTCTCTATTGGAATAACCTTACAATTAATATTTTTACTTTGAAAGATACAAATAGCAAAATCATACCAGCTACATACTCCCTCATTTGAGTAATGATATATCCCCGAAATAAAATTATTTGAACATACAATCTTTAATATTGTATATGCCAAATCCGCAGCATATGTAGGTGTACCAATCTGATCGAAAATCACCTTCAACTCATATCTATCTTTACCAAGTTTTAGCATGGTTTTTACAAAATTATTTCCATAGGAAGAATAAAGCCAAGATGTACGGATTATCACTGAATCAGGTAATATAGACGTCAACAATATCTCTCCTGCTAATTTGGATTTACCATAAACAGATGATGGAAAAACATCCATACCTTCTGTATAAGGTATAAAGCTCTTACCATTAAAAACATAATCAGTAGAAATATGTATGAATTTCACATTATGATTTGAAGCTGCTCGTGCTAAATTTCCAACTGCTGTTTCGTTTATTGCATAACACGAATCTTTCTCAATTTCTGCATAATCAACCGCAGTATATGCTGCACAATTAATTACATAATCAAATTTTTGTAAGTTAAAAAAGTTGTCCACAGCATTTTCATCACAAATATCTAAATCATCAATATCAGTAAAAACGAAAGATATTTGTGGATATAATGATGCAATAGTCTGTATCTCACTACCTAACTGACCTTTGCTACCTGTAACTAAAACATTTTTTTTCATAAGTAAACAATAATATGCTAATGTGCTAATGTGGTCTATAGTCTATAGTCTATAGTCTATTTGTGTAATGTTTACTAATCACCAATCACCAATCAAAACATCAGCAGTTTATATTAATCTCTAAATCATAAAATTCTTTTCAGCATTTTTAAATAATGGATGTAATTGATCTTTCTGCGAAATTAATGCTTTTTCAACAGGGATTTTCCAATCTATATTTAGTTGTGGGTCGTTATACATAATCCCTCTTTCTAAAGATTGATTGTAATAATCGTCACATTTATATGTAAAAATTGCATATTCACTCAAAACAGAAAAACCGTGTGCAAAGCCCTTTGGTATAAGGAATTGCAACTTGTTGCTCTCTGAAAGTTCAATCCCATGCCACTGACCATAAGTTGGTGAGTCTTTCCGTAAATCTACAGCAACATCCCAAACTGCACCTTTTATTACTGATACTAATTTCGACTGACTATGTGGACTTAATTGATAATGTAATCCTCTGATTACACCATAGGATGATTTTGATTGATTATCCTGACAGAAATCAATATTTATCCCTAATTCGTTATATCTCAATTTATTATAACTCTCGTAGAAAAAACCTCTGCTATCTTCAAATATTCGAGGCTTGATAATTATCAGACCTGAAATTGGAGTTTCAATTATCTCCATATCTAAAAAGTTTTTTCGTTAGCAATTTTAATCAGATACTCTCCGTAATGATTTTTCTTTAGAGGTTCAGCTAATTTAAGCAATTGTTCCCTATCAATATATCCGTTGCGATAGGCTATTTCTTCAATACACGCAACCTTTAAACCTTGACGATTTTCTATTGTGGCAATGAAATTAGATGCTTCCAACAAACTATCATGTGTACCTGTATCCAACCAAGCCATTCCTCTACCAAATATCTTCATACTTAATCTATTTTCTTCTAAATAGACTTTGTTTAAGTCGGTTATTTCCAACTCGCCTCTTTTTGAAGGTTTCAAAGATTTGGCTTTTTGCACCACATCATTGCTGTAATAATAAAGTCCTGTTACAGCATAATTCGATTTAGGTTCAGTAGGTTTTTCTTCTAAACTCAAAACTTTTCCTTGTGCATCAAATTCTGCAACTCCATAACGTTCAGGATCATTGACATAGTAACCAAATACTATTGCTCCGTCTTGTAATTTAGCGGCATCTTTCAATGTTCTTGAAAAATCATATCCAAAGAAGATATTATCCCCCAGAATCATACACACAGAATCATCTCCTATAAATTCTTCGCCTATGATAAATGCCTGTGCTAATCCATCCGGAGATGGCTGAATTGCATATTTTAATTGAATGCCCAAATCCTGACCATTACCAAGCAGATTTTCATATAAATGTATATCTTGCGGAGTGGAAATAATCAATATTTCTTTTATTCCTGATAGCATCAATACCGATAAAGGATAATAAATCATGGGTTTATCGTATACCGGAATGATTTGTTTGGATATACTTTTTGTAACCGGATAAAGACGTGTACCGGATCCTCCGGCAAGAATGATTCCTTTCATATGTTTTAATAAAAATTTCTACAAAGTTAATGATTATACTTTATTCACAAAAAAAGTAAGATATTATTCTATGGTAAGTTCACCATTTTGATATAAATGATAATCCTTTGCCAAAAGCACCATAAATTTTGCAATTTCTTCTTGAGTTTTAAGTGTTTCCTGTGAGATATTCTCCTGTTTTAGTTTCAACATTAGAACTCCATATTGGAAGTTAAAGCATAATTCTATATCACTTACATTGGCTTCAGATTTCATTCTGAATTGATTTATCAACGGAAGAACATGCACATATTTTGCATTATAAGCAGGATTAACATTTGATTTCAGTAATAAAAAATGAAAATCCGTCAAATCTGACATTACATTTTTATTTATTTGAAGATGTCCTTTTTCTTTAATCTGCTCTGAAAGCATCATTTCGATTAGACTTTCATACCATTCATAAACCACTTTGCGTTCACTATCATTATTAAACGTCATTTTATCGATTAGGTTCCGATTTAATAATGAGATGTTAAAATGTGAAGCACGTATCAAATCTTCTATTTGCCACATATACAGCAAATATTCGCATATATTATTTTTCTTTAAATGGGTGGCAATAAGCATGATGTGTTGTTGATTTAGTTAATTATCTTCTTCTGTATCAAGGTAAAACATAGGCTCTAAGAAATCATCTAACTCCCGCCGTTCCTTTTTCGTAGGGCGACCTGTACCTCTTTCTCTATTATTTTTAGCTGCAATTTTGCCAAGTTCATACAACTCTAACTGATCTTTAGTCGTAACATCCTTTACATAGTCAATTATCAATTTAGCACCTAATCTATTTTCCGTCAATGCTAAAACCTCATATGAAAATAAAATAGGATTTTTTTTGACACTGATAACATCACCAACTTTTATATTTCGTGATGGTTTAACTTGGATATTGTCGATAATAATTTTACCTTTTTTACAGGCTTCAGCAGCTAACGAACGTGTCTTGAATATTCGAACAGCCCACAACCATTTGTCAATTCTAACCTCAGTCTTCATTAGCTAATTATTAAGGTATTTCTTAATGTCATTTATTATTAAACTGGTTCATAGTCAGTTGAAATCCCGCCAAACAAAAGCTCTTTATCATCTCAATTGCTTTTTCCACACGAGGCTGCAAAGATAGAAGTTCCTCTTTATCCCATTTACTTAAAACATATTCGACTTGATAACCTTTCGGAAAACCATTACCTATGCCAAAACGTAATCTTGAATAATTATCGTGTCCTAACACATCGTTTATGTTTCTTAATCCATTATGACCGGCATCAGAACCTTTAGGTTTTAGTCGTAATGTGCCAAATGGCAGAGCAATATCATCCACTATAACTAACACATTTTCAATTTCAATTTTTTCTTTCTGCATCCAATATCGTAATGCCATACCGCTAAGGTTCATATAAGTTGAAGGCTTAAGCAGAACAAGTGTTTTATTCTTCAACTTTAGCTGAGTTACAAAACCATATCGCTTATCCTCAAAAACAACGTTGGACGCTCCGGCAAGGGCGTCCAACACTGTAAATCCTATGTTGTGTCGAGTGTCTTGGTATTCCGGACCAATATTCCCCAAACCAACTATTAAGTATTTCATTATTTTTTGGTTACTTACCTGAAGCAGATGCAGCAGCGGCAGCAGCTCCACGAGCAGCTCTTGTCAATTTAACTTGTGCTACAACAGCATTTTTTGCATTAAGAATTTCTAATTTATCTAATGACAAAGCACCTACTTGTATAGTTTTTCCTAAACCTAAATTTGTTACATCAAGGTTGATTGACTCAGGGAAGTCTTTATAAAGACCTTTTACTTTCAATTTACGCATTTGTAATGCTAATTTACCCCCTGCTTTAACACCTTCTGCCAAACCATTTAGTTTCACAGGAATTTCCATGACAACAGGCTTTTTCTCTGTTACTTCAAGAAAATCTATGTGTAAAACTTTATCACTTACCGGATGAAATTGTAAATCCTGGATGATTGATTTTGTATGTTTTCCATCAATAGTTAAATCAACAACAAACACTTCCGGTGTGTAAATAAGTTTTCTTACATCACTTGCTGTTACAGAGAAGTGTGTATTATTACCACTTCCATACAGTACACATGGGATACTCTCTGAGGCACGAACAGCCTTTGATGATTTTTTTCCTAATTCTGAACGAACTTCGCCTTGTAATTCAAATGTTTTCATTTTTTTGTTTTTTTGTGTTACTCAAAATTTAAGCGTTTTTGTTTAAGTGATTAGTCGCTTAATTTCCCATCACACTTCCTTTTTCAGAAAAGCGCAGCAAAAGTAGTAATATTTTCTTTATAAAGCAACAGTCTGACTACTAAATATTAATGATATGCCTATTATTAACTTATCAACTTAACTGTTGTTTATAATTATTTTTCTCACAACCCTTTATTCACTTCCTCGATATATCCTAAAACTTCATCCCTACCCTGCCCCTTTTCCGAAGAAGTGACAAACACAGGCGGTAATTCTTCCCAAACTTCTGATAATTTTTCTTGATATTGCTTTAAATTCTCATTCAGCTTGGATTTTGATAATTTATCTGCTTTAGTGAAAACTATCGAAAATGGTATTCCGTTTTCACCCAACCACTCCATAAACTCTAAATCGATTTGTTGTGGTTCATGTCTGCAATCAATCAATACAAATAATGAGGTTAATTCATTGCGATACAATATATAACTCTCAATAATTTGTTTTAATTTTTCCCTTATTGATTTCCCCGCAGTTGCATATCCATATCCGGGCAAGTCGACTAAATACCATTCTTTGTTAATTAGAAAGTGGTTAATCAATAAGGTCTTACCCGGTTTTGAGGATGTCATAGCCAAACCTCGTCTGTTTGTAAGCATGTTAATCAAAGAGGATTTACCTACATTCGATCTTCCGATAAATGCATATTCAGGTAAACCATCAGTTGGACATTTTCTAATATCGGTGTTACTGATTACAAATTCGGCAGTTTTTATTTCCATATCTTGTACTTATTAATAATCCTATAAATGTTAATGCACCATTGAGCAATAAAAGTTCGTAACCAAATGCATATCCCAAAGTCTTAATCGTAAATTGATTAAGAAAATAACAAATTAAGGGAGATAATATTGCTATAAATGGTACTGATTTTTCCAAAGGCTTCAATTTTGTAAACAACCCAAAAGCAAACATTCCTAATAAAGGTCCGTATGTATATGATACAATGATATAAATTGCATCAATTACACTTGTATTATTCAGCTTCTCAAACAATAATATAATAAAAAAAAAGATTAGGGTTATTCCGGCATGTACACTTATTCTTGTACGCTTTGCATGCTTTTTTTTATCCTTTGCTGTGCTTTTTATATCTATTTCTAAAATATCAACTAAAAATGAAGTTGTAAGCGCGGTTAATGCTGAATCAGCACTTGAAAATGCTGCTGCAATGATACCCAAAACAAAAAGCAACATAAACGAGCCTCCAACATAATTTGATGCAAAAAATGGCAGTATTTCATCACCTTTTACAGGCAATATTAATTGATTTTGAACTGCAAACCACATTATCATAAAGCCTAAAATTAGAAATAGCAGATTAACAGGTATAAATGCAAACCCATACCAATACATGTTCTTTTGTGCAACTTTTAATGATCTGCATGAAAGATTTTTCTGCATCATATCCTGATCTAAGCCTGTCATTACTATTACAATGAAAATTCCACTGATAAATTGCTTCACAAAATGTTGTTTACTCACCCAATCTTTAAATACAAATATATTCGACAATTCGTTATTTATAAGTTCATTGGTCAGACTTTGAATATTCCATGATGAGAAACTCATAAGCTTAATTATCATAATGATAAGAACTGCTATCATTACAATTGTCTGTAAAGTATCAGTGTAGACTATACTTTTTATTCCGCTTCTGAATGTGTAAATCCATATTAGCAACAAAATACACGACACCGTAATATAAAAAGGAATATTCCAAGTATCAGCGACTAATTTCTGAAGTATTAAAGCTACAATATATAATCTTACTGCTGCTCCTATAGTCTTGGACAGTAAGAAAAAGGACGATCCGGTTTTATAACTAACTTTCCCAAAACGTTCACCTAAATATGAATATATACTCGTCAGATTTAACTTATAATATAATGGTAAAAGCACATGCGCAACCACAATATATCCAAAGAAAAAACCTATAACAGTTTGCATATATGTAAATTGCATATTTCCAACCATACCCGGCACTGATATAAAACTGACTCCGGAAACGGACGCTCCTATCATTCCTATTGCTACAAGCCACCATGGTGATTGTCTGTTGCCAAGGAAAAATGCTTCATTGTCGGTTGATTTTCTTCCTGCAAAATGCGAAATCAACATCAACAAAACAAAATATGAAAGTATAATTATCAGAATTGTAGTACTGTTCATTGCATAAAAATATGCGCAAAATTAGTAAAACAATGCGATTTCACACAATTTATTAAATTATAAAACAATCCGATTACCATTGTTAACCAACTTTCAATCATATTTTTTTGTACCTTTGCAATCGAATTTTGATATAAAATAATGAGTATTCAACAATATCCATCTTTATTACTCGAAAATGCGGTTAATGAATTTTCAAAGCTTCCGGGAATAGGGCGTAAAACGGCTTTGCGACTTAGTTTGTATATGCTGCGACAAAGCGAACATGAGGCTGAGAGTTTTGGTAATGCAATGATTAAACTTCGAAAAGATATTAAATATTGTCGAGTTTGTCATAATATTTCTGATACTGATGTTTGTCAAATTTGTGCTAATATTGCTCGTGACAGTAAGACAATTTGTGTAGTAGAAAGTATACGAGATGTTATGTCAATTGAGAACACCCAGCAATTCAAAGGTTTATATCATGTTCTGGGTGGCATTATTTCTCCTATGGATGGAATCGGTCCCGGTGATTTGGAAATTAACAGCTTGATTAAAAGGGTAGAAAATGAAGATGTTAATGAAGTAATTTTAGCTCTTGGTGCAACAATGGAAGGCGACACTACCAATTTTTATATATACCGTAAATTGTCATCTTACAATATCAAAATTACAACTATTGCTCGTGGTGTAGCTGTTGGAGACGATTTGGAATATGCTGATGAAATTACTTTAGGCAGATCGATTTTAAATAGAATAGATTTTTCAAATGCTTTAAAATAACTTTTATGAAGTACGTACTTAAAAGACTGATTTTTACATATTACGCTATATATGTTGGTGCAGTTCTAATTGCTTTATTAGGATTTCAACTATTTAAATCAGGGGTGATAATAGACTCTCAAAGCTCTATGGGTATAGCTATCAATTCAATTTTGATTTTGTACATAATAGGCTCAATACCTGTTACTTTAGCGTTATTCAACAAGAAAACTAAAAAGTGGGCTTTAATGGAAGATGTGAACACTAAACTAAATGTGTATAAAAAAGCGGCAATTATTCGTTTAATTATTATTGGAAGTGGATTTATGTTGGGCATACTTTTCTTTTTCCTTATGAATTCACAATCAATGATTTTTTGTGCGGGTATCTCTGCAATTGCTTTGTTCTTTTGCAAACCTGCTGAAGTAAAGATAATTTCAGAATTACAAATTACTGATATCTAAACCATATCAGACATCAACTCAATACTAAAAACTCAAAACTCAAAACTCAAAAAAAATGGTTATAGCGGTTGATTTTGACGGGACAATCGTCACACACGAATATCCAAATATAGGTAAAGATATTCCTTTTGCAATTCAAACTCTGAAGAAGTTACAGGAAGAACATTTTCTGCAATTAATATTATGGACTGTCAGAGAAGGTAAGGAGTTGGAAGAAGCTGTAGAATATTGTCGTAAACGTGGATTAGAATTTTATGCCGTTAACTCCAACTATCCTGAAGAAAAGCCTGAGCATAACGAGCCACGCAAACTAAAAGCCGATTTATTTATAGATGATAGAAATTTAGGCGGACTGCCTGATTGGGGTGTAATTTACAATATGATTTCTACCGGTAAACATTTTAATCTCGAATCGCTATTTTCTCCTTACACTAATAACGAATTTGTAAATAAAGGTGACAGGAAAAAGAAAGGTTTCTTAAAATCTATGTTTGGTTGATAATATCAAAATCTAAATATTTCCATCCAATTTAGCATAAAAGCATACTTCTTCTTATGTGTTTATCTTGTAACAACAAGAAATGATAAGCAGTTTAGACGAAAAACGAATTTTAAGTAAATATTTTTGCATTTTTGCTTTTAATTAAAGAAAAAATTCTTTAATTTTACAGTCGTTTTAAAATGTCATTTATTAATTCATTTTTTTGTCTTATTCATCTTAAATCAAGCTCTTATGTTAAAGAAATTATTAGTCAGAGACCTCACTCTTCGTGATGGACAGCAATCTTCCTTTGCAACACGCATGAATCAAGAACAAATTGATCGCGTATTACCGTTTTACAAGAATGCCAACTTTTTCGCTATGGAGGTTTGGGGAGGAGCAGTGCCCGACTCTGTTATGCGTTATTTGGGCGAAAACCCATGGCATAGATTAGAAAAGATTAATGAATCTATTGTCGGCACATCAAAGCTAACAGCACTTTCGAGAGGTAGAAATTTATTTGGCTATGCTCCTTATCCTGATGAGATTATCGATGGATTTTTCAAAAATGCTGTTTCAAGCGGACTCAACATTATGCGTATTTTCGATGCACTTAATGATGTTGATAATATCAAATCAAGTGTAAAGGCAATAAAAAAGTATGGCGGTATAGCTGATTGTGCCGTTTGTTACACTATCGATCCAAAATATGATGATGAAATTCAGGTAATTGAAAAAAAGAGCTTATTTGGATTAATTAAAAAGAAAGAAGAGGTACATGTAAAAAAACAATTGGTATTTACTGACGAGTATTTCATTAATAAAGCAAAAGAAATGGTTGCACTTGGTGCTGATATGATTACCATAAAGGATATGAGCGGACTAATTCCTCCTTCAAGGGTTTCATCGCTCATAAGCTCGTTCAAAAAGGAATTGAATGTGCCTATTGATTTTCACACTCATTGTACTCCCGGATTTGGCTTGGCTTCGGTATTAATGGCAATTGTTAAAGGCGTCGATATAGTTGATACTAATATTTGGTATTTCGCGGGCGGTCCTGCTGCTCCGGCTATTGAGCTGATATATATATTCTGTAAAAAGATGGGTGTTGAATTAGATATCAACATGGAAATGGTTGCAGAAATAAACAAGCAGTTACACGACATAAGATTAGAATTAGCTGCATATGACACTGCAAAACAATTCCCAAAAGCATTTAATCCTTTAACAAACAAACTGCCGGAAGAAATTGACAAGGAATTTGACAAAGCCATTGAAGCAGCAAAAGCGGATGACGAAAAGTTACTCTTAGACGCTTGTCATAAAATTGAAAAGCATTTTGGTTTCCCTGAACCTGATGCATTAGTCAGAGAAGCAGAAATTCCAGGAGGTATGTACACTAATATGGTTGCCCAGTTAAAACAATTCAATTCATTAGACATTCTTGAAGATGCCATGAAATTAATCCCCAGTGTTCGTTTAGATTCGGGCTTGCCTCCATTGGTTACTCCAACAAGTCAGATTGTTGGTGCTCAAGCTGTAGCATCTGCACTTAATTCAAAAAACGGTCGACCAAAGTATGCTAATCCTTCAAATCAATTTATTGCATTGGTAAAAGGCGAATACGGCAAAACTCCGATTGAGATAGATACTGCATTTCGTGAATTAATTACCGGTTCTCCACAAGAGAAGCCCTATGATATGTCGAACTTTAAAAGACAGGAAAATCCATTGTTGGCTGAATATGGAAATGTAAAATTAGCCAAAGATGAAAAAGACGAACTATTGCTCGAACTATTTCCTTCAGTTGCATCAGCATATCTGAAAAACATACGTAAAGAAGAATTCTCTCAACACAAGACAACTGACACAAATATCTCTAATGAAGAAGTTGAAATTAAAAAAACAGCGATTAAGGGAAAAATCATGAAGTGTCCTTTACCAGGTACTGTTGCTAAGACATTGATTCAGACAGGGGATCTAATAAAAAAAGAAGATGTTTTAATAATTCTCGAATCAATGAAAATGGAAAATAATATAACTTCTGATTATTCTGGAGAAATAGTTAGTATATTTGTCAAGCCTGGAGATGTAATTCCACAAGGTGCTCCATTAGTAGAAGTTGTATAAACAGATAATAAAATGTTTTTAGAAAGCAAAAAGATTAAATTAAGAGCAGTTGAACCAGAAGATTTAGAGCTTTTATATACTTGGGAAAATATGTCAGCTTTCTGGGAAGCAGGAAACACTCGACAACCATATTCAAAGTTTGCATTGAAAGAGTATATCAGTAATACTCACGTAGATATATACGAGTCAAATCAGTTACGGCTAATGATAGTCGACAAAAACACCGATAATACTGTGGGCACTGTCGATCTGTTCGATTTCGACATACATCACAGTCGCATTGCATTAGGTTTGTTTGTAGCACCAGAATATCAAGGAAATGGCTATGCTAAATCTGCGCTGCAATTAGTGGAAGATTATGTTTTTGAATTTCTAAAAATCAATCAGCTTTATTGCCATATTTCTGCTAATAATGAGGCAAGTATAAAGATGTTCAGAAAAGAAAATTTCATCGAAGTCACTCTTAAGAATTGGATAAAAACTAAAAGTGGCTTCGATGATATTGTTGTTTTTCAGCAATTTGCAGATGATTATAAAAGACGGAAGTAATCTGATTTGTCAGCTCACGTAAACTTCTAACAATGTAGTGCTTTCATGAGGCAATAGCTCGACATTTTCAATTTTCGCCGGAATTAAAACTGTTTCGCCTTTAAGTACTTTGGTATTGGTGCCATCGCACATAATATCAAATTCACCTTCCATGCACATGTATACAACAAACGAATCAACTTGTCCGTAATTTCTTACTATTTGTTCATTAAAACGAACAATATTAGTGGTGAAATATTCACAACTAACTAAAGTTTCTACTTCATTGATAGAGCTGGAGTAAACTGTTTTAGGATCACTTATAGCAGAAAAATCTATTACATCCAATGCTTCTTCTGTATGTAATTGTCTTTCCTTTCCACTTTCATCTACTCGCTTATAATCGTAAATACGATAAGTCAAATCACTTGTTTGTTGTATTTCAGCCAGCACAACACCCTTACCTATTGCATGAACTAAGCCTGCGGGTATAAAGAAAACATCGCCTTTGCCAACTTTTACCCGGTGAAGCAAATTCTCAAGTTCTCCACTTTCAAGAGCTTTTAAATACTCCTCTTTCGTACAGTCTTTCTTAAAACCTATAATCAACTCACCACCTTCATCTGCATCAATCACATACCACATTTCAGTCTTACCAAATGAATTATGACGCTCTAAAGCCACCTCATCATCAGGATGTACCTGTATTGATAAATAATCATTGGCATCAATTAATTTGAACAAGAGAGGAAAAGTATTTCCAAACTGCTCAAAAACGTGTTCGCCTACCAAATCTTCATTTAATATATCAATAAGTTCGGTCAGACTTTTTCCGGTATATTCTCCATTAGTTACAATAGAAACATCTCCGTTGTAACCAGATAATTCCCAACTTTCACCAAGTTTGCCTGTGTTCGATTCTTTATTAAAAATCGATTGTAATTTCGAACCACCCCATATCTTATCTTTTAGTATTGGAGTAAATTTGACAGGATATAATGTCTTCATTTTTTTATAATTTTGATCGCTTTGCAAGGTTTAACTCCCATGCCCAAGCACTTCTTAATGTTTCTTCTACTGTCTCAGTGGCTTTCCAACCTAATACTTCATTTGCATAAGTCGGATCTGCCCATACTTTCTCTATGTCACCTTCGCGCCTTCCTACAATTTTGTAAGGAACCTTAACTTCATTCACTTTTTCAAAAGATTTTATAATCTCAAGAACGGATAATCCACGACCGGTTCCAAGATTAAAAATCTCAATATTTTCTTTTGATTTTCCAAACATCATTCGTTGAACAGCAACAACATGCGCTTTTGCCAAATCTACAACATGGATGTAATCGCGTATGCATGACCCATCAGGCGTATTATAGTCATCGCCGAATACTTGAAGTTGTTTTCTTATCCCAATAGCTGTCTGAGTTACAAATGGTAATAGATTATTCGGAACTCCATTGGGTAATTCCCCTATTTCTGCAGATGCATGTGCGCCAATCGGATTAAAATATCTTAAAATAACACTCTGATAAAGAGAAGGATTAGCATATATAGTATCTCTAATTATCTCTTCTCCTATTTGCTTGGTATTGCCGTAAGGAGACAAAGCCACTTTGATTGGAGCATCTTCTGTAACGGGTAATATGTCAGGCTGACCGTAAACTGTACAAGATGAAGAAAATACAAAGTTTTTTATCTTATACACAGGCATTAATTGTAAGATATTAATCAACGAAACTAAATTGTTTCGATAGTATAACAGAGGTTTCTCAACCGACTCTCCAACTGCCTTACTTGCAGCAAAATGAATTATAGATTCAATATCATTATGTTTATCAAGCATGTTACTCATTGCAACATAATCCACACAATCAATATTTTCAAAAGCAGGTCTTATACCTGTAATTTTTTCAATACCATCTAAAACGTCAACGTTTGAATTCGACAGATTATCAACGATTACAACCTCAAAACCTTCATTTATTAATTCTACAACAGTATGTGATCCAATATAACCTGTACCTCCTGTAACTAATACTTTTGACATGTTCTTATACTTTAAATAATTGTGATGGATAAACACCCTTACGTACTAATTCGTTAATTTTCAAAACTACCTGAGGACGGTCATCTGCATATGTTACACCAAACCATTTCGAAGGTGTATCAAGGACTTTACAGCTTGCCATCCCTTTATTTATCAACTCATTAACTACATAAGGAATATAATATTCAGATTTTAGCTCTTGTCCTTTTTCAGCTAAAAACTTAACAAAATATTCATATGAATAATTAAAATAATCCGGTGTAAAACCCCACATATTCATTGAAACAAGTGTGTTTGCAGAGATTCTTACTTCTTCTCCTTTTTCATCTGTAAAAACAATTGCTCCTGATTTCTCCTCTATGCTGGTTCTCTCTACAACATTCTGTAAATACGAATTTTCGTCTACAACACATACACCGCGACTTACCGTACCACTTTCAGATAAAGTATTACCTACTCTATACCCAATCATACAATATTCGTTTTCTTTACCGGCAACACTTCTAAGAAAATCAGCTAAAGTTTGAAAAGATTCTTGTCCGTAGAAATCATCTGCATTTATTACGGCAAAAGGTTCTTTGATAACATCTTTTCCCATTAAAACTGCATGGTTTGTTCCCCAAGGTTTCTCTCTTTCAGGATTATAGACACTTCCTTCAGGAACATTACTAATGTCTTGAAAAACAATTTCTACATCAATAAGATTTTTAAATTTGTTTACCACGATTTCACGAAAATCTTTTTCGAAACTCTCACGTATAACAAAAACTAATTTCCCAAATCCGGCTTTAATAGCATCATAAATTGAGTAGTCCATGATGGTCTCACCATTCGGACCGAGACCGTCTAACTGCTTCAATCCTCCATAACGACTACCCATTCCTGCTGCTAATACAAATAAAGTTGGTTTCATATGTAAATAATGTGATAATATGCTAATGTTGTCTATAGTATAGTGATTGGTAATTAGTGATTAGTAATTAACGTTTAGTGTTTAATTACTCCAAACTCCAACTTACTTCAAACTAATCACTAATCACTATTCACTAATGATAACGTCAGCGGTTTATACTAAAACAATATAATAATCTAATTTTCATTCGCATAAGCGAAATAATTGCTTAAATTATTTCATGTCCGTTTCAATAAAATCTCAATTCAGTTTTGAGATGCAAAAGTACATCTTTTTTTTGAAAATATAGCCTTACAATGTCGTTTGTAAAAAATCATGTAAATTTGCAGCTTTATTAACATCATAGTTTGCATTATTTACTTGAATATGACAATATCTCAACAAATTTCTATAGCTGCTAAACATATTAAAGAAGGTAATTTAGTGGCTTTCCCAACAGAAACAGTTTATGGTTTAGGTGCGGATGCCCTTAATCCTTACGCTGTTGCCAAAATATTCGAACTTAAAGAAAGACCAACTTTTGACCCTTTGATAGTTCATATTGCTTCAGTGGAAGAAATAAAGAGATTAACTGTAAATAATGATAATAGAGTTTATAAATTAGCCGAACATTTCTGGCCTGGTCCGCTTACTATTATTCTGTCTAAAAGCAATTTAGTACCTGATATTGTTACTTCCGGACTTCCAACTGTTGGTATTCGTATGCCTAATCATCCTGTTGCAATTGAGTTAATTCGTCAATCCGGCTGCCCTATTGCCGCACCAAGTGCTAATAAATTTGGACAGCTTAGTCCGACTCAAGCAAAACACGTAAACAAGCAACTTCCTGATGTTGATTTTCTTATCGACGGAGGAGAATCTGCTGTAGGCATAGAGTCTACCATCATTTCTTTAAATGAAAAGGGATTTGAAATTCTACGGCACGGAATCATCACAAAAGAGGAAATCGAAGAAATTATTCCTTATTATGCTGTTCCTGATAGAGATAAGACTAATATTGTAAGTCCCGGTATGTTAAAATCTCATTACAGTCCGAATAAACCTATATATCTATTAGATAAAAATATTCCGGAGTTTATTGATTACAACAAAGCTGGTTTACTTTCTTTTTCAGGAAAAGATACCACAAAATATAAAATTGTGGAATTACTTGCTCCTGATGGCGACCTGAAAACTTGTGCCGTTAATCTTTTTGCAACTATTCATCGATTAGAAGAGTCGGATGTGGATTACATAATTGCTGAAACAGTACCGGAAGTAGGTGTTGGCATAGCAATTATGGATAAGTTGAAAAAAGCTGCTTATAGATACAAATAATTACATTCATTATTAAATAATTGCCTCTTATACATTGAAAACAATTCTAACTACTCTGAATGCCAAATATATTCATACCTCATTAGCAATTAGGTGGTTATATGTAGTAAATAAAGAAAAATTTAATATTTCCTTTAAAGAGTATGTAATAAAAGAAAGCATTGAGAAAATTTCTTCTGACATTATATCTGAAAATTGTAAAATAGTAGGTATAGGCGTTTATATTTGGAATGTCAATCAAACGAAACTTCTCGTAGAAAAGCTCAAACAAGCAAATCCTAAATTAATAATTATTCTTGGTGGACCGGAAGTCAGCTACGAGCCGGAGTTTTTCTTAAATAATTGGGATATTGATTATGTTATTAGTGGTGAAGGTGAATTTATTTTGGGTGAATTACTTGATTTTATTCAAAACAATACAAATAACACTAATGAGGATTATCATCCAAATATTTCGGGAGTATCTTCCAAACATCACATTAGCAAATATATAGCTCAAGCAGATATTAATCTCTTAATCACCTACCCTTCGCCATATCAACTTCAAGAAGATTTACCTGATTTGAAAAATCGTTTAATCTATTTTGAAAGTTCGCGCGGATGTCCATATCAATGTCAGTATTGCTTATCTTCCCTCGAAAAAGGTGTCAGGTACTTTTCTGATAATTATATTAGAGAAAATCTATCGTATTTAATTGACAATGAAGTTAAACAAGTTAAGTTTCTCGACAGGACTTTCAACCTTAATAAGAAACATACTAAGCAAATATTCGATTTTCTTATTCATAAATACAGACCGGGACTCAGTTTTCAATTTGAAATTTATGCCGATTTGTTAAACGATGAGATGATTAAATATATTAACGATAACGTTCCACAAAATTATTTTCGTTTCGAGATAGGGATTCAATCAACTTACGAACCTACAAATATTGAAGTAAAACGTAAACAGGACTTCCCTTTACTTGCTAATAACGTAAAAAAACTTATGGATGGAGGCAAAGTTCAACTTCATTTGGATTTAATAGCCGGATTACCATACGAATCTTTCGACAGGTTCGTTAAATCATTTAATAATGTGTTCTGTTTAGGTGCAAAAGAAGTTCAACTTGGGTTTTTAAAGCTTCTTAGAGGTACTAATTTACGTAAAAATGCAGATATGTATGGATACAAATTCAACATTAATGCCCCATACGAAATCATTGAGAATAACTATATTACAGAAATTGAATTAGTCAGAATACGGGATGCTGAACATGCTTTGGAGAAATTTTGGAATAGTGGTAGGTTTTCTCGTACTATGACTTTCCTGTTTAACACAACATATAAGAATAAATTCTTTGAACTATTTGATGAAATAGGGCAATATTACAATTTTTACGATTTACCCCATCATGGATATCAATTAGAAGATCTTTTCAGATATCTGAATGATTTTCTAAAAACAAAAAATATTGATGCCTTCGAATTCCTTCGTGATGATTATTATAATAACTTTAGAATTAGACCTACAGGTTTTTGGACAGATGATTTGACTAAAGAAGAACGTAGAAAATTACTATATCATATTGGGCAAGATAAAGCATTTTTACAAAAACATGGATTAAATCGTAAAATTATTGAAAAACAAACTTCAATTAACATAGTTAATAATAAAATTTATTTATTAACTTTGTTCCTGCAACAAAACGACAATGAAAGTCATCTAAATATCGTTTATAAATATAAAATCTATTAAAATTAAACTAATTCACACATTAAATATCTCAAATAATAATCTATAAAATTTTACAATTATGTTAAAACGATGTGCTTATTTACTAATTATCTTATCCGGTTTATTTTTAAGTTCTTGTGATCCTGAAGATATAGACGAAACTACAAAAACTTATTGGGAATCAAATGCTTGGGTAAGATTGCAATTAAAAGGTAAAGTGAAATCTGTTAAGGAATCTGCTAATGAGCAATTTACAATTACAAATTTCAATGACAAAGGACAGATTACTTCAACGGAAGAACAGTATCCAAACAATGAACCCTATGTAGTAAACTACACCTACAACAGCTCTAATCAATTGGAGTCGGATGGTGAACTGACGTACTCTTACGGTTCGCATGGAAAATATATTCCCGTTCATACATTTCATATTAACCATGCAGGATTAATAAAAAATCTATCAGGAACTTCAACCGAATACGGTTCAACTGAATTCAAATTTGAAGGTAATAATTTATTAATGATTAATACCTATCAGAGCGAGAAAGACACATCCGTGATACAGTATACTGATAACTATCCTACGTCATTTACCCATATGAATGGTAATTGGGGTGAATTCATGGAAGCAACTTATGCTGAAAACGGTATGTTTGCAATATATGAAGAAGGCTTCTTAGGTACGGGTGAGAATACATATAGAGATTCAAGAAAGCATTATTACAAGTCGGACAGCGAATATTTATTAATCGACAAGACTGTAATGACATATACCGCTACAACAGTTGATGTAACAACAATTACATACACATATAACGACAAAAAAGATGTGGTTAAAGTTGAGACAAAAGATAATGATGGTAAAGTGACTCAAAAAGAAGATATTTCATACGAATATGATTCTACAGGCAATTGGACTAAAAAAACTATAGTATATACATATGATGGTCAATCCAGAGAACCAATGATTATAACGAGAGAATATACATACTATTAATACTTTTACAATACTCTTCCAAGATAAAGGGGCTAAAGCAAATGACATTTGAATTGGCTCCTTTCTTTTTTATATTTATCTGATGTCCTAAATATTATCAATGTTGTGCTTAAATTTGTTAATTATAAAACTTTTCGATTTATAGTTTTGTTCTTATTAGCAAGTAAAAATAATTACATATTTATAAAACATTATAAACAATTACAATTATGAGTAAAAAGAAAATAGCTGTTTTAGTTGGAAGCTTAAGAAAGGATTCTTTTAACAAGAAGATTGCAAATCAGTTAATTAGTTTAGCTCCTGATTCATTGGACATGGAAGTTATCGAAATTGGTAATTTACCTTTCTACAATGAAGATTTAGACGCCGATGCACCTAAGGAATATCTCAATTTTCGTGAGAAAATTAAGAATGCAGACGGTTTCTTATTTGTTACGCCGGAATATAACAGATCTATTCCCGCAGTACTAAAAAATGCATTAGATGTTGCATCCAGACCATATGGTCAGAATGTATGGACAGGCAAACCCGGTGCAGTTGTGAGTGTGTCAATTAGTCCGATTGGTGCTTTTGGAGCTAACCACATTCTTCGCCAAACAATGGTCTTCCTTAATGTTTATATGATGCAACAACCCGAAGCTTATATAGGCAGTGCATACTCGATATTTAAAGATGGTGTGTTAAATGAGGACACAAATAGTTTCTTAAAGAAATACATAGCAGCTTTCACTGACTGGGTAAATAAGTTCTGAGTTTAAGTTGTACTTGGATTGTATTGTACACCTAATAGATTGTTTTAATCTGTTAGGTGTCTTTTTTTTAGTTATTTATTAGTAAATTTTTCAATTAACACATTAGTAAATCATCTCCAAATTCTTTTGCACAACTTATAAAAACAAGTAAATTTGCAGACATTATATTGTTTTAGTATAAACTGCCGATGTAGTGATTGGTGATTGGTGATTGGTAGAGACGCACAATTTGTGCGTCTCCATATTACATCATCACATTAATACATTAGCACATTAGGACATTATCTACAAATGAAATACGTCGATATAATCTTGCCGCTACCGATTACCGGTAATTTTACATACTCTGTTCCTGATGAATGGGAAGATAGGGTGCGTATCGGTATGCGTACTGTTGTTCAGTTTGGCTCTAAAAAACTATATACCGGCATTATCACTGTAATTCACACAAACTACAAACCTGTATACCAAATAAAAGAAATTATCAGTCTGTTAGATTTAGAACCTATAATACGGCGACCACAATATCAATTCTGGGAATGGATTAGCGAATATTATATGTCGCATATTGGTGAAGTATATCAGGCTGCCGTTCCCTCAGGATTAAAACTTTCAAGTGAAACTGAAGTAAAAATAATACCTGATTTTGAAGCAGATGAAGTACTTTCCAATAAAGAACAAAACATCTTAGATATATTATCAGATGAAAAAGCTCATTCAATTTCAGAGCTAAACAAATTGACACAATCTGTTGACGTGATGCCTGCGATTAACAAACTGCTTAATAAGGGTGCAGTAGAAGTAAGTGAGTCATTATCAGAAAAATATAAAGTAAAAACAGAAACCTGTATACGTCTGACTGAGCAGTTTTCAACAGAAGAGCATATTAAAGTTTTGTTCGATACTCTTTCAAATGCACCTAAACAGCTTTCTATATTAATGCATTATATAGAAAAATCAAATCTTTTAAATAATAAGACATTAAAGCCAATTTTAAGGAAACAACTTTTAGAAGAGACAAATATAAATGCTTCTGTCTTAACATCAATGATATCAAAGGGTATTTTTGAAACTTATACTATTGAAGTCGGGCGACTTGATTCAAGTAACCATAACACGCTACAAGCCAATCCTCTTAATAAATATCAAGAACAAGCATATCATTCTATTGAAAAGCAATTTATTGATAAACAAGTAGTTCTGCTACACGGCGTTACTTCAAGCGGCAAGACTGAAATATATATTCAACTAATCCAAAAAACTCTTGCTGAAGGGAAACAGGTATTATATTTAGTACCTGAGATTGCATTAACAACACAGCTTACAAGTCGTTTGAAAAGTATTTTCGGCAATAAGCTCGGTGTTTATCATTCGAAATTCTCTGATGCCGAACGTGTTGAAATTTGGAATAATGTTTTACAGAATAAAAACTATGAGGTTATTATAGGTGTTCGATCGTCTATATTTTTGCCGTTCAGACATTTAGGTTTAGTGATAGTAGATGAAGAGCATGAATCAAGTTTTAAGCAATATGACCCTGCACCTCGCTATCATGCTCGTAATGCTGCCATAGTCCTTGCTTCGATGCATGGAGCGAAAACGCTTCTTGGCACTGCTACTCCTTCAATTGAAAGCTATTATAATGCACAAATCGGCAAATATGGGTTTGTGCAAATTAATGAACGACATCAAGAAATTCAATTGCCTGAAATTCATATTGTTGACATGAAAGAAGCATATCATAAAAAACGATATGAAGGTCATTTCTCTGATACGCTTTTGGAAAAGATTAAAACTGCACTTTCCAATAAAGAACAGATTATTTTATTTCAAAACAGAAGAGGCTATTCACCTTATATTGAGTGTAAAGCATGTGCATATATCCCAAAATGTACAAATTGTGATGTCAGTCTGACTTATCACGCTTCAATAAATACACTGACTTGTCATTACTGCGGATATTCGCTGAGATTATACGACAAATGTCCCGCATGCAGTACTCACGATTTTCATACGAGAGGTTTTGGTACTGAAAAAATCGAAGATGAAATAAAAAAAGTTTTTCCTGATGCACGTGTATTAAGGATGGATTTAGATACTACACGCTCAAAAAACGCTTATCAGCAAATCATCAATTCTGTTGAAGATTATAAAGTCGATATCTTAATTGGTACACAGATGGTTACTAAGGGGCTTGACTTTAGTCGTGTTAGTTTGGTCGGAATATTAAACGCAGATAATTTACTTAACTTTCCCGATTTCAGGGCACACGAAAAAGCATTTCAGATGCTGACACAGGTAAGCGGTAGAGCAGGAAGGGCAAACAAAAGGGGAACAGTCATCATTCAGACATCATCACCTTCACACCCCATAATAAATCAGGTAGTACATAACAATTATCTGATGATGTATAACTTGCAGGTTAGCGAGAGACAGCAATATAAATATCCGCCATTTTACAGAATGATACAACTATCATTAAAACATCAAGATTTGAATGTACTAAATAATGCGGCAAAAGATATCGCAATCATTCTAAAGTCAGTCTTTGGGAATAGAATTTTAGGTCCAGTTTCTCCATTAATATCTCGAATTCAAAATCAATATATACGTCAGATTATTCTGAAAATTGAAACAGATGCCTCAATCACAACAGCAAAATCTCATTTAAAAGAAGTGATATATCATATGCAATCAAAAAAGGCGTATAAAAGTGTAAGAATAACAATAGATGTTGATCCAAATTAAATAAATATGTCGCAGCAGATTTTACATATAGCAGAAACAGAATCAACTAACATGCTGATGAAACAGATGTTACGCAACTCGACAACTCCTACTGAGTTTTTTATAATAACTGCTGACTTCCAAAATGATGGTAAAGGACAAATCGGTAATAAATGGGAATCGGAGAAAGATAAAAATTTGTTGTTCAGCATGTTGTTGTATCCAAAACATATTCCTATAGCCGAGCAATTCATTATATCTCAATTAGTATCAGTTAGTATTATAGAGAGCTTAAAGGAATTATGTAAGGAAGAAACCGAGAATTTTTTCGTAAAATGGCCTAATGATATTTACTGGAAGGACAAGAAACTTGGCGGCATATTAATAGAAAACGTTTTACGTGGAGCAAATATTCATACAACGACTATAGGCATAGGAATAAATATTAATCAGGAAGTATTTATCTCTGATGCTCCTAATCCTGTTTCACTTTCTCAAATAGCAGGGAGAACATATGATAAAAGAGTTTTGTTAGATAGTATTATAGCCAATATAAAACAATATTATATCGAAAATAATCAAACATATATTCGCAACAAATATATGGAAACTCTTTATAGAAATACCGGATTTCACCTTTACAGAACTGACGATGAGGAGTTTTCAGCAAAAATAATCAATATAGCACTTGACGGAAAATTATCTTTGGAAACTTCATCAGGTCAGATAAGGGATTTTTATTTTAAAGAAGTGGAATTTATAATATGAATTTTCTTGCTCATATATATCTATCAGGAAATGACCGGCAATTACAATTAGGTAACTTTATCGGTGATTTTGTGAAGGGCAATAAATATTTAGATTACCCACAACGAATAAGAGACGGCATCATATTTCATCGCGAAATAGATACGTTCACCGACACGCATCCGGTTTTCATCGACACAGTATTGTATCTGCGACCGACATTCAAGAGATATTCAGGCATTATTGCTGATATGTATTTTGATTATTTTCTTGCTTCGGAATTTAAACAATTCAGTCCGGATAAGAGCTTAACTCGCTTTTCTTATGAGTTTTATCTAACTACTTTGTGGTATTACAAATGGTTGCCCGAAAGATTAAAACGATTTATTTTTCATTTTATTAGCAGCAACCGATTGAAGAAATACTCCAATTACGAAGGCTTACATTCCTCGTTGAGCATAATGAATCAACGAAAAACACAAGCCATCAATCCGAATTTGAGTATCAGCTTTTTGAAAGAAAATGAAGAAGTTTTAAAATCCTATTTTATGGAATTTATACCTGAAGTGATTAATTTCGCACGTAATCACGAATTATCTGAACCAAATTTCTGACTCTATTTTTACAAGTTTACGCTGAATTTCACTTATTTCTTTCTTAATCTCATTTGCATCTACATTAACATTACTACTGTATAGCTTTTTAAGCAGATTATTATCACCTACTAAATAAGATGAAAACATCTTTTTTGAGAAATATTCATGATAGCTTACTCGTTGTGCAATGTTATTTTCGGGCAGCACTAACTGTGTCGAAAAGAAAGGTTTTAAATCATCATAGAGCAACCAGCACAAAATTGATTCTCTCAGTGCATTTTTAATTTCAGTAGTTCCTGCCTTTCCTCCATTATTGTTATTTTCATCTCCAAAATCTGGAAACAATGATGCAGCAGCATCTTCCATCGTCATCATTGGTGCAATACCTATAATTTTACTGCTCATTTGGGATAAATGAGTATCGAAATAGAATACCTGCTGAATCAAAAACTTATTAATTTGCTTAGAAAATCTATCATAGATACGATTATTTACCGACAAATTATTGCTGATAGAATCGAATTGGAAAAGAGGGTCGATATATTGAGCACCTGCAACATTAGTTTCAATTGAAAATACATCGGATAATTTTTGAATAGGAACAATATTATTGGTTTCAAAATTTGGAGTTACAGCCACATCATTCGGATAATAAACAGTTGCTTTTGATGCAATTGCATCTGAAATTAGCTTGAACAAATTTTTATAATTTACATCATGTCCGACAGGGAAAGCAAGTTGTGAATTCATATTATCACGCAAATCGACAATGCTATAAACAACATGTGCCCAAAGTACATCATCTGCACGATTATCCAAGTGTATCAAGGTGTATCCCAAGTCATTGCTAAGTTCCTCACTATAGTTAATCGAACCGTTTTGTTTGAAAAAACTTATATTGTTTGTTTGTCCCGACAAATTTATTCCTGTCAGAATTAAAAGTGAAACTATTATCAATTTTGTTTTATTCATCTTTTTACATTTTGAATGTTATTCAATAATTTATTATAAAAACATGGTATTTTACAATACTTCTATTGCAACGGCAGACAAGTTTCTTTGAACACCATCCGGTCCCACCGCCATAATACGCTGAATAATCAAAGGTGTTCCCGATGGCAAATTACTTATTACTGAAATTTGCTCTTGTGAAAAATTCGGACCATTTGAGTTATATGTTCTTCTACCTATTCTGATAGCGAATGACTTAACTGCGAAATTTGCCTGTACTAAAGCATCTTCACCATAACCTGCTGTTACAGTCGGACCTCCTGCAACAAAAGTAGGTCCGTGCACACTTCCATCAAAAACACTTCTAACATTGCCATTATTATCTTTATAAACTGCATATGGCTTTGGATCAGGAAGTTGACGCACCCTGTAAGTATTACTACCCATATTGATTTGTTTACCTCCTATATTTCCTATTACAGAAACCTCAACGCTATTGGCTGTGGGTTTAATTATATATTTTCCACCTCCCTTTGGCGTTGCTGTACCACCATTCACATTAATTCTTAAATTATCAGTTGGGATACCCGGAGCTGAAATACTGATATTATTATCAAAGCCACGATACAATATATTCAAATCATCATTAGAAATAATTGCAGCAGGCTTCCCTACATTATATTTACTTGCGAAGTTAAAACGTTGTTTTTCACCTGTATTATTTAGCAACTCAATATAACCTGAATAACTATGTTCACCCGATCTGTTTGCAGAAACGACATAATTATTACTTGGCAATTTAGTGTTATTAATAAACACATTAGGAACTTTAGTTGTATCTACCGCAGCAAGAATTATCTTAGCTCTATATTCCTGACCTTCCATTACATAATTAGATTCGGCTACAACAAACGCATCAAATTTATTAACACGCGTATCACCCTCATCAACATGTTCCTTTAGGAATTGAATCATTTTAGATTCTGTATTACGAATGTCATTTTGATATTTTGATAATATTGTAATAACACCCGATACAGGAATATTTTCAAAAGTAGCAATTTCCCAACTTTTATTATGAACATCATCTGTACTGAATATATTACTAAAAACATCCTTCTCTTTTTGATTATCGGCTGATAAAGAAATCATTAGCTCACGATATTGCTCGATTTTCTCTTTAAGCTCTTTTCCATGTCCTTGACGAATAGCATAAAAAGAAGGAACACTAAGATTTTCTCTCCTGTTTATATGTCGTGCATAAACAGTATCGGCTTTGTCATCATCAGCAAGTTTGAGAATATCAACCTTAAAATTATGTATATAATCAAACAGGTTATTAGCCTCTCTTCTTACAAGATTAGCTTTGTCTAACCACTCACCAACTTTTTGAGGATTTTGGGCGTACATAGCATTAAACTCCTGATACATACGATCATTCTGCTCATCAATTGAAAGTGTAGACGTATGCAAACTATCATCGACCAACTTAAATCCGTTGAGAATTTCGCTGGAAACATTTAATGCCAACATTGCAATCAGCACTAAATACATCATTCCTATCATTCGTTGCCTCGGGGTTTCCGGGCAGTTCTTGGTTCCACTCATATTATTGCTTTATTATTCTTGATATCAGCTCATTGAATTAAGCATATTACCATAGATTGCATTAAGTCGTGATATGTTTTCAGCCAATTCGTTAGCATTAGTTTTCAACTTCTCTGTTGCCAATGAGAAATCATCAGAAACATCTCTAAGTTTACTGATTTCACCGGTTACCTGTACCATCTCATCCGACATTTTCTTAGCAATTTCAGTCTGATTATGGAAGTGAACTGATTGAGAGTGAATATCTTTCAATTGAATTTCATAAATAGAATTCATGCCGGCAAGATTACTGTTTATTCTTTCAACTTTCGTCCGATATTCTTGTGTGTTCACTTCAATCTTTTCAGTGTCTTCGCCAATTCGTTGATATATCTGTTGAAGATTAGCTGTTGCATTAATCAGACTTTCCTGATTTTGAGCATACTTTGAAGTATTCTCTGAAATTATACGGATACTCTCAGCAAACCTTTCTGTTTCAAGGGAGAAATTAGCAATCTCATTCAACTGACTTGCTGTACGAGCTAAGTTTTGAATGCTTTTGTTAAGTTTATCTGCATCCTCATCACTTAAACCCTCAATATTAGTAACACCGGGAAAAGAAGTTCCCGCCACAGGATAATTTGGTGTTGCTGCATTAATATTTTCAGTAGGATAATATTGATGAGTTGGAGCTTGACCCGATTTAGAAATAGAATCACCGTTTATATGTAAATCCAGTTTACCACTCTCGAAATCGATTATTTTATCCCATTCGTAAGTTTTCAGTGGTTTTTCAAATGCACTCATTGCAAAAATAAATGCTTCTGTCACCAAACCAACTGTCAACATAACATCAGCACCCTCCCAATACATCAATTTGAATAACACACCCATGATAACAATGGATGCTCCAATACCGTAACCCGCATTAAACAACCTGTCTTTTGTTGTTATTTTTACAGAACCTAATTTTTTTAATCTGTTCATCATATTCTTAAATGCTGAATGTATTTCTAATTATTATTTAATATCACCTTTATAAGAACGAACGCAGCGGAAGCCAATATATGGTCGACTTACATTCTGATATTCGTGTGTTCTCGTACCACTTTGCAGAAAATATGGTACATCTTTCCATGAACCACCTTTTACAATTTTCCTTTTCATATGAAGCGGATCTTCTGCTCTGGCATTATATTCAAAATTCGGATTAATATCGGCTGTAGCCAAATTTGATGTTCCGAAATAAGCGGTAGAAGTCCATTCTGAAACATTACCTGCCATGTCGTATAAGCCATTTGCATTGGGCACAAAGTTATATGATTTAACAGGTTTTGTTGTAACACCTGCATCATTTACATAATTTCCACGAGTTTGCTTGAAGTTAGCCAGATAACAACCCTTTTGCTCGTCTATCAATCTATTTCCTTTCCAAGGATAAACCGCATCCTTTTCTTTACCTTTAGCTGCAAATTCCCATTCAGCCTCAGTGGGTAGTCGATATGGTTCAGCTTTCACCTTATGAGTGCTGTTATAAAGTTCTGTTCTCCAGTTACAAAAAGCCTGAGCTTGTTCCCATGTTACACCTACAACAGGATAATCGGTATAATTTGGATCACTGAAATACATTTTCATTTTCGGATCGTTATATGAATAACGAATATCCCTTGTCCATGTTAAAGTATCCGGATAAATATTCAACATCTTACTTGAATAAAAATCTTTTCTACCTGTTAATTTTCTATTTACTGTTTGAGTTATCAAATGACCATTCTCATCAAAATAAGTTGAGTCGATTGTAACATACGCACCTTCAGGATAGGAATTAGTAATATAATTGAACTGATTGCGCGGCAAAGAAACCTGATCTATATTAAAGATTTCGTATCTGTAAATCATTCTTGCAGCATTTAACTGTCGAGTTCCAAGATCATCATTGCCCTGATAATAAAGAGTTGATAAAGCCTCTTGAACATCTTCATTACGATCGTTCCAGCGAATTTTCTGCGACCATTTTATTCTGATAGAATCACTTTGACTGTTAGGATCATCAATCATGTATTCATTTCTACCAACATTAATTAATGCTCTATAAGCCAATGAATCGCGTACCCACATCACAAATTGGCGATACTGATCATTGGTAATTTCAGTTTCGTCCATATAAAAAGACTCAACGGTAACTTGCCGAGCTATTTCCCTTCCCGGAAACATTTCATTAGGCAAATGTGCTCCCATTACAAATGTACCTTTTCTTATTAATTGCATTCCGTATGGCTTAGTATCTGAAAAGCCCATCTTCGACGAATTAGGAGAGCTTGTCAGTTCCCCTACAGGTTTGTTACATGAAAATAACAAAAATGCAATCGATATAATGACCAAAAATCTATTCATAAATACAAATTTTTACATATCAAACGAAAAACTTTTAATTTTAGTCTGTTTTTATTATAGTATTCTAATACTTTTATATTTTTTTCTTTGCGATGAATCACCCGCTTTAACATTTAATTGATATGAAAGCATCACTTCGTGAGAACTCCAACTCGCTCTAATCATCTGTGATGCAGGTAAATCGAAAGAATAACCAATTGAAAGTCCGTTGCCAATATTAATACCTGCCAGAAAAACTACAGCATCTCCCCATCTATAAGATAATCCACCCCAATACTGTTCGTTATAATCTAATATAACAGACATATCTACCTGCAAGATAACAAAATCAGATTTAATCAGCACAGATGGTTTTAAATTATATTTGGGATTATTCAGCGCTTTAGTAAACCCACTTGTAACATATAAATTACTCGCCGGAGTAAATTCGTGCTGATCGCTCCATTCAATAACCGGCTGATTAAGATGAGTGTATGACGCACCAACATAAAAACTCCTAAGTTTATACCACGCTCCCACTCCTAAATCAAAACCCAAACCTTCCATCAGCGAAGTAGGTATAACCTGATCAGACTGAATATCATGGTAATCACCTATTGCCACTTGAGGTCCTCGCACACTGTCACCTCTAAAACCAATACTTGCAAAACCAATTTGGGGTCCGACATTTAAAGTGCCTTTGCCAATTTTAAACTGATAAGCATATTGAAAATGCACTATTTGATTAACGAACTGTCCGACTTGATCATTGACGAAGTTAATACCCACGCCATGTTTTTTACCGGCAATTGTAAAAGGAGTATTGATATTAAATACAGTTGTAGAGCCTCCGTTCGGCATCCCAATCCATTGAAGTCGATGCTGACCGCTTACATCAAGCATATTGCTTTCACCAACGGCAGCGGGGTTAAATGCTGCGTGGTTGAACATATACTGACTAAGCTGAGCATCAAATTGAGCATTGAGATAACTCAAAGTAAATAAAGTCAAAATGCTTAAAACAATTCTTCTCATGCGCTTTTTCTTGCGTTCTTTACGACATTGATTTACTTAAAGTAACAGTCGGCTTTTCTAAATAAACTGAAAAATTGCAGAAAAATTGTTTTAAGCTATTAATAATAGTAGCACAAAAGATGCTTAAAAGAGTGAATATGAGATTAATATTCTTCTTCATTGAAAAAGAAATCTTCCTTACTTGGATAGTCGGGCCAAATGTCTTCTATCGATTCATAAACCTCACCTTCATCTTCAATTTCCTGTAAATTTTCAATCACTTCCAAAGGTGCACCTGATCTGATTGCATAATCGATCAATTCATCTTTTGTTGCAGGCCATGGTGCATCCTCAATTTTTGATGCTAATTCTAAAGTCCAATACATAGTTGACGGGTTAATAATTTCAATAAAATATTTTTTTAAATGCTGTGCAAAAATAAAAAAAAAATTGATATATACTACTGTTTCCAAAAAATCTCTGTATATCCTTGATTTACAGTGATAAATCTTGACAAAACAAAGAAATAATCAGAAAGTCGATTAATATATTGAAGTATTTTATCATCAATTTCGATGTCTGATTGTACTAATTTCATAATATTCCTCTCAGCCCGTCGTGTAATTGTTCGACAAACATGACAAATTGCACCTGCTTTACTGCCTCCCGGTAAAACGAAATGCTTCAAAGTCGGCAACGTGGCATCCATCAAATCTATTTCTTTTTCTAACTCCAAAATATCTGATTCGTAGATTAATGACGCATCTTTTATTTTAGTTTTAGTTCTATCGGTTGCTAAATGCGAGCCAACAGAAAAAAGCTTATTTTGAATATTTTGCAGTGTTACAACTGTATCACTTGAAAGCTCTTCTGTGGTTAACAGTCCTATAAACGAATTTAATTCGTCAATTGTACCATAGGCATCTAAGCGTAAATCGTCTTTCGCAACCCGCGTACCGCCTATTAAACTGGTTTTACCTTTGTCTCCTGTTTTTGTGTATATCTTCATATTTAAATACGTACCTTATAATTTTTGCCTGTGAAAATAGGATTAAAAAATACAATTCCCATATAAAATAAATCAATTGTACATGATACTTTCGGATGATTTTTAATATACTTCCATGCTTTCAGCATTCCATCCGACCAATAAATATCATCTATAACAATAATAGAATTATCTCCTATATATCTCAGACAAGTTTCAAAATAATTTATTAACGGCTCGTAACTATGATTTGCATCAATAAAAATTAAATCTTGCCGACCAATATCATTTAAAATTAAATCAAGCTTCTCATCAATATTACAATTAAACAACCGAATTTGAGTTAATCCAAGTTTCTGAAAATTTTTCTTGGCAATTTTGGATATTTCGGGACATCCTTCTAATGTCGTACAGTTAATTTTCGAATTTGACGAAGCCATATACATTGTTGTTACACCTAAAGAAGTGCCTAATTCTAATATATTGACAAAGCCAAAATGTTGTATAATTCTGAAAAGTAACTGTGCTTGTTTTGCGTTTTTTAATGATTTTCTTGCTATTTGATTTACCTGTTCATTTCTATCTTTCCCTGTTCCTAAATCAGTCACACCAATCACACCTTTGTTGGATAGTAATTGCATTCTGATTTTTTCTATATCTCTAAAAGCATAATAAGGATATTTTTCAGTTAACACATAGCGTATAAAATGAAACATAGAAGGTGAATGTACCCCATATCCTTTAGTGTTACGTGCGCAAACACAATGGTTTAAATATCTAAAAGCAAATTTTAGAGAGTTCACTTTTCAATAGAATTTTTACCTTTTAGTATAGATTGAAACAATTGAGGTTTGCCTAACAAATCCAATGTAGTTGAAAGATCTAAATCATCTTTCAGAGAATATTCTATTACTCCCTTCTGATAATAATATCTTTTAATAATCTCAGCTTCTAAAATACCCAATATTTCAGTCTTATTCTTTTGTAATTCAACGTTCATGTCGGTTTTTAGTTTATCGCCTAAAGCAGTGAGTTCATTCTGCACTTCTGTATCCAAACCTTCAACCTTAATTAATTTACGTAAATCTTCAAAATGGTTTTGCGACAATGAAGTGTATTTCAAATCCTTACTAATAATATATGCTATAAAATCATCATACTCTTTATCAGTCAAGCTAAAATTTGTCGGGTCTGCTATAGTTTCATGTTTTGATGAATAAATAGTTGCATAATCGAAATACACATTTTGAGTATAGAGATAATATGCAATTGTAACTTTAAGGTTATCCTGAGTAACAGTATCCGGAATAATACCTCCTCCATCGCGAACAATGCGTCCATTGCGCGTTTTAAACTCATTAGTTAAGTTTTCCGGGATACGCTTCAAACTACCATCCTCATTTCTTTGTGCATAGTCGATTGCCTGAATACATCTACCGCTGGGAATATAATATTTCGCGGTTGTAATTTTTACGTAACCACCATAACTTACCGGACGAATGTTCTGAACCAATCCTTTCCCAAATGTTCTTTCACCAATAACCACACCCCTATCTAAATCCTGCACAGATCCGGCAAGAATTTCAGAAGCAGAAGCAGAACTGCTATTAACAATAACGGCAATTCTCATATCAGGAAATATCGGATCTAATGTAGTTTTATAAGAATATTGATCCTCAGGTTTTTTGCCTTTTGTACTAACTATCTCAGTCCCTTTAGGTACGAAATAACCCATAATCTTTACAGCTTCGTCTATCAGCCCGCCACCATTATTTCTTAAATCTAAAATTATCGATTCTATTTGATGTTTATTTACCATGTCCTGAATGGTACTTTTAACCTCCAAAGCAGCTTGTTCGGTAAAGTCATTCAAAAGAATATAACCAACTTTTGGTGCCGGAATAAATGAATAAGAAATCGGATGTATTTGAATTTTTTCTCTCAAAAATTTCTTGGTTATGGTTGATTTTTGTCCATACCGTTTAATTTTCAGTTTAATTTCAGTATTTGGTGTACCCTTTAGCTTTGCACTGACTTCCGACACAGATAGTTTATCGGCTTTTACACCATCAATTTCCAACAAAACATCGCCTGCTTTTAGTCCGTGCTTTTGTGCAGGCATACCCTCATATGGCTCTGCTATACAAACTCCATCATTCGATTTAGTAATCAAAGCACCAATTCCACCATATTCTCCACTTGTCATAAACGAGATATCATCAGTCTCTGATTCAGGTATATATACTGTATATGGGTCAAGACCCTCTAACATACTGTTAACTGCCGTCTTAACCATTTTATCATAGTTTAAAGTATCGACATAATACATATCAAGTTCTCTTAAAACTGAATTAAATATGCTTAAGCTCTGACTTGTTTGAAATGTTTTAGAACTCTGCTGAGAAAAAATATCTCCGAAATATATAGTAAATAGGAGGATAAAGAACAAATATTGTTTTCGCATTTTATTATTTTAAATTCGTTTTTTGTTGATATGAATTTACAAATTATCTTACAGTTTAACATTTGGAGGTAAGAAAGCTGAAATATCCTTACCATAAGAAATAAGATCTCTTGCTACTGTCGATGAAATATGTGCATAATCCGATTCAGTAAATAATATTACAGTCTCAATACCGGAAAGGATTCTATTTGTGTCGCCTATAGTCCTTTCATATTCAAAATCGGATACGGTACGCAAACCCCTGAGAATAAATTGTGCATCTACAGACTTAGCAAAATCAATGGTAAGGCAATTATATGTAGTAACTTTCACACGTGGTTCGTTTATAAAAGCCTGTTTAATAATATCGAGACGCTTTTCTTCATCAAACAAAGTTTTTTTAAGTTGATTTACTCCAATGCCAATAATTATCTCATCAAATAAAGCCAAACCTCGTTCGACTATGCTATAATGACCGATAGTAAACGGATCAAAAGTCCCCGGAAAAATTGCTCTTTTCATTATTTTTTTACATGAAATTAATAATTCAGGATATTATTTGAGTTGCAAAGATAAAAAATTTAATCAGGAGGCATAAAGTTATGCGTAATTTTTATACTTTTGACGTGTGAATTTTAATTATATTTTTATAATCCTTAAACAAATGCACTTATGAAACGAATTTTATTATTTTTTGCAGTGTCATTAATATTTTTTACTGCATCAGCACAATTCAATCTTGGAATTAAAGCAGGATACAACTCATCATTAACTTTAGGTAATTTAAACTCTGTTACTCAGGGCACTTATGGTCTTGAAAATGTAAAAGGCGAAATTTGGAATAACTTCCAAGCAGGAGCTTTTGCGAGAGTTTTTATAAAGAAATTCTACATACAACCTGAAGTTTTATACTCGATACAGAAAAAGGAATATGACTTACTTGACGTTATGATAGGCGGTACTGCTAAAGACGTCAATACTTTCATGAATATTTCAACAGTTCAAGTTCCTTTATTTCTTGGTTATAAAATCTTAGATTTAAAAGTTGCTAATTTGCGAGCTTTTGTCGGGCCAAAGTTTGTTTTAAACTCAGGTTCAAAATTAGAGTATAAAAATCTTACTGAGAGTGAAGTTACAGCATCCGATTTATATGAAGACTTTAAAAAATCACAAGTTGATATTGAAGTTGGCGCAGGTGTAGATGTGTTTATGTTTGCTTTAGATGCAAAATTAAATGTATTACAGGATGTTGTAGGAAAATTTCAATCTATAACCGATGTTAAGAATGTTCCAATGCCAACAAGCACATTAGTAATCTCTTTGTCATGGAAGTTGTTTTAAGTTGATTTTCTTAGAATAAAGATATTCATTTAGAAGTATATTGGAACGCGGATAAAGCGGATGCTAACAGCACGGATTGACACAGATTTTAAATCAGCGTTATCAGCGTTCCAAAATATTTTTGAGTACTAAACATGAAAGGAATGACGTATGAAAAACTCTTTTACTTTCTTTTAAACAAAAATCTTCTTCGCAAACTAAAAACAACAGCAAGTATTGATACTAATATAATCGGCATAGCAACATTGATAATTTGAATTGTTACTCTTTTATCTTTATTGATTTGTTTACTCAACAAACGTGCTTTGTAGGTCTTACCTCTAAGTTGCATTAATTCTTCCTTACCTGCTAAATAGTGTACTGCATTAACAATAAACTGCTCATTGCCAAAGTTTGTGTTCATTACTCTATCATATCCAAGCGATAGAGTAGTACTGTCGCTCGCTATACCTGTAGTTTCGTTTCTAATAATACTCGAACTTGCAATAAACAATTGTTTTGTGTCTACACTTTGCTCTCTAAAAGGAAGTGAATTAATGATACCTTGCGGTATTATCCTGTTTGTGTAGTTTGAGTTGAAAACTCCATTAACCATAAGTGCAACAGGAATATGGCTCACGTTAAATGTACTGTCTTCTGCAATATCCGAGTTGTTTAAATTTATGATAGTGGGAACTGACTCTATTTTTGAATATGATGAGCTTGCCAATAATACTTCTGAAGATAAGTTTGAATTTAGGTTGGCAACACTAGAAACAGAAACAAACTCTGATTTTATCTCTCCTACATTTTTAGTAACAGCATGAATATCTGACGACAATAAGAAAGGAGCATAATGCCATGACTTAATATCGAATTGAGGTTTTTCTTTCGGTCTTGCAATATTGACGGGAATTGAAGCACATTGTAAATCTTGAATTAAAACAGGGTGAATTTTCACTCCATATCTGAAAAACATATCATTCAGATTGATATCAGCCTCTATTGCCGGACTATAACCTTCTGACGATAACTGCTTTGCATCTAATCTAACACCATCTATCAGCCAAATAACCCTACCGCCATACATTATACATTGATCGATTATATATTTCTCTATCTCACTGAAAGGCTTTTTGGGACCTGCAATAATTATAACATCGTAATCATTTAAAACTGATGCATCAACTTCAATTTCTCCTCTATCTACCTGATAATAATTACTTAAACTCTTCATTATCTGATAAGTTTCAGCTTCGGTTAATTCATCATGTCCTTCTAAAAATGCAATTTTTTGTACATCCTTCTTTTGAAGTTTATTAAGAGCATTGGATATTTCATATTCAATATTTTCTATGGAGATATTGATGTTTTCTTCTCCTGAAAGACTACTGATGTTTTTCAAAACCGGAACAAGAACACTCTGATTATCAGCAGCAATTTCAATCCATGGGAATATTATTTTTCTAACAGAATTACCATCTTTATCACGCATCAATATCTCAGTTGGCTTTAATCCTTTATCTACTAAATAGTTAAACTTTGCTACACGTTGCTCCTCTGTGTCGACATCATCAGGATTAAAATGCTTGATTGAAATTTTATATTTTGAAAAAGAAGATAAATCATCAATATAATCAAGAATCGATTTGCGTAATTGATAAAATGATGTGTTAAAATCACCATTCAGATAGATAGTAATCTCTATAGGAGAATCAAAACTTTTGATTAAGTCCTTGGAAAAATCAGATACACTATATCGATTATCTTCCGTTAAATCAATTCTATATGAATAAACAGTAAAAATTACTAAAAAAGCAATCGAGAGAACTATTGTAATTGTGTTAGTTAATCTGTTACTAATCTTCATTTTACAGTTGATTGAAGCGTGTTGTTGTGAATAAAAGCATCTTAAAGCTGTTGTGCAAAGATAAATAAAAAATCAATTTATTTTTCTTATCTTTGTCAGTCATATTGGGAAAAATAAACGGCTTGCTTATTTATGGGTAAAATTATTTCATTAGCTAATCAAAAGGGAGGAGTGGGAAAAACTACTACAGCAATCAATTTGGCTGCATCCCTTGCTTCACTTGATAAAAAGGTTTTGCTTGTCGATGCAGATCCACAGGCAAATGCTTCGTCAGGATTAGGCATAGATATTCGTTCATTAGAATTTACAATTTACGAATGTTTGATTGAAGGAGTGCCGCCACAACAAGCAATACACGATACAGAGATAAAGAATCTCGAAGTTTTACCCTCTCATATAGATTTAGTAGGAGCTGAAATTGAAATGCTACATTTAGATAGTCGTGAACACGTTATGGAAGGCATATTAAAACCTTTAAAGACTGTGTACGATTATATTCTTATTGATTGTTCCCCATCATTAGGTTTAATTACCGTTAATGCGCTTACTGCTTCAGATTCAGTTATTATTCCTGTTCAATGTGAATATTTTGCTCTTGAAGGAATAAGCAAACTGTTGAATACTATTAAGATTATCAAAAGTAAACTAAATACAAGTTTAGAGATTGAAGGCTTTTTGTTGACTATGTACGACAATCGTTTACGTCTTGCTAATCAGGTATTAGCAGAGGTTAAAAAGCATTTTGAAAACATGGTATTTGAAACTGTAATCAGCAGGAACGTAAGACTAAGCGAAGCACCGAGTCACGGTATGCCGGTATTATTATATGATGCTGATTCTAAAGGAAATACAAACTACATGGATCTTGCAAAAGAGTTAATACAAAAAAATATTATTGTAAGATAATTTTCAATTAGAGATAATATTCTATGGCAAAAACTACTGGATTAGGAAAAGGACTTGGCGCACTGATAGATACGGATCATATCAACGCATCTGGCTCATCATCTATAAGCGAAGTCGATCTTAATTTGATTTCTACCAACACTAACCAGCCGCGTACATATTTCGATCAGGAAGCAATGGAAGAATTGGCAAGTTCCATCCGCGAATTAGGCGTTATATCTCCTGTTACTTTACGTAAAAACAATGACGGTACTTATCTGATAATTGCAGGTGAAAGAAGATATAGAGCCTCGAAAATGGTGGGATTGAAATCGATTCCGGCATATATTCGCACCGCTGCCGACGAACAAGTAATGGAGATGGCTTTGATTGAAAACATTCAACGCGAGGATTTGAATGCCATCGAAATAGCTTTGTCGTTTTATCGCCTGATGGAAGAATATAAGTTAACGCAAGAAAGACTTAGCGAAAGAGTCGGTAAAAAAAGAGCTACTATTGCTAATTATTTGAGATTGCTGAAATTACCGGCTGAAATTCAGATGGGAATTAAAGATAAGAAGATTGATATGGGACACGCAAGAGCTATTTTAGGACTTAGCGAACCAGTTGCACAACTTCAACTATATGAACTTATTCTGAAACACGACTATTCTGTTAGAAAAGTTGAGGATTTAGTTCGTTTATATAGCAATACCGGTGCTTTTGAAAAATCTGCATCGGTTAAACCTAAAATTAATCTTGAAGAATACAATGAATTACAATCACGTTTACAAAAAGTATTAAATGCAAATGTGAAGTTTTCATCCGATGCAAAGGGTAAAGGTAAAATTCTAATACCATTCAAAAACGACGATGATCTGCTTCGTATAATGGAGTTATTCGACAATATTGACATAAATTAATTGTACTAAATTGTGTGGATACGACCAAAAATATGGCTGATTGCACTGCTTGGATTATTTCCGATATGTGGTTTTAGTCATAATTTTTTGGAGAAACAATCACAAGACACAATACATTCATTACAGAATTTAGAGTTTAAAACAATTATTGAAGATGATACGGTAACAGATGATATTGTAACTCAAAAAACAACTGATGAATATAAACCTAATCCAAATCGTGCTATCTGGTTGGGTGCAGTAATACCTGGTTATGGACAAATTCTAAATAGAAAATACTGGAAATTACCTATTGTTTACGGTGGTTTTTTAGGTTGTTTTTATGCAATAAATTGGAATTCACGACAGTTTATTACGTATAAAAATGCTTATTTAGACATAACAGATAGTGATGATAATACCACAAGTTATTTGGATATAATTCCTCCGGGATATACTATTGAAAGTTATGGTGGAGTATCGTCGTTTACTAATATGTTAAAAACAGGAATGGACAAATCGAGATATAACAGGGATTTGAGTATCATTATTTCAGTTGCATATTATGGTTTGACATTAATAGATGCTTTTGTAGATGCGCATTTATACGATTTTGATATTTCTCCGGATTTATCTTTAAAAATAAAACCAACCATAACACATGATAAGTTTCTGACAAATCAAAATACAAACATGCAACTTACATATGGACTATGTTGCAGTTTTAAATTTTAATAAAGGATGTTTTTGAAAAAGATTTTATTTTTTGTTTTTGTAATACAATGTATTCATCTATCTGCTCAATCGGATTTATCTATCTTGAATGACAACAGAGAAATATTAATAAACGATTCCATTCTTGTACCTGATGAGGTAAGCTATGCTCTCGATCATATGCTTACAAATTGGTATGTAAGCAATGCAAAGACGCATCATTGCGACTCAACTCATTTTGATTATTATGTACCTGATTCTGTTGTAAGTAAAAGATTAAGACTTATGCCTTGCGTAATGGAAATGCCTTTTAATAATAATGTGCGTTCCTTTATTGATTTATATACAATAAAAAGAAGAAATCAAGTGGGTTACTTGTTAAGTCTCGGTGATTATTATTTTAGATTATTCGAGCAAGTTCTTGATAAAAACAAACTTCCTATTGAACTGCGATATCTACCTGTAATAGAATCTGCTTTGAATCCAACGGCTATTTCGCGTGCAGGTGCATCCGGTCTGTGGCAATTTATGTCTGCTACCGGTAGAATGTACGGATTAGAAATCAACAGTTTAGTCGATGAAAGAATGGATCCATACAAATCTACTCATGCTGCTGTAAAGTATTTAAAAGATTTATATGATATTTATGGTGACTGGCATTTAGTTATTGCAGCATATAACTGTGGTCCGGGTAATGTAAATAAAGCAATCAGAAGAGCTGGCGGTAAGCAAGATTACTGGGCGATATATCCTTTTCTGCCGACCGAAACACGAGGGTATGTTCCTATTTTCATTGCTGCCAATTATGCAATGAACTATGCAAATGCTCATAATATTTGTAAATCATCGATTGATTTTCCAAAAGCTGTTGATACGGTAATGATTAACCAACGTATTCATTTCGACCAGATTTCATATGTTTTAAACATCCCTAAAGAGCAAATAAAAATGATGAATCCTCAATACAGGAGGGAGATAATTCCGGGTGATATAAAACCTTATGCGGTGGTTCTACCAATGCAAATCACCGGCATGTTTATAGATAAAATGAGTGATATTGCAGCATACAAAGCTGATTCGCTGATTAACAATCGAAGATCTGAGATAAATATTGCATCACAGTCGGTTGCACAATCTAACTCTAAAATTATATATCATACAGTAAAAAGCGGGCAGACTTTGAGCAGTATAGCCGCCCGATATGGTGTATCAGTATCCCGCATCAGACAATGGAATAATATTCATGGTTCTATGATTCGTCCGGGACAAAAAATTAAAATTCACAAGACTTAAATTCTACTTATGGAAAAGCTTTATTATTCAATAGCAGAAGTCTCTAAACTATTAGAAATAAACGCTTCAAATCTGCGTTTCTGGGAAAAAGAATTTAAACAGCTTAAACCTAAGCGCAATGATAAAGGGACACGTTTCTATACTAAAGAAGATATTGATTTGGTTAAACAAATCATGTATTTAGTGAACGAACAGAACCTTACACTGGAAGGTGCAAAAAATAAATTAGGTCAAAAAAAAGACAGCATAGCTAAACAACAAGAGTTAGTTGAACGTTTAAAAAGATTGAGAGTTGAACTGAAAGGAATTTCTAAAGCTCTCGAATAATTATACTAATCATTTAAATATCATAACATGAGTAAAAAAACAATTTTATTATTTCCGGTACTATTATTAGTTTTGTCTGTAACAGCAGCTCCAAAACCTAAAAATGTAGTTTTTCTTATTGGTGACGGAATGGGAATTGCCCAAGTATATGCCGGAATGGTAGCTAATGGTAACACTCTAACATTAGAACAATTTAAACATGTGGGTTTTTCAAAAACCTATAGTTATGACAATTTTACTACCGACTCTGCTGCCGGTGGAACAGCTTTATCATCAGGTGTAAAGACCAGAAACGGAATGATAGGTATGAATCCTGATTCTACAAAAGTTGAAACTATATTGGAGCAAGCTGACAGAAACGGATTAGCTACAGGAATAGTAGTCTCCTGTGCTGTAACACATGCTACACCTGCATCTTATATTGCACATCAAATTAACAGAGGCATGGAAGAAGAAATTGCTGCTGATTTTTTGAAAACCGATGTTGATGTATTTATCGGAGGAGGAAGAAAGTATTTTGAAAAACGTAAGGATGGTCGCAATCTTATAGATGAATTAAAAGCAAAAGATTATCAAATTGCAAACAATATGGATGAAGTCAAGAAAGTAAAATCAGGTAAATTAGCTGGTTTGGTTACTGATGGACATCCCGCTGCAATGCCTGATAGAGGTGATATGCTTCCTGATGCTACTTCTACTGCATTGAATATTCTAAAATCGAATAAGAAAGGCTTTTTCTTAATGATTGAAGGCTCTCAAATCGACTGGGGCAATCATTCAAATGACGTTGAGTTTTCTAACAGAGAAATGATTGACTTTGATAAAACAATTAGCAAAGTTTTAGAATTTGCAAAAAAAGATGGTAAGACTTTAATAATTATTACTGCTGATCATGAAACCGGCGGATTAACCATGCCGAGTGGAAGTCTTGAGAAAGGCGAAGTTAAAGCAAAATATACCACAGGAGGACATTCAGGAATTGTTGTTCCCGTTTTTGCCTTCGGACCTGGTGCTGAAGAGTTTACAGGTTTCATGGAAAACTCATCATTTAAAGAAAAAATTGCTAAATTATTGAAGTTGAAGTAACAAACTCCATTAATTGATGTAGGTTAGGTAGGAGAGATGTAAACTTAAATATATCGTCTGGACTATGATTCATATGATTTAGTTGATTAACAATGATAAGTTAATGTTAAGATGTATGAGCTGCAGAGCAGCGTATCATTAAACATTGGCACATTGGCACATTCTCACATTAACAGGCACATTAAACACATGATACAGAGTTTTTTACATGACATAAACATATCTCCTAATCGCATTCAAACTGATTACATGCGTAGATTGGCATGGGGTACGGATGCGGGATTTTATCGTCTGATACCTCAGGTGATTATTCATACTGAAAATGAAGATGAAATAATTGCTATTGTCAAAGCTGCACAAAAACATAGAGTGCCCCTAACTTTTAGGGCTGCCGGTACAAGTCTATCCGGACAAGCAATCAGTGATTCAGTATTAGTAATTGCCGGAAAAAATTGGGAGAAATATACGATTGGAGAAAATGCTGAATCTATTCGACTGCAACCCGGAATAATCGGACAAAGGGTCAATCAGATACTAAAACCATTCGGTAAGAGATTTCCGCCCGACCCTGCTTCTGTGAAATCAGCAATGGTTGGAGGAATAGTGCAGAATAACGCTGCCGGCATGAGTTGCGGTGTGCATGAAAATAGTTACAGGATGATTATTTCTGCACGTCTGATATTAGCTGATGGTACTTTATTAGATACAGGTGACGAAGAAAGCAAACAAGCATTTCGTAAATCACATGCGCAATTTATCAATTGCATAGAGGAATTAAGAGACAGAATACGTTCTGACAAATCACTTGTTGAACGCATAAAACGAAAATATTCCATCAAAAATGTAACGGGACTGAACATTCTTCCTTTGGTTGAGTGGGACGATCCTTTTGATATTATTACGCGCCTTATAGTTGGTTCAGAGGGTACACTTGCATTTCTTTCAGAAGTGGATATGAAAACCACTATCGATATGGAATTTAAAGCTAATGCAATGCTTTTCTTCGAAGATGCGCGAACAGCTAACGAACTTGTCATCGCATTACAGAAATCACCAGTAAGAGCAGTTGAGTTTTTCGACAGGAAAGCATTGAAATCGGTTGAGGACGACTCTCCTTCCCTACCTCTGAAAGACCTTCCTGAAAAAGCATCAGGAATGTTGATTAAAATTGAAGCAAATAACGAGCATGAGTTAGCCGAATTTACATCAAAAGTCAACACTATAATTTCTCAGTTTAAGACTCTATATCCGGTTCAATTTACTACAGACGAATCTGTTTCTAATGCATATTGGACTATGCGTTCGGGTATTTTCCCTAAAGTTGGAGGTACACGACCAATAGGCACTACCTGTTTGATTGAAGATGTAGCGTTTCCAATCAATAAATTTGCTGATGCCATTGAGGATTTGCGTGGTATTCTTGATAGAAACGGCTATAATGAAGCGGTAATTTACGGTCATGCTTTAGATGGCAACTATCATTTTATTCTTAATCAATCGTTCGACAATGAAAAAGCAGTTGCACAATACGAGAAGATGATGAATGAAGTAGTTGATTTAGTGGTTGATAAATACGATGGTTCATTGAAAGCAGAACATGGAACAGGAAGAAACATGGCACCTTTTGTTAGTCGTGAATGGGGCGATGTGGTTTTTGAAATAATGAAAGATATTAAACAATTATTCGATCCTGAAAATATCTTCAATCCCGGTGTTATCTTCAATGATGATCCTAAGTGCTATTTAAAAAACATCAAGCCACTGCCTGAAACTCATGATATTATCGACAAATGTATTGAATGTGGTTTTTGCGAAGTAAATTGTTTGAGTTGGGGCTTTACACTTTCATCGCGACAGCGTATTATAGTACAGCGTGAAATAACTCGTCTGAAAAATACCGGAGAAAATCCTCAATTACTAAAAGAGCTTGAAGCTGCTTTTGTTTATGATGGTGAACAAACCTGTGCCGGTGACGGACTGTGTGCAACTTCATGTCCGGTAAATATTGACGTTGGAGATTACATACGATATTTAAGGTCGCAAAACAATAAACTACACCCTGTCAATCAACATATTGGCAAATGGACAGCCGAGCATTTCAGTGCTGTGAAGTTTTCATTAAAAACCGCTCTTGTCGGTGCAAATGCAGCTCGTGTGGTTATAGGCAATAAAAACGTAGATAAATTAGGCGAAACCATTCATAAACTTAGCGGTAAATCAATCCCATTATGGACATCAACTTTACCCAAGACAATGCCAAAGATTAAGTCTTTCACTCAGCCTAAATCAGATTTAAAAGTAGTCTATTTCCCAAGTTGCCTTAACCAGATTATGGGAGTCTCAGCCAATGATCCGGAGCAGGTGCCATTAGCAAGAAAAATGGTAACATTCTTGAATAAAGCAGGCTACGAAGTGATTTTTCCAGAAAAGATAAATAAACTTTGTTGCGGAACAATCTGGAAAAGTAAGGGTTTACCTGAAATAGCAGACTACAAATCCACAGAATTAGAAAAAGCACTTCTACAAGCAAGTGAAAATGGTAAATATCCTGTACTTTGCGATCAAAGTCCATGTTTACACCGCATGCGCCAAACCCTTAAAGGCATGGATTTATACGAACCGGTAGAATTTATCGACAAATTTCTTATCGACAAACTTATTTTCGAACAAACGGATGAACCTATAACCATACATACGACCTGTTCAAGTATTTTAATGGGACTCACCCCTACCCTTATCAAAATTGCTAAGCTGTGTAGCACCAACGTACTTGTGCCCGAAGAAGTAGGGTGCTGTGGTTTTGCCGGCGACAAGGGCTTTTTCGTCCCTGAACTAAATAAATATGCTTTACGCAAACTCCCCCAACAAGTCAAAAATTTCGGTGCTAAAGTAGGCTACAGCAACAGTCGCACCTGCGAAATCGGTCTAAACACCCATAGCGGAATACCTTATGTTTCAATTGTGTATTTGGTAGATAAATGCACAAAAGGGGTGGTATGATTGTAGATTTAATATTTATTGTTAAACTTTTGGCTGAAAATTACTAAAAACATTAATTACTTGTTTGGCTGAAGATTTCGTAAGCATCTGTATATCCAAACAAGCTCCCAACAACTTGCTTATTACAGTATCATGGATGTAACAGGGAAAATATCAACACAAGGCAGTTTTGTTGAAAATATAATTATCAATGCGTCCAACCTTTCATCAGGCATCTATTTTATCGTACTAAAACAAGGTGACAGCATCAGCACGCACAAATTTATCAAAAAGTAATAACTTACTCCCCTATTCACCAAAAACACCCTAAAATTGGTGAATACAATCACTGAATTTGTATTGTTTTGGTGAAAATGAAATTTGATGGATACAGACATTGTTGCCTTTTATTGAACGAATAAGTATTACAATTTTCAATTATTGGTTTGTGTGCTATCAATCAGTGGGGATTGGTATAATATACGTAATTATACTTCACCTTATCGACATTTATTTTTTGAATTTTAGACAAAATTCAATTTAAATAAACTACAAGACAATGATAGTTTGCTTATCTTTGCAAAAATTATAAGTATCATGATAACAACTCTAATGTTTTTTTTCTCAGCAATCAATATTGTTTTATCAATTATTCTTTTAATATACAACTGGAGATTTAATAAAAACATCTTTTTTTTTGCTGCTTTCTTGGTTCTCATTAGTATGGAATCATTGATGGTAAGTATTTTCAGTTTTGGCGGCAATTCAGATGTCTACACTATATTAGTAATACTGTCTCCTCTCTTTTTCTTAAAGGCACCTATGATTTATTTCTTTGCGAGAGGTATGGTTGACGATAAATTCTATTTTAGAACAAGAGATTATTTGCATTTTATACCATTCTTCTTTCATTTACTTGCTAATCTTCCTTTCCTTTTTTATTCTTATGAAGTACAGCACTCTACTGCTGCTGCTTTAATTCAAAATCATGAATTATTCAAAGAAGCCAGACTATCATTCTATCCTATTGGATGGAATAATACTGCAAGAACTCTTCAGACGTTTATATATCTGATTTCTTCATTTATTGTGTTAAAACGCACAAAATTTAAGATAGTAAGGATGAAAGGTCAGTTGAAATTTCAATATATCTACACAAAAAACAAATTGACTTTTATACTTTTTGTTATCCTGGTAATCAGCTTCTTATCTGTTACACTCGATATGTTATTTATTTCAAATTCAAATAATATTCATATGCTAAATACTATGAGTACTATTCTTCACTTGATGATGTATGCATATTGTATAATCCCTGTTTATCTCATCATAAATCCTAAATTTCTATATGGCTTACCACATTTGGAAACTCATTATTTGTCGTCGTTATCTCAACAAGCAACCAACAACGAAGAAACAAGCAACGAAGTTAGAGAACAATCCAAGACAAACAACAACACAGATTATTATGTAAATTTAGCAAATAAGATAATGCAATACATTGACAATGAACAACCTTACTTAAATCCTAAGTTTAATATTAATGATATTCATTCTCATTTTAATGTTTCCCCTCAATATGTTTTCTATTGTTTGCATGAAGTTTTACACATAAGTCTTGATGAGTTAAAGAATGAAAAACGTATTAGTTATGCTAAAAACATCTTAGCAGCAGAAGGCATAGATACAAATATCGAGTTATTGAGCAAAAGAGCGGGCTTTAACTCGAAGTCGACTTTCTTACAAGCTTTTAAAAAAGACACCGGCTTAACTCCTCATCAATGGGCGAAAACTAATAACTTAGATGGAGGAGGGGAATAAATATATCACAGGAAAAACAACTCAACGTGAGGTCGAATGTCATATGTCAAGAATACACATCTACAAACACATGAATCCTTTGGATTCAATATGGATTGCACATTTACACCAAATCCTTGGCAGCTGGCATTTTAAATATGATTCAATTCAAAAGCGTATTCATAGCTGATTACACTTTTGTCTTTTTCGTTTTTCTTCCAAGCATTTTCTAAATGGCTTAGTTCAATAATGTCGTTAGTCGTTGTAGATTTGAAAACTGTAGCAACCTTCTCTAAGGTTTTTAATTCTGTTTCCGAAAATAATTTATCATTGAAAGCGCGGTCTTTACGTACTTTTAATTGTTCTCCGATATATCCTTGTGGGAATTGTGTGTAAACAATGTCTATTTCATCATTGTTGGCTAAATATTCAAATATACTTTGAAAATTATGCGGAACAGGTCCCATATTTATTGCTTTATATCTAACACCGCTTATGGAAAAACAACTTTGTTTGAACATTAAGAAGTCTGCGTAAAACAACAGTTTGTTCATCTTTGTTTTAAATGGCTCCATTTTTTGTGAAAAATAAACAACCATTTCTGTGAATTTTTCAAAATTTGGATTTCTGTATCCTGAGTAAATGTCTGCTAAATGATTGCCTAACAAATATTCTTTGAAGTTCAAACTAAAAATATTTCGCTTTCTGTCTTCTATTAAAAGTTGTGCTTTGTGAATGTATTTTGCCTTTAATTTTTCATCTAACGTTCCACACAATTCAACCATATCAATAAATTTCTTTGGGTCGTCAACCATTTGAATTAGTTTAGCATTGGCAACACTGGGCATTTCACCCGCTTCGTATTGTCTGTAACTATTGACACCAAAACCCAAAATTTCGGACATCTTTGTAGCCGCTAAACTGTACTTCTCTCTAATTCTAATGATTTCATCAGGGAACGGAATATTGAATTTGTCTCGGTATTGATTATATACCTGATTTAGATTCACTTCGTCTAATGATGTTGTAGTAAATTGTTCTCCGCTATCCTCACATTTGTAATAATGAAAAACAATTTCAAATTTTTCCTTTCTGAATTCCATTGACCTTCTTTCTTTTGCCAATGTCATTTCTTTGTTTGTGAATGGACTTTTCATATTTTTCTATTTTAAAGGATAATTCATTTTGTGTTCTGCTATATGAAATGAAATACAAATTACACCGTTATTCATTACTCCCATTGTAACTTTAATATATACTTCCTTTTTCTTGATGATTTTCTGTACTCATACTTTGGTATTGATTTCAATGGTTCGGGGCTTAGCATATAAGCTCTTTAAATTCAAAATTTCTTCTAATCGTCCGCAAAGGTACGATTTTTTAAATAAAATACAACTATGAAGTGGATATTTTTTTGATTTTATTAAAAAAAATAAACTATAACGTGTGTTTTCAGGATGTCATTTTATGCTTGCTGCCAACTCCTTTATAAATACACATTGTCTTAATCATTTTTATACTTTTTGATTTAGATAATAATATTTACAAATTTTATCAGTACGCATATTCTTTTAAATGTGCAATGAGCTATTAAATTTGCTCATAATTTCAGGCTAAATTACACTTTTATTTCTTATATCTACCCTTCAAAAATTTACTACAGAATGAACCTAAGAAAACAAACGTAGACTACTGTGGATTATATTTTTACAAATTTATCTAAAATAACTCTAACAAATAACTATGTTGCCTGTTATTGAATGGGCAAGGGAAGCTTGTCTAATAGCGGACAATAGGTCACAGACCATTTCGAGAATATCCTCGAAATGGTCATAATCGGTTAGGGTGCACAAAGAAAAACAGAAAGCGTCAAACTTTCTCGTTATGCCTGCTACTTGATTGCACAAAACGCCGACCTCTCAAAAGAAATAGTAATATTTACCAATTTTGTCAGTACGCATATTTTACGTACATTTGCAGTGAAATATTACAATTATGAGTACAACAATATCAGGACAAGCAAGATTTGACGCCAGACTACCAAAAGAACAAAAACTGTTTTTTGAGAAAGCTGCTTATTTAGGAGGTTACAGAAATCTCACGGATTTTATCATTCGAGTAGTTCAAGAGAAAGCGAAAGAGATTATCCGGGAGAATGAACAAATCATTGCTTCGGAAAGAGACAGTAAAGTGTTTTTTGAGGCGACAACCAATCCAAAAAGTCCTTCTGACACATTGAAAAAAGCTTTAATCGATTACAATTTGTTTGTTACAAACTCAAAATAAGTAATGATAGAACTATTGAATAAACAACATAATCGAACAGAATTTGATTGTGGAAAAGAACTATTGAATAATTATCTGAAACAGCAGGCAAGTCAAGATATAAAACGTAAACTTTCTGTCTGTTTTGTTATAACTGAAAATTAAACACGAGTTGTTCATGGGTATTATACTCTTTCGAATAACAGTATTCCTTTAAGCAGCTTTTCTGAAAAAATTCAGAAGAAACTTCCAAACTCCTATAAATCAATACCAACTACTTTGCTTGGCAGATTAGCAATTGACAAAAAATATCAAGGAAAGGGAATTGGAAAAATCCTATTGATTGATGCTCTCAAGAGAAGTTATGGAATATCTAAAGAAATCGGATCTTTTGGAGTTGTAGTTGACCCTATAGATGAGGAAGCAAAAAACTTTTGTCGGAAATATGACTTTATTGAACTTCCTGATAGTAAAAAAATGTTTATTGCAACCAAAACATTAAAGGAGTTGTTTGAATTATGAGAGAGCTGATAAGAAGATATTGTGTTTTTGCATCCATCATTTTCACACTAACCGTCTCATTTCTGATAGAGGTCGCGATAAGTAACTAAATTGAATACCTTCTAAAAAATCGTTATCAGTCATTTTCCGTTCATATTCGCAATGAATTGTTTTTGTGTAGGTAGTTTTTTATCGGTATCTTTCATTAGTTTAAAATTGCATTTTATTACGAAATGTATAATACATTGCAAGTATACGCTATTTTTTATACAGTGGTATATTCTAACAGAAAATATTTACAGCTCTTTTGTTTATCACTCTTCCTTAATCAAATGCCTAAAATCCGGGTCACTCTCAATACTCAATAATTCATCGACAACAATTTTGGCATGGGAAATCTTTTGTTCTATCCGTTCATCAAAGTTATCGGATACTGCACCGACAAACATCCCCTACGTAAGATTTGAAATTTAGATTCTCTGATTAAAATTGGATGGGTAGAAAAACAGTATCCTGAAATTAATAATAGAAGGAGTTTCGAGGTTCGGCTTATCAGATATAAGTTCGAGCCTTGCTTTTTATATATTAATTGAATGAAGATATATAATCTTTTCGACAAGAAATCAACTTACCATAAACTCCGTATTATCCGCACACAATATGTTAACTTTATAAAAGCGCATCTCAATAAATAATTATTTTTCGTTAATATATGCTTTTTATTCAAAACTTTTTTATCTTTGCTTTCAAATTCTGTGAAAACCAAAGTGTTGGCAAATAGCAGAAATACATATTTACAAAATACGTAAGCGTTTAAGATACTACTCTGCTCAAGAAAAATCCCCAATTTTTCAATATCTCACAAAGTAGTAGGCAACAAACGCTTGCGTCTTGTTTGTATTCGACTTTATGCAATACAAATATAGGCGCAGGTGCTGTTGTTTTATTTGTGAGATGGGTATGGGGATACCTTCTTGGGCAAGTAAAACTCAATAGTTCCTGCGCTTTTTTTGTGTAAAAAACTGAAGATAGGAACACATAAACAATATATATTGAATTTAAACAACAAAACAAACGATGTAAAATTAATTGTACAGCAACTTGTATAGGAAAAGTAAAAATAGGAACATCATGAGAACTATAATTATCACAATCGGACTTTTATCCATCGTAATCTTCTCCTCCTGCGAATCTAAACAAGCAAGAAGAGAGCGATTAGCTCGTGAAGAACGGCAACGTATCGAGTTTGTCGAAAAACAAAGGATAGAAAATGCTGAAAGAGAGGCACGTCTTGAGCAAGAACGTAAGGAGCAGGAAATATACGACAAATATATCAACAACTCCCTACGTACAGGAGCGACACCTTATTCAGAATACTACGGAGGTAATTCGTACTGCAATGATAATGGTTGTTCCGAAATCAGAGTAAGGACTCCTAATAATTCGGATGTTTTAGTCACCATCAAGAGAAGTAATAGAGTAGTAAGCCATGCTTTTATTCAGGCAGGAGATAGTTACACATTTTCATTTCCTAACGGGACCTATCAAACGTTCTTTTATTATGGAAAGGGATGGAATCCTGAAAAAGAAATGAAAAATGGAGAAATAAGAGGAGGATTTATTGACAGTGAGTCATTTGGAAAGGATGATCCTCAGGCTTTACACAATAATATTTTAGAGTACACATTGATTTTACAGAAAAACGGTAATTTTAGTACAAGGCCCAGTAATCCTGAGGAAGCCTTGTAAGCAGTTCACTTTAAATAATAGAGCATAAATATAAATAAACACACAATATAAATTTCAAATTTAGAAGAATGAGTAAATATAAATGTTTAAATCCAAATTGTGACCATTTATGGGAGTCGGACAGTAAACCTTTTGAATGTCCTAACTGTCATGAAAGCCAATTTAAAGAAATTCGCAAACCCAGATGGTCTAAATATTTGTTGACAGGTGGTGGTATTTTGATTGTATTAATTTTGCTGTTGCAAATTGACGGTTGTAAACAAACTACCGTAAAGACTGATGCTGACAGTAAGAAATGTAAATTGACAGTTACTATTGAGGGGAAACACAAAAACGAGTACAGAATCATTTTACGAAAAGATGGTGCTGTTTATGGCGACCATAAAAAGAAGGATAAAGTTACCTTTAGCGATTTAGACGGAACTTATTCGTTGGATGTTCAGTTTGTAGGAAAAGAAAAGATACCTAAAATCAATAGCTTTCAAAAGACTTTTACCTTCACCAAGCCACCTAAAGCACCCGAACCACCACAAATAATCAACATTACAAACACTCCTAATAAGCTGACGAAGACCGTACAGGTTTATACTGTTACCGTCACAACTGATGTGAATATTGTGCCTATGAGTAATACCGAATTTTCAAAAGATGGTACAAATTGGCAAAGTAAAAATGTATTCCCAAACCTTTCGGCGGGTACTTATACTTTTTATGCACGCAATACCCGTGATAAATCATTGCAAGATCAGAAGCGATTGGTTTTGGAACCTTTCATACCAGAACCACCACCAACGGTAGCACAATTAAACGGTTTGATAAATCAAATAGCAAACAGTAATCAAAGTGCATACGACGATTTCTTAAAAATATTAGGAAATAATTGTCCTGTAAAAGGCGCCTCAAGTATCAGCAATGCGCTGGAATTGGCAAACGAAGCATTTATCAGCAGCCGCAGTTTTACAGTTACGAATATCGCAACAAATTCTAATGGCGATGTACTTTCAATAACTGTAAAATAAAAATGCTATGAAAAACACAATATTAATATGTATAGCATTGTTGAATTCGCTTGCTGTTTCGGCAAAGGATTTTCATTTTGTCTATATTCGATTTGATAACTCAATGATTAAAAATGGATTGATAGGGCAAATTGATGAATTAAAAAGCAGTTTTGGCAGTGAAGACGATTTTGTTGTGTATTACAGCAACGCCCAAATCAGAATGGACAAAAACTTGTGGGATGCGGAAGAGCTTTTCAGCTTGATTACCGAGCAGATGTCCTACCCCGCTATTTCCATTCCCGACGAAGTTGATCTAATCTCGGAATCGTTGGAAAAGAAAATGAAACTTGAATTTGACGGCAACGACAGTAACAAACGAATTGTTTCCGGCAACGGTTTCTCAAGCTTACATTTCCACTATTTGGTTGGGAAAGAGTTTGTCGCATCGAAAAATACGGACGGCTTGCTTGCTCGTGTTTTTATTATTAATAGTTTAAATTTGAGTGATTTTAGTATAAAGATCAACTACCATCCTTGCGGTTCGTATTATGCAGAAAACGCTTTACAATTCAATCCGCTGTATCAAATATCCGTCAACCCCAAATTAGTAAAATAATTAAAAATGAAAAAGTTAATATCAATATTGTTTTGTGCGGTTTTGGCTGTAACAGCCACAGCACAAACCTTACCTCCTTCAATCAAAGTGTTTTGTCCCGACTACATTCTCAACCCGAAAGGCGATAAAGAATGGCAGGATATGGTTGTCAAGAAGATTAAAAAAGACGATTTTGGCAAACAGGGAACTACGCCTTGGACAGTTTTCAGCGACCGAGAGAACAATACCACTTACACTTCGGAAAGTTCTGACGACAAATTCGCCTCGCTTTCTTTTGTTGAAAAGGTATATGTGGCTGACATTAAAAAAGGGCGTGCGTTGGTGTTTTCCGATGAAAATAAGTTAAGCAGCAGCGGTGCAATTACCTCTTCTGCCAGTTACAAAGGTTGGATTCCTGTCGAGAATCTGATTCTTTGGAATCAATGCCCTAAGGACGAAAATCAGATTTACAAAAAAGGCGTGGTAGTCTATTCGCCAAATGAAGGCAGCAGTTCGATGAAGAAAAATCCGAATTATCTTCTCGCGCCATCTGCAAGCGCGAACCAAACTTCCAATATCTCGCAAGACCTTGATATTTTGTATTGTATAAAAACAACTATTAGTAACAATAAACGCTATTACCTCCTCTCGAAAGAGCATATTTTTTCCACAAGAGGTACTTCACAAGATCGAGTTTTGCTCGGTTGGCTTACCGAAGATTATATTACGGAATGGAAAAATCGGTTACTGCTCGAACCAACCTATGCAACTTCGGCGGTAGATTATTACAAAAATAAAGGAATTTACCCCTGCATTTTCCCCGAAGATGCTAACGGACTAAACAATGCACGAAATTTCTTGAAAAGCGAAATATCAAAAGACCCGCTTTGGGTGTATGACAAATTCAAGGCAGTCGAAAGAATGCACTCTTACCGTATGCGCAACCCGATTATAGAAAATTCAGGCGACTTGTTCCGCGTAGCAACGCTCTCAACCTTTGAGCAAAGTGGCGATATGGCGGAGAAAGCTGCCGATGCAAAGCAGAAATTGGAACGATATAAACAGGCGTTAGACAATGTGAATGTGATTTTTGTAATCGACGCCACCGCTTCGATGAAAAAATATTATCCTGCCGTGGCAGATGCGCTTGGAAAAATTATGAATACCGATTTTTCTTCGGATATAAAAGTGGGCGCGGTACTTTACAAAGATTACAAAGACCCCGACCGCATACAATTCAAACCTGTTACGAGCAATATTAACGACATTATCGGCTTTATCAACACGGCAAAAAACGAACTTGGCTCTGTTGATGCCGACGACTATGAGGCAATGTTTCTCGGTTTGGAAACGGCTTTAGATAAATCGAAAATGAAATACAGCAGCGATCAAAGTAATTTCATTATCCTGATTGGCGATGCAGGAAATCACGAAAAAGACCCGCAAGGCAAAGATTGGCAGGATATTGTTGCCGATATGTCGCAAACAATGTGCAACAACAATATCAATTTTTTGGCGTATCAGGTCAATCACGCGGGGGCGATGGCATACAATTATTTCGGCTTGCAAATCGGGAAATTGCAGAAAGAATTTTCGGCGAAATATAGCAATCAAACCGATATTCGTACCGATTATGTGCTTCAAAAAAATGGCTTTTATTCGTTAGTTCGCCAAAGTTCCAATCCTGAAATTTTACCACGTTATATAAAATATAAATTTCAAAAATCGGGACAGAGTGAAACCGACAAAGGTTTGCGATCCATTATTATAGACAACGTCAAAGAGTTTCAAAAAATAGTAGAAAGCAATATTGACGTACTTAACTCAATTATAGGAGACAGCGGTAGCGGCATAAAAACAGGCGGCGCTTTGCAAAAGCAAAAAGTTGCCGAAATTCTCAAATCAATGGGAAAGACGCAAAAGGAAATCGACGATTTTTTGGTCATTATCGAAAGTGGAGGCGTGGTTAAATTCTTTGGCTATACTTCAAATAAAACCAAATCTTCGACTTATAATCTTTTCGACTTTGTGCTACTATTTTCTGACAAGGAACTCGAAGAGCTTATACAGGTATTTTCGATTATCAATTCCGCCTCAACCAACGATCACAAAGCATTTCAAGATGCGATGCTTTCGGTTGGGCAATCAATGCTCGGAAATTTCAAAGGCGAAAGCACCAAAGTTGATGAAATGTTGCAACAGATTTACGGTCTGCCTATCCAACTCAAAAATTGTGGCGATTTTACTATCGCAGATATTCTGTATATGGACAAAACAAGACTTAACCGCTACATCGAGGAGTTCAACAAGAAACTTACGGATTTGATTCGCATAAAAAACAACGCCAAAGTTGAATATACTTTCAAAAGCAACGGCAACACTTACTATTGGATTAAGTTAAGCGAAATGCCGGGAGTGTGCGAATAAACCAACGGGCTGTCATTCCTGCGAAAGCAGGAATCCCCAAAAACAAATAACAAATGAGTAACTATTTTGAAATAAAGAATTTAAAGTGTTCGTACAACCGTAAAGGCAAAGATCCGAAAGTGGTTTTACAGATTGACGAACTGAATATCCCGCAAGGCGAAATTGTGTTTATCGTGGGGCAGTCGGGTTGCGGAAAAAGTACGATTTTGGAAACTTTGGGCTTGATGAACAACACAATGCTGGCAGAAAGCGACACTAAATTCGACTTTTTCCCCGACAGTGAGAAATTGGATTATCTGGGCATTTGGAACAAGCCGAACAAATTACTGTCTAAAATCCGCTTGGATTATTTCAGTTTTATCTTTCAGCAAACCAATCTGATGCGGAATTTTAATATCTACGAAAATATTGCGATAACCAAGATGTTGCAAAATACCACCGAAGTACAATGCAAGCGTAGCACAACCGATATTTTACGCAATGTCGGATTGGACGAGTTTCTAACAATGAATAACGGTGCGTGGAACAAACAGAGTAAGGTTTTCGACAAAGCGCACGAAGCAAGCGGCGGTCAGCAACAGCGAATAGCCTTTGCCCGCGCAATGGTTTCGGACTATGAAATTCTGTTTTGCGATGAACCAACAGGGAATCTTGACCCAAAAACAGCAGACAAACTGATGAGTTATCTGCGCGAAGAAGTTAAGAAAAAAGGCGGTTCAACGGCAATTATCGTTTCGCACGACTTAAAACTTGCGGCAAAATACGGCGATCGTATTGTCAAAATTTTCAAGCAAATAGACGATGACGAGCATTTTGGATTTATCAATTCCGACAGTGTTTTTACAAAAGAAAATGCACAATGGCAAAACAACGGTGTTTCGTATGCTGACATGGAAATAATCAAAAAATTGGAGGAGGAAGGCAATGAAACTGTATAACAAATTATTCATAACCAAAGAGTTTAGTTCTGTCGTTGGCAAGGGATGGCAAAATTTCTGGATACTGTTTTTGGTATTCCTTCTGACGATTTTTGCGTTGGAATTTAGTCGCAGCGGACTAAAATACCTGTCCTACAAAATGAGTGACCCTTTTATCAACTGGATTGAAGTAAAAGAACAGGGCGATTTTCAACGTTTCATGGAAGATATTAACGATAAAAAAGCCGATTTTAGCATCTCCACAGTTGAGGATAACAACTACATTTTACAGTACGTTTTCAACAGCGATTACAAGAAAATACGTGTGGAAGGTCGCACCATTGCCCACGACAGTAAGTTGCTCGACAAAATTCTTGACAGCGACAATGCGGTTGCTGTTCGTCAGCACGAAATTTCGCAAAACGATTATGGTTGGATTGTTACAAAAGACCTGATGACGCGGCTCGGCTACGAAGACGAAACGCACTATCCGCTTTTTATCAACTACACCTATCCGGGCGACACTGCCAACTTAAACCGTTTTGGCGTGAAAAATCACGACGATTATTTTGTAATTCCTATTCCTATTATCGCGGTTGTCAATCAATTGCCCGATTTGTTGGATTTTATCACGCCGAAATATTTTATGCAGCAAGATAAGAGCGGAAGTAAGCCCTTCAATGTGTCGATGCACGCCGATTATTACAACGATTTGATATTAGCAGTCGAAAATGCATACGACGATATTGAGCAGCAAATTCGCCAGAAACTTGACAATTCGGGCTTGCAGTATGATGACGTTTGGGAAAAGTCCGATTACGAACTTTCGCTGCGGAATGTTACAAAATACCGCATAATCATTCGCGATTCTTTGGTGCAAAAACTGAATGACGTTGCAGAGAAAATTTGCAGCGATCCAAACATTTACCGCATTTACGATTACGATTTCGACAACGGCTATCAACTCCGGGCAAACTATATTTCATTCATGTTTACCGACCTTGCCAAAGTGCCGGATTTTGCTCAATGGTCGAAAGAAGAACACGGTATCCGCATTGATATGACACAGATTGAGGCGAAAGAGAACTTCAATATCTTCAATATCTTAGTGTGGTCGCTTTGCATTGCCATTTCCATTATTGCCATTGCGTTTATTGCTATTTTCCTTTACTTCTTGATTGATTCACATTTCCGCCGCATTTCAAAAAATCTCGGAACGATTATGGCTTTCGGGTTGAGCAACACTGCGATAATCAAAATTTATTTGATTGTATTTCTCGGTTTGATTTTAGCAAGTTTGACGGCAGTACTCGCAATACTTGGACTTGGCGAATATCTGTGTAACCTCCTACAATGGACTCACGAAGGCGGTTTACCGTATTTTTCCATTAAGGACGGATTTGTGTTGGCAATTGTTGGGGCTTTGCCTATGATTGCGACAGGAGTTACCTTTATTTTCTTGAATATTAAGCTCAAAGCTACTCCTGGCGACCTTATTTTTGAACGAAATAATTAAAAAATCAACGATATGAAAGATTCATTTTGGCTAACCATTAAAAATTATTGGCACAACGGATTGGACACCGCTTGGACTCTTTATGTGCCGCTGATAATGCTTGCGGCGTTTGTGCTGTTGAGTTTGTTTATCAACCTCATACGCACAAAGTCCGAAAAACCGTCAATAATCAAAGCTCTTTCATCTGTATATTTAGCAGGTATATTCACAAGTACTCTTACATTACTCATTGCTATTTTGCTGATGCAGTTTACCACCTTTTTTGGTAAATACTTTTGTCAGATGGGTTTTATGCTTGGTTTTGTACTTGTTGGTATTGCTACAATTATGTCGTATGCTAAGGCATGTAATCTTGGGAAAATCAAAGACAGCAGTGCATTAGGGCTATCTATCACACCTGCTGAACAACAGACAAAATTCCAACATTTTAAATATTACTCTTTGATGTTATGGATTTGGTCGCTAACGCTATTATTACCGTTTGTTGTTCTTTCTATTCCAAATAAAAGCAAACATTTGATTTCCATCGTACTTGATAATAGTGGGTCTATGGATGCAAATCTAAAACAATGTACTCGTGCATTAGAAACTGCTTTATTACCTACCCGAAAAAATGCTGATTATGTTTTTACTACCATAGATTATACGCAAAATAATACAATTCTTGACAATTCAGTAGAAGAGGCGTTAAAAGACAATAAAACTATTTCTCAATTTGTAATGCAATATTTTGATGATTTCGTAAATCAGAAGACCCATAGAAGGCTTGCAACAAATACTGTGGTCTATAACGATGCCTTGTCTTTATTCAATTCTTTTGCTCAAATTGGAATTGCTGAATCTGGAAGCCCTGTATATGAAGGAATCTGGCAGAATTACTTAATGAGTAGAGAATTGTCACGTAGCAGCAATTATGTGTCAAAAAAGATGATAGTGATAACTGATGGTGAAGATAATTTATATTTGTTACTCAATAGAGATAATCTCAGTACTTCACACAAGCTACTTAGAAAAGATATTTTTCAACAAAAAGGTAAGGTCGGCGAAACAGCATACGATTTTTACAACTCTATTTCTACTATAAATTATGGAGATTATTCAGATGATTTATTATTTAAGGATTGTGAAAACTCAATAAATGCAACTTATGATGGACAAAATACACAGTCGTATTTTGATGCTTTTCGCAGTATTCTTCCCGAAATGTTTTTTGATATTATTTTCCTCTATATATTGATTGGATTCTCAGTATTATTGTCATTTGTTTTATTTATTATTAAAACTTCTATATTATGATGTCAGAAATATTCACACTAACTTATTCGCCTTTGGCTACATTTGAGCGGTTCTTAATACTTGCTCTTGTTACAGTAGCAATACTTTGGCTCTACTGCGTTGCTCGTTGCTACTTTGCAGACAAAGGAAAAACACCATTAAAGGTTATAATCAGTCGTTCCCTTATCGAAGCTTCATTAATTTGTATAGTGTTCTTAGCAGTATATTTTGTGTTTTTTGTAAAAGCAACCGGTTGGCAGCGTTTCGTGTGGGACGAATGGTATTGGTCTTTCAGTCGCAACACTTATTTAATGTTACTACCTGAAATTCTTATCCTCGTTTTCGTTTCCATTTTCTTTTTCATTCAAACAAATAAATTGTCAAATATATTAAAATCTAAATAACATGGCAACAGCATTAGTAATTGGTCTTGGTACCAGTGGACTTCACATTATCGAGGAATGTCAACAATTTCATTATCAGTTTACACGTAAGAATAAACCGGATAGCGTTAGGTATCTTTATTTAGAGACCGATGTAAATCAAACAGCTAAAGCAACAGCAATGGGACAAACTGAGATTCATCCGGTGTACATCAGTTTGCAAAATATTGGGGCAAAGGTTCATCAATTGCTTTCTGACAATCGGCTTGATCATTCGTGGATTCCTCCGGTCGATGCGGCTTTAGCTGCTGGAAATGGTGCAGGTGGAAATTCATCGTATGGACGACTGGCATTATGGCTTAATTATCCGGCTGTGCGTTCTGCAATTTTACAAAACTGGCAACAAATTCATGGAGATAATAATACTTATATATTTATTGTAGGTACATTAACTGGTGGTACAGGGTCAGGTGCTTGTGTTGATATGGCATACCTTGTACGTGATATTACCAAGTCTGACAATGTATTTGGATTATTTCTTACCCCAAGTCGCCAACAGCTGACAAAAGGTGGTACAGACGCTCTCTTTTACAACTATTTTTCGGCCATTACAGCTATCCAGCATTACTCTGATAGTAAAAACCCATATGATGTGGTTTGGGCTGATGGAAGTCCTTATCATAGTAATGCAAATCCATTCAAACAGTGTTATTTTCTTTCACAAGACTATACCAATATGTTTGCACCGATTTCTAATGTACCTGAATTATATAAAGTTGCAGGATTACATATTTTTACACGTATACATTCTTTTGGCGAAGTTGACCCACAAAATGGAAACTCTGTTCCAAATTTTTCAGAAACAATTAATCGCCGATTGCTTGATATGCAAGCAAATGTAAATGGTTATAAGTTTTCTACTTTTGGTACAAAACTGATTTATTTTCCTAAAGAATTATTGAAGGAATTGTTTGGACTGAAACTGTCAAAATCAATTTTGGGACAATGGTCGGACACTGAAGACTTTGTTGATGGAAACTTAGATAAAGTTTCAATTACTTCACGTAAAACAACAATTAAAAAGCAAGTAAAAGAGGAATTTGAGAAATTGATAGTGGAATGTCTCAATATTGTGGATAGCCAAAATACAGCTAACAATATTAATCTTCTGAAAGAAGTAGAAGAGAAAAATGTAAAAGACCTAATGAGTAAAAATTATACAGAAACAAGTGCAAATGGCTATATCTACGGACTTTTCAAGACAGAAAAAGATGATAATCATTTCGCTTTGGTCAACAATAATCGTCTCGTAATCCGTGACCAATTTATTGATAAAATATACGAATTACTTCGAACACAATTAGATAAATATCAAAATCTGTCTATTGGAATATTAGTACTTAAAGCCATAACCGAAAGTATTGACGAGGTACTGCGATTTTGGTTAAAAGAATATAAACTCGATGGACAACAGGCCAAATGGAACAAAGTATTACAAGAGAATATCAGTAAAATGATGTCTGAAAAAAAAATACCAGAACTACTTGTTCAGAAAAATAATTATTTCAAAGAGCAATTTGTCAATATCTTAATGTTGATTAAAATGCAGGTTAGTATTGATGTTCTACAAAATATAAAAGAAATAATAAATACAGCTGAATCCGCTTTAAAAAGTCAGAAGAATGAACTACCAACTATTCCAAAAGTCAATGCTTTATTGTCCTTAGTTCGTAATGTTATTAGCAATTCAAGTGATGACTCAGAAGTAACATTACAACGTCGTGAAAACGAAATTAGGGTGAATCTGACTACAAATACTCCTAATTTTTCAGCAATTTTTTCCCAAGGCTCATTAAATGACGATATTCAGCACTTAGAAACAAATTACAAAAATAACAAACAGAACGATAAATTTTCGTCAATGAACATTACAAACAACTACTCGCTATGGTCATATCTTGAAAAAATTAACAGACAACAGTTGTTTTCTGATTGTATCGTCCAGAGTATGAATTATGTACATGTTAACATTAACGATTTGCAAGATGAGACAATTATCAAGCTTATTCAGAAACTACAGAAGACACCTGCTGATAAACAATGGCAGGCAATCAACACTTTTGTCACTCAGAACGAAACAAATATTCGTCAAGCTATCCCTGGATTGGAGGAAATACGTTCAAACAAAGATGTTTTCCAACAACATGATTGCCTGAAACTCATTTATTTGAATGGAGATATTCATGCCCTACGCCCATTAATAAAAAATTATAATATTAACGGCACTGATAGTAATTGTGAACTTCCGGGACTAAACGAAGCTATTATTATCTTCCAAGAATATGGTTATATGGGTGACAACACTCCAACTTTTGACCCAACAGTCAATATTGGTATCAATTCTACCGTTCGCCAGCGTATTTCACAAAATATAGAATACGATAGTGATGATGCGAAAAATCCGAATGTATTTATTTTTAAACGTCGCGTGCCATATTTTACAAAAGAACAATTTGAAAAATATCTAAAATAAGTAATCATGATACAACATATTATAACTCCGACTGATAAACAGCAATGGCAGCAAAAACTTAGAAAACAGGCAAAAAACTATAACCTGTTCTATCTTGCAGTGCTTGTTACTTCGTTTTGCATAGCTATTTTACCTTTCCATCTGAAATGGGTTAGTTCGGCGAATACCGAACCACGAGAGGCAGTAGTGCTTATAAATACAATAGATGGACAAGGAACTGGGTTTCTTATTTCTCCAAATTATATTCTTACTGCTCGCCATGTTGTAGAAGAGTTAGGAATTGGACAAATGGTGAATATTTCGTTTGAACAAGCAAAGATTCCAATACATACAACAGCAGAAGTTGTTTATTACAAAGAATTTAACACTACTCCTCAATTAACCGATTACTTGGATTATTTCAGCAGTGATGTGGCTCTTTTACGTCTTGATGAGGAAATCAGACAAATCGCACCTTTGCAACTTGGTAATTCTGATGATTTAAAAGCCGGAAATGTGCTGTTTATGGGCTACGGTCTCAATGACTGGAGCGAACCGGATGGTAAGATTACGAGTGACTCCTTTCATGAAAATAAGTTACTTTATAAGTTAGATGGTTCAGTGAATAAAGGTCATAGCGGTGGTCCTGTAATGAAATTGGAAAACGGTCAACCAACAAAAGTAATTGGTATTGTCGTAGGTGATTTTTCTACTATTTTCACACACTTGTCAGGTAGTTTGGTTAAAGGTGAAAACGTTGTTCTTAAAATAAATCAGGCGGAACGAATACTTCAACAAGGAGGATATGACATTCGACAATTCAATCAATAAATATAGAGTAAATGAATTTTAGGCGATTACTAATTTCCTGTTTGGCTGTTTTCCTGATTTATTCAGTAACTACTGCACAGGAAAATATAGCTGTTTGTTACAATGGCAGCACAACGATTTCATTTATAGATGATTCTACTACCGACCAATATCAATGGCAAGTAAAATCAATCAATAGTCAAGATTGGAATGTAATTAAAAACTGGAGTTTTGATAAATTTGTAGATTTAAGCAATTTAACAACTTCGATACAAGTCCGTTATTTAACAGATATAGACAACGACCAACTTGCAGAAGATACAACTGATATTGCTACGATTACCGTTTATCCTGATATTGTAGCAGCAACAATTGGGGCAGCGCAAACTATCTGCTATAATACAGCACCTACCCCAATCAACATTCAAACTCAGGCAAGCGGTGGAAATGGAAGTTTTTCTAATCAATGGCAATCACTCAATGGTGGTAACTGGACTGATATTGCAGGGGAAACAAGAAATATTTATCAGCCGGGAAGTCTTACAGCCACAACACAATATCGTCTGAAATCTACATCCGATTATGGCTGCGGGACGGTGTATTCAAATGAAGTTACGATTACCGTTTATCCAAATATAGTTGCTGCAATAATCGGTTCAGCGCAAACTATTTGCTACAATACAGCACCTAATCTAATTAGCATTCAAACTCAGGCAAGCGGTGGAAATGGAAGTTTTTCTAATCAGTGGCAATCACTCAATGGTGGTAACTGGACTGATATTGCAGGGGAAACAGGAAATAATTATCAGCCAGGAAGTCTCACAGCCACAACACAATATCGTCTGAAATCTACTTCTGATTACGGTTGTGGGACGGTGTATTCAAATGAAGTTACGATTACCGTTTATCCAAATATAGTTGCTGCAACAATCGGTTCAGAGCAGACTATATGCTACAATACAACGCCTACACCAATCAGCATTCAAACTCCTGCAAGTGGTGGAAATGGAAGTTTTTCTAATCAATGGCAATCATTTATTGGTGGTAACTGGACTGATATTGCAGGGGAAACAGGAAATAATTATCAGCCAGGAAGTCTCACAGCCACAACACAATATCGTCTGAAATCAACATCCGATTACGGTTGCGGGACGGTGTATTCAAATGAAGTTACGATTACCGTTTATCCAAATATAGTTGCTGCAACAATCGGTTCAGCGCAGACTATATGCTACAATACAGCACCTAATCTAATTAGCATTCAAACTCAGGCAAGCGGTGGAAATGGAAGTTTTTCTAATCAGTGGCAATCACTCAATGGTGGTAACTGGACTGATATTGCAGGGGAAACAGGAAATAATTATCAGCCAGGAAGTCTCACAGCCACAACACAATATCGTCTGAAATCTACTTCTGATTACGGTTGTGGGACGGTGTATTCAAATGAAGTTACGATTACCGTTTATCCAAATATAGTTGCTGCAACAATCGGTTCAGAGCAGACTATATGCTACAATACAACGCCTACACCAATCAGCATTCAAACTCCTGCAAGTGGTGGAAATGGAAGTTTTTCTAATCAATGGCAATCATTTATTGGTGGTAACTGGACTGATATTGCAGGGGAAACAGGAAATAATTATCAGCCAGGAAGTCTCACAGCCACAACACAATATCGTCTGAAATCTACATCCGATTACGGTTGCGGGACGGTGTATTCAAATGAAGTTACGATTACCGTTTATGACGAAATAGATGCAGGGCAAATTAGTGAAACACAAACCATTTGTTATAATACAGCTCCGGGTCTCTTTACATTCTCAAAAAATCCAAGTGGAGCGGGAAATACATATAACTATCAATGGTTTGTATCTGATGACGCTTTAAATTTTACACCGATTATCAGTGCTACAAACAATACTTACCAAGCAGGAAATTTGGTAACAACAAAATATTACAAGGTGGCTGTAACTTCAACTATTTGTGGAACCTCAGATGAGAGTAATACAATCACAATCACTGTACTTCAACCTTTTGTTGCAGGCACGATAGCAGGAGTTGATACAATCTGTGCCTACACTCAACCTCATCAGTTAATTATGAGTACAGATGGCAGTGGTGGCAATAACCCATATACTTACCAATGGCAACAATCGACGGATAAGGTAAACTTCGTTAACATTAATGGGGCTACTAATACAGTTTATCAACCTTTGATTCTTACAGAAACAACCTATTATCGTTTGCAGTTTACCTCAAGTAGTGGATGTGGAATCGTTTACTCCAATTCAATTGAAATTTATGTATATCCTCTGCCTGCACAAAAAGATTTGGTTGGCGATTTAACTGTTTGTCGTAATGTAAAAGATGTACATTATTCATTATCAACAGCACAAGAGAATATTGACTATCAGTGGTTTATCAGTGGTGGAGAAATAATAAGCAATCCTAATATGGATAATATCATTGTTAATTGGGATGATATTGCAGGAATAGGATTATTGACTCTTTTACAAACAGATACGATCAATGGATGTAGTTTAGAAACTGTATATACCATTACAAAAACAGAGAATTTTGCATTAAACAAAACGCAAATACTCAAGAAGAATAATTCTAATTTTCTCATTTGCTCTGAAAAGCAACCTGAATGCCATTACGAATGGGGATTCACCAATTTAGCTACACAAATGGAGCAGCTAATCCCTAATTCTGACTATCCGTATGTAGAAGTACCACATGCCATAGATACGACCAAATACGATTATTTTGTCAATACAACTTTATATTATAATGGACAGACGGGTTGCACAACTCGAACCTATTGGCTTAAAGATGTGATATACAATGGACATCAGAACCAACAACCAGTAAAGTTGAATGCTTTTCCAAATCCGGCTAAAGAGTATTTATCTATTTCGATAGAAAGGGATATAGAGGACAGCTTTGTACTCTCCTTAAAAAATGCATTTGGACAGACGGTTCTGACAAAGCAATATTCCTCTTACATAGCAAACGAAACTTTATATCTCAATCTTAATCTGCCTATTGGCATATACTTACTCATTCTCGAAACAGACGAGAAAGTATTAACGAATAAAATTATAATAGAATGAGAAAAAGTATAATAACATCGGTTATAGTAATGTCATTTATCACTGTGTCGGGTTTTTCTCAATCTGTTACCGAAACACGCAGAATTAAAACTACCGCTATTGAAGTTTATGAAAAATATGTAAGTGTTATTGCAAATCTCTATAATGGCAATGTGTATAATGAGGATAAGTTTATGTCACTTTTCGATGAGAATGCTTTGATTTATAACGATATTTTACCTTCGAATAAACCACAGAAAATATCCCCTAAAGAGTATTTTGATGTTTTCACGAACAACATAAGTATGAACTACTGTACTTACGATAATTTAGATTTAAAATTCCCTACTCTAAATAACGATAAGTGGAGTATTAAATGTACTTTTAGTAAAGACATTCGCTTTAAAACTTCAAAAGATTATTATTATCCGAAATGGCGATTTGAGTATATTATGACTATTGAAATGGATCAAACATACAATGATCAGAGCAAAGTGTATAACAATGCTAAAATTACAAATATTGATGTAGAACAACCTTTAGAAGAATTTTTTATAATCCAAAATAAAGATTCTTTGCCATTGGAGATTTATGGTGATATAATAGAAGATTATGAAGGAGACTATAACAATCGCCTGTTATCTAAACGTGAAATAGATATAAATCAAATTACAGTTTCGAATAATGATATGTTTCGCTCATTGGAGTATAAACAAGATCAATTTAATAAGCATTTTTATTCTTTTGAAATGCGGAAAAAAAATCTTATTGGTTTTACTGTAAATTACAGTCCGCTCAATTTAGGTAGTAATATCAGTAAATCGAATATTGAGAATTTTAATGGAATTAAACAACATTCAAATACGCTATCATTGTCTTTTTTATATGGCTTGCAGCTTGGACATGTAAGAAACTCCACATATTTCTTTAATACCCGCATAGAAGCAAATTGGTATAATCGTATTTATAAGGGTAATTATTATACAGAATATCAATCAATAGATACTGACGGTGATCCGTATTTGCGAAAAATAAAGATTAATTCATTACGAGAAAGCGGAGACATATTGTCTGCATCATTGCCATTAAGCTTTCAATATATAACTAAACTTACTTCTAATAAACAAAATCCTCTTTTTCTTTCATTTGAATTAGGAGGATTTGCTGAATATCGCTTTTTTGCTACAAACAATTTTAAATTATTTGTTGACTATACAGGTTATTACAGTCAATATTTTGACGGTATAGAATTTACTCATTATTATGATTACGGTCATTTTAATTTGACTAATAAAGATATTTCAGTTCCATTAAATAATCAATTTAACAAAATTGATTATGGAGCTTTTGGTTCGATAGGATTGTGGTATGCTTTAAATAAGACACAGTTGTTGCAATTCAACATTTCATACAAACACGGTTTTACTACGTTGATGAAATACAAAGAAAATTATATTATTTCTAAAGATTTCAATACCTATGAGACTTTATTGCAGAGTACTAAACAAGGCTCTCAAAATATATATTTTGGAGTATCATTTATATCGTTGATAAATTCAAAACGTAGATAAGCTCTTATCAGGTAAAATCTATAAAAAATTATAAAAAGCTACATACAACTAATAATTGATAACTCGAATACCTCTATTCGACCCATTCGAATACTTCTATTCGACTCACTCAAATACCTCTATTCGACCCATTTGAACACTTCTATTCGATTCATTCGAATACCTCTATTCGATCAAATCGAATAGTACAAAAAATGAGGTCTTCGCACTTCACAGTGAAAAGACCTCTATGTTAAAGTATTAAGAAAAAAAACTAACCTATGGCTAAAATACTATCGAAATGATAAATTCGGGGTTCTTTAAGCAGTTGATTAGCCGTGCTAAACTGGGTTACAATTCTCAATACATAATCACCGGTAGGTAATTCAGCCGGCATTACAAAAGTAAGTTTACTTGGTTGATTAATTGCAATTGAACTCGAAGGTATGGGGGTAGCTTCCTGATTTAACTGATTAATCAGGCTAATACCAACCTGCTCGTTGTCGCCGACAATTTTAATTTTACTCCCAATAATATTCACCGCTCCTCCCAACGTTAAAGTTGTGTTGATTTCGCCGCTTACTACATCTATTACTTTGCTGATGGCTGTCCCAACAGAGGCATCACCCCTGAGATTTACTGTTGCCGACCTTACCTCATTACGCAATTCAGCTGTAGGAGTAACCTTTACTACAAGCGAATGTTCGCTGGAATTCCATGTGGGTTTATCTCCATAAAACACCCCATTTACGCCTACACTGAAATAGCCTAATCCGAATGCCACCGATGAACCATTGGCAATTTGCTCACGAGCAATGTTTTTCAATAGCTCCATTGTTGACTTTAGCGAGGTGGGACTCAGATCGGTACGCCGTTGTACCGCAATGTTGATTAAATCGTCTTCGTTAAGCGATTTCTGCTTTACTACTCGACCGAAACGGTCATCTTTTCTCTCGGTAATTGCTAAGTCGTACAACTCAACAATTACATTGTTTTTTAAATCTGACATAAATAATTAATTATTAAAAAATTTGTAAACATATTGCTTGCTTCAGTAAAATATTCTGAATGCAAATCGGCTGCAATGTTAAGGCAAATAAAAATATCAGACTATAACCAAATTATTTATATTTATAACATAATCCTAACAAATTGGACATTTCAAGATAATAATGTAAGCAAATGATTGTATTTTGACGTGAATTATATTAATTTCGCACTCGAATTTTTATCTAAAATAATTTCAATTAACCGTATTACTTAATCCAATGTCAAATTTTATTTTAAATTATGAGAAAGGCTATATATTTAGAAGATGACCCAAACCTTGCGTTTCCTATTATTAGTTTCTTGAAAACACTCAAAATTAATGTTTTACATTTCGCATTCGGAGCAGATGCCTTATGTGAGTTTGATCGGATTACTCCCGATATTGTTATACTCGATATTAAAGTACCCGGCAATCTGGATGGTTTTGATGTAGCACACATAATCAGATCTAAATCACAGGTTCCCATATTGTTTTCAACCGGTATCACAGATGAACGCGAAATGAAAAAACTGATACAGTTTAGTAATTCAGATTATATTTTGAAACCTTTCAATTTAAGTGAATTGGTATAGGCGTTTAGACCTCCCTATTTAATTTTCTGTTATTTAGTCTTTTAGGTTCACTTAAAACCATCTTTTCTATAAGCAAATCGAAGATTGACCCCATAAATGCCCGTCTGTTGTACCTG
>Ga0228535_1000267_pt1 | contig 168514 bp, 138 predicted proteins | sample SJ1metagenome_FD_168457 | JGI IMG/M metagenome (GOLD analysis project Ga0228535, IMG submission 168457) | Enriched culture of PCE-dechlorinating microbial communities from Ithaca, New York, USA - SJ1 | ecosystem: Engineered > Modeled > Simulated communities (microbial... > Unclassified... | reverse complement strand
TCAAGGGCCTTCTCGAGATGTCCGAGAACCGTTCAATCGTGCCCGCAGGGAATGACGATTCCTGTGAAAATATCTTCGGCCCGGAAGATCTTGATTCTTCGTTATGAGCCCTCGGTTGATGGAGATTCGTTAAAAGTGAAAAGTGTAGGTTTGACCCCGGGTTGGTGATATGGTAACCAGGAGTCTCCAAAGGCAAAATTCATAGCTATTTCGAAGTAAAGATTGGGCACCAGCTGCCTTGCGGGGATTCCCGCGCGCATGCACGGAAGTCACGCTATGCAGCTTTCTGGTCCGCGCGGCGCGCGGGGGCATCGGGTGTATTTCTGGACGCGTGCGCTTTTGCGGGAGTGCGGGTGAGCGGGTCGCCCTCCCCGTCAAATCATGTCGTTTTGACGGGGGAATCTACGGAGGCTTGCTCAAATTCGGGCGAGAAGAAGAGAGTACGGGAGAATGTGGCAGGAAAGACGGTTTCGATTCACTCAAACAGGATCCATCCGGAAAGGAATCACATCATGAGGAAAATGATCGCGCTGACGTTGATGATGCTTTTCGTGGCTTCCAGTGCTTTTGCTCAAGGCGGACAGGGATTCACAAGCCAGACACACAAACAGAACGTCGGGAAAATCCTCTGGGCCAAGCAGCGCATCAAGATGGATGTGCAGGACAGCATAAAGTACGAAACCGTCTTCAACACGTCCGACCCGATCTACGGCAGGGTGTTCCTCAACAATACGCTGCTCCTGTTGTCGCGGGAATCGAAAAAGCCCAACTGCGACAACGCCGAAGGACGGTATCTTTTGAAGTTGTTCGTCGACAAGCAGGACAAGGGATTCGTCCACGAGCAGAGGTTCGAAAGCAACTGGACGACCTGCCAGGTCACGCCGAACCTCGCTCCCGGCGATGAGGGCGACAGGATCAATCAGAAGTTCCCCGCCGTCTGGACGAAGATTGCAAACGAGCTGCCCGCGGGGCAGCATGACGTACGATTCGAATTCTGGGCCGGCAAGGCGGGATGTGAAGTGAAGTATGCCGAAGGCTCCTTCACACTCAAGAAGCAGGCCGGGGAGAAAGCGGGCGGCGGATCGATCCCCCAGGCGCTGAAAAAGGACCCTGCGCTCGAAGCCCAGATGATTGACGCGATCAAGGCGAGAGGGTGGAAAAACGAGACCCCGGTCAAAGTGATCATCGTGGAGGCCGACTGGAGGATCATCCGCGATGCGTTCGGCAACATCGTGAAAAGAGAGATCAACACCAATACCGTTCTCAAGCGCAATGACGGCTCATGCCGGTTGACCGACCTGTCGTTCGATCAGAAACACCTGGGCGGCAACAAATACGGGCCGACCACCCTGTTCGGCATCGGCACGAAGAACGTCGAGGTCGATTGCTCCGCCGTGAAATAGCGTGGAGCAGCGAACCGGAAGGGGGGATGGACCGGCTGGTATCGCATCCGGTCCGGATCCTCATGCGGAACCCCCGGGAGCGATAAGTTTTTGTCGGCCTGAATCCGCTTCGGTCCGAAATGATACAAAACGGGCCATGGCAAGGCACAGCCGCCGCCATGACCCGTTTCGTCAAGGCTTTCATACGGAATTACCTAGAAAATAGACTCCCGTGTGAGTCTGTTTTCATGCCTTGTGGTGACGCCGGCGCCATGGGCAATTGCGTTCAAAATGATACTCTAAAAGCGTGGGGGACGTATCCCCCACACCCCCTCGCCGCTTCGCGGCTCCGTGTGGCCGAAACTTGGGGGGTGCGGGGGAATCATTCCCCCGCTCTTTTGTGCTTGAAAAATCCATCTTGAACGCAACTTCGTATCAATCCTCGTCCGCCTCCCGAGGCAGGCCCCCCGCATCCTTTTTCCCCGGGGACATCCGCCGCGCCCCCGCATAGGCGGGAGAGGAATTCACTCTCCAGGTTGCCATGAATCACTGCTCGCCGGCCCCCCCATGGACTGGAGAGGGACGGACTACTTTATCCCGTGGAAACAGCATTTCAGGTAAGACTGCCCTTCCTCCGAGACCGCCCAGTCGATGAATTGCTTCACATCCTCTCGAGGAGGTTCTTTCGTGATGAGGTACAAAGGCCTCAAGAGCGGGTATGCGGCATTCGACACACTCGCCTCCTTCCCATCGGGCTTCACCGCTTTGACTCCCTGGGGCTTGTCGAGCAGAAAGAAACTCGTGAGCCCGATGGCCCCCCTGCTCCTTGCGACGTAGAGCAGTATGGTGGGGTCCGGTTCCATGACCTTCGCGTTGAGATCGGAATTTTCCATCACGATTCTCTTGAAAAGCTCATGCGTTGCCGAAAAGGGCGCTGTGGCGAGAGGCTGAATCGGTTCATCAAACCCTCCCAGTTCCTTCCAGTTCTTCACCTTCCCTGAATAAACCGCTCTGAGTTGCTCCAGGGAAAGCGTCTCCACCGGGTTATCCTTGTGGATGATGACCACGACGCCGTCCTTTCCGATCAGCACGGCCTTCCCCCCCTTTTCCGAAATGCCGGGCTTGAGCTCATTGGCAACCCCGCCGATGTCGCAACCGCCGTTAAAGACGCACTCCTCGCCCCCTTTGCTTTTCGTCAGCACGTTGGAGGTGAGGTAGGCCTTCCCGTAGGCAACATTGGCGACTTCAATGAACTTGGCTATAGCCGGAGAGCCCTGATAACGGATAATGGAGACCGAGCCGGCAGAGCCGGCAAGACCGGTCAAGACAAGCACCAGCGAAATTGCGACAATCATTCGGTACACAGGCTCCTCCTTGAGCGCGAACGCTTTCGGCCGCATCGGGAGGCCGGCATTGCCCGGCCTCCATACAATCATCACGATGGGTCTTGACCGTTTCAGGTCGGCAGATGTCTTCTTCTTTTCCAGACCATCCTGCCGAGAGCAACGCTGAACTCCTCAATGCCTTCGCCCTTCAGGGCCGAGACGGGAAATATCTTGAGGCTCTCGTTGGCGGCGACCAGTTGTTCGATATAGAGACCCAGACTGTATTCTTCGTACGGCAAGAGGTCTATTTTGCTGATCAAAACCACCGCGGCATGCTTGAAGGCATTGGGGTATCTGGCCGGCGTATCCATGCTCTCGATGACACTGGTCACCACGATCTTCAAATCGCCGCCGAGATCGATTTCGGCAGGGAAAACCAGGCTGCCGACATTATCCACGACCACGAGATCGAGGTTGCCGAGGGGTAATTGCCGCAAGGCCTTGTTGACCATGGAAGCGTCCAGGCCGGGACTTCCGTTGCTTCCAATCCGAACCGCGTCCACTCCTAATGCCGCGATTTTCCCGATCTGGCCGGCATGGATGTCCGCGCCGATCACCGCGACACTCAGTCTGCTTTTCAGGAAGGGCAGAATCTTTTCCAGAATGGCCGTCTTCCCTGACCCGGGCTCGCCGATGAGGTTCAGCAACACCACGCCGTGTTTTTCCAGGAGGCTCCTGTTCTCCGCCGCGGCCTCATCGTTGGTACGCGTATGCTCCTCCGCCAACCGCGCTGTAACCATGGCTGTCTCTCCTTTATGAAAGCTCAAGAAATACTCGAACGTCTTCTTCCATTGTGTAACCGCCAATGTCGCCTCTATTCGTCCGGCAATCGGATGCCCGGCTTGTTGAGCGCAAACTTGCGGGCGAGCCTTACGACCGTCGGCTGGGTCACCCCCAGGGCCGCGGCAGCTTTGCGGGTGCTGCCGAAGCGTTTCAGCGCCCAGTCGATCATGGATTTCTCCACTTCTTCCCTGGCGTCTTTGAGGGAAGCGTTCAGGGAAAAACACAGTTCCTTCAGAGGCGCAACATCTTCTTTGTCGATGACTGCATGCAGGTTCTGAACATCGATCGTATCCTTCGGGCATGTCAGGACCAGCCGCTCGATGGTATTCTCCAGCTCGCGTATGTTGCCGGGCCAGACATATTCTTTGAGCAGTTCCAGGGCACGAGAGCCGACGGTCTTGCAGGTCTTATGTCTCTTGTTATGCTTTTCCAGGAAATGCATGACAAGCGGAATAATATCATCGGGTCGGTCGCGCAAAGGCGGAATGTGCAAAGGAATGACATTCAGCCGATAGTAGAGGTCCTGCCGAAATTGTCCTTCTTCGGCCATGGCTTTCAAGTCCCGGTTGGTTGCGGCGATGACTCTCACGTTCAGGGTGATGGGCAGCACCCCTCCAACCCGCATGATGGTGCGATCCTGAAGAACGTGCAGGAGCTTGGCCTGCATCGCGACCGGCAGCTCCCCCACCTCGTCCAGGAACAGAGTGCCCCCCTGGGCAAGCTCAAACAGCCCGGGTTTGCCTTTTGCGCGCGCCCCGGTGAAAGACCCCTCCTCGTACCCGAAAAGCTCCGATTCCATCAGGGCTTCCGGGATCGCCCCGCAGTTCACCCTGATCAACGTGCCGTTACCGCCGCTCATGCCGTGGATGTAACGGACCAGGACGTCTTTGCCGACCCCGGTCTCACCCGAGATCAGGATCGTCGCTTCCGAAGCGGCGGTTTGCGCCGCCGCCTCCAGAACCTGTTTCATCGCCCGGCTGCGGGCGATAATGCCATTGTCGTCGGATTGTTGCTGGCGCAGGAGTTTGAGTTCGTCCCTGAAACGGCGGCTGCTCGCCTCGCTTTTTTCCAGCTCCGTCCTGTACCGGTTCAGCTCGGTGATGTCACGGACATTGGATATGATCCGCCAGATCCTTCCATCGGCGCCAAAAACGGGGTTGGCCGTGACCAGGGCGACTTTCATCGTCCTGGTCGTGTACATGATGGTGACCGGTTCTCTTTTTTCGATGACGTGGATGGCGGCGGAGTCGGTATAGATGCCGTCGGCCACAAGGTCGTACACCGTGCGGCCGATGACCTCCTCCCGCTTTATCCCGGAAAAATCCTCCCACGACTTGCTCACTCGAAGAGTGACGCCCTTGCCGTCCATAATCCAAACCCCATCGTGGGAGTGGTCGAGCAGCGCTTCGAGCTCCTTCTCCTTTTGCCGCGCCTCCATCAGTTGCTGCTTTACCCGGCCGTCCCTGGTGATGTCGACGTAGACCCCCAGGGCCCCGCTCACTTTCCCGCCCTCGTCCATCACCGGGTGATGCCTGGCGAGCAAGTGCCTCCCATTGCGTTGTTCGGACACGGGGCCCAGGGGTTGGCCGGTTTTCAGCACGTCGGCAAGAGCGGAATCGACCAGGGCTGCAGACAAAGGCTCCCCGACGATCTCCTCTCCACTGAGGCCGAAGAGGATTTCGGCGACCGCATTGATCCGGACAATCCTGGCCCGGCTGTCGATCACCACGATCCCGGCCTGGACCAATTCAAGGACAGTGTCCAGGAGGTTGGCTTCCTGTTCCACGTCTTTCCCGTCAGACTTCAACATCTTCCTCAAAGAACCCCCGGAACAGAGTGTGAATGACAGTTGTGGCAACCCCCCAGACAAGGCCGTAGATCCAGTATCCCCAGCTGAATTCCGTCGGTCTGGCCACGAATATGACCGTCAGAAACAGCAGGATCACCCACGCGGCCAGCAAGCGCCATATTCTGGTCCTGCGTACCCTCATGGCGACTATTTCGCGGGACCCGCGGTGGTGGTGTCTCTGCCCGGCATGGCGCCTCCTACCATCAACCCCGACTGTGCGCCCAGCAGTTGCAGTGAGAAATAAAGCAGTACACCGAAAATCGCGGCGTAAACGCTGCCCCGAAGAATTCTTTTCCAGGGTTTGCGGCTTCTTCTGTAAACTTCAGCGTATCCCATACCGTTGCCTCCCTTGCACGGTTCTATTTTGTCCGCTTCTCCTTGGCTTTGACAAAAGCGGAGAACGCCTTCTGAGCTTCTTCATCCACCGTTTCGATGGCTTCGCGCTGCAACTCGACGAAATTCGACGTCGTGAGATGTTCGAATTTGCGCGGCCGAGGCAGGTCGATGACCATCCTCTTCTTCACGCTCGCGGGCGCGACGGTAAGAAAATAGGCCACGTCCCCCACGAAGATCGCCTCTTCCAGTTCCGCAGTGACGAACAGAATCGTGGTCCCCGAGTGCTCGAACAGCTTGATGATGTATTCCTGCATGATGGAGCGCGTCATGGCATCCAGACCGCGAAAGGGTTCATCCATCAGCAGGACTTTGGGTTGATTGATCAGCGCGCGAATCAATTCGGCGCGCCGCTGCATGCCGCCGGAGAGCTGGCTTGGATATTTTTCCTCGAACCCGGTAAGGCCCACCATGTTGATGAGTTCCTCGGCCCTGTCGGCAACCTCGCCCATCAAGTCCTTCCCCTGGACCTTTGGACCATAGAGGGTATTCTCCCAGAGCGTCATCCACGGCAGCAACGCGGTTTCCTGAAACACGACGAGTCTGTCCGCCCCCGGCCCGTTGACAGGCACACCGTCGATGAGGCACTCCCCCATGTCAGGCACGGTGTAACCGGCCAGCAGATTGATGATGGACGTCTTGCCGCACCCGGAAGGACCGCAGAAGCAGGTAAAAGACCCCTTTTCAACCTTGAAGGACACATTGTCCAGGACTTCCTTCCCTTCGCCGAAGGAGTAATAGACCCCCCTCATCTCCATCTCACCGGGTTCAACCCCTGTCACCGTGTTAAGTGCGGGTAAACTCATTGATCCTCCTTAGAAAAGGCTTCGCCACGGCATGGCTTTGGTGGCGAGATACCGTAGAACAGTGCTGGAAAGATACCCACAGGCCCCGATGATGAACATCCCGAGGATGATTCGGGGATAGGCGATCAGAATGTACGATTCCCACGTCATGTACCCCAGCCCGTAGCCGCCGGCCACCATTTCCGCGGCGACCACCATGACCCACGCCAGGCCCATCCCCACGGTCATTCCCGTGAAGATCGAAGGCAGCGCGCCCGGCAGAATGATGTCGAAAAAGATGTGACGGGGTTTTGACCCCAGGGACAGGGCACCCTGTATGTAGTCGGCGCGAACGCTTTCCACCCCCAGGAGCGTGTTCAAAACGATGGGGTAGAACGCGCCGAGGAACACAAGGAACACGATGCTGTGTTCGGTGAGCGGAAACATGATCACGGACAATGGTATCCAGGAAATGACCGGAATCGGTCTCAAGCTTTCAAAGGTGGGAAACGTGAAATTCTTGAAGGTGCGATTCCACCCCATCATCAAACCCAGGGGGATGCCGATCAGGCACGCGATCATGAACCCGAGGTAGATTCGTCCCATGCTGAAGATCACGCACATGAAACAGTGCGTGCTGGGAATAAAGGCGACCGCTTCCTTCCAGACCTCGTTCGGGGAAGGAACCCGCGTGAAGGGAGGGATTTTGTAGGTGGTGACCAGTTGCCAGAGAATGACAATGATGACAAGAGATAGTATCTTTCGAAGGTTCGAGAGGTTGAACATGCCGCGGACGCTACGCCGCAGGAACTTCTCAAGGGCGGAATACTCCCTGTACGCCCCGATCCTGTTGCTCCAGTCCACCTGCTTGCCGCCGTCAGCCGCTTTACCGGCCCCCAAGGCTTCTTGTTCGGATTCAATTCTTATTGTGGTTTCCTGTGCCACTTCGGCCCCCTCACTTTCCGTTGGTTCCATTGGATGCCCCGACGATCGGTTCTACTTGGCCATTTCACGCTCGCCCCGTTCGAAAGCCTTTTGAGCCTCCTCGTGGACGGCGTCGAGAGCCTCGTTTCGGAGTTGGATGAACCTGTCGGTCACCTTGGTCTTCAAATTCCGCGGCCGGGGAAGATCCACCTCGATCATCTGTTTCAGACGCCCGGGCCTCGTTGTCATCACAAAGACCCTGTCCGCGAGGAAAATGGCCTCATCGAGGTCGTGAGTGATGAACATGATGGTCTTGCCGGTAGCATCGAACAGATCGAGAAGGTACTGATGCATGACCGACTTGGTCATGGCGTCGAGTGCCCGGAAGGGTTCGTCCAGGAGCAGTATTTTGGGTTCGTTGACCAGTGCCCGGACAATCTCGACCCGTCTCTGCATCCCGGAGGAGATGTTCATGGGATATTCGTTTTCGCAGCCTTCGAGACCCGCGATTTTCAATATTTCTTTTCCCTTCTCGACAGCCTCATCCCGAGACATGGTCCCCTGCATCACCGGTCCCCAGCACACGTTTTCAAGAACGGTCCTCCACGGGAACAGCGCCCCGTGCTGAAAGACCACGACCCTGTCGGGCCCGGGAGTGAGACGGATCGAGGGAGAGGCGACACAGGCCCCATCCACCCATATTTCGCCCTCGGTGGGCGTGTCGAAGCCCGCGATCATGTTGAGCAACGTGGTCTTCCCACAGCCCGAGGGTCCGACGATGGCCAGAAAGGATCCCGCTTCGATCTCGAAGCTGCAATCGGCCACGGCGAGCACGTTCACTCCCAGCGGGTCGTACACCAGGCTCACATGCTTGGCTACGACGTTGCCTTCTGTTGCCTTTGCCATTATTTGTCACCCCTGAGTGAGAGTCATGTTCGGAGTTTGCGGAACTTAAGCCGTATAGACTTTCCGCCACGCCAGGTATTTGTTCGCAATTCCACGAAGGATGGCGCTGCAGACGTATCCCAGCACCCCGATACTGGCCATGGCCAGGATCACTTCCGGGAACCGTATGAGACTGTAGCTCTCCCACGCAAGGTATCCGAGCCCGTACTGCCCGGCGATCATTTCGGCCGCAACCACTGTCTGCCACGCGATCCCCATGCCGAGGGCAAGCCCCATGAAGATCGAGGGAAGGGAACCGGGCAGGAGGATGTGGCGAAAAACCTGGCGTGGATTGGCGCCAAGACACCACGCCGCCCTGAACAGGGACTGATCTATGGACTCGGCTCCGAGCTTTGCGTTCAAGGCCACCACAAAGAAGGCGCCCGTGAACGTAATGAACACGATGCTGTATTCCATCTGGGCAAAGATGATGATCGAAAGCGGAACCCAGGCCACGGGCGGGACGGACCGGAAAAGTTCGAACCCGGGCATTGTCAGGTCCCGCACAATGCGGTTCCACCCCATGGTGAGCCCAAGCGGGATGGCTATCGCGGACGCGGTGCAGAAACCCAGGAGGACACGAAACAAGCTGTGGTAGACGCTCTTGTAATACCACGGATCCATGACCGTCTTGATGGACTGGACCAAAGTGTCCCACGGGCTGGGAAGTTTCGACATGATCGTCTGGGAGCAGATGTGCCAGAAGATCACAAAGGCTACGCCGCCCAGAATACCGGTGATCACCTGGCTTCTTTTCAGTCTCTTCTGCTCCTGGCTCCGTTTCAAATAGACCTCTTCGTAACGAGCCTTGACGGACGCCCGCATGTGGCTCGTAACGATATTTTCCTTGCTTTGCTGATCCTGTGGCGAGTTGGACATGCCCTGTTACTCCTCGGCGTTGGAATACGCCCTGCCTGGAAAAGCCATTCTTGTGGTTCGAGTGCGGGGCGTGCCGGCCCCTCAGGGAGCGGCACGCCCAAACCCTTCCCACAATCGCGTGGCCTTTTGCACTTGCCGCGACGAATCACGCTTTACTTGCGTTCCACGGTTTCTCTTTCAATTCAATCTTTTCATAGGTCTTCCAGGTATGCGGCTTGATTTGATCCGGTCGAGCCTCTTTCGGAAACCCCGGCAACTGCTCGGAAGTCCATTGCCCCTGCGCCTTGAGCTCCTTGATGGCCAGGCGCAAATACCTGTCATCGGCCCACTCATCGACGAATTTATCCGGATCTTTCGTCCGGGCGCTGCGGATGATGTCGATTTCCTTCCACATCCGGGCCACGGCCTTGAGGTGCTTGCGGCATTCCGGAGTGATCCTTCCGTCCCAGACCATCATGTCCAGAACCACCCGGGTCACCGCGGGATGAATCTCGGAAATGTCGGTGGAAATGTAGTACGCGGCAAGGTCCCGGTCATTCATGAGCATATCGCGGGATTCTTCCTCGGCCTTGAGAAATGCCACCATGATATCGGGGCGGTCCCTGAGCCATTCATGAATTGCCAGCAGGCTTCCCACAACCCTGTACGTGTGATCCACCGATTCAGAGTTGTACTTCTTGCAGGTGCAGGCCATGTCCTGACCCGTCAACCACCGCTTGGCGATCCCGCGCTGTTCGAGCCAGCTGGGATAAGGCTCCCAGGTGACTGCGGCGGTGATGTTCTGCGCCCTGAGGTTCGTGATCTGCAGCTCCGTCGACTGGTCCAGGATATTCGTCTTCACTCCCGTCTGATCGGACCATGCGAGTATCTGCCTGTGCGAGAACGACCCCACGGGAGTCCCCACGTTCTTCCCTGCCAGGTCCTTGGCCTCTTTGAATTTCCCCTCTTCGAGCAATTTCTGATCGATGCAGATGGCCCCGGCTTCGCCGACGTCGTAGCCCGTGACGGATATGAGGTCGCACGGCACCGTATCGCCACTCCTCATGGCCGGCGTTTCAGCCATGTACCCGAACTGGTTCTTGCCTGCATACATGTTGTTGTTGATGAGGGGCCCCGAAAGGGATCTGAACCAAACGACGTTGCTTCCCTGGGGAAGATATTTCTTCCAGAGCTGGGCCTGTTTGTTGATGGAGGAAGTCCAGTAAGGGGTGCAGTAAGGCTGATAGCCGACGGTCAACGTAACGGGCTCTCCAATCTTCCCGTACTTTCCGGTGGGCTTTCCATATTTGGCCGCAATTTCCAGCAGCTCGTCCGATACTTTCTTTTCGGACTGGGCAAACGCCTTCCAGCCCAGCGAACCCGTTATGGGATTCCCGGGAATCATGCCCATCACCGTGGAAAAGGCAAATCCCATTCCAGAATACTTGAGAAATGCTCTCCGGCTGTCATCTATCGTTTTTTGGATCTTTTTTTCTTCGCTCATCAACAATCTCCTTTGACTGTTTCCACAGGCACATCCAATGGAAATGCAACATAAGCAGTTCGATTACCCGCACGAAAAACGCCGCTCACAAGCAGCGTCCGGAGATGCGTCAGATCGTCGAGTGTTGGATTCCGACCTCCTTGCAGACCATTTGGTAGATATCTTCCGCCGTTTCCCCAACGGATCGGGCAACGGAGACGGACAGGCCCTGGCAAATCTCCCCGGGCACCGATTCCACCTGGCACCCCAGAAGCCGCAAGGAAATGCCCTTGCGTTCCTTGAGCTCTCTCAGGAAGTCGACAGCGGGAAACTGGTGCACGCTGAAGTCCGCCCGTTTGTTCTCAGGGATGGCTTCCAGGGGAATCTCTTCAACCGTTCCTGGACTGAGGCCGAGATCCATCGCATCGACAATGATCAGGGTCCGGGGCGCTTCGTCACCAAGAAGCGCGTCCAGCAGCAGCTCACCCGCGGCGGTTCCCGCGTCGACGGCAACCATCCCGTCGGGCAACCGGTACGCGGTCTGCAGTCGCTCAATCACCGCGGGGCCAAAGCCGTCGTCGCCAAACAGGACGTTACCGCAGCCGATGACCATGACCTCCGCACCCCGGATCTGACGATACATCTCTTCCCTCAGTTTTGAATCGTTCGTATGACCTGCCCGCGCGTGTCGAGGAACTGGAGCTTCACGGGCAGCGCGCCGCCCAGCATATGGGTGGAGCAGCTGAAACAGGGATCGTATGACCGAATGACCATTTCAACCTTGTTGAGCGCTTCCTCGTCGGATCGACCGCCATCCAGGATTCGCCGCGCGGCCATGAGCACGTCCATGTTCATTGCCGCGCTGTTGTGCGTCGTGGCGACAATCAGGTTGACCTTGGTGATGAACCCCTTGTCGTCCGCCTCGTAGTCATGGATGAGCGTACCCCGGGGGGCTTCCACCACGCCGACGCCTCTTCCGGCCACGGGTGTGACGGTCTCGCGCACATTGGGATTCGTGATTTCCGGATCGCTCAGCAGCTCCACGGCGCGTTCCGAATTGTACAAAGCTTCTATCAACCTCGCCCAGTGCTGCAGGAATGCATGCTGAGGCATCCTTCCCACCGTTTCGCGGAATTCGAGCAGTTCCTGCTGCGCAAAAGGCGTGGTGATGTGGTCGCACACATTGACGCGCGCCAGCGAGTTGGAGCGGTATACCCCCACCGGGTCCTCGGGGTCGAGCGAAAGGCGCCCCGCCGACCTGACGAAGGGGAATTTCACATAACTCCAATCCATTGCCTGTTCTTCGATGTAGTCCCTGTAGTCTTTAGGCTCGAACTCCTTGTAATTTCCGTTGTCGCCGGGTTGCTTCAGCCTCAGCTTGCCATCGTAGAAGTTCAGACCTCCATTCGCGTCGACCGTGCCGAGAAAACCCGTCGCCAGAGAAGGCTCCTCCTTGATCTGAGGCCATTTGGGGATAAAAACCTTTTCCTTGGCAAAGTCAACCGCGAACCGCGCAAATTCGAGGACCTCCCGAGCCATGGGCAAGAGGTCCTGCCTCTGCTCCTCGCTCATGGCCCTGCTGAAACCGCCCGGCACCACTGCGTCGGGACGCGTGGCGTTAGCGGCAATGATCCCCGTCATCTCCTGGGCCATGTGCCGGGCCCGCACCGCTCTCCTGACCAGGTCCGGATTCCTGGCGGCCAGCCCGATGATGTTTCGAACCCCGGAACCCGCACCGGGGTCGCTGAGAAAATCCGGCGCGGCCAGGAAGAAAAAGTGCAACAGGTGGCTGTGCACGATGTGGGCGGAATAAGCGGCCTCCCTGATCTTGCGCGCCGTTTCCGGTATTTGGACATCGAAAAGGGCATCCGCGGCTTTCGATGAAGCCATATGGTGCGCCCACGGGCAAATGCCGCAGATTGCCGTGACAATGCGCGGCATTTCTTCGACGGGGCGACCCACACAGAACTTCTCGAACCCCCGCATCTCGATCACCTGCACCCGTGCATCCTTGACCTTTCCGGAATCCTCGAGCACGATGGTGACCCTTGCATGACCCTCTACCCTCGTTACTGGCTCGATGACAAGCTTCTTTCCCATACTGCCAATCTCCTTAACGGACCGGTCGCAGGTTGCTGTGCCCACCCGTGAACCAGTTGAAGGCCGCTCGCCGGTCGTGGACATCCCTCAGGGCATAATTGTAAACGGAAAGCGCACCCAGCATTTCAGCCCGGGGGTTCTCTCCGATCCGTTTCGGCCCCATGCAGCCCCGGCAGGGCATGTTGACCTGCGTACAGCGAGCTCCGCAGCCGCTCCGAGTGGCCGCTCCCATGCAAAAGAACCCCTGCTCGATCAGGCAGCGTTTCTCCAGCGGCGGCGTCTCCAACGGCCTCAGCATTTCGGGAAATTGAAGGCCGTTGTCGGCGAAAACCGTTCGCTTCTCCTTCACCTTGGAACATTCGTTGCACACGGTGTCCCCCGGAAGATCGAAACTCCTGCCTTCAAGAACGGCCTGCAGGGCGGCGGCAAACAGGTGCGTGGGCGGTGGGCAGCCGGGCAGAAAAATGTCCACCGGCACCACCTCATTGACGGCTGCCACCCTGGCGGTCAAGGGAGGCAGTTCGAAATCGCCGTCCTCCACCCCGTGTTCCAGGTTCGGAACGCCCTGCTTCAACACATCGGGAGGAACCAGGTTGGCGAGGGACGGTATTCCACCCATGCAGGCACAGGAACCGTTGGCGATAAGAATGCCGCAACTTTCCCGAACGGCCTTGGCCACAGCCAGGCCGTGCTCCGTGCGGATACCGCCGGAGAGAATCCCTACGTCGGCCCGGGGAATGCTGACGACATCAGAATCCCCCGCAGGGTCGCGATACTTACTGTCCATCAGAATGGGGGCGTGGACGATCGAAATCCTCTCCAGGATATCGAGCAGCAACTCGCCCTGGTCCAGAATGGCCACTTCACAGCCGGCGCAGTGAGCGGAAAGGGCTTCAATGACTACGGTCGCAGACATGGCTCCTACCTCCTGCCATAGGGCACTCTCCGCCCGGCACCCCGAGTTTGCGCAGGGGGTACCGGGCGGAGCGGTTTTACAAGCTACTTGATCAGGTAAGGAACACTCTCCAGCCGGATGGCGTCCAACTGGCACATGAACGTGCAAACGTCGCAGTACCAGCAGTCGTCACGGTAGGCCATGTAAGGGTATCCCTGGTTGTCCAGGCGCAGGACGTCGCGGGGACAGTACGCCACGCAGTCGCCGCAGCCATCGCACTTGGTCTTGTCGATCTTCACCCATTCGTACTTCTTGCAGTCGTATCGTTCCATTATCAGCCCTCCTACCTCATTCTCTTGGGTACGGCCAAACCTTCATCGCCGAGTTTCTGCGAGATCCACGGATCATGCATGTCATTGGGCGGATGGGTGAAGCCAGGTCCAATGTCCAGGTTGAACTTGGGATATTCGTATTCGAGCCGGGTGGGATAATTCCACTTGTAAGCGGGAACCGGTTTGGCCGAAACTTCCATCTCCCCGGTGCTCATGTTCTTCTTCACCACGACGTACTTGCCGTCCCACTTGGGATCGACCTTGGGGTACGCCATGCGGTAGTGGGAAAGTCCCCAACGGCTCTCAGTGCGGAACAGGGAGGCCCTGGCGGCCATTTCGGCACAGTCGATGATGCTCTGCACCTCGGTGGCCTTGATGAGGTCGTGATAATCGCAGACTTTGATCTGCGGAACGTCTTCCCTGCGCATACGATCCACCCACCACAGCATCTTCTGCATGAGGGGATCGCTCTTGGGCGGAGTGAGGTACTGGCTGACCTTGGTGCGAATCTTGATTTCCACCATCTCGACGGGCAGTCCCGGCTCGGCGGTCTCAAGAGGCTTTCTGATCTCCTTCCAGACGCCCATGCCGTCCACCTCGAGCTTCGGCGCCTTGTTCTTCGCCGCGTATTCCGCGGCCATTTTGCCGGCAATGGCGCCGAACACGAAGGCTCCGGGCAGGTACTGATGAGGCACCGCCGCGCAGTCGCCCGCGGCGTAAAGGCCCGGTACGCTCGTCTCGGTGTTCTTGTTGATCAGGATGCCGGACATGCTGTGACCGCTGCAAAGGGTGATCTCTTCCAGACCCTGCTCAACGGAATCCCAACGGCGATAGTTCTCATCGCGCTGCTTGTGGAACTGACCGCGGACCGTGCGCTCCGTACCCCACAGGATCTTCTCCAGACCCTTGATGGTCTCTTCGGGCAGATGGTCGAGTTTCAGGTAGATGGGACCGCGCCCTTCCGCGAATTCGCGCCAGACGGCCAGGAACATGTCCCCGGACCAGTAACCGTGAGTCCAGTACCTTTCTCCCAGGGCGTTGACGCCGCAGCCGCCGCGCGGAATCACGACGTAACCGCAGGAGGGGCCGTTGAAATCCTTCATCAGCAGGTTCGTCTGGAAACACTCCAGGTTGATCAGTTCCGCCCCTGCGTGATAGGCCATGGCATAACCCTCACCGGTATTGCCCGGGAATTCGTAAATGCCGCTAAGGTATCCGTCGCGGGGCATGCCGAACTTGCCGACACATCCGGAGGTGAGCACCACCGTCGGGGTGTTGATCAGGTATTGCTCTCCCGTTCTTATGTTGAAGCCGAAGATTCCGGAAACCTTGCCATCGGTGGTGAACAGCCGGACCGCCGGAGTGCGGTCGAGTACGATGCAGCCCTGCCGCCTGACTTCACGCGCAAGGGCCCGCTTGATTTCCTCGCCGTCCATCGCAAGGTAGAGGGCTTTCTCCGTGGGGTGCAGATAGTTGCACTTGTAATTGCCGTTATCGTCTACCGGAAAGAGATCGCCCGGTTCCCGGCCGGTGTACTCTTCCAGGTCCTTGATTCTGTCGTAAATTTCGGCGCCCAGGGTATAAGCGCATTCCTGATCCAGGATGCCTTCCGATACCTTCGTCAAGGCCTCCACAACATCCTCGGGGGTCCCGTAACCGGGAACGGCGACGACGTTCAAGGCGTCCATGCCGCGGCCGATTGCCCCGGCGGTCTCGATCGGGCCTTTGTCCATGACGACGACCCGGGCCTTGGGGTTGGCGGTCTTGGCCTTGATGGCCGCAAACGTTCCAGCGCTTCCACCGCCTACGATCACAACATCAGCGTCGATTTGTTTAACACCCATGATTCATCCTCATTCTCAATTGTTTGTTTAAGCCAGCACCACATTCACAGGAACTACCCCGATTCCTCATCACCTCCCCTGCATTCAAATGCCCCCGACCGCTCGGAGGCTTCAAAAACGTGGAAACCGTTTCCACCGGAAACCGACGACCCTGCAATCACCTCCAGCCGTCCGAACCGGCGATCCCGGGTCCCCTGTCTGTCTTTTGATCCACCCTCCTCCATCCGCGGGCAGGGGGAGGGGAATCCGCCGACAACTCATCGCCTGGCAGATTCCCCTTCCTGGCACACGTGGAAGTGAGGTTTTCGAGCGCTTCCGTACCTTCAACCGCCACGACCATCCGGCATGCCCGGATGACCGGGGGTGCCGTTTCAAAAACACGGAATCGGCGGAAGCCTCTGGCAGCACAGGGAGCAAGAGGCGTGCCAGCCCTTGAAATGTTAAAAAACGCAATTATAATGGGGTATTATCGAACGAGGTTTCCGGAGAGATTTTCGTATCGTCGATACAGAAACGTATCACTTGAGCCCAAAACCTTACGAGGCTTGAATCTATATCCGATCCAAAGATGAATCGCAGGTGATAAGAAAACGTATCGAATCATGAACACAGAATTATCGGCGCCCGCCCTTGACGTTGTTCGAAGCAAATGGGAAGCATTCGACCCGGCGTCACCGCCCTCCCGGGCAACCGTATTACGGCCTTGAACGCAACCTGGCATGAGAGGCGTCGTCACTCCACGGTGAACCGCACCTCCGGCGTTTCCTCGGCGCCGGGCGCATCGGCGCGCCACACCCGGGCGCGCGCCAGATGAGCGCCCCTGGAGAGCGGCCACGCGAATTGGCACACGCCGGGCCCCGTTGCGCCGATCACCTCTCCGTCGACGAGCCATTCGATGCGGCTGGGCGGCGGCCGCTCGGAAACCTTGAACGGAAAAGCTTCGAACTCGTCGGGAATACGAGGATCCATGGCGAGCCGCAGCCCGGGCGTCGGCTGCTGCAGGCGCAGCTCTCGGGAGCGGTTCGCCTCGACGACGACCGCGCCGGAATCGCGTCGGCCCGGCCGTTCATGGATGGGACACACCCCGGTGGGGACCGTGCCGGGTTCGAACCACTCCTGCAGCCCGGGGCAGTGCGGTCCGGCCGGGAGCCCGCTCTCGGCGCATATGGTCGCCATCGCCAAGCCCGGACACGGAGGAAGGGGAGCCGCGTCACCGTATCGATTCAGCTCCGCGAAGACCGCTCTCAGAACCAGCCCGGGACCGGCCAGGCCGGTGACGCCTTTGGTCGGGCCCCGGTCCAGATTTCCCATCCAGACTCCGACGGTGTATCGGCTTGAAAACCCCACGATCCAACTGTCCCTGTGGTCGGTGGACGTCCCCGTCTTCACGGCCGTCTGAACGGGCAACCGCAGCAGGTTCCCGTCGCCGAATTCCAGACGCCGGGCCTGGGGATCGGACAGGATGTCTCCGATCAGGGCGGCCGTGGTCGCGGCGAAGACGCGGCGCGGCGGCTCGGACACAGCCACGGGAGCCCGGGTCGTCCGCAGCGGCCGGTACTCGCCCTGCCGAGCCAGAACCGCGTAGGCACGAACCAGCTCGAACAGGCTCACCTCCCCGTCGCCCAGGGCCAGGCCCTGCCCGTAAAAGTCGGCCGGTTGCGCCAGGGATTGAAACCCGAGCAGACGCAGGCGGCCGAGGAACCGCTCCGTCCCGGTGAACTGGATGGCGCGAATGGCGGGAACGTTCAACGAATTGGCGAGCGCCTCCCGCAAGCGCAGTGGCCCGTAGTAGGTTCTGCTGTAGTTGTGGAAGTTGTGGAGCCCCGATCCGACGGCCTGCGCCACGGGTGAGTCGTCGATAAGGGTGGCGGCAGTCCAGCCCATTTCCAGCGCCAGGGCATAGAGGAAGGGTTTCAGGGTGGAACCCGGCTGCCTTGGCGTGGTGACGCCGTCGATCCACGCACCGGGGGCGCCCTCGGCCATTGCTCCCCCGTTCACCCATGCCAGCACTTCATCGGACCGATGATCCACCACCAGCACTGCACCGTTGCCGATGGCGCTCGAGCGCAGATCCCTCAGGCGACTGTCGAGTATGTGCCGAACTCGCTCCTGGAGAGCCGCATCCAGGGAGGTGACCAGGGTGCTGCCGAGCGCGGATCCTTCCGCCCCGGCGCGATGTAGATGCTGCACGAAATGCGTGGCGTCCACAGGAGGCCGCGCTTCGCGCAGCTCGATTCGGTCTTCCACGGCGCTCCGGTACTGGTCTTCGGTGAGCGTCCCGCGCCGTTTCATGTTCTCCGCCAGCCTCCTGACGGCCCCATCCACGCCCCGGCCCCCCCGGCGCAGGTCAAAGCTCGAAGGAGCGCGCACCAGGACGGCGAGGGCCAGCATTTCCCGCACGCTCAAAGTATCCGGATCGCGGTCGAAGTAATGCCTTGCGGCCTGGACCACCCCTCGCCTTCGGTGAGCGTATGGAACCTGGTTGAGGTAGAATTCGAGAATTTCGGCTTTGGAAAAACGTCGTTCCAGCCGGTGCGCCTCGATCCCTTCGAGCCACCTGGACCAGAGGGTTCGAGGGCGCGGATGAAGCATCCGCACCGTTTGCTCGGTGATCGTGCTCGCGCCGCGCACCGCTTTCAGCGCCTTCACGTTCTGCCACAAGGCATGGCCCCGGGCCTGCCAGTCCACTCCGTGATGCTCGAAGAAGCGCTTGTCCTCGGAAGCAATGAACGCCTGCATCAAGAACTCCGGGACATCCCGCAGAGGCAGGACATCGTGAAGATTCCAGTGGTTGATGTAAGTGATCGAGAGCGGGATGCCGCTGCGGTCGAGAATCTTCATTTTTCGCACGGGGGCGTCCCCGAGGGACAGGCTTTCGGGCGGCGGACGCAAATCCCGAACGGTTTTCCAGGCGAGCAGAAGCGCCCCCGCCGCCCCGAGCGCAAGGCAGGCCAACAACCCCGCCAGGAGGCGGGAACGCCTCGAGGAAACTTCGCTCCCTTTTGAAGTCATGGCTTTCGAACCCACCGGGTTACCGATCGATCTTCCACGGGCCGACGATCCGATGTCGGCCTGCGTTCAAGGCGGCGGCATCGGGCGGACGGGCATAGGGCCGGCTCCAACGATCGCGAGTCGTACAAGGGGCGAGGTTCCTTCCCGCCCGCCTCAACTTCCGCGGACCCCAGACCGCGCGATCTCGAACGCGAATCGGCACGGCGCGGGATCAATCCGTTTTCTCCTCCGGTCTCACGATGAGAGTCTCCTGGAGCCCCTTGCCGAAGACATCCGGATCGTACATTTCCTCGGCACGGACAGGCAGGGCGACGAATTCTCCCGGAGCGATCGCCTGGGCCGTGTAGGACAGGTGATACCTGCCCGCGGGGAGCCGTTCGGAATAGAACCGCGCCGCTTCGTGCCGGAGTTCTCTGTGGTAAAAGCTCCACCGGGAGCCCCCATATTCGAGCCAGTCGCTGTACCGGCGCAGGAAGGACCCTTCCGGGATGACGGCTTCCCCCTTGGCCGCATCCACCGTCGAAGCCGTGGCCAGTTGGCGGTCCACCGGTTCCAACCCGCCCGGAAGCGGGTCGTCGACGACCACGTAGAATCGCTCGGCGGGAACCGAGACGAAGAGGTCGATGCGGACCAGCTCTCCGGTCTTGATCTCCATCGGGCTCTTCAGCAGCACCCACGAGCCGTTGCGCTCGACACTGTATTCCCGCCCGACCTCGATGCCCGCGTTCACGGACTCCCGGCTCGGCTCCCGAGGCGTATACGACAGGGCGGTGGTGTAATAGAGGCGCCCCGTTCCTTTGCGTTCCAGTTTCACCACCGCCTTGCGCCCGGGATCGGCGGCTTCCAGCGGCCGGACCAGCAGGGCGGGCAGATCGGTGCTCTTCCTGAATTCGGCGGTTCCAAGCGGGGTCGCATCCAGGAATGCGGAAACACTCATGTCCGGATCCGCTTTTTCATAGACACGGGCGAAGTCGGCCAGCGCCTTCATCGCAAACAGGTTGTCCTGGGTGGACTGCCAGTGGTTGCGGCCTTTGCGTTGCTCGGCAATGGTGCGCATGAGCCGCGCAGGCATGTCGCCCAGATGGGATTCCGCCGAATTGGCGGCCTGGTAGGCAATGAAGGTGCTCAGGATGGCACTGTTGTCGCGCATCGACGATCCAAGGAAACAGCGAAATCCGGAATCGAGGGACTCGGTGAAGATGAGCTTCCCGCCGGTCTCGTCGGCATGGGCCAGGATGGCTTCGAGCACCTCCCGCTGCGGCGTCCGGGCCGTCGGCACCCGCAACAGGGCGCGCAAATACATGGCTTTTCCGAACAGGCTCATTTCCTTGACGCGGTCACGATACCGGTCGAGATCTTCCGCCTTGAGCTTCCCGCTTTCCGCCAGGGCCGCCAGCGCCGCCGCGCGAACCGTCGACGCCATGGCCTGCGAATAGAATTCCGGAGTTTCGTTGCGGCGCAGCAACCCCTGCAGGTATTCATGCAGCTTCTTTTCCACCGCGCCGGGGATCTCATGGCCGGATTCCCTCAACCATTCGAAGGCAAGGGCGGTGAAGGCGCTCAGGTAGGGGCTCACGTATTCGTTCTTGGGAGTGTAGAACGTCATGCCCCCGTTGTGTGCCTGGTATTCGACCGCCAAAGCGATGGTTTTCCCGACGAGCGCTTCGCTCTCGTCCCACGAGAAGGACTCGTCCAGGTGAGGCTTGAGTTGCGGGTAGAGGGCTGCCGCAACGCCGACGGACAGCTTCTGTTCCCAGCAGCTGAACGGATATTGCTTCATGTAGGCAAAGGCCCCGTCCAGCCCCGCGAGGGCGGTCGGGGAAAGCGTTACGGCCAGCCGACTCATTTCGGGGCGCAGGTTTTCGGGGAAGGCAACGTTTCGGCTCACCTCTCCTTCCGCGGTCGATCCATACAGGGCCACCGTCTCCCGGGACTGGCGCGGAAGCACCTTCAAGGTCTGTTTCAACCCGTCCCGGTCGCGCTCGTCACCGGCACGGGCGGCGAACACGATCTCACCCGGTCCCGTCGTCTTGAGCGGCAACCGGACCGACTGCCGCCTGAAAGGCTCGGCCGTGATCTGCAGAACGATCTTCGGGGGAGTGCCGTCCTTGAGCTCGACCGGCCCCGACGCCTCGATGGAGACTTCAATGACGCGCGGCGCATCGGTGCGGTTCATGACGGTGAAGCCCGCTTCGAAGCCGTCCCCCGCGATCACCTGGTTGGGAAGGGCGGGCCGTATCTCCGTGGATTGGTTCACGCGGAACGTGGTGTCGCCAAGTCCCATCCGGTCGTCCGGGGTTACCGCCATGGCGAGAACCCTCCAGCCGGTGAGGTTGTCCGGCACCTTGAACCGAATCCTGGCCTTGCCCTCAGCGTCCACCGGCACCGAGGGATTCCAGTAGCTCACGAATTTGAACACCGATCTCAACCCGAGATCGAATCCCCCTCCGCCGCCGGGGCTGGCTCCTTTCTTCTCCAGTTTCTCTCTGCCCACCAGGTGCATGAGCAGGCTGAAGTTGGCAAGGTCCAGGTCGTCGACTTCCTGGAAGAACCCCAGGTAAGGATCGTAGGCTTTCCTGCCCTGTATCAGGAGATCGAATACCGCCTCGTCGAGCACCGTCACCGCCAGTTCGACGGGCGGCGCCGCCTCTCCCTGCCTGAGATTGCGCGGACGCGCTTCGAGCTCCACCGTGACGGTGTCTCCCGGTTTGTACTCTTCCTTTTCCGGTTTGGCCTTTACGGTAATTTCCTTGTACTGATCCTTGACGTCGATTTTCGCGTACCCCATGCGAAAAGTCGGTTTGCCCAGGTCGTCGCCTTCCGGGCTGAGCGGCTTATCCACCCGGGGAGAGGTCACCAGGACCGAAAGATAAAAACCCGGCAGGTAGTCGGGAAGCACCGGGATCTCGACGATTTCCGTGCTTTTCGCCAGGGTCTTCACCCAGCTCTGAAGCACGCCGAAGCGCTCGACGGTGATCAGCGCCTGCGCTCCCGGAAAGGGATTCTGCACAAGGAAGCGGGCGGTCTCGCCGACGCGGACTTCCGTCTTTTCGGGAGACACGTTGAGCAGATTGCCCGGAACCGATTCCCAAAGGACATAGCCCTTTCCCGTCGCCCAGCGGCGCAGGCTGGTCTCGTGGGAACGTCCCCGCGTGTCGTTGATGGAAGCGGTGATGCGATACGCCCCGGAACGTTTCGGGGTGAACTCGAACTGACCGGGCGTGGAGCCGGATACGGCGTCCCGGCTTTCGGTTTCAACCCACTCGGTGACGTACTCCGTGCGGTAGGCGTTGCCGGCCCCCTTGACCCGGGAACCCTTCGTCTGCTCCCATTCCACCTTGATGTGCAAAGGCACTCCGGCCACCGGGCTTCCGTTCTGGTCCACCACCAGGAACCCGGCCTTCGCCGGTTTTCCTTCCTGCAAGACCCAGCCGTCCAGAAGCATGCCCACGTACCTGTCCCTGCCGAAGTAGGTTGCCGCCGCCTTGTTTGCAACGAATTTTCCACGGTCGTCACGAACCGCGCTCTCCACGTTCAGCCGGCCATAGAGAATGGCCAGCTCGGCGAGCTTGAATTCCGTCTCCAGGTTCCCGTCGTTGTCGAGCTTCTTCTGAGCCTGGTGAACCATCTCCGTGGCAGGGGCATGATGCTCGGCTCCCTCCTGGACATCGAATTGATAGCCGCGCGCCGCCTGGTTCTGCGGCTCGAACGGCCGGCTCTGCACATAGGCCATGATGCGGGTATCCGCGTTGGCGTAGGGACCTCCCGCGTGCATCCGGGCCCGGGTGGAAACCTTGACGGTGTCTCCCGACCCGAAGAGGTTGCCGCTGAGCTCGGTTTCGACTTTGAACGGCGCGGGCGTGAAATCGCTTACGAGAACCTTCAGAGGCTCCAGGTCCTCCTCGATGAACCCGGGTTTGAGCACGAACCGGTAGTAGCCGACGGCCCCGGTCTTCGGAACCGCGAACTCACCGTCGAACGCCCCGAACTCGGACAGAACGATCCCTTCACGCTCATGGACGACCTTGTCCACGGGGTCGACCACCTTCAGGCTGTACTGGCCCTTCGGGGGCGGGGAAAAGCGGTGGCTGTCCTGATCCCTGACGTAGATTTTGTACTGAACCGTGTCGCCCGCCTTGTAGATTCCCTGGGCCGTCGCCCCCCACGCCCGCAGGTGTCCGTGGCGGACGCGCTGATAGCTGGGAATGTAGTCGTGATTGGCTCCTTCGGCGTCGACGCGGAAGTCGTGAACCAGCGGCATCACGGCCAGGTCTTCGCCTTTTTCGCACCGGACGAACAAGTGAGGAGAATCGAATTTGTAGGAATGGCTCAACTTGAGGTCCGGGTCGAGCGTGGAGGTTCCGGCAAGCTCCACCGTGCCGTCGGGTTTCGTCTTTCCTCGAGAGAGGCTCCGGGGAGATGAGGTCAGGACCTTGTAGGCGTCCTTGTAGATTTGCACGTCCACGCCCATGACCGGTTTGCCGGTCTTGAGATCCGTCACCCACACCAGGGTGTTGTGGTGTCCGAGTTTGACGTGAACCGAATAGGGGGTAACCTGCGCGAAGAACCACTTGTCCCCCGTCTCCTTGCCCCCGACGGGCGGCTGGGTGCTCAAACGGCCCGTCGCCACGCCCGGTTTCCCGGACAGCATCCGGCGGATGCCCAGCGGGACCGCCGCCGTCGAATCGAGAGGTTTTTTCACGGGAACGGCCGCCGCTTGCCGCGCGGTCTTCCCTTCGGTCGTCAGGGTTTCATAGGAGAGGTCGATCTGGTTGATGTTCGTGGTGAGAGCGGGCGCATCGGTGTCGAGATATTTCTCGAGAACGGGCATGGACTTGTACAGCACGTAGTCCGGCGGACGGTGGTCGGTGGAGAACTGCAGGTCGAAGGGTTTCGCGAGCGTCCGGCCGAATTCGTCGGCAATGCCTCCCGGTCGCCCCTTGAGGCTGTAGTCGGAAAACGGCTTCAGCCACGGGAGTTGGAGATCGTAGGCTTGATTCTTCTTGTGCGGGTCGGACAGGCGCGAATAGGAGGAAGTGGCGTCCCAGGGGTCCGTATCTTCGTCGCCCCGGGGAAGAGCCGGTGTGAACCGCAGCCCGTCGCGCGCCTTGTCCGCCATGACCGGAGCCGTGAACAGCAGGGAAATTTCCTCGTTCGGGTTGCACCGCGGCCTGCCCGCCGGAGGAGCCTCGGGGCGAACGACCACTGACTTGCCGGCCAGAGTCTTGCACTTCACACCGATCAGGCGAAACGGCGGAAAGGTCTGAAAGGACACGATTTTTCTTTTCTCCACACCCGGTTCCGGGCCGTCCGTGCCGGCCAGACCCGGCTCGACCATGAGATCGAAGTCCTTTCCCGAGGCAAGGTCTTTGCCGGGCCGGAGAATCCAGGCGCTGCCCCGCCTGTAGTTGGTGTAGCGATAGGTTTCGGTTTCTTCGGAAACCACAGCCGGTATGCGTTCCCCGCTTTCGGAACGAAAATAGAGGTGCGCTTTTACGGAGGCCAGTCGAACGGGCTGGTTGAAGCGCACGCCGAATTGAGGCGTCCCCGGAGCGATCCAGGTCCTCACCGTGGCGTCCGCCACGCGCGGGCGTTCGGTCAGGAAGGTGTGCGTCAGTTCCCCGGACGACGTGGCGCCGTCCTCCGCCCTGATCCCCGGCCGAACGGTGCAAAGGTAGCGTGTGGCAGGCAGCGTCGCGGCCTTTTCATCCAGCTGGCAGGCCAGCGTCTTCGGATTGAGCCATCTCCATTTGCAGGCCAGCGCGGGCTCAAACCCGATGGGAATCTCCGAAGGATCCCGTTCCATGCGTCCCAGGGGAACCACGGCCCGATCGAACTCGAATACGACCTGGCGGCCGGGGGGCACGTCTTCGCCCGATGGAGTGATCCGCACGACGCGCAACTCCCCTCCGCCTTTGCCCCCAGCGGTTTCCGCCGCCATGACGGAAACCGAAAAAAGCGGGGACAACACCGTCGGGAGCAGCAACAGCATCAGCGCGCATGCGGAGAACAACGTCATGCGGAAACGTTGACCGTGAACGGAAGAAAGGACTGATTCCGGGCGGGTCGACATGGGAGTATCCTCCTTCGGGAAATACGATCCAATGAGCGCTTTCATGGTATTACTTTCGGCACCGCGCCAGTTTAAACTCTGCGCACACGTCCCGCCAGAGGTTTTTGATTCCGCTGCCCGGGAAGCCGCTCTTTGCGTTTCGCGAACGGAACGAAACCGTTTGCCGCGCCTTGGGATGTTCCCCGGACGACCGCCGGGCATCGCCGCTTAGGAATCGCCGACGACGATTGATACCGAGGTGCGTTCAAGATTACACAACACCAACATGGCGGGAGGCGACGCGGGCGGGGATAAATCCCGTCCCTACGGACCGATAGGCTGGTCAGAGGTAGCAAGGGGAGGGCTTTATGCCCTCCCGCCCAATGCACTCCTCTTGAACGCAACCTTGTATGAAAACACCGTTTGCCGGAAAAGTGACTGGACTTCACGCGATGAGTATGGCATGGCAATCAGACGAACGCCGGCATGAAATGCCGGTGGCCGTGACCGGAACGCCAACGGGTGGAACCGCGTCCCCAGCCTCGCCGGCCGGAGCCGCGTTCCGGACGGACCGTCCGCTCCCCGTCCCCCGCGGCATTTGCGTAAACCTCAAATCGGATCGTGCGATGGACAGCTCCAAAATGCGCTCGATAGTGCTCATTGTGGTGGGCCTTCTCATGATGCTTTTCGCCGCATCGATGGTGTTCGGCGGGGAAGACAACCTGGCCGGCGAGTGGAAAGGCTTTCATTTTCTCAGCCGCATCGATGCACGGGTGGATCAGCAGGGCGAGCGACTCGCCGGCGTGCTCACCGTAATCGGACCGTTCAACAGGAAGGATGTCTACCACTTCACCGGTTCCTTCAAAGACGGGCAGGTCACGGGTTCGCACCATACGGGACATTCCTTTCGAGGCCGCGTCTGTGCTCGGGACAGGGTGTGCGGGTTGCTGACCACGAGGACCGGAACAGCCATCGAAGTGGAAGTCGAACGTTTCTCCAAACCACAGCACATCGCCGCCAGGGGGGTCAAGAAAGATCTCTGAATTCCGCGCGCCCCCCGCGGGCGGGCGGCTGAAGACCGTGCAGGTCCGGCTCCGGAAGAAGGAGGTGCCTGTGATGAGACGTTTGGCGCGGTTGCTCTTCACCGTCTGCACGTGGATCGTTCTGCTCTCCGTCTGTGTGGAGCTGTTGAGTTTCCTGGCCGTTAACGCCGTCGATCATTTCACCAGCGGTGCGACACATGGGACGGGACGGGTGGTGTACGACCCCTACGCCCTGTTTCTGAACCAGGAAGGCGTCCGCCCGACGGCGAACAACAAGGTCTGTGGTCCAGCGGAAAACAACCGGACCATCTGGATGTTCGGAGGCGAAACCGTCCGAGGCGAGACGCCCCGTGACGACAGGACTCTCCCCAGCCTTCTTGCCGGCCTGTTGAACGGGGGCGATCGGGAAATTTGCTTCACCGTGGTCAACTTCGGGGAAGATTCCTTCAATTCCCTGCTCGAAACGAAGTACCTTCAGAAAGTCCTCGTTGAATCCTCGCAATGTCCGAACCTCATCATCTTCTATGACGGAGCCAACGATTCCCTGTATTTTCCGCTTCATCGAGCACCCGTCTCCCACCACGACTACTCGAGGGTGAAAGGAGTTGTCGAAGGGTACCGGAAGGGATTGCACGCCCTGATCAACCCTCTCAACGGGGCGCTTCAGGCTTCGTACTCCAGGGAACTCTACGAAAGGATCATGCAGGCGGCCGTCCCCCTCACCCCGGGCTCGGATGAGCTCAGAACCATGGTGGCCCTGACCGCGAAGCGCTACGATTACATCGACAGGTTGGCGGGCTGCTGTGGAGCGAAGTTCCTGCTGTTGTGGCAGCCCGGCCTCTGGGTGGAAACCGAACCGGTCGCGGCGTCCGTAGCGCAGGTCGAAGCATCCCTCAAGATCAACACGGATCGCTTCAAGACGCTCCGTCACAATTTCTCCACGACTTACGAGGCGCTTTCCGAAAATCTTCGGGGAAAACCCTGCTTCATCGATTTGCGCAATGTCCTGTGCGCAAGAACGAAGCCCGTCTATGAGGCGGACGGGATTCGCATCAACGACGACGGGCGACAAATGTTGGCGGAGCAGATGATGAAGGCCTTGGAGGAGAGGGGGCTCACGAACTAGCGTTCACCCGGGAAAGCCGTATTGCCCGGTTCCGTGGCTGCTGCTTTTCGCAATTGCCGCACATCGATCAGCCGGTGGTGTTGCCCCGCCTTCATCGAATCGAAACGCTCCGCGGACAGCAGGGCGAAATTGCGCCGTTCCCCCGCAACGTTGCGGATGAGATCGTCGAAAGGGGCAAAAAAGGGCCGGCCTGCGATGAACGACGGTTCGTAATGGCGTTCGTCCACGACGAGAAAATCAATGCCGTACCGGGCACAAAAGGCGATCACGGTCTGCGCATCCTCGGCATAGTAGGCCTTAAACGTATCTTCCAGGCGCGGCTTCACCCTGGCCCAGTACCCCTTGCACCAGGGATGAGCGAGCTCGAAAGAGGCCAGGACCTTCCGGCGTCCGAACGTCATCACGTTGTCCATGGTCGCCGGATGCCCGGCGATGAGCGCCTGTTTGGGAGTCCGTTCGACGGCTCGGTACAGCTCGGCGTCCGACGAATAGTCAAAAACGGCCACTCCTCTCAACCTCAGCCCGGACGACACCAGGACCAGGACCAGGACCAGCACGACAGGCAGCGGCCCGCCCCTCCGCGCCAACCTTCTCCACAGCCCCTGCAGACAAACGGCAAATCCCAGGCAATAGAAAAGGTTGACGGTGTACATCAGGTAGCGCGACGGGATGAAAAGCCGCAGCAGGAATACCCGGGCAAGCACGTACAGGACGAGGGAAGCAAGGGCAAGGTAGAGCACCGGGGCCGCGACCTTTTCCAAAGAACGCCACGGCGCGCGCGCCGCGCCCGAAAACAGGGCGATCACGATGACCGCAACACTCACGATGCCCGCCGCGGTCCCCCCTTCCCGAAACAGGGCGATATACTCCCAGGGTTCCACCACCAGGTCCCGGAAAACCGACGGGCCGGGAAAAATCCAATAGCGCCCGTGGATGCCGAATTCAGGATGGCCCGCCATGTCGGCCTCCGCAACCAATGGTCCGAACCCGGCCAGGTCCATGCCGGAGTTCATGCAATAGACCGGCACGGCGGCCGCAAGCAGGAACATGAAATGAAACGGCCTCGAAAGAAAAGGAGGCGACGGAGCCCGGCCAAGCACCCACGCCCCCCATTCCATGACGCAGGCCGTTGTGCAAAGGATCGCTATGTAGGGAATGAAGAGGGCCTGGAGCACCAGGGTAACGCCCATCGCCCACGGCGCGCGTTTCAGGCGGCACAGGAGGAACAGTGCCAGAAGCGGCCCGGCGAAGGCACGGGAGAGTCCTCCCGAGAGGTTGTCGAGGAAGAAAGGCATCAACCAGAATACGATGACGCAACACCAAGCCGTTTCACGCCCCGCAATGAGCATGCCGATCCGGAAGAGGCACAGGGCAAAGAAAACGAACAGCAGGCCGGTGAGGATCTTGGAGAAGAAAAGGGGGCTCATCACTACGGACGCCGCCCGGTAGATTCCCTGGACGCCCCACGGAACGTAGCGCCGGGCGTAGTCGGTCAGCAGGTCGGCAGGGTAGAGCCCGGGATCCTGCCACTGCTGCATCCAGTAAACCTGCTGGCGTACATCGTCGTTGACGACATAGGGATTCGAAAGCGCATGGAAATGAGCGAACAGGAACAGTGCGGCGGAACAGAGCGCCGCGACGATCGTGTCCCGCCATACCCGTGCCCCCGGTTCCGGCATGGAGTGCGGGACGTTCATGGCTCAGACTTCCCGCTCATAAATTCGCCAGGTCTTGTACCGTCGCGCTCCGAACGACTCGATGGCCCTGATGTAGTGATGGAGTGTTTCGGGTATCAGAGAACAGTCGACGAATTCAAGCTGCTCATGTTGTCGCGAGATGCTCAGAAAGCTGCTCATGATGAGGGCCAGGTGCAGTTGCCTGCGCTGATAGATGCGCTTGACCCCCAGGAGCAGGGTGCGGATTCTGCGCACCGGCCTGTACCGTGCTTCGTAGTAGAGTTTGAGCTTGCCCCAGAGGGTCAGCTTCCCGTTGAGCTTGCGGATGGCGGGGTTGAGGTCCGGGATGTTGATGATGAATGCCGCCACGGAATCCCCGTCGAGGATCATGGTGATCAAATCGGCGCGCAACAAAGGTTTCAGGAGCTTGAAAACGTCGGTGAACTGCTTGCGCGTCAGGGGAACGTGCCCCCAATTGGCTTCCCACGCTTCATTGAACAGTTGGAAGACTTCCTCGGTTCTTTCCAGCATCGTTTGGGGGTCCGGCGCGGTCAGCGTCAGCTTCTGTCTGCGCAGAATGTCCTCGAGGTGCCTTGCCATGCCTTCTTCATCCGGATGGCGTTCCGTGATGCGCATTGCGAACCAGTCAATGGCCTTACGAAATCCCCACCCCTCCACCAGCTCCGCGTAGTACGGCGGGTTGTGCGTCTGTAGAAATGCCGGAATGGAGTCGTAGCCTTCGACGAGCAGACCGATTTCGTCATAGATGGAAAAATTCATGGGACCCTGGAGGCGGCTCTTGCCCTTCTTCCTGATCCATTCGGCCGCCGCGTCGAAAAGAGCCGAAGCCACGTTCGGATTACGCACGCATTCAAAAAAGCCGAAAAAACCGGTCTCCCGGTCATGGCGGGCTTCGTAGGCATGATTGACGTGGGCGGATATCCGCCCCGCGGGCTCTCCGTTCACGTAAGCCAGGAAGTACTCGGCTTCGCCGATTTCGAAGAAGGGGCCTTTCTTTCGATCGAGAAAATGCTTTTGTTCCGAAAGGATGGGCGCAACCCAGCAGGGATCGTCTCCCTGGATTTTCCAGGGCAGCTTCAGGAACTCCCGCATCCCGGCCTCATCGAGGACGGGGACGACCATGATCCCGTTATTCTTCATATTCCGCAACTCCAAAGCCGCGCACCGTCACGGCAACCCGGCTGCAAGCCGACCATGTTCCCGGATGTGTATTCCGGAATTCGCAAAGGGCGCCGAATCCGCCAGGCGGCGCGCGCCGGGAATGCCGACACGGCGAAACCGCATCAACGCCCGGTCATTTTCGTCCCGGGAAGAACGATCTGCCCCTTGAAACCGTCTTTCAGGGCAAGATCGGGATTGGGCAGTAAGACTTCCATTTCATAGTACGAAGGCTGTTCGAGAGCCGCCCCCGTCGGAGACCAGGACAGACGGCTCACTTTGCCCTCGAAGGTCTTTCCGGGGATCGAGTCGAAGGACACGGACGCCTTGTCCCCGACGGAAACATGAATGGCATCCATTTCATGCACCTGGGAGCGCATCACCATTGGGTCCATTGCACCGACAATGAATGCCGGCGTCCCCGGACCGACCTCAGCCCCATCCCGGAGGTCGAGGCTCACCGCGATGACGTATCCGTCGATGGGGGCGACGAGAGACACCTCTTCCGGAATGCTGTTCGCGTTGACGGCCTGGCCCAACTGGTCCTTCAACACGAGGAGATCGTCCCGGGCCAGCTGCTGCTCCAGGCGCAGGCGGGACTCGATGGAGACGCGGTGCCGCGAGGCCAGTTGAATCTCTTTCTCCACCTGATTCAGGCTTTGGGCCGGAGCCATATTCCGGGAGGACAGCTCCCGGAGTTCCTTGCGCCTGACCTCGAGGGACGACAGGCTCTTGTCGATCTCGGCCAACTGAGTCCCCATCTCACTGATCTGAGAAGGAGAGAGTCTGCGCCGCAACTGCATGATCACTTCGGCCCCCAGCCGATACCGCGCAAGGACCTCCCCTTTTTTCACCGCCTGTCCGGCGTGAACCTTCACGGTCGTCACGATTCCGCGAAAAGGCACCGCCACCTGCCGCTTCAAGGGGCACATCAATTTCCCCTGCAGCAGGATATCGCCGGTTTTCACCTCGGCCCCCGCCCGGCCCGGCTGGGCCCCGGCGCAAATGCCGGCGACGGGGGCAAGGAACAACATCGCGCAACATGCAAGCCAAGCCGTCCGTTTCAACAGAGTGTTCATTCTACATGACTTTTGCATCGACATAGGCCTTTGACAGTTCTCCGGACAGAAAACGAAGGTTCAACAGCGCCTTATCGTACTCCAGAGTCTTGATGCGGGCATTCTTGCGGGCCTCGAGGCAGGCTTTCTTGTCCGCCAGCAAGCCGGAAAAAGGAATGCGCCCGGACTGGTAGCCGATTTCCCCCTGCTGCTGCTTGAGCTCCATCAGTTCCACCTGGGTGCGTGCCAGTTTCAGCTCCGCGGCGGCTTCGGACGCTTTTTCCACGCCGGTCTTCCACTTCGAGCCGATATCGAGATCCTTCTGGGTCCCCTGGTGCTGGAACTGCTTCAGCACGGTCTCCTGGCGGCCGACGTTGCGGTAGCGCTTCAACCCGTCCCAAAGGGGAAGATCGAAGCCTATGGAGAAGAAGTACCCGTTGCTGTCGACGCCGCTCAACGGATCCGTTGACTGGAGCCCAAGTGAAAACGTGGGAAAGAACCTCGTATAGGCCAGTTTGATGTTCCGCGTCTGGAGCTCTTTCTTGAGGGCTTCGATCTTGAGGTCATAGGAGTTGGCCCGGGCCTGATCGAGCGTATGGGAATTCGGGCCGGCGTGATCCAGGACCTGGATTCGCGCGTCACGAAGGTCCAGTTCCAGGACCTGGTCGGACGGAAGCCCGAGCAGCGCCTTCAACCCGTCCTGGATCGTTCCTTCGGACGAGGCGATTTTCCGGCTTTCCAATTTCGCCAATTCCACCTCCTGGGCGGCGACCCGGGAGTCCAGCCGGGTTGCCCCACCCGTGCCGACGCGCCTCGAGACATAATCGACATTCCGTTCAGCCAGCTCGACGACCTCCCGTTGAAGAGCGGCCACCTCTTCCAGGGCGTCCAGTTCGAGGAAACCGGAGGCTATCCTGTGGATGCTCTCCGAAATAACGCGCAAATGGCCGTAGATAGCGATTTGAGTGATCAACTTTTGGGCCTGGAGGGTGATATAGGCCTCGATGGGATTGTATCCGTCGGTCACGAAAGCCAGTGTGTAGGGCTTGGGATCTTCGTTCTGAAATTTGGGCTGGTCGAAATAGTAGCGGCTGTGCAACGAAAGAGACGGGAACAGGGAATATTTGCTGTCTGCCTCGTCCATCCGCTTGAGCTGGACCTCCAGGGAACTGACGGTGAGAAACGGCGACTGGGTGATCGCCAGCCTCACGCATTCCGAAAAAGTCTTCTTGCCCTGCGGCAACACATCCTTGCCGGGCATGACCTCCTCATCGGCACGCCCCACGCCGACGCCGAACAGCAGGCAGCTCAACGAGATCATCATGCAAATCGAAACCAGGCGGTTTCTCATCGCCGTTCTCCGTCCTCGATCGAGACGGACCTTTTGCCCCTTATCGCGCAAGCACAAAGCATCCCCTCCCCGTTTGGGCGCACCCCCTTCGCCCCATCGAGACGCAACGGCCGTAAACCGTTCGACCGCCCGCCCAGGAGAATCCGGAGAAATCCCGGCCGTCGCTCCCACGAACGCCGCAAGCCGGTGGCGCACAACGAAGCATGGAAAATCATCAACGCCATTCCCGCGCATGCGGGAATTCAGGCAAACGGGACGGCCCCCCGGCATTCACGGGCGCAGGGCCAGGAGCGGGTCGCTCCGTTCGTCCTCAAGCTTCGCCCGGCGAAAAAACCGAGGACGACCGGCTCCGGAATACGCCGGGGCGCCCCCGTGAGACCAGGACTCCGTCCTCGAGATAGCATATCCTGTGGCAGCGGGCCGCGACTTCGGGGTCATGGGTCACCAGCACGACCGCGGTCTCTTCATCCTCCACGAAATGATTGAAGTAGTCCATGACCATCTGCCCGTTGCTGCGATCCAGTTGTCCCGTGGGCTCATCCGCCAGAATGATCCTGGGGCGGTTGACAACCGCCCGGGCTACCGCAACCCGCTGTTGTTCCCCGCCTGAGAGAAGATTCGAAGGATGGTGCAGGCGATGGCTCATGTTGACGCGCGCCAGGGCGTCGAGGATACGCCCCGTTCTCTCGCGCCGCCTGATGCCGGCGTAAATCAGGGGATACTCCAGGTTCTCGTAAACGGTGGAATGTTCGATCAGGTTGCAGCTCTGGAATACGAAGCCCACGACATTCCTTCGGAACTCGGCCTGGGCGGCGCGGGACAGTTCCAGGACATTTCGGTCGAGCACCTTGTAGGTCCCGGAGGAAGGCGCGAGAAAGAGCCCGAGGATGGCAAGGAGAGTGGATTTCCCGGAGCCCGAAGGCCCCATGATGGCGACCATCTCCCCGGGGTATATCGCAAGGTCCACCCTGTGCAGAACGGGGATCATCCCCACCCCGTTCTCGAAACTCCTGGTCAGATCGCAGATCTCGATGACAGGTTCCTCGGGTCGATGTCGATGCAAGAGCGTCACCTTATTCATACCGGATCGCAGATACCACTTCCATGCGGCTGGCTCGCAAAGACGGATAGAATCCGGCTCCTATCCCCAGCAAAACCGAAAACCCGATCCCCATCATCACGCAGGTTGCAAACAATTCCTCGGGAGGGCGGCATTTCAGAAAAGAGCTCATCGTCTCGACGCACACCCGTCCCAGAAGGACGCCCATCGCGGCGGAACCGGAACTGAGGAACAGCGACTCGATCAGGAACTGAATCAGGATATCCCTGTCTTCCGCGCCCATCGCTTTTTTCAGGCCGATCTCCCGGGTCCTGGCCTGCACGGCCGCCATCATCCCGTTCCAGATTCCGAACCCCCCGAGCACCAGGGTCGCGACAATGGCGAGGTAGACAAAGACTTCGATCCACCAGGCAATCCGTTGGACACGCTTCAACGGATCCCAGGCGACATCGACCCGCAGTCTTTCGGCCGACTGCTGCATGCCCACCACTGCGGGAACCGCTTCGGCCACCCTGGCGACATCGTCCCAGGAAGAACAACGGACGTAGAGGCGGTCTACGGGACCGAGATTTTCAAGGCGGTCCCGGCCGGTCGTGAGCGGAATGAAAGCGGAATTGACCCGGTCCCCGGCCAGGGTCCCCCCAAGCACTCCGGTAACCAGGAAAAGATCCTTGTCGATGGGCAGAATCCGGCCCGTGGCGTCGGCAGTCTCAAACAAGCTCCGAGCCAGCTCTTCCCCGATCACCACGATCCGGGCCCGTTCATTCACGGCGTCCGCGCCGAACAACTCACCCGAGACCGGCGCCAGGCCGTTCACTCTGAAGAAAAGGCCGTCGGCGGCCAGCACGGCGAAACTGCGACGCGCATTGTGCCAGGTGGAAGTGCCCCAGGTCATTTTTACAGCGGCCGCACTCACCGCCTGCACCCCCGGCATGGTCTTCAGGGCGTTTATCGTCTCGGATTGGAATGTCGGAGGCTTGGAAAAACGATCCCGATTGGGCAGGTATTCCTCGAAACGCACTTTGACGAGGGTCGCCCCCCCCAGCAGGTCCAGGTCCGTATTGAGCGTTTTCTTGACCTCCTGCCCCATCGTTATGACCACGATGAAGCCGGCGGTCCCCACGGTGATGGCCAGAACCACCCCGAGGTATCGTCGCATCTGGCGCATAACCTGGCGAACAGCGACGCGTAGGAGATCAAATAGCCTTAACATGGATTGAGATTCTTCCCCGCTGCGTTCCCGAGTGGGGCCGCCGTTCACGGACAGTTGGAACGAAAGCCCGCGTCTTTCATTTCTCCAGGCGCTTCTTTCGCGAAGACAACGCGGCGGCCCCCTACTGCGCCCCGCAGGACTTGGCGGCAGCATAGTCGCACGGTTCGAGGAACGCCTCGCTCTCCGGCAGATCCACACTGCGGATCCGGTGCTTTCTGGCCAGCCGGTCCACGGTCTCGAGCACGTAGTCGATGTGCCGCTGTTCATGAGTGCTCATGTACGCAGTGCGAATCACCGCCTGCCCCTTGGGAACGGCGGGGAATACCGCGGGCAGCGCAAAAACGCCGTTTTCAAAAAGCTCCTGAGCGAAGACGTAGGCTTTTTCCTCGGGACCGATCCGGATGGGGATGATCGGAGTCTCCGACTCCCTGACGGCCAATCCGATTCGGCGATAGCCTTCACGGACCTGGCGAGTGATGTCCCGCAGGCGCTGGATCCTCTCCGGCTCTTCCTCCAGCACATCCAGGCAGGCAAGTACCGTGGCGACGTTGCTGGCCGGCAAGGCGGCCGAAAAGATCAGCGTCTTCGAGTTGTGTTTCATGTACTCGATGATGTCATCATCGTCGGAAGCGATGAAACCTCCGATGGACGCCAGTGCCTTGCTGAAAGTGCCCATGATGAAATCGATCTGGCAGGTTACCCCGCAGTGAGCCGCGGTTCCCTTGCCCCCCGGCCCCATGACCCCCAGTCCGTGAGCGTCGTCAAGGTACATCCACAAATTCGGATACTTCTTCTTCAGCCGTGCAAAATCGGCCAGCGGCGCAACATCGCCCGACATGCTGAACACGCCCTCGGTGATCAGAATAACGACGCCGTCGGGATGCTTTTGAACCGCCTGCGCAAGCTTGCGGGACGCAGCTTCCACGTCATTGTGGGGAAACGGAACGATCTTGGCCCGCGATGACCGGCAGCCCTCGAAAATGCTGTAATGGTCCTCTCTGTCGCACAGAATCACGTCATCCGGGTTCAACAGGCAGCCGATTGCGCCCAGATTGACCGAAAAACCGGTGGTGTGCACGATCGCCCGTTTCTTCCCGACAAAAGCCGCCAGGCGGTCCTCGAGCACTTCATGCAGGGCCATATTCCCGCACAGAAAACGCGAACCTCCCGGTCCGGTTCCATAACTGCTCAGGGAGCGAATTGCCGCCTCTCTCACCCGCGGATCATGGGTCAGGCCGAGGTAATCGTTCGAGCCGACCATGATCAGATGACGATCTCCCACATCCACCTCGGGCCCCCATGTTCTGGTCACCGGCCTGAAATAGGGATAAATCCCCTCTTCCTTACCGGTCCGAATCATGTGAGCGAACGGATAACAACGCTCCTTCAGCGTCATAAGGGATATCTCGCTCCTTTTCTTATGATCAATCCTGTCCCGCGAAATTTATAGATGCTAGCAAAATCCATAAGTTCTTGCAACAGAAAGTCCGCAATCGCCCCAACGGGAAGCCCCCTTCCCCGCGCATGGCTCCCAGGCCCTCACGCCGGGACCGAACGCTGCGAAGCGACCCGGGCATCCCCTTCCACCTCGCCCGCTCCGCGCACCCTGACGGATGCCGTGCCCGCGGCCATCGGAACACCCCCCTGCACCCATCCGCGCTCCGGGGCGCGCCCCATCAACACCCATCGCCTTGGGAAAGGCATCGAGAACCGGTCGATCCCGTAGCTATAGGAGTTTCACTCTTTCAGTATGTACCCGTACCCCGCAGACAGTCCCATTAGTAACGAATATTCCCTCAAAATCGGTCACTTAGCTTTACCGTCGTCTGCCCGGGCGCTCACCAAGATATCATCATGCCACCGTTCTTCAAAGCAAAACTCTGGAGACCTCTCTGAACCGGCGCAGTTCCTCAGCCCACAAACGCCGCAACACATATCGCACCTTGTTCATGCTCCCGATTCCCAGTTGACTCTCGGAAAAAAGAATCCTGTCGCGCGGGTCCGCAAGCAGATGGCACGCATATCGATTCCAGCCCCAGGTCCGAGTCCATTGGAGCGAGACCCAGGCACGAAGATCCTGTCCATCCCGGGTCCGGAGCGCGACCGTCGCCCACGCCACGATGCCGCCGTCCGGCTTCGTGAGCTGATCGGAGTCGAGCAGTCGATTGAAAAGCAGGGATTCCGACTCGGCAAAGGCCTTCGCCGCTCCCGTCAGCGCGGCACCGGCATTGTCGCCATCGATTCCGTCCAGGCCGATGCCGGGATAATAGAGCAGATTGAACCACAGAAGCCCAAGCGCTCCAATACCGGCCAACAGGGCGCATGCCCGCGGCCATCTTCTTTTCCGGACACGAAGCATATCCCGCCATAACCTCCGCGACCGACCCGGTTTCAACCTTCACAACCAGTCCCGGTCTTCCCGCCGCGTCTCGTAGCGCCCCGTCCCATCCAGCCCGTCTTCCACGGCCCGGCTCGGCCCGGCAACCATCCTGAAGGCCCTGCCCGCATAACGGATCAAAAGGAAGACAAGCACCAGGATGACGCCCAGACCACCCCAGTAGAGGAACTGCTGCGGGCTACCCATCAACGTGCGCCCGGATATCACGTCCGCCAGGTTTCCGGCAGCCGAACCGATATAGGCATAGGCGGCCACGATGGGAAACATGCCTATGGCCGAGGCAATCGCATGATCCCGGAAGGACACCCGCGTCGCGCCGAGCGCGTAACTCAACGGCACGAAAGGAAACACCGAGCTCAACCGCATGAGTACGATGATCTTGAACCCGTGATCTCCCAGGGTCTCGTCAAATGCCGAGAGTCGGACGCTGGCGGCAATTCTCCGCTCCACCCAGCTTCGGGCGATGGTTCGTCCCAGGATGAATGCAAGACAGGCTCCCAGAGTGCAGCCGGTTGCCGCCGTGGCGGTCCCGCCGAAAGGACCGAAGAGAAATCCCGATCCCATGGCCAGAATCGACCCCGGAATCGGCAGCACGCAAGCCACCAGAAAAGACAAGACGACCACAAGAGGACCGAGCGGCCCCAGGTGCCTCGTCCATTCCAGGACTTCCAACACGTATTTCTTGACCGGCAGGAAAAACAGCGAAACCGCTACGGCCCCGAACAGCAGGCAGGCCAGCAGAATCCGCGAGCCGTATTTTTGAAAATCCACATTGAATAGCTTCCAGGTATGGTTTTTCATAAAATTTTCCTGATATCCGGGCCCGATACAGTGATGCACGACGATCGTTTCTTCCAGAGAACCCGGGCGAGCCGCACCTTTATCACCGGTACAACATTCAATGCAGATCAAAATGGTCCCACGATTTCCATACAAGCACCCGCTTCTTCCACCTGTTCATGGGGAATCGAGAACCGTACGGATTTGCCTTAATTAAACTTTTGCACGCCGTCTTGGCAAGGGGGTCAAACCTACACTTTTCACACATTCCAGGAACCGGAGGGCTCACAGCACAGGTTGAGAAGGTGCCGGGCGGGGCTTTTCACTCAAACCCCTCATACACCGCAAAATCTTCCGGGGATGCCGGTTCGGGTATCCGGGGTCGGCGCCTGTACCCATCACGCCTTCAATGGAGGGAACGTCGGGGGATCCTCGCCCGACGAAGCACCGCTCCCGCCCATCGATTCCGGGACGCCCTGGGGGTCCTCGCTCCCTGGACGTCTTCCCGTCATGCGATTGCCGAAGAGCACGAGCACGAATCCCAGCACGGCCATCGCCAGGGTCAACCTCCACAAGGGAGGACGGTATCGATACACTAGGTCGTAGGTCCCCGGCTTGTCGATCCGAACTCCGAGGAATACCCCATCCACGAGCAGGACCGGTGTTTCCTTGCCGTTTGCGGTCACGCTCCAGCCGGGGCAGAAGCTTTCCGTGAAGGTCAGAATGCCTGCCGTGTGTGCTTCGTATTTCGAGCGGACTTCGTTCGGTTTGAGATCAAAAGACAGCAGCCTGCCGGCTGGCAGGTTCAGCGGATAGTTGGAAACGATTTCAGTGCCCTGGGCGAGCCAGACGCGGCGTGCAAGATCCGGCGTCTCCCTTATGCGTTCCATCGCCTCCTGCGGCGTGCCGGCGACGCCGGCGGAAGGGGCCAGGAATATCCTCGGAACTGCCCCGGGATTGTCCCAAATCCGAACCCCCGTCTCAGGATCGTCATACAGAAGGGAACATCCGCCCGGCAGAACCGCCGTGTCATACATGCGGAAGGCAAAACCCAGTTCGGGTTTGGACGGATACCTGTAAACAGCGATCATGGAGTCCCGCTTCTCGGGGACATAGGAAATCTCAAGCCTCAGATCCTTCCCTTCAAGCCCGTCGACGGGCGGGAAAGTGAAGCCCAGGTATGCATGGTTGCGAAGCCCTTCGCTCCTGGCTTCACGAGCTGCAATGACGGCGCCGTCAGGTCCGAAAACGCGAAGGAGGAGTCGGCCCGTATGGACCCGACCGCTGGTATCGAGCTTCACGTCGATCCTCGCCAGTCTGTCGGACGGGCAGACCACCCGGGCCTCGGCAGGCTGGCGAAGCGGCAGGGTGGAAATCGCCCCACGCGAATCATCCGTGTCGTAGACCGGGGCAAGGAGCGGTTCGGAGTCGCGCGCGACAAAGAACCGGACCGACGCGAGGGAATAGTACCTCAGGTTTGTCACGACCTCGGTGGAAGGATTTCCCTTGCTGCGAAAACCCGTCTTGTTTCCCGCCAGCCAGAGTGCGGAAGCTCCGCGATCGAGAAAATGCTCGATGAACCGAGCCGTACCTTGCGGAGATATGGCTTCGAGGACACTCAGGCTCGACAACCTGAAGGCAGACGCGAAGTTTGGCTGGGGAACCCCATCGAAAGAATACGACCGGAATATGTCCCCCTGCTGCAATGCCGCGAGCTTGTCGAGGTATGGCGCCGGTGTCAGCGGATTGTATCGGGCAGGCAAACCATGCGGGCCGAGCAGGGCGATGGCCAGCGTCGGAAGGACTGCCGCCGCGGAAGCCACGACCATCGGTCTCAGGCCAATGGGCACCCGGAAACGGGAGAGCCACCAGGCGAAGGCGCAATAAAGAACGAGGCAGATGCCCGAAAGCAGCCCGGTGCTCGCTGAGTCGAAGCCCACGGGGGCGTAGGCCGTCCCCTGCAAGACGATCCCCGCCGCGGCCACCAGGTGGAACGCGCCGTTTTGCCCCGGAGCGTTCCTTTTCACCATCCACAGCATGACCGGCCCCAAAATCGCCCAAAAAAGGCCCAGCACACCGAAACCGAACAGGTGGACCGCAGGCCCGCCTGTGTAGCCCAGCGTTTCCAGGTTGCCTCTCACCGCATGGATACCGAACACCAGCAGCGCCATCATCAGCAGCACCCACGGCACCAGGATCGGACGCCATTTTTTCGCCTCGAGCCCGGCCAGGAAATGGATCCCATAGGCTGCCATGCCCGCAAGGGCGAAGACGAAGAGGAAACCCGCATAGCGGGGAAAGACGATGAGCTTGAAAAAGGGCAGCGCCCCTATTTCGTTGATCCCCGGGGCACACCATATCTTTGCGCCGACCGCCGCTGCCAGGATGGAAAGAAAAACGAGCCCGGCATCGCGCTTCTTCCTCCAGGCAGCGAACGAACACAGGGCAAGAAAGACCACAAGGGCCGGGATCCACCCTGGCGATGAATCCCAATCGGCATCATTGAGAACGCCCAGCGGATACCCCTGCGGTGGGCCGTACAGATAGGGGAGGATATATGCGTAGAGCGCGCTCAGCGAGCGGCCCTTCAGCCCGTGAACGGAATCCGGGGCATGAAACGAAAAGGACGTGAACGCGTACTCGGAAAAATTGACCCACAGCGGTGCCGCGATCAGGAGCCCTGCGAGCGAACCGGGAATGAAGCCCAGCAATACCCGCCATCCCTTCCTGCCGGCATGGAGGAGTCGAACGACGGCATACACCAGGATGACGAAGAGGCTTATGAAGGACGATTCCGGCTGCCCCCCCGTGATGCTGCAGTATATGCCCAGGGCGAGCACCCAGTGGCGGTGCTTCCAGGAAGGATCATGGACGATGCGTTCCACGGCGAACGCGAGCAAGGGCCACCAGGCCGCAACAGCGGGGAGCTCCCGGAGCGCGAGGTAGCTCTGAAAGTAACCGCTGGCGAGAACCACGGCTCCCCCGAGCACCGACGCCGCTTTCGGAACCCCGAGCACATCGAGGTACAGGTACAGAAACAAGGCGGCCAGGAGCCAGTTCAGGAGGAACACGACGTCCCACCATTGTGGAGGCAGAATGAGGCGCAGCCAACTGGGTGGATAGAGCACCGCGAAAAGGGAGTTGGCGAGGAACGGCTGCCCGATCCCTTGGTAGGGGTTCCAGAAAGGCAGAATCCCCTGTCTCATGGACCCCGCGGCAAATGCATCGGAAGCATAGTCCACGTTTAAAGCGCCGGCGGGATCGAGGCAGGTCATGTTTTTGGAAATCGGCCCCTGGTAGCCGTAAGGCACCGGGCTGATCAGACCATATCCCGGAGCCATCGGGATCAGGCTGCGTCCGAGAAAGAAAACCAGGCTGTTCACGCAGACGAAGATGAGCAGCAGCAACATGACAGGCCGGACATGTGTTCTCATGAGGCATTCATCCTGAATGATCGTGTTGACAACTCGGTTCCGCCCCCGCTTCTAGTGCCGGAAGGCAATCGTCCCCAACGGTCTGCCGTCGGGGGTTCGATTCATCGGACGGTGGGGCGCGGGTTTCCAGGTCGGAGGTGCACGATCCTCGATGGACACGCTCTCCGGCCACAGCAGGGCGAGACACGCCGCGGTCACCTTCTCCGAAGCGATCATTTTCATGCACTGGTTGTCTCCCCGGCATGGGGGAAGATCGCTGTGATACAGGCATGGACTGCACAGGATGTGCTCGTAAAAAATCAGGCTGTCGGCGCCGGCATGCCGGGGAACGTAGTGCGTCGGATGCCCCGGTCCGAACAAAGCCACCGCCGGCCGTTTCAGGGCGAACGCCATGTGCATCGGCCCGGAATCGTTCGTCAGAAAACAGTCCGCCCGGTTCAGCAACGCCAGGAACGCACCCAGGGACAGTCTCCCCGCCGCGTTTCTGACACGCCCCTGATACCCGGCAAGCATCGAAGAAAGTTCTTCCACGTGTTGCCTTTCACCAGGGCTTCCCGTCAGGACCACCTTGAGAGACGGCATCCGATTGAGCAGCACCTCGATTGTCTCGGCAAAGCAGGCCGTCGGCCACCGCCTTTCCAGGCAAAGGTCCGATGCGTTGGGATTGACCGCCAGCAATCGGTCGCCGGGTTCCAGCCAGCCTTTCGCAAAGACCGAGAATTCATCCCGATCCTTTTCGAGGATCGCAATGGACACGTCTTCCGGAGTGTCGTCGCCGGAACCGGCCCCCGCCGCGATGGCCATCTGCAGGTACAGCGCCTCCACCGGCATGCCGGTGTTGAAAAAAATGAGATGGGTGAACAGACCGTCCTTGAATTCCGTGGACTTCCGATAGAATCCCGCCCTGTTCCGGGCACAACTGAGCGTGGCGAGGATGCTCGAGTAGAAGGAATACAATTCAAGATCCAAGTACAGCTCGGGACGCAACCGCCACAATTTCCACACGACTTTCAGCGTTGTACCGGCGATGGCCGGAAGCGAGGCTTCGGATATGTAGAGGCATTCGTCAACCAGCGTCATCCTTTGCAGCAGGGGAGCGTTGTTCCTGCTGCTGATAAAAACCAGCCGCGCGCCCGGGTAATGTCGCCGGATGGATTGGAGCATGGGAACGGCGGACAGTATGCTCCCCATGCCGACGAATTTCGCAACGCAGATAACTCGCGGCCCGCCCGGGAAGGAATGGTCCCGGCGCAGCACGCAGCCGAGCACGCGCGCGGCGAAGTTGAGCATATACGCGACGGGAGCGCCGAACAGCCGGTCAATCCGTATCTTCTGCCTGGCATTCATCGATCAACCTCCAGCGGTCCTGAAGAGGCAAGACCCTTGATCTCCGGCCCGGTTCCGCCGGCGCCTCCGTTCTTTCCGCGCGGCACCGCCGCTGCTTCCAGCATCCGTCGAATCTCGAGGAACTGACGGCCCGTCAAGGGAATCCGAACATCCATCCAGAATTCATTAAAGGGCCTGTCCAGAAAATCGGGGTCGGAACGTCTTCCGGCATCGAGCGCTTGGTAGAACCGGAGCGAGGCACGGCTCATCCTCGTATATGCATCCAGCCAACGCGGCAGACTCAATGCCTGGCCCGCGATCATCGCGATCGCCAGCGCGGCCGCCGGCAAGGCGAACCACCGGCGCGACGAAGCTTTGCGCTCCACGATGGTCCATGCGATTCCAAGCAATAGGAGCGCTCCCAGCAGGGTAAAAACCGCGTAACGGGCCACAAAGGCCTGTCCGGGGGGCCGCGTGTACCGGGTGAGTGAAACCAGCAGCATCGGCAGGCTGTTGAACAGGCAGGCCCAGGCGGCCAGCCTCTTCTCGGCGGAATTTCCCCACCGCAGGATGACCCACACCCCCAGCCCAACCAGCGTAATGCTTACCACATAGTCCCAGACCGGAAAATGAAAATGTCCCCAGAACAAATACAGGAAAGGAGACAGGAACGAGCCCGAAAACCAATGAACCAGGTACGCCGGACCGGGGATGGAAGAAAAAACCGCCTGGTTGTGGCTGGCGGCCGCCATGGAACCGGCAAAGCTCAGATACCCCACTGAAAACAAAACGTAAACCGCGCCCATCATTGCCGCCGGAGCCCGCCAGCCCGCGCGCCCGACGCCCGGAGGCATCGCGAGGATCGGGTAGAGCGGGATGACGGGGAGCGCCAGCAGCGTGTAATTGTGCGAAAGCACGGAACATAGGGCGCAGCAGCCGATGCCGGCAAGCCTGGCAGCAGACGGAAAACGCGCGTATGTATCGTTCAGCAGCAGGGCCCCCAGCAGGAAACCCAGGCTGAGAACATAGCACATGTAGAAACTGTTCCAGGCAATGGCGTGATGAGCCGCCGCCGCGGAATACACTAGGCTCAGAGCCAGGGCTTTCGCGAACCCGAGGTGCCGCCTCGCCAGCGCATGGAAGAGCAGGGCATTCAGCCCGGTACCGATGCAGTTTGCCAGAACGAGGAGGGAATATCGATCCCCGAAGGTTCGAATCAAACCGTAAAACACCAGGTGACACAGGGGAAACCATTGTTCTCCGTCCGGGAGAACGAGGAATCGAGCGAACGGGTTTTCCGCCATTTGCGACAGGGCGGTCCAGTCGTCCTGGATGAAAAAGAAGCCGGATCGCCAGAACAGCAAAACCGTCACAGCCGGCAGCACAACGGCGGCGCACACGTTCTTGAGCCGGTCGGCGGCAGCGATGCTTGTCAATGGCAACCTCCCGCAATCGTCACGACCCATTCCTCCGTCCGGCGGCATCCGCGTTGCGTCGGTTCCGCTGCAAGCTGTCCGTCATTTCCTCCATCACCGCTTTCCTGTAAAGCCGATCCGCTTCCGCACGCTTCAGGGCGCTCTCCAAGGCGGCCCGGCCCGGCTCCGGCGCGCTCTGGAGTTGAGGGAGACCTCGCTTTTCCATCAGCCGCAACGCTTCCAGTGTCGCTTCGGCTCTGGCAAGCATCATCCTCGCCGAGACCGCTCTCGATTCGATCCGTTGGGCTTCCTCATTCCAGAAACGTTCCGGAAACAACCGCAAAGCGACGTCCGGCGTTTCCAGAAACCCCACGACGAACATCAGCAGCAGCGACGACACCAGCAGAACGTTTCCGGTTCGCGCGAAATCAAGGTGGACTCCCTTCGTCACCTGTAATCTTCCTCCTGTATACGACCAGATGCTGATAGGGTTCTCCCTCGGGAATAAATCTGTGGTAATAGGGATCCGCCCTGTTCCCGTACATCTCGTCCGGGCAAGATAGCGTTATCGCTTCGTATTCCAGGCTTCGGCCGATGTACTCCAGGGCGGCGCTCTCCGATGCGTTGAGCATCAGCTCCCGGTTCCTCCGGGTGTAGTGCCTCTTGACGACCCAATCGGGCGTCTTCCCCCGCAGCAGCGCGGGGCCCTGGAGGCCGCCGATGACCTGACAGCCGGTGTAGAACTGCAGGGGCAAATCCCCGTAAGTGGTCAGAATGGTGTCTCCAGGGCGGGCGTGGGCGTTGAAAAATGCGATCAGGCTCCCGTTCACGTCGGGATAATCCGAGAAGAGCTCCGTCAGGAAAAGCCTGAGAGGAATGTTGGGGGACGTGAGCATGGTCGGGCCGTTTTGCCAGGGACGATTGACGATGCCCAGCCAGTCCATCGGCAGAATGTGAAGCCAGTTGGTGAACGCAAGCATCAGTCCCAGCAGCACGGCGGCAAATTTTTGACGGTTCCACAGCCCGCGGATCACCCAGGCGAGCAACATCGCGGCCAGGGGGTACAAGTGCAGCAGATAGCGGTGTTCCTGTTGGGGAACGGCGAGCATGACCGTAACATTGAACAGGATGATCAAGGCAAGGAAAAGGGCGAAGCGTTCGCCCGGGTCCTCGGGAAGCCTCCCTTTGAGAACCGCGTGCCTCCATTTCCAGAGCAGGACCAGGACGAGCGGCAGGGGAACGATGAACTGGAAGCAGTCGGAAAAATACCGTCCGAGGGAGCCGAAGATCAGGGTGAAATCCAGCATTCCCGACTGCTGCCCGAGCCTGAACAGGAATACTCCCGGCAGCAGCAGGAGCGCCGCTGCAAAAGCAAGCATCAACACCCGGACGAGCGGCAGCCGGCTTCGATAAACGAGGATGGCCGCAAGCCCCGCGGAGCAGGCGTAACAAAAGAACAGCAGGTAGTTGGCATAGAACAGGAGACATAAGGCCAGCACCAGCGCCGCGGCCGGCTTCCAGCGGGACTGCCAGTCACCGAGGAAAGCGTACACCGCAACCGTGGCCAACAATGCGCCCATGCTGTAATACCGGCATTGCCTGGAGAAGAGGATGAACACGACGGAAGTGGCCAGGATCAGGGCGGCAATGAGTGCCCAGGCGGGATCCTCGAAGCGCCTGCGGATCAGCAGGAAAACCATCGCCACGCAAGCCAGACCGGCCAGAGCGCACGGGAAGCGCCCCGCTTCCGTGGTGAAGCCCCCCACCCGGAAGGCGCCCGCCGCGATGTATATCTGAAGCCAGGGCGACCACCGCCACAGCGTGTCCGATCCGAACTCCCGCCCTTCTTCCTGGGAGATGAAGTTCTTGCCGTCAAAGGCGAGGGGCACACCGTGTTCGAGCACGCTTCCGGCCAGGCAGGCCGTTTCCGCCTCATCCTGCCAAAGGGGACGATGGTCGAGCCGGTACATGAACAGGAAGGAAGCACACAGAAGTATCGCCAGGAAAAGGAAGCCGCAAGCGCGGGATAGCATTAGCTTCATGAAGACCTGAGCATCTCGAAAAGAAATCCATGAACGGCTGTCGTGCCGCAGCCCCTTTGTCCGCGCACATCCGGCATCGGCACCGCCGACTGGAAACCGGCGTCCGACCGGCATGAATCACTCGCCTGATTGCTTTTTACTCGAAACTGCTGTATGGAAAGCTCACGGTCGCGTGAGGTTCCCATTCGGGTGGTCGAGCCCCTCCCGAATCAATCACGACCGATATAGCAGACGCATGGAGAGAATAAAAGAAAATGTTGACCGGGAAAAAGATCGTCGTCGTCATGCCCGCTTACAATGCGGCGCAGACGCTGGAGCAGACGTTCAAAGACATTCCCATGGATATTATCGATGAGGTGCTTCTCGTAGACGACGCGTCTCGCGACGAAACCATCAAGGTGGCTCAGCGCCTGGGGATAAAGTGCTTCCTGCACGAGCGGAACATGGGGTACGGCCGCAACCAGAAGACCTGTTACACCGAGGCCATGAAGCTGGATGCCGACATCGTGGTCATGCTTCATCCCGATTACCAGTATTCGCCCAGGATCATTCCGGCATTGGCGGGTCTGGTTGCGAGCGGGGAATATGACGTCGCGCTCGGGTCGAGGATACTGGGCGGCAAAACCCGGCAAGGCGGCATGCCGCTCTACAAATACATCTCCAACCGTTTTCTCACTGCCTTCGAGAACCTGCTGCTGGGCGCGAAGCTGTCCGAATACCACACCGGCTTTCGCGCCTTCTCGCGGCGCGTGCTCGAAACCCTCCCCATCTGGGAGAATTCCGACGATTTCGTGTTCGACAACGAGATGCTCGCCCAGGCGATTTACTTCTCCTTCGCGGTGGGGGAGGTTTCCTGCCCGACCCGCTACTTTCCGGAAGCGTCGTCGATAAACTTCAGGCGAAGCGTTAAATACGGCCTAGGCGTGCTGGCGACCTCGGTGAAGTTCGTTTTGCAGAGGCTGGGCGCTGCAAGGTTCAAGATCTTTTCACCTTCCGGCCGCACCATCAAGCCGTTTTCCTATTACCAGGAAAAGACTTCCACACCCTGATCGCGCGCGCCGCGGGCAACGATCCCCGAAGTGCCTGGAATCCCCGCCCATTTGAACGCAGAGCATCGCTCTACCCGGGCCGCCCGTCGAAAGGCAGGCGTTTTTCCATTCCCGAAACCCCGCCGCTCGAACAGACGTCCACGGCCCGGTGGATGTTCCCGGCGCCGAACCGCGCATAGCGCTCGGTCAATCGAATGGTCGAATGACCCAGAAGAGCCTTCAGCGCCGGCAGACCGATACCCTTTTGCACCGTCCTGGCTGCAAAGGTGTGCCGGAGCGAGTGGATCACAAAACCGGGATCCCCTCCGAGCCCCATCTGCTTGCGTACCCACTTCCAGTTGTATTCGGCCTGCTGATACGTCATGTTCGAAAAGGGAGACTTTATCCCCATTCCCATGCGCTGCATCAACATCGATCTGACCCTGCGGGTCATCGGCAGGATTCTGTTTCTTCCGGATTCCAGGTCAATTCCGATTTTCCCGCCCACAAGGTCCACACCTTTCCATTTCAGGGACAACACCTCGCTCAGGCTGGCCCCAGTGTCCAGGAGCACCGTGTAGAGGTCCGCGGCATCGTGCCTGCCCGTTCTCCTCAAAAGCGCGAGGAGTCTGCTCTCCTCCTCCGGGCTGAGGGTCCTCAACCTGCCCTCCTTTTCCTTGAGCCTGTCGAATCGCGGCACCCGGTCGATGACACGCCATTCGTTGCACGACATCCTCAGCAGGGTTTGAAGCACGGAGAGCTTACTGTTGATGGTGGCCGCGCTGTTCCCGTCGGATTGAAGCTGCCTGACCAGACCCCGGACCTCGCTCTCGCCGATATCCTTCAGTCGGATGTCGTCTCCCAGCTTTTCAAGCAGCGATCTTGCGTGAAACCCGACGGTCTTCGCACTCTTCTTGTGACTCCAGTGGACCTTGAAGGCCCGCGCCATGGCCTCACTCAAGGTCATTTCCCCCCGAATCGGCTCATGCGAGACCACACCCGCCAGCGTCCGTCTCAAAGCGGCCTCGAAATCCAGTGCCTTCAACCGCTCGGACGTCGCGGCACTCTTCCTGATTCGCGGATGTCCCTTCACCTTGACATCCACCCAGTAGACCTCTCCACGCCTGTACACGGACATTGCCGTTCCCTCCACACAATGAATCGTCCGGATCATGAAGACCACTGTGACACAATTTGTACCATAAACCATTTGGTTTATAAGTGCTACTAAATTCCCTCACAGCATTTTAATCTACGATAACAGAGCGAAAAGGTGTAAAATTACCAGAGATTAGAGGAATTGCAATTAGTTATGGCTTTCGGCAGGGGGCGGCATTGCATCGGATCGTCGAATTATTTTCACATCCGCAAAGGCAGGAGGATGATCATTCCCGCACCACGGAGCCGGCCGGCCCGCTTGGGGTTGATCCTGAGCCGTTTGCATGAATGGACCTGGAATGGAAATGGCCGGCCCGCATGGGGGGGGTGACACTGGCTTATTGAAGGGGGACCGGCCTTGAGGCTGGGGCCGCTAAAGGCCGGAAGCGGGTAGATCCACGGCCTGACAGTCCGTGGTCCTGAGTGCCCAGTCCGGGCCGACTTTCTCGAGAAAGCCGAGACCGACGGCGCCGGAAATCTTCTGCACATCGCCGCCCTCGATCAGGGCGACGCCGGCCTTCCGGAGTTCGTCCATCTCCTTTTTCACGACCTCGCGGAGTTTTGAGAGGTCCTTCCCGAAGGCCCTTTCGATATCCTGCGGGTAAACCTCGCCGCCCCGGCCGGCAACACCGAACCTTCCGGTTGTTGTCCCGTTCGCATCCCCGAAAACCATCACCGGTGGAGTTATGGTATGGAATCGCCCGCATGCGGGCTTGATACCGAGGTGCGGTCAAGATGACACAATACCTGCCCGTCGGGAGTTGACGCGGGCGGAATAAACCCCACCCCTTGCGACGGAACGATGTGCCCGTCAGACATAGCGAGGGGGAGGGCTTTATGCCCTCCCGCCCAATGCACTCATCTTGAACGCAGGATTGTATAATACATTAATATAATTAAAGTAAAATCTGCAGCGCCAGGGCCGCGGATCGAGCGGTCGAACGCCGGGCTCTGCGGCTGTGATCGCGCGATGCCCACATCAGCGTACCTCCGGGGATTTTATTCCTGAGAGCGACGGAGGCCGGCGTCAAAGAAAGCGCGAAGCTCCTCCAGCGTCATCCCCCGGACCGGCCCCGTGCGCACCAGCCAGGCCAGGAAGGCGCGGATCTTCTCCACCAGGCGCCTGACGTCGGACTCCGTTCGGAAATTGGGGGTCGCTCCCGGATGGGCTTCGGAGGAATGGAGGAACATGCACAGGACATGTCCGCCCCGGGAACGGTGCAGACTTGCGGCCCGCTTCATTGCGCTCAGAGAAAACCAGGCGGGGTGGACCCCGACGACCGCGGCATGGCGATAGGCGATCAGCAGGAAATCCCGGAAACGGGGAGGCAGGAGCGATGACTGCCGATAGACGGCGTTTCGCGTCCGGGGAAAGAGGGGAACCATGGTGAGGGGGACTTCCAGAACCATAGGAGCCCGGGCCTCGGAACCTTCCAGGAGGTAGGGTTCGCAGGGGGCCATGAAATGATCCGGTCCTCCGGCCGTTCGGCGCAAGGGAACGATGCTGCTGTCGGTGAGCAGGCCCAGTTCAGGCAACAGCTTTGGAACCTGTACCCCGAGATCGAACCGTCCCATCCGGAACGAGCGCGCGGTCACGCCGAGGTTCGTCTTCAACGCGTCGAGCAGGCTGTCGAGCTTGGCCCGCAGCAGAGCCGGCGGCAACAGGTCCGCGGGAACCGGTTCGGGAAAAGGCAGTTCGTCGAACGGAGGCGTGCTCCAATGGTGCAGATGCGCGCCGATTTCAGCCCCCCGCAGATCTTTCCAGTCCAGGAGGACCTTCCGGGCGCGCGCATCCCGTGCCACCCGGTAAGAAACCAGCAGGGTCAGGGGAAAACCGAATTCCTTCGAAACGAACTCGAGGCGACCGAGCCCCCGTATGTTCTCCACGCCCGGGGGCTCCCGCGAATATTCGCCGGTGAACAGCCCTTCCTCTTCGACATCGACGCTGAAGACCAGCTTCAAATCACTTCCCCTTCGGCGTGGGCGCCGGGCTCCGGCCTTCCATTCGCGAAAGGTCGAACGCCACCTTAACGCTCCGGTTCCTCGCCTTGTCGAACGCGGTCTGAAACGCGTCGGGATATGCATCGAGGCCGAACACATGGGTGAGCAGCCCCTCGATGGGGAAGCGGGCATCCGCCAGAAGGTCCACGGCCATCCGGTAGGTGCGCACGGTCTGCCCCCGATAGGTGGCGTAGGCGTAACAGGCCGATCCGGTCATGCGCAATTCCCGGAACCAGAGGCTGGAGAAATCCACGGGACCCAGCCGACCTGCCGTTCCGACCATCACGTAGGTTCCCCTGCCGCGCAGCACCAGCAAGCCTTCCTGGAGCGAGTGGCTGCTGCCGACGCAATCGAAAAAAAGATCCGCGCCGCCCTCCAGGTTTCCGCCTCCCAGGGTCGTGGGCATCATGCGGGCCCCGACCGCTTCTCCCAAACGGGCTCGCCCCGGGGACAAAAGCACGGCATCCGCGCCCCCCCTGCGCGCCAGATCGCCCTGGAACGGATGCCGGGCGACGGCCACGAGCCTGGCCGCCGAGCCGAGCGCCCGGAGGATCCGGATGAGATGCTGCCCGAGAATCCCGGCCCCGTAAACGACCACCGTGCTGCCGTCGGCCGGATAATGATCGAGCGCCGGCTGCAGGGCCGAAGCCAGGGAATCCGTCAGGACCGCGGTTTCGTCGGGCATCTCCTCCGGCACCCGGATCAGCTGGAGCGGATGAGCGGCCATCAGCTCGGCCATTCCACCGCCGACGCCCCGGGTGTAGCCCAGCACGGTCCCCGGAGAGAAAGCCCCTGTCGTGAAGTTCTCGCAAAGGTTGTAGTGGCCCGCCGCGCAGGAGCGGCACGGGGGCACGCCCCGCACCTCGCAGTGAAGAACCGGTTCGACCGCCACTCGATCGCCCGGCTTCCAGGCCGATCCGGCGGGCGCATCGACCACCTCTGCAACCACCTCGTGGCCGAGAACGGCGGGAAGAGATGCGTAGGGTTCGAGCAGGTATGACTCCATCCCCTGCAGGAGCCTGAGATCTGACCCGCAAATGCCGCAATACCTAGGGCGAAGCGTGACCCAATCCGCCGAAGGAGGAGCGAACGGCACCTGCTCCAGGCGCAGCGGGGTCACTCGCGGGAAGAACCGGCGGGGCCGGAAACGGCTCAGCGCGCGCCCCAGCAGATAACGAACGACGGAACGTCGATACACCAGCGCTTTCATCTTCCTCCACACCATCGCTCAAGGACCTTGTGATCGGGTCCGATACGGCTATAATGCGTCGGATCGTATCGGACCGCGTCCGACACCCTCCGGCCCGGACGCGCAGCCGCGAGTCTGTCACGAATGGCCTTGCGCTGTCAATGGAGTGCACCTTCCGGTTGAAAATTTCGACCGGACGGGCGAAGATGCCGTTTGGAAAAGACCGGGCAAAACCGCACTCGCGCAACTTCACCGCGCAGTGTCGATCGGGCTTCGCCGGCTCGCGGGCACGCCAGGCCGAGCCGATGAGCCCTTTCGCATGCCCGGCGTTTGATACCGATTCGCGTTCAGGGGTGGGGAACAAGGGATCGGGGGAAGGCGAGGCCTAGGAATACCCCCTGCGACCCGCGCAATTGCAGGGAAGGGCTTTATGCCCTCCCGCCCGATGTCCCCGCCTTGAACGCAATTGTCCATGGCGCCGGCGTCACCACAAGGCATGAAAACAGGCTCACCCGGGAGTCTGTTTCCCACGTAATTTTGACGTCTCGCGCCACATCCGCGATGCCGGTACGGGACTGTTGACTCGGAGACCGCTTATGGGCAGAACCAGTGCGATTTCGTTGAACGCAATCGTCAAGAATATCCGCAAAATGGCCCGGCACCCACAGATTGCCTTGCGGCTGGCATCACTGCAGACCGAAAAATGGTTTTTCGATCTTTTGAATCCGCGCGTCGACGAGGGTTTCGCAAAGAAGATCAGGCAGGTGAGCTTTCGCATCACCGACATCTGCAACCTTCGCTGCACCACTTGCGGCCAGTGGGGAAAGGACGGTTTCCTGCATGGGCGGGATCAGAGGGAGCTGAAGAAGCAGGAGGTGCCCCTGGACCGATACGTGGAGGTGCTGTCGGACCTCGTTCGGGAAGGCCACCGGCCGTTCGTCTACCTTTGGGGCGGTGAGCCGATGCTCTATGAAGGCTCCGTGGAACTGATCGAACGGGCCTCCATGATGGGACTGCCGGTTTCCATCGCCACCAACGGCACGCACGTCGCCGCCAACGCCCGGCGACTTGCGGCCGCACCGATGTTCCTGCTGCAGATGTCCATCGACGGCCACTGCGCCGAGGTGCACAACCGTGCGCGGCCGGCGGTGGGCGGAATGAACAGCTTCGCCGCCATCGAAGCGGCCTTCCAGGCGGTCCGGCGGGAGCGGAAAACCCAAGGTGGGAATTTGCCTCTCATCGCCTCGCTCACCGTGATCTCACGCACCAACAGCCGGCACCTGGTCGACATTTACGAGACCTTCCGGGACCGCGCGGATCTCTTCGTGTTCTACCTGTCATGGTGGATCGACGAGGAGCGGGCCCGATTGCATGACGAGGATTTTTCGCGCCGGTTCGGCTTCACCCCCACCCTGCACTGGGGCTGGACGGGAGACTGGAAGCCCGACGACTGCGACGCGCTGGAGCGGCAGATGAAAACGCTGGAAGACGTGTCGCGCGGTTTGAACGCCCCTCCGGTGATTTTCATTCCCAATATTCGAGGCGGCGACGATCTGCGGACCTATTTCACCGACCATCGCGCCCGATTCGGCTTCGACCGGTGCATATCCATCTACCAGGCCGTGGAGGTGAACAGCAACGGGGACATGTCCCCGTGCCGGGACTATCACGATTACGTGGTGGGAAACATCAAGGAACGATCCATCACCGAGCTGTGGAATTCTTCCCGTTATCGGCAGTTCAGGCACAGCCTGACAAAGGACGGGCTCATGCCTGCCTGCTCCCGTTGCTGCGGCCTCATGGGTTATTAAAGTGCGCTCGCGCCCGATGCCCCCGAACGTCTCGCGGCAGCCCGCGGGCGATGTGCCCGTCAAGACGGTGTTCCTGCTCCAGGATCTGCTGTTTGGCGGCACGCAACGACAGGTCCTGGACTTGGCGCTCCACTTGGACAGGACCCGTTTCGCGGTGGAGCTGTGGATGATGCAGGCGGGAGACGATCTGGTCCCCCCGGCCCGCGACCGCGGCATACCCCTGCGATGGCTTTCCCGGGCACGGTTCGCCGGCCCGCTCTGCCTTTTCCGCCTGTGGCGCCTTCTGCGCCGGGAGCGGGTGGAGCTGCTCGTGCTGTTCACCGTCGTGCCGAACATCTGGGGAAGGCTGCTCGGAAAGCCGGCGAAAGTGCCGGTGATCGTTGGCACCTGCCGGGGAGGCGGCTCTCCTCGCCGCCAGCATGAACGGTGGTTGTGGAACCGGGCCGACCATCTCATCTGCAACAGCCGTGATCTGAAAGAAGTCCTGCTGCGCAGCTGCCCGATGCCCGACGCCATGGTGAGCGTCGTTCCGAACGGAGTGGACCTCGAATCGTTCCACCCGCCGAATGTTCGGTCCCCGGACGGTGAGGTCATTCTGTCCATTGCCCGGTTCGTCCCCGACAAAGACCAGAAAACCCTCGTGGAGGCATTCGCCGCCATCGCCGATCGTCATCCGGGAGCCGAGCTCCGGCTGGTGGGGGACGGTCCCCGCCTGGAACCGGTCAGGCGGCACGCCCTCGCGCTCCTGCCCGAAAGCCGCGTGACCTTCCTGCCCGGACGCCTGGATTTGCTCCCGCTCTTCCACCAGGGCAGCCTGTTCGTTCTCAGCTCGCTTAGGGAGGGTCTCCCCAACGTCATTCTCGAAGCCATGGCCGCCGGGCTCCCCGTGGTGGCGACCCGCGTGGGCGGCATTCCGGAAGTGGTGGAGGAAGGCCGCACCGGCCTTCTGGTCCCCGCGGGAGACGTCCCGGCGATGGCATCCGCGCTGGACCGGCTGCTTTCCGATGAGAACCTTCGGGATTCTTACGGCAAGGCGGGGAGAATGAAAGTGGAGGAAGAACACCACTGCCGGACGGCGGCCAGGGAGCACGAAGACATTTTCCAACGCCTGCTCGATCAGCGGGCTCCCGGTGGAACGGACATCTCCCGTTCGCGTATGAAACAGGGTTGCGGTCAAGATGGGTGCATTGGGCGGGAGAGCATAAAGCCCTCCCCTGCGTCTGACCGGCACATTAGTTCGTAGCGACTGTGTTCTTCGTCAGCTTCTGAGTCGCATACAAAGGGCGGGATTTATCCCCATAAGCGCTGCGTCTGACCGGCACATCAGTCCGTACAAGGGGGGGTATCCTGGAAATCACAGCGCCGGAGCGCCGACGGAGGCCGTTAATCCGTAGGGGCGGCGTTTATCCCCGCCCGCGTCACTTCCCGCCGGGCCGGTGTTGCGTCATCCTGAACGCACCTCTGTATGAAACGCCCCACCAGTTCGAAAATCTCCTGATTTCCGATGAAATTGCCCTCGGCGATTTTCCGCCTGCACTGATCCAGGTTCGCTTCGAACTCGGGGATGATGCCGGGCCCGGGTTTGAGGTGGGAGCAGCACAGACCGTACCCCAGCTTCTCCACGTAATGCGCGTTGAGCTGCTGTTCGAAGGCGTTCTTGAACGGAATCGAGAGGACGGGTTTGCCGTAGTAGAGCGATTCCGAAATCATGGTGTGCCCGCCGCCGCAAATCACGTAAGTGCATCCGGCAAGGTCCGCGAGGAATTCAGCCTCGGAGTTTTTTTTGAACTGCAGGTTGCCGCTGAGGTGGTCGGAGTTGAAACCGTAAACGATCACGTTCCGTTCGATGCTTCGCAGGAACGGGAAGAAGTTTCTGAACGTGGTGGAAAAGCCTTGGTAGACCAGCACGTAGCCGCCGTCGGACGGCGTATTGGCCAGGACGCTCTCCCTGAGCAGAGGCGGCGCCAGGACGGCCTTCGGGACGTCTTTCTTCATCGGAGGATGAAAGAATGAAATCACCAGGTACTCCGAAGCCTCGGTGAAGAGGAGCCGCGAAGCCCAGTAGTTCAGCAGGTAGTTGCGGTATTGCCACCGCGGGATGCTGTGATCGGTGAAGTTGGTGATATGCTGGTGGTCGATGGAAAGACAGGGAATCCCCGTTTTGCGGGCGGCCCGCGGCACCAGGTATTCGTAGTCGGTGAGGGCCACGTCCGGCTTGAAGCGTTCCACCTGGTCCAGAACCGACCGGAACAGCTCCTTCTCATGCAGGAAAAACCCCGCATTCTGGAAGATGACCGGCCCGGTGGCGACTTTGTGGTTGCGAATGGGAGTCACCGGGTTCGGGCAGTCGAACACCGTGTATTCGCGGGAGAGGATTGCCGCTCCATCACTGTGACTGACAAACAGGAATTCGTGCTCCGGAAAGCGCCTGGCGACGGTCAAAGCCCTGATTGCATGCCCATGGCCGGTGCCGTGCACTCCATACAGAATTCTGGCCATTCTTTCATTTCCATTCCGGAGGGGAGGCAACGGAGTCCTCGGGGCATCACCGCCTCGGCGTTGTCATTCGGGTGCGGCACCCCCCTCGCAAACGATCGATACGGATGCAAGCGCTTCGTTTATAAAGGATGAAGCCCGAGCACGCAATTGGAAAAATCTCCCCGGCTTCCGGTCGCTCGAATTATTTGCTGTCGAATTATTTGCTTGCGAAAGGCCGCATCCCGTGTCAATTGGAATCACCGGAGCCTCCGGGCTCCATTTTCGAGATCGAAGGAACGGACCATGGTCTATTGGATCGCTGCATCGATGGCGGCCGCGCTGGCAACTCTGGGCCTGCTCTTCGTGCCGGACCGCTCCAGCGGCTTCCGCACGGCGGAGGATGGACCGGCGCCCCGGCCGGCAACCTGGCCCCGGGTGTCCCTGATCGTCCCGGTGGCCGGAATTGCGGACTGCACGGAGACGTCCCTTCGATCGCTGCTCGATCAGGATTACCCGACGTTCGAAATCCTCTGGGTCACCCGCGACGCCGGTGACGACGCGGTTACCCTGCTGCGCCGGCTGACGCGGGAACGGGAAGAGAGCGCCGCGCCCCCCGTTCGTCACATTACGAGCGGTCCCACGTCGCGATGCGGGCAAAAAAACCACAACCTTCTTGCCGGCGTCGAGGCCGCGGCGGCCGACACGGAGGTGTTCGTCTTTGCGGACAGCACTCACGAAGCGCGGCCCGACTGGCTGCGGTGCCTCGTGGCCCCCATCTCCTTCGGCCGGGCCGCCGTCACCACGGGCTACCACCACATCCTGCCCGCAAGAGCCACCCTTCCCCTGCTCGGGCGCGCCATCACCGTCCTGGCCTTGTATCGACTGCAGGAATGCCGATTCATCACGCAGCCGTGGGGCGGAAACACGGCCCTCGCCAGAGCGCTGTTCGAACGCCTGAAGGTGGCGGACACGTGGGCGGGCAACGTGGTGGACGATGTGTCGCTCGCGATGCTGCTCCGTCAGGCGGGCCTCCGGGCGACGCCGGTGCGGGAGGCGTGCCTGAGCACTCCCTTGACCGATCAGGACTGTTCGGCATGGACCCGGTGGCTGACCCGCCAATGGCTGTACCTGAAGTTCTGTTTCCCCGGTTCGTGGGCGGCCGCCGGCATGCTCCTCGCGGCCCTGGCGGCGCTCATCGCCCTGGCCGGCCTGCAGGTGCTCCTGCTTGCGGCCGGAGGCGGCGCCTCGATCCTGAACCTCGCATCCGTCCTGTTCCTCGCGGGCCTGGCCGGAATCGGGCTGTCCCTGAGGAGGTTCCATCCCCGGCCGGGTCCTTTTCCGCATTGGCTGGCCGCCGTGGCAGCGGCCGTGTTCGTGGCGACATGGAGCCACATCCGAACCTGGCGCGCGCATGAAATCCGCTGGAAAGGCATCCGCTACACCGTGGGCGCGAAGGGAACGGTGATCTCCGTACACTGAGGGTCAAACCTACACTTTTCACAAATTTCCGATGGCCGTCCCTCGGGGACGGACCGACTTCCCGCTTTCGCCGCGGCAACGATTGCGTTCCTGCGGGAAGGCGCTCATCCGGAAAGACACTCGGGTTCACCTGCCCATTGAAACGAGATTGTTTTTCTTTTCCCTAATCATCGGGTCATGGAATCGACGCGGCATCGGCGCTTCGGGATCGGCGAGCCGAGCCAATTGTTCCGCGGCACCGCGTGGAACGGAGCCGGCACACAATGAAATGACTCGCATCAGCCATTATTCGAGCACGACTTCTGTTTGTTTCGACAATCCTCCTCCTCCATTTCAATTTTATCTCGGCAGCGTCGTTCCCAACTATCCTCGAACTGACACTCATCAAAATAGCATCTTACAGTGTCTCCTCCCGCTATATAGCAAGAATCTATACATATTCGCCTCTCGCTGTTAATACAGCCATTCATGGAGATTATTTTTTTAATACAATTGTCATACTTGGTATTACAATCCATATTTGCAACACTAACTGGTGGTATCAAAATCACCACCATTCCAAATACTACAATAAATCCAATTTTACCAATAACCTTGACAAAGTAATGTCTATTACTATTGCGAGAGTCCACTTTCATCTCCTATATTTAGATTTTGTTTTATATCATTTAATATCCATGCAAAGAAAAATCTTCCTGAGGGTTTCCCATTCCACTGCGCTGTTTCATCAAATAAGGTACACCAGCCTCTGGATGCTCTTGTCATATAACTTGGCGATTTTCTTGGCCAAGTTGCAGGGCATGTGGTCACAAAGTCGACAGTAGACATGGAGCGAATTGACGTTGTGTTGGATGAATTGGCGAAGTGTTCTCATGACCTGACCTCCATTATGGACGATATGGCGGCCTGTATTCGATTACATCTCCTTTTTCCGGCTCGGGCCGACTCGACCCTTTACCCTTTTTGACCATCAGGCCCCCGAAAAGTTCCGAAATCTCTTTCGCCAATCCTGAAGATTCTCCCGGTCCGGGGTCAAACCTACACTTTTCACAAAAACACACTGAAGGCCCAGCGGATCAGGGCAGAGGACTCAAATACTCCAATTCGCGCGTGGTCCCAAAACGATGGGCATTCCCACCCGCGAGGCCGTTCACGGGCAGACCCGTTCCGGGGGACTCTTCGCTCCATGGGTCACCCGGACGCCGAGACCGGACCGCACGACTTGGCGCACCCCACTTTCAAATCTAATTGATGGCCTCATTCACCGTCCAGAATCCTGAGGTCTGTCCCTCGAGCCGGACCTTCACTTTCCCGGTGAAAATCGTATAACCTTCAAGATAGGCCTTCTGCCCGTCCCTCGATATGGCGCACTCTTCCGACGTCAACAGCGCGGCCATCGACCTGTTGTCTTTCCGCCCCTGGAACGTGAGGAACCGGTCCAAGGCACTTTCCGATACACAAACCGGGTATCCCTCGTTCATTGTGAGGATGGACTGCGCCCGAGCGGGAACAGAGAACAGAAGAACCATGAAGACGGCGGCAAGGGTTTTCATCCCGGATACTGTGCCTCTCGCCCGTCTTTCCATGCTGAATCTCCTCTTTGCAGCGATGATTCCACCACAGTTCCCGCGGCAACGGCCTGGGCCGTCCACCGTACAGGAACGGGGAGACGCCGCCGGTCGAGAACCCGGTACACGCCGGGCGCGTGCCGCATACGCGCAATCGCCAGTCGGCCCGCCGCATTTCCGCAGATTCAGCGCCGTGAAACTACGCCGCTTCGGACGCCGGCCGGGGCCGCCCCGAAAACTCCTTCCACCAGCGGTAGCCGAGCACCAGCATCGGAACGACGGCCAGGGCTTCGGCCACTTCCCGGAACACGAATTTCCCGGCGAGCCAGTACGCGGCGGCCCCCAGGACCAGCGCCGCGCCCAGGTGCAGCATGGACCTGCGCTGCAGGATTCTCAGGCTGGCCTGGCAGGTGTACACGGTCATTACGGCCACGACGCCTTTGGTCAGAACGATGGCCAGCACCGTCCCCATCAGGGGCGATCCCGGGATGAGCGTGAGGCACAGCAGCAGGTTGAAAACGAGCCCGACTACGTAAAATCCCAGCAAAAGCCGTTCCCGCCCGGAGGTCAGCATGAGGTAGGCGGCAAGATTGTGAATGAACGATATCCCGATGGTCGGCACCAGGATCTTCTGCATCCAGACGGCATCCGAGTAGCCCGATCCGTACAACAATGGAATGATCCGGTCGCTCTCCACGTAGAGCACGAACATGAGCGGCATGGCGACGGCAATCAGCCAGCGGGCCGCGTTTTCGGCCACGGCGGAGAGCTCCGTCCGGTCCGACTGCCAGAGGTTGACGAAGAGAGGGTAGAGGATGTTGCGCAGGAGCACGTTGGAGGTGATGGACGACATGCCGTCGACGAGTTGCCAGGTCACGCCGTACTGAGCGACGGCCTCCGCCCCCGCATGGCTCTGGAGGAAGAAAAGGTTGGCCTTGCCGTAGAGGATCGTGGCGACCGCCATCAGAGTGAAAACCAGGCTTCCCCTGCCGGTGGCGTAGATGCTGCGCAAATCCGGCACGGCAAATCGGAGGCGGGATTGCCTGAGCACGATCAGCATCGATCCGGCCATGTTGACCAGGGTTTCGATCAGTTTGAAGAAGGCCACGATCAACGGCACGGCCCCGAGAAGGAGCGCCCCAATCCCGTATCCGAAGCCCGCCGTGGCGCCCAGCGACTTCAATTTGCCTTCGAGATCCTGCCTGCCCTGCATCTGGCAGGCCACGAAAAAGGAACTGGCAATGGCTTCGAGTCCAACTCCCGTGCCGATCACCAGGACCAGTATCCTCAAGGACGGCGCATATCCCTGCCAGTGGACGAACAGGAGCATCCCGGTCATTCCCGCGAACAGGAGAATCACCTTCAGCATGGTGAACTGCATCAGGATTTCACCCTGGCGGTTCTTCTTTTGCGCCAGCTGCGGAACCAGGTGCTGGTCCAGCCCGAATTCCACGACGAACAGGAGCACCTGTCCGACATTCAGGGCGAGCATGAACTCGCCGTACGTCGTGGAGCTCATTCGCGCCAGGACGATCATAAAGATGCCCTGCAGCGCCTCGCGGACCCACCTGGCGCTGAGCAGGTAGGCGAGCTTGCTGATAATGCGGTGGGAGGATCGCCTATGTAAGGTGGGAGAGGAATCCGTCATGGACGGCGCCTATTCGACATTTACCAAACCGACGGCACCGACGGGCAAATGTATCGGAAAATTTTTTCTCATTCGATTCCTGCCGGCGTCGTTTCCAGAAAACAGCGCAGGAGGGCGCGGGAGCTTCTCTCCGGATCGAACTCCTCCCGCACGAGCAAACGACCCTTGCGGGCCATGCGCAAACCGCCCTCCGGGTCGCTGATCACCCGGGCCACCGCGCGAGCCAGGGCGACGGGATCCTTTCGCGGCACCAGAAACCCGGTTTCCCCGTCGCGGATGACCTCGCCGATCCCGCAAACATCCGTCGCCACCACGGGAAGCTCATGCAGCAGCGCTTCCATGATGACCGTGGGCAAACCGTCCCGATCCCCGCTCGCATCGATCACGCTCGGCATCACGAACACATCCCCGGAAGAAAGGAAGCCCGATACCCTGTCATGGGTCAAAAAACCCGGGAAGCGCACCCTGGCTTCCAGTTTGAGCTCTCGAACGAGCCGCTCCAGTTTTGGCCCGCATGCCCCGGAGCCCCCCAGGACCAGTTCGAAATCCACCCCGCTTTCCTCCAGGAGCTTACAGGAACGGATCAGGATGTCAAAGCCCTTTTTCGGCACGAAACGGCCCAGGCCCAGTATCCTGAAGGGCCGGCCCGAACCCTTGGGCATCCGAGCGCCCGGTTCCAGGCCGAACCCCATGTGCACCACGTGGATTTTCGCTTCATGACCCGGGGCGTACCGGAGGACATGTTCGACGTTGACGCGGTTTGCCGTCCGAACGAAGGCCGCATCCCGGACCTTCTCACCCAGGGCGCCGTCGGGAGGATAAATATCGGTGGCATGAACGGAGAAGCTGAACGGAATGCCGGTGAGCCGCGACGCGACCCAGGCCGCGGTGGCCGGCCCTCCGCCCCAGGACGCATGGATGTGCCGGATCCCCTCTTCCTCAAAGCGCCGGGCCAGTCGGAATCCGCACAGAAAGGCCCACAGGTTCTCGCCCGCCATCTCCAGGTCGCACCAGCGCCTGAACGGCACCGTTCGAAAGAGGCCCCTCGCCGATGCGGGCTCCCGTTTCAACCAGTAGACCAGATGCCGGTGGATTTCCTTGAGATACGAAATCCCCAGCCGCTCCACCTGACCGGAGACCGCCCGCATCTCGGGAGACAGGTTTGCCGGCCGCTCCCCGTAGAGGGTGAACACCCTGACCGGAACCCCCAACTCTCGCAAATGGACGACATCGTGAAAGACGAACGTCTCGGAAGCCAGGGGAAACCACAATCCAACGAACGCGATGCGCGGATAATCCAAGATCGCTCCACCTACCCCAGGAAGGCCGACGCCATAGAGCGCTCCCGACGGCGGCAATGGACCGGGCGTGCGAGGCAAAACCCCGCCGGTCCGGCTCTCGCCGGCGGCGAGGCACTCCGCCTCTCTATCCCGGGTTCTCGTGATCCCGCGCTCACCCGCCGGCGACAACCGGCCCCTCCGAAGGGACCCCTTTCGGGTCACGCGCTCAAGGCCCCGATCACCACGGCCAGCCCCTCCCGCCAGGACACGGGTTCTATGCCGAATTCCGAAGCCATTTTGCCGCAGTCGAGCACCGACCAGGCCGGGCGGCGGGCCGGAAGCGGATAGTCCGCAGTGGCGATGGGAACGACCGCCGGCATCTTTCCGTCCCTGGCGGAGGCCGAGGCCTCGACGATGGCCCGCGCGAACTCGTACCACGACACGGCGCCCTTGCCGCAGTAATGATAGGTTCCCCAGGGAGCGGTCCGGGCACCGTCCAGGATTCGTTTGCTCAAACCGGTCAAGGCCGACGCCAGATCTCCCGTCCAGGTGGGACATCCGTACTGGTCGGAAACGATGCGCAGCTCCGCCCGTTCCGCGGCAAGCCTGAGGATCGTCTTCACGAAGCTGTTGCCGTTCGCCCCAAACAACCAGGCCGTGCGGACGATGAGATGGTTTTGCAGCCGGGACCGGACCGCCGCCTCCCCCTCCCATTTGCTCCGCCCGTAGACGCTCACGGGATTGACCGGATCATCCTCCTTGTATGGCTCCGAAGCACGGCCGTCGAAGACGTAATCGGTGGAAATGTGAATGAGCGGGCTATTGAGCCGCCCGCAGACGGCGGCGATGTGGGCCGGTCCGTCGCGGTTGACGGCAAACGCGGCTCCGGGTTCGCCCTCGGCCCGGTCCACCGCCGTGTAGGCGGCGCAGTTGATGACCAGGCGGGGCCGAATTGTCTCCAGGCAGCGGAAAACCTCCTCCGCCACGGCGATGTCCAATTCGTCCCGGTCCACCCCTTCCACCGCAAAGCCCTGCGACCGGAGTCTATCCGTGAGGTCGGTGCCGAGCATGCCCCTATGGCCGATGATCAGGATTTTCGTCATGGTTCGGATGATCTGAGGGTCGTTGATCGTTGAAGGCATCGGAGAGAACGTCAGCGTTCCTCCAGGAGCCTGAGGAGGTACTCCCCGTAACCGTTCTTCCGCAAAGGCTCCGCAATTCTCCTGACCTGCTCCGCATCGATGTACCCCATTCGGAAGGCCACCTCTTCAACGCAGGACACTTTGAGTCCCTGGCGTTTCTCGATGGTCTCGATGAAGTTGCTCGCTTCGATCAGCGATTCGTGCGTTCCCGTATCCAGCCAGGCGAAACCTCTTCCCAGCACTTCGACCTTGAGCTCTCCCCGCCGCAGGTATTCCCGGTTCACGTCGGTGATTTCGAGTTCCCCGCGGGCGGAGGGTTTGAGCCGGGATGCGATTTCGATCACGCCATTGTCATAGAAGTAGAGGCCCGGAACGGCGTACTTCGACTTCGGCCGGGCCGGTTTCTCCTCGACGCTGAGCGCCATTCCGCGGTCGTCGAATTCCACCACCCCGTAGCGCTCGGGGTCGCGAACCGAATACCCGAAGATGATCGCTCCCTTTTCCAGCCCCAGGGAACGCCTCAGGATGCCGCGAAACCCGTGCCCGTAAAAGATGTTGTCCCCGAGAATCAGGCAGACGGGATCGGTCCCGATGAAGTCCCGCCCGATAATGAAGGCCTGAGCGAGTCCTTCCGGCCGGGGTTGTTCGGCGTAGTGCAGCCGGATTCCCCATTGACTGCCGTCGCCGAGCAGCAGTTCGAACCTCGGCAGATCCTCGGGAGTGGAAATAACGAGAATATTTCGGATTCCGGCAAGCATGAGAACCGAAAGCGGGTAATAGACCATGGGTTTGTCATAGACCGGCAGGAGTTGCTTGCTGACCGCTTTGGTCAGCGGGTAGAGGCGGGTCCCCGAGCCTCCCGCCAGGATGATGCCTTTCCATCGGGACGGCGGCGTACCGCCGTCGTGGGCCGTCGAAATCCGATCCATGTCCGCGCTCCCGCCCGTTGAGTTTGCTCCGTTGCCTTCCGCCGCAGCGAATGTGCCCGGCCGCAGCCCGCTCGAAGACCCGCTGCGTCCGGCGTCCCCCGGAATCGACCGTCCGGGCACCCCCGATGTCCCGGGCTGCTGAATCTCCGTCCAGGCACCACTATATCGATTCCGAATCGTGAGGACCAATGGAATCGTTCGGCCGGCGAACACAACGATCATTCCGGACCGTAGTGGGACCGGATCCAGTCCCGGTATTCCCCCGACCTGACGGAATCGATCCACGACGGATTGTCGAGGTACCAGCGCACGGTCTTCCTCAAACCCGACTCGAACGATTCCACCGGGCGCCAGCCCAGTTCCCGCTCGATCTTCGAAGAATCGACGGCATATCTTCGGTCATGCCCCGGCCGGTCCCCGACGAACTTGATCTGCGACGCGTGAGGGACAAACGGTGAATCCCCCCTGACTTCATCGAGGATATCGCACACCGCACGCACGACTTCCAGATTCGTCTTCTGACACCCCCCCCCGATGTTGTAGGTTTCACCCACGCGACCGTTGTTCAGAACCATTTCCACGGCGGCGCAGTGATCGTCCACGAAGATCCAGTCCCTCACGTTCAAGCCGTCTCCGTACACCGGCAGCGGCTTGCCTTCGAGACCATTGAGGATCATCAAGGGGATCAATTTCTCCGGGAACTGTCTCGGTCCGTAATTGTTGGAGCAGTTGGTGGTGAGGACCGGCAAACCGTAGGTATGACGGTATGCCCTCACCAGGTGATCGCCTGCCGCCTTGGACGCCGAATACGGGCTGTTCGGGGCGTAAGGGGTGGCCTCGTGGAACGGCGGTTCCTCAGGACCCAGCGACCCGTACACCTCATCCGTCGAAACGTGGAGAAAGCGGAAGGTCTCGCTCATTTCGCCGGGCAGTTGCTCCCAGTAGCGCCGGACCTCCTCCAGGAGCCGGAAGACCCCGATCACGTTGGTCTGCATGAAAGCCGCCGGACCGGCAATGGAACGGTCAACGTGGGATTCGGCGGCGAAATTGAGCACCGCGGCCGGCCGGTATTCATTCAAGACGGCCCGCACCAGGTCGGCGTCGCCGATATCCCCGCGAATGAACACATAACGGGGATGCTTTTCGACGGCGGAAAGATTCGCGGGATTCCCGGCGTAGGTCAGCAGATCCAGGTTGACGACACGCACGTCGCTCAAATCGAGTTGCCGGAGGACATAGCCGCTTCCGATGAACCCGGCGCCTCCTGTTACCAGTATGGTCTCCATGCGCAGATCATTCCTCCGCTCTCGGTTCGGGCGCCGTCCCCTCGGAATTGCCATAGATTCGTCGGCATCCCCCCGACGTTTTCCCAGGGACAACGTCAGAAGAGATCTTCATATCGATCGGCTTTGGACAGAGGCAACCCTTCGGAATCCTTAGAAGAGAGCGCTGGGGGGCGCTCAAGGGGCCAATCGATCCCAATGTCGGGGTCATTCCAGATGATGCAGCGCTCGCACTCCGGTGCATAGAAGTCCGTCGTCTTGTAAAGCACTTCAGCCCAATCGGAAACCGTCAGAAATCCGTGCGCGAAACCCGGCGGAATGTATATCTGCTTCCGTTCGGCCGCACTGAGCATCATGCCGAACCAGCGACCGAACGCCGGCGACTTCGTCCTGAGGTCCACCGCGACATCGAACACTTCGCCGGCAACGACCCGGATGAGCTTCCCCTGCGCATGTCCCACCTGGTAATGCAGCCCCCGCAAGACACCCTTCCGGGAACCGGAGTGGTTGTCCTGGACGAACGGCAGGACAATGCCCCATTGCCTGAGCGTATTCTGATTGTAACTCTCGAAGAAGAATCCCCTCGAATCCCCGAATACTCTGGGCTCCAAAACAAGCAGTCCGGGCAGGTCGCCATGTACGATACGCATCATTCACATCCGTCGGTCGAAATCCACTCTCCATTCCATCGGAAGATGTCTTTTCGAACTTGAAATATCGCACCCCGCCGGAATTGCTGTCAAGCTCCGTATGCCCATTCACGGCAACAGGCTTCATCCTGTTGGACAGGACAGCGCCGTAAAGGCCTCGGGACCGGCCGGTCAATTTGTTCGGCTCCCGCGGAAGCGACCTTCCCATGCCCGGAATCCGCCGTCGCGCAGGAGACGCCAGGAACCGGGAGCTTACCCTCAAGAATCGCCGTGTTGCATGCCAGGCCCCCAACCACACTGCCGGACAAAAACGAGGGACAACTTCATCAACGACGTTCCCGCTCAGGGCGGGAATCCGGAAAAAGTCGCCGGGGTCCGGCTCGCTCCGGACTGACGGATGCATTCTTCCATACCCCTGGGAAAAGAATAAACTGAACTTTCTCTCGCCATTCATAATAATTTTTATTAAATTTCTCATTCATTACATTCGTTCGCTGCCGCTTCCTCCCACCGTGCATCCGGCTCAAGCGGCATCGACGAGCGCCCCCGCGCCGGCTGCGGACAGCGCAGATGCCCGGGACGGAGGGACCACGGCTCTTCAGCTCTTGCCCCTTGGCCTGAAAGCTCTATCGAGAGACATGAGACAACGCGGACATCCCGGAGGAGGGCTCGCCTCGTCGTCTCGTCTTTGCGGGGACAGGGTGGCGGAGATGACGGCCACCGGACGCAGAAGCTTCCAGGATGATCGGAGTGATTCATGAAATACGCATTGACCGTTATAATCTTCGCCCTTGCCGGCGCAGTCGGTTATTGGTTGTTCACCCACGACAATCCCCTTGACAGGTTCTACGCTTCACCGCAAATCACCAGGCAAATCGAAGAGGCCAACCAGAAGATCGCGACCCTGTCCAGCCGGATCGATGCGCTCTCGATGGATCACGAAAGGGAATTGGGCAAGCTGCACGGCAGACTCGTCGAGCTGGAACCCTTGCTCCACGCTTCCGAAACCGAAAGCCAGGAGGAGGCCAGGTCGCTGGGCCAGGAGGTGCTCGAATTGCGGACTCAGCTGGACAGTGCAAGATTTCGCCTGGCCCAGCTCGAGGAATTGATCGAGAGTTACCATACGGCGACTCTTCTCGTGCAGGAGAAGCTTGCCGAAACCCAGAATCAGCTCGAGGCGTTCAAGGAGGAATTCCCGAAGGTCAAGCCTCGCAAGGAGGCGGCAGGAGAGAATCCGACGCCCGGTTCCGGCGAAACGCGGGCCTCTGCCCGGCCGCATTCCCCCGCCCCCGATATGCAGCGGCAGGACGCTCAGGAGTGACCGTTCGCCGTCGAGGCCGTTGCACCCGATCCCGCTGACGGGGTCCGCAGGACATCATGTGGGGGTGTCTGAAACATCCTGTTTCTTCTTCCGCCGACGGCTTTTTGCATGCCAGTACCGAAAGCGCCTTTCCAGCTTGTCTTTGAAGAGCATCACCAACAGCGCGAAGATCACGGCAATGCCGACCAGGATGAAGAAGCTGCCCCATTGGTCGCGCCGCACATAGTTGCCGGCCAGGGTCAGCAGGAGGGTCCCCAGGAAACGGCCCGTCCCGCCTATGATGAGAAATTCCAACGTCGTCAGGTGGCCCAGCCCGAGGATGTAACACAGGTAGTCCTTGGGAACCCCCGGGATCAGGAACAGAACGAAGACGAGAAAAGCCCCCTTGTGATGCAGAATGTAGTCGAACCGCTCCAGGGTCGCCTTGTCGACAAACCGCTCCACGAATGGCCTGCCGAAAAACCGCGACAACGCAAACGCCAGGTATGACCCGACGGTCAGCCCGATCGTGGAAAGGATGACCCCCATCATCGGTCCATACAGGAACCCCCCGAGGAGACCTGTCACTTCCCCCGGAATCGGTGCCATGACCACCTGGAGCGCCTGAAGAACGACGAAACCGGCAAATGACCAAGGGCCGAGCGTGTCCAGGAAGTGCAGTAGTTTCTTCTTGCTGATAAAAACGGCCATGAGACCGGAAGTGTACAGCCACAGCGACAGACCACCGAGAATGATGATGAGGATCAGGAGCTTGGCCCACACATAGTTTTTCTTTTCCGCGTCGATTTTCTCATACCTCCCGGCCCCGTCCGGCTCCCAATCGCAGGAAGTATCGGACTCCTCCAACACAAGACAAACCCCATCGGGCACACTTTGCGGCATCGATCCGGCGCTCGAGGGGGTCCTCCCCCTCGGGGACGCATCAGATTCCGTCTTCGGCCGCTCGAACGGACTCCCGTTCCCACCCCCGGCAAGCCTCGAAACAGTCGTGTGAGCCGGATGCGTGATCCGGTCGCGACCACCGGCCCGGTACAGGGATGGATTCATCCCCGCCCGCCTCTTAACACCGAAACCATGGGCGACCGGAAGAATCATCACCCCCCTCACGAGCCTCGAACCGTCATCGGCTTTTCGACCGCGTTCGCGGGGGGGGGGGCGCCGCCTCAGGTTTCATCAGGTTTCGGAGCCCAGCAATTATATAAATCTCAAAATCCGAATATGGAAGTCCTTATGAGGACCATCCTCAACCTTTTGAGTTCTTGGGGGGGAAGGGATTCCCGCAAGGAGACCGGAATGGAGATTCTCAGGGGGACGGCATGCCTCTGCGGGGCCGTTTTACGGGACGAGGGGAGGAGAAAACCGGCACGCCGGTTATGGCTGCGCTGATACAGAGGGTGCGCCGCGGGATACGGGGGTTGTGCCAAAACAGCACCCTTGCCGAGACAGGAAAACGATGAAGCATCGTCCGTTTTGCGTCGAATTCCGGCAAATCCCGTATTGCGCGGCTTTTGGAATTCGAAAAGTCAAAAGCTGTTTGATCGGGAGGCTCCGGAGATCTATAATCTCGCCGGAAAACGCCCGGAGACGCTACGCGCCCGAACCCGATATCCGTCCGGAGAGCAGGAATCCCACCTGGAGTCTGAGGGGCAGGCTTCGGAAGAAAAAGGACCAATGGGGTCTGCCCGTCCCTTTCCTCGCTTGTGCGCTTTTCACGAGCCCCGGGGGCCGGGCACGGGGTTTTCCGAATCCGCGGCGTGGAGGAGAGTGCCCAAGGGCACGGGAAACCTCGCTGCAACACCCGGATGACGGAATACCTACGGAGCTCAAGGATGGGTTTCAGTTTCTTCCCGAAAACGCCCAAGTTTTTCGACCTCTTCATGAAACAGAGCGCCAAATTGATTGAATCGGTCTCCATTCTGACCGAGCTGTTCCACGACTTCACCGACGTCGAGGAACGATGCAACCGCATTCACGTCATCGAAGATGACGCCAACCTGATCTATTACGAGGTATTCCGGCAGTTATCCAAGACATTCATCACCCCCATCGACCGGGAGGACATCCACCAGATCAACCTGGCCCAAAAGGACGTCCACAACCTCATCAACGCCGTCTCCACCCGAATAGCCATCTGCGGTTTCACGCGAATCAACAATACGGCCAAAGAAGTGGTCGACAACCTCAACGCGATGATCGTGGAGGCCGGGCGCATGCTGGAGAAACTCGGCTCCCGAAAGGAAATGGACGGGAACTACAAGACCGTCAAGCAGCTCAAGGAGGATTCCGAGACGCTGCTGCTCCTGGCCCTGGAAGAAATCTACGGGTACAATGTCAACCGGCCGGAAGTGATTCTCGACATTCTCGACATCATCAAGTGGTCGCAGATTTACGACCGGATCGAACAGGCCATCAACCGCACGGAAGGGCTCGCCGACATCATACAGGGGATAATCCTCAAGAATGCATGATCAACTGATCATATTGATTCTGGTCATCGTGGTCTCGTTGATCTTCGATTACACCAACGGCGCGCACGACAGCGCCAACGCCATCGCCACCGTGGTGTCGACCAAGGCGCTGTCCCCCAGAAACGCCGTGCTCATGGCCGCGGTACTGAACTTCGTCGGAGCGATGGCCGGCACCAAGGTCGCTCACACCATCGGCAGCGGCATCGTGCGCCCCGAGATGATCACCGGGTCGCAAGGAATCGTTCTGGCCGCGCTGTTCGGAGCGATCACCTGGAACCTGCTGACCTGGTATTTCGGACTCCCCTCGTCGTCGTCCCATGCGCTCATCGGCGGGCTTGTGGGAGCGGCGATCACACACGGCGGCTGGAGCTCTCTCAACTACTCGAATATATTATATAAAGTTATTCTCCCACTATTCCTCTCCCCCCTGGCTGGCATGATCGGGGGTTATGTTCTCATGGTGTCGCTGGCGTGGCTCTGTTTCAGATTCCATCCGCGCAAATGCACCAACACGTTTCGCAGGCTCCAGATATTTTCTTCGGCTTTCATGGCCACGAGTCACGGTCTGAACGACGCCCAGAAGACCATGGGAATCATGACCCTGGCGCTGCTTCTCTTCCACCAGGTGCCTGTGCTGGAGATTCCTCTCTGGGTCAAACTGTCCTGCGCCGTGGCCATGGCCCTCGGAACCGCCACCGGCGGCTGGCGAATCGTCAAGACGATGGGCCAGAAGATCTTCAAGCTGGAACCGATTCACGGGTTCGCGGTGGACACGGCGGCCGCGCTGGTCATCACCGCGGCTTCCACCGTGGGTGCCCCCATCAGCACCACTCACACGATTTCGTCCTCGGTTCTGGGAGTGGGCGCTTCCAAGCGGCTTTCCGCAGTCCGTTGGGGCATCGCGGAACACATGGTGATCGCCTGGATCCTCACCCTCCCGGCCGCGGCTCTCGTCGGGAGCTTCTTCCTCCATTGTTTTCACCTGCTGGGTCTTGTCAGCTACTAGGCATTCACCCGCACGGATCGCTTCGCCAAGCCGGGGAAACCCGTTGCACGCGAACATTGCCTCGGATATAGTCCTGTTTCCGGTGATACGATCCGCGACGGTCGGCGATACCCGCGGCGCCGGGCATCCCCGGCCGGATATGAACAACTCGAAGGAAAGGCGATCCCCATGAGCATCAAGATGCCGGTGAAATTCCATGGTAGCTACCGGGTGGTGGTCCGCCACGGGGGCTTCGAACGCAAGGAAATCTGTCAGAAATTGAGCTTGATCGCTCTCTCCGGAAAGCCGAAAGCCGCATCCGGCAGCGACCCCGGCGACGCGCAGGCGCCCGCTTACCAGATCACGTACTATACGTTCGGCTGCAAACGGATGGTGGAAGGAAAGCTCAAGGAGAACACGGAAGACCGGGTGGTCTTCGACGCCGACGGCAAGGAATATGAGATCACCCCGTCGGAAACCGCCTGCTGAGGGCGGCTTCACTTTGTCGCTCTGCCGGTGATGTCCCGTACCGTAGCTTTGTTCAGGAGTTCCATGAACCGGGGATTGGCGAGAAGAGTGTTCAGATCGCCCGAATTCACGGCCGTCATGATTTCGGGGTCTCGCAGAACCGCCTGGAAATCCGGGTCTTCGGCCAGACTGCCGACCATGCTCATGAGCTCTTCGTTACCTGCCATGGTCTGCCTCAACACGTCCACCTGTTCCCCGATGGAAATCTGTCCCGCTTTCGCCGGCTTCGGCGGTACCGCCGCGGCGGCCCCCGCCTCGACCGCGCTTCCGATCCTGACGCCCCGCACCTTGGATTGATCGATGGTGAGCGTCCCGAGGTCCGGAGACTGCACGGTGTACACCCCGTCGACCAGGGACACGATTTCCCCGCGCACGGTGCTGCCGTCGTTCAGCTCGATCAGGGCGGTCTTCCCGCCGCTGAGCGCGACACCGGCAAGCCAGCCCCACAACACGAGAACCGCCAGGATCCGCCGTTTCATCTCATTGCCCTCTCTTGGCCGCGCGACGGCTTTTGAATCCGACCGGGCGGAAAACCCGTCACGAAACAAGCCCCGCCGAGCTTCAGCCGTGCCGAAGCGACCCGGCGATCAAAATGCCACGATGATCCCTTCACTGGACCGCGCCAACGGCTTGGAGCCCTTTTAACGTCCTTCCTTCCTCGAAGCGCCAGTCCACATAGGCGCGCACCTTCAAGTTGGCGCTAACCGCGCTCAGGGCGATGGCCAGGAGCCTGTCCGTCCGATCGGCGGGCAACGTGAACGTCCTGCTTTCGGTCACCCCCGGGCGCGCCAGGGTGATCTGAAAGACGCCCATCCGATTCTGCCCGACTCTGACCACCGTGCAGTTGTACCAGGCATACTCGGCCAGGGCATTCCCCGCGGTCAGGACAAGCAAGCAGAACACCGCCGGCAATATCAGCATCTTTCTCGCCGTGTTCATGAAAAGACTCCTCCAGACGTGTTTGGCCGGCAGGAACCACAGGACTCCCACACCCGGCGACCGGCCCCGCCGGAATGCATATGGCGCGACTCGCCCGGCAGGGTTTCGGCCACGGTCACCGCAGGCCGTCCCTGAGCAGCAGCGGCAGCCAGGACGCCGGATTCGGCCTGGCGTAGACCGCGCTCAGACGAGTGGTCCGACCGGGTTCGATGACCGCCGTCAGGACAACGGGCGTTTTCCAGCCGGCGACGATTTTCAACTCCACCGTGTGCCCTCCGGCCGCGAGGCCCGAAACCTGCTGCCCGTCGACTTTCCAGCGACCTCCGTCCACTCTCCACCGCCCCCCTGCGGCGACTGCCTGCGAGGGCCCCAGGGTCACCTGGAGTGTACCGGTCGATATGGCCCGCCGGTAGGCCGCATGGACATCGATCCGTCCCCAGCCGTAGACGTTGTTGGGAACGTCCGTGGGGCCGTCGTCGCCGCAGCCCTGGCTTGTGAGCAGATGGACCGCCGTCCGTTCCGAGATGCGTTCGAGGAGATCGACCTGGCCGGAGAGGCGCGAATTGGCCGAAACGAGCAGCGCCGCCAGTCCGGCGACGTGAGGCGCGGCCATGCTGGTGCCGCTCATGATGGAATAACCGCCGCCCTTGAAACTGGAACGGATGGAAACTCCCGGCGCGGAGATATCCGGCTTGCGACGGTTGCTTCCGTCGGAGGTGACTGGCCCCCGGCTGCTGAACGTGGCGATGACGTCGCTCCTGTCCGTGGCTCCGACCGTGAAAGAGGCCCCGTAGATGGCGGCCGGGTCCATGACCGTCTCACAGGGGGCCCCGGAGTTGCCCGCCGACTGCACGGTCAGGATGCCTGCCGCCCTCACGTTGTTCACCACCGTGAGCAAAACGTTCGGATCCTCGCAGCCTTCACCCGGCGTACAGCTCCAGGAGTTGTTGATCACGTCCGGAGCCATGGCGGGATCGGCTCCGCTGCCATCCATCCGCGTCGGGGCGATAAACCACTGGAAACACTCCGCGTAGGTCGCGGGCGTGCCCACACCGTCGTCCATGTTCCGGCAGCCGATCCAGCGGGCGCCCGGTGCCATCCCGATCCGGTCGGCATCACCGTCGTCGCCGACCATGGTGCCCATGGTGTGGGTGCCGTGACCATAGTCGTCGCAAGGGACGGGAGAATCGGCCGGGCAGGATTCGTCTCCCCCGCTGTGAACGGCGTCATGCCAGTTGTAGTCGTGGTCCGCGGAGGTTCCGTTCCAGCCGCGGTACTGACGCTTCAGGGCGGGATGATCCCATTGGCAACCGGTATCCTGTCCGGCCACCACCGCGCCCTGCCCTGTGAACCCCGCATCCCACACGGCCGGGGCATTCACCCTGGCGATGTTCCACTGGACGGCCGCCGGAGATTGCGGCGCCGCGCCCGCGGCGGAAGGGAAAGGCTGCTGGAAGCGGACCGACGGATTGGCGTGGACGCGCGCCACATCCGGACGAGCGGCCATGGCGTTGACCACCTCGGCCCCGCCGCGAACCCATATCATGTTGGCGACCCAGAAGGGCCGGAAGTCGGCTCCGAGCGCTTGCAGAGCCTCGATCACCGGCCCCTGGGCGCGCTCGGCCGCAGCCGTCAGGGCGCGAACCGCGTACAGGCCTTTTTCGGCCTTGCCCGCGAGGTCTCCCGCGCCGCTCAGATCGGCCTGTTCCGAGAGAAACACGAGAAATTCCGTCTTCCCCTCCGAGGCCTTCCGTATCACCTGGCGGTCGACCTTCTCCGGCCGCTCGATGAAAACCGTCGCCCCCGGTCTCCCTGTCCCCGCCCAAACCGCCGCAAACGCGGTCAAGGCTAAAATCAGGGCCAATCGCTTCAGTGCCCGCCACATGATCCGCTGCTCCCGACGAGATGCCCGGATGTCTTTCCGGCAAATTCCCGCGCGGCACGCCCCCCTGGTTCCCCGCGAAAGATCGCGTCCCGTTGACGTTGCCCGTACCTTACGGAAAACACGGGCAATATAGCCCACAAACCATAGGTTTACAAGACCGCGGCACGGCGCTCGGACGCATCGGGCCGCAAGCCGACGGGGTGCGGCCCGACCCGCTCCCGGCAGCCCCCGGCGGCTTGGAGCACCTGATACGAAGTTACCTAGAAAATAGACTCCCGTGTAAGACTGTTTTCATGCCTTGTGGTAACGCCGGCGCCATGGGCAATTGCGTTCAAGATGGATCTTTCAAGCACAAAAGAGCGGGGGAATGATTCCCCCGCACCCCCCAAGTTTCGGCCTCACGCGCAAGCGCGTGAGGCCGAGCGCTCGGCGCTGTCGGCGACTGGCCGAAGGCCGCCGCCGCAGCGCCACACGGAGCCGCGAAGCGGCGAGGGGGTGTGGGGGATACGTCCCCCACGCTCTTAGAGTATCATTTTGAACGCAAATCCGTATGATATGTTGTGACCGAACCGCAGAGCCTGACGCACAGAAGTCGAGTTCCCATGCCGCCCGAGCATTGACGTCAGGCGACTCGGGCACTTCGATGGAAAACCGTGTCCGGCATTTGGAAATGGTTTCCCCGGGGGTTGGGGGACGACTTACGTGCGGATGGCACCTCGAAGACACGAACCCGCGTCATCACCGAGTGCGGCCGGAAAATCCGGTCTGCGTCCGTGGCGGGATGTCATCGGTCGCCATGCATCAACGGTTCGCGATCAGGAATCGCCGTCCGGTCTGCGTTCAACGATGGCGGCGATGCCGTGGCCGCCGCCTCCGCAGATGGTTTCCAGGCCGAAGCGGGCGTTTCGCCTGCGAAGCTCGTGGAGCAGGGTTACCATGCGCATGGTCCCGGTGGCGGCGATGGGGTGCCCGAGCGATATTCCCGATCCGTTCACGTTCACCTTGCGGTCGAGGTCCGCGGAATCGATCTTCATGAGCTTCGCATCCGCCAGCATCTGGGCCGCAAAAGCCTCCTGGATTTCGATGAGGTCCATATCCTCCACGGTGAGCCCGGCGTGATTCATCGCCTTGTCGACGGCGGCCGGCACGGCCGGGTAGGTGAGCGTCGGATCCGCGGCCGCAACGGCGAAGGATTTGAGCGAGGCGAGCGGCTGGATGCCCAGCGCACGTGCACAGCTCTCGCCCATGAGCACGACCGCGGCGGCTCCGTCGTTTTCGCTCGAGGAATTGCCCGCCGTGCAGATTCCGTCTTCGTAGACCACGGGCAGACGCGAAAGTTTCTCGAGGGCCGTGTCGCGGCGCGGCGGCTCGTCGGTGTCGATAGCGAGCGGCTGTCCCTTTTTGCGCGGAACCACCACGGGAACGATCTCCTCCCGGAACTTGCCCGAATCGATGGCTTCGCACGCCCTGCGGTGACTGCGCAACGCCCACCGGTCCGCCTCCTCGCGGGATATGTTCTCCCCGCGGGCGGCCGCTTCCGCCCAGGTCATCATGGAGTTGAGCTCCCCGAACCGTTCGATGGGCTGCGACATCACCCGTGCCCGCTGAATCCGGTCGAAAAAGGGAAGGCCCCACATGGAAAGCGATCCATGCCCGCGCGGCATGAAACCCCAGCGCGGATCGCGCCGGCCCTCCATCCCCCACTTGATGAATTCCCCCGGGATGTAGAATTCGGCGGTGCTCATGCTTTCCACGCCGCCCGCGACGACAATCGAAGCGTGACCGCATTGGATCTTCATGGCCCCGAAACAGATTGCGTCCAAGCCGGAGCAACAGCGGCGGTCTAGGGTGATGCCGGGGACTTCCACCGGCCAGCCAGCGGTGAGGAGCGCCATCCGGGCGATATTCACATATTCGCCGCTCTGGTAGGACTGTCCCATGATGACGTCCTCCACCCGGGCGGGGTCCACGTTCGCGCGTTTCACCGCTTCGTTGAGGACCAGCGCCCCGAGCGCGTACGCCGGAACTTCGCGCAACGCCCCGAGATAACTGCCGATGGGAGTCCTCGCCGCCGAAACGATCACAACCTGTTCCATTTTCTCCATCTCCCTCGCTGGTCCAGGCCCCTTTCAAGAAGGGTGGTCACAATGCTTTTCAAAAGCGCGGGAAGCCGTCCCCCCGCACAACATGGCGCTACATGCCCAGGTAGGCGCGTCGAATGCCGTCATCCTCCATGAGGTCAGCCGAAACCCCTTCGCGGACCATTCGGCCGCTTTCCATGACGTAGGCCCGCTGCGAATGTCGCAGGGCCTGTTCCACGTTCTGTTCCACCAGGAGGATGGTGGTCTCTTCCACGAGCCGGTCGAGCGCGCGGTAGATTTCCCTGGTGACGAGGGGCGCCAGGCCGAGGGACAATTCATCGATCAACAGCAGTTCGGGCCGGCTCATGAGCGCCCGTCCCACGGCAAGCATCTGCTGTTCGCCGCCGGACAGTGTCCCCGCCGTCTGGCCCCTGCGTTTTTCGAGCGCCGGGAAGATGTGCATGACGTGTTCCATGGTGCGCTGCATGTCTGCCCGACCCCGCTTGGGGTAAGCACCCATTTCGAGGTTCTCCGCCACGGTCATCTCGCGGTAGACGCGGCGGCCTTCCGGCACGAGGGCCACGCCCGACTGGATGATGCGGTGGGGTTTCATGCCCCTCAAGGGCTCCCCCCTGAACCTGATTTCTCCCCGTCGCGGGGGCAGGACCCCCGTAATGGCGGCCAACAATGAAGACTTTCCCGCGCCGTTGCTGCCCAGAATGGCCACGCGTTCCCCCAGATGCACGTCGAACGAAACCTCCCAGAGCACCTGGGTTTCCCCCCGAAACACGTCGATTGCCGATACTTCGAGCATGGTCCTTATTCTCCCAGATAGGCCTGAATGACCCTCGAATCCTTGACGACCTCCTCGGGGGTTCCTTCCATCAAGTGCCTGCCCTGGTCCAGGACGATCACCTTCTCCGCCGCGCTCATGATCGCCCCCATGACGTGCTCGATCCAGAACACGGTCAAATGGTGCTCGTCGCGCAGCTTGCGAATGAAATCGACGGCCTGGACGATTTCCTGGGAGTTGAGGCCCCCCAGCACTTCGTCCAGCATGAGCAGCTTCGGCCGGGTGGCCAGGGACCGGGCGATCTCCAGACGTTTCTTCTGAATCACGTTCAAACTCCCGGCCGGGGTATCGGCGAGGCTCCCCATGCCCACCATTTCCAGGTAGCGTGGGGCGGTCTGACGCCACAGGGCGCGATCTTGAGGGACGGGCCCGTTGACCAGGGCCACTCCGACGTTTTCCAGGCAGGTCATGGCGGCGAACGGGCGCGTCACCTGGAAAGTCCTGGCAATGCCCCTGCGGCACAGCTCGTTGGCCGACCTCCCGGTAATGTCCTGCCCCTCGAAGAGGATCCTCCCCCCACCGGGTTTCAGCGCCCCCGCCACGAGGTTGAAAAGCGTGGTCTTGCCGGCCCCGTTGGGCCCGATCAACCCCACGATGGTTCCCTCTTCCACGGTGAAGCTCACATCGTCGAGCGCCGTCACGCCGCCGAATCGCCTGGTCAGCCCATGCCCCTCCAACAACGCCAAGGTTCTTCCCTCCCTAAGATTTCGCCGCCGCGGCGACCGTCTTTTCAGGCGCACGCCGGCGCATCAGCCGACCGGTCGCCACTCCCATCAGTCCGTTGGGGGCGAACCGGGCCGCCACTAGGGCGATCAGGCCGAACACCAGGACGTGATATTCCCCGTACGCACGAATGTATTCGGACAGGATCTCCAGGGAAAAAGCCCCAATAATCGGCCCCGGAAAAGATCCCATGCCGCCGATCACAGTCATGGACACCACCAGGAACTGTTGATCGAGCGAGGGGATTTCCGGCGTGATCAGCAGCAGGTAGTGCCCGTAGAGCCCGCCCGCCATGCCTGCAAGGGCGCTGGAGACCGTGAAGGCGAGCACGCGCACCCGGACCACGTCGACTCCGAGCGAGGCGGCCGCCCGCTCATCATTCTGAACGGCGCGGAAATTCAGTCCGATGTTGGAATGGATCAGCCGGTATATGATGATCAGGGTCAGCACCGCCGCCCCCAGCATGACGTAGAAATAGCCGACCTTGGAATACTCCGCGAACAGGCCGGGCACCTGGAGTCCCATGGTGCCGCGGGTCACCTCGTACTCGTTGGTGATGATGATCCGCAGGATTTCGGAAAAACCCAGCGTCGTGAGAGACAGGTAGATGCCCCCCATCCTCAGGCAAAGAACGCCGACCGCCAGGCCAAGCAGCGCGGCCAGCAACGTGCCGACGACCACTCCGATCCAGGGGTTCAGTCCGAACCTGGCGGCCAGAATCCCCGACGTGTAGGCGCCGATCCCTGCGAAAGCCGCATGGGCGAAGGAAACCTGGCCTGTGTAGCCGGCCAGCAGGTTCCAACTCGATGCCATCATCAGGTAGAACAGGCTGACGATCACCACGTGCAGGTGATAGGAGCCGAGGCCGAACGGCAGGAAGCCGAACAGTACGACAGCCGGGACAAGGACCTGGTAGAAGCGTTTGTCAGTCACCGAACCCCTCGTGAATCGTATGGGCTAGGCTTCCCTTCGGCCGAAAAGACCCGCCGGCCTGATGAGGAGCACAAGGATCAGGATAATAAAATTAAAGAGGTGCTTGTACCCGGTGGAAATGAAGGCCGCCCCGAGGTTCTCCACCAGGCCGAGAATCAGGCCTCCCAGGACGCACCCCCAGAGCGATCCCATGCCTCCGAGGACCACGACGACAAAGGCGGTGAGCGCCACGGGCAACCCGGCGGTTGGAGTGACCGGAAACACGGGAGCCAGGATCACCCCCGCCGCGGCCGCCAGAGCACAGCCGAGCCCGAAGCTCAGCATATTCAGGCGCGTGGTGTTCACCCCGTTGAGCTCCGCCATCTCACGGTCCTGGCTCGTGGCCCTGATGATCCGCCCGAACCAGGTCTTCTTGATCACCACGAAGAGCAGCGCTATCACCACGCTTGCGGCCGCCAGCGCGGCCAGTCGCTGATTGCCGTAGTAGAACAGCCCGAACACGTTGGTCGCGCCGCCGACCCAGCCGGGCGGTTTGTTCGGGTAGGGTCCGAAAATGAGCAGGTAGGCGTTCTGCAACACGATAGAGAGAATGAACGTGAGGATGAGCGAATACATGTCGTTGCCATAGGTCGGACGGATGAGCACCCATTCCACAAAAAGGCCGAAGAGAAATACCAGCAGCACGGCAACGATCATCGCCGCCACGAAATTCACCCCGAGCGCTCCGGCAAACAGGTAACTGAAATAGCCGGCCAGGATGTAGAGCTCCCCGTGGGCGAAGTTGACCACGTTCATGATACCGACCACCAGGGATACCCCCAGCGCGGCCAGGGCATAGATGACCCCGATCACCAGGCCGTTCATGACGGCTAGAGCAAACATGACATTACCTTTCCCGTCTCGCGGCGATTCGACGTGGCCGGTCGTCGCATCCAATCGCCGCACCCGGCTGCTGTTGCGCTCGAATCCCCCCCGCTCCCCGTAATTTGGAGCAGGGGGAATTCAGCCCGTTGGCGCCCCGGCACGGAGCGAACCCCGCTCGAAGTGGACCCGCCCGGGGCTCCGTCTGTGTGCCGAAAGGGGCGGCCCGCTCCTCCCGCAAAAGGAAGACATGGCGCCCTTTCCCGGGAACCGCCGACAAGGATTTGCGGATCGATCCCCCGCGATCGTCGTTACTTCTTTAATTTGCCGGTCGCCGCCGCAGCCGGGTAGAGGACCACCTGCTGCTTGGCCTGCCACTGAACGATGAGCATCGGGGGCTCCCACTGATGATAAGTGGTGCCGCCCTTCTCCATTCCGAACTTGACGGTGCCGCGGGTCACCTCGAGGCTGGTCTTCTCCAGGGCTTCCACCAGTTTCTCGGGATCCGTGGACTTGGCGCGGTTGATGGCGTCCGCCGCGATGAGAATGCTGTCGTAGATGGAACGCGACTTGTAATCGGTGGGCGGGCCGCCGAACGCCTTGACATAGGCCTGGCGGAACTCGGTTGCAAGCTTGGTCAATTCCACTTTCTCGTGCATCGAGGAAACGAAACATTCCAGGTCCCCGTAATCCCCTACGTTCTTCCAGTAATCCGGCCAGAGGCTCGGAGGACCGGCCCCGTCGAGCATGATCGCCTTGGGGGTCAGTTTCACTTCACCGGCCTGGGCCACGAAGTAGTGCAGGCCGGTCCCATAGATGTAGGCCAGCACGACATCCGGATCGAATGCCTTGATTTTGTTCAGCTCGGTGTAATGATCCTGGCTTTGCCGCTCCGTTACCAGCATCTCGAACGGAATGTTGGCCTTGGTCAAGGCAGCCTTGGACAATTCGGCGATGCCCAGGCCCCAGTCCGTATTCTCCGCCACGATGTAGGCTTTCTTGAACTTCTCGCTCACCACCCACTTGGCGATGGATTCATTGACCACGCCGGTGTTGGACGGGCCCGCCCGGAACACATACCGGTAGTTCTTTGCAGTGATGGGATCCGCCCAGGCCTCGACCACGATGAAAGGCACCTTGAAACGTTCGGCGACCTCAATCTCCGCCAACGCGGAGGAAGAATGGCTCTCACCCAGCACCATGGCCACCTTGTCCCTGGTCACAAGGCGTTCGAAGCCGGAAGCAGCCTTGTCCGGAGCGCCCGCCGTATCCTCGAACACGATTTCCAGTTTCTTGTTGAGCACTCCGCCTTTGGCGTTCACGTAATCCGTGGCCAGCTTGATTCCTTCCTCAAAGGCTTTCCCGGTTGCCGCCGCCGTCCCGGTCCGCGGTCCGACCACACCGACCTTGACGGTGTCCTGAGCCCAGACCGGCCCGCCCGCCAGGACCAGGCCAACGATGAGAGCCAGTACCCACAGACTTTTCCCGTTCCCTCTCATTTCCCTACCTCCCTTGTCGATGACTGATGGTTGCTCCCGCCCTTCCCGCCGGGCGGAAAACCTCATCCCCCAAGGTCCCGGGCAACATCCCGGACCCTCCGATTCGCCGCATTTCGTGATTGGAACCTCAGATCGGCCGTCACCCGCCCGCCACGGGGGGGAACAACACCACGCGATCGCCCTCTTCGAGCATCGAGTCGGCGGTTGCGGGCCGGCCGTTGACGAGAATCACCCGTTCCACATCCGCCGGGATGCCGATCGCTTCGAGGACCCGTCCGAGGCGCTCGCCCTCAGCCACGACCACGGTCCGCGGGCCTCCGTCCGGTGGACCGTACTTTCGCAACGTGGCGTAGAGTTGAACCTCCACCCGCATGACCGCCCCCTCAGCCGGACTCAGAGGAGTCCCAGTTCCCTGAGTTTCGTCCAGGTCGGTATGCCGTTCTCATCCCACCCGCGCAGCTGATAATAGGACCGGAGCATTTCCGGCAGGCGGCAGACACTGCCTCGGGCCGGACCGTCGGGAAGCGGCTCGCCGGTCATCCGCGGCGGCAGCGAATCATCCTTGCGCGACAGCCCGGCGCGGATCATGAACAGTCGTTCGGCGTTGAAAATCCTCTCTCCGGCCCGAACCAGCTCATCCAGAACGTAGTCCGCCCCGGTTGCCGCGTTCAGGAGCTCCATGATGCCCTGGGGCCGGATATCGCGAGTGGGCGTCACCAGGTTCCTCACCGAAAAAAAGACACAGAGCCCCGCCGCATCGATGACGGTGAACACGTCCTGCCAATCCTTCACAAGCTCCGACTTGTCCTCCCAACTGAGCGGATCGAGCACCATGGGAACCCCGAGAAGCTCGATATAGGCCGAATCCCCGCGCATATGCGAAGCACCCACGGGCGACGTGGCGTAGGCCAGTCCCATGCCCTGCGCACCCCTGGGATCGTAGCCGGCAAATTCCTGTTTCTTGCTGACCATGGCCAGCTCGGGGTGCCCGTAGTGCTCGGCGAGGCGATAGCTGCCCCGGGCCAGCAGATCCCCGAAGCCTTCGCGCGATGATGTCTTGAGGGTAAGCTCCACGAGAGCGCGAGCGTCTCCGAAACGGAGCGGCCCTCCCACGTCGGCCTCCGGCAGGAACCCGCGCTCCGCAAGTTCCATGGCGCAGGCGATGGTGGCTCCCATGGAGATGGTGTCCATTCCCATCTCGTTGCAAATATAGTTGGCCTTGGTCACCGCCGCCAGGTTGCTCACCCCGCAGTTGCTTCCCATGGCGTACACCGTCTCGTATTCCGGGCCTTCCCCCGCCCCCTGGAAACCGGGTTCGTCCACCTTCGTGACCCGGCCGCACCCGATGGGGCAATTGAAGCAGGCCTTCGGTCGGACCAGGAACTTTCGCGTGAGGCTTTCGCCGTGGATCTCCTCCCACGCGTCGAATGTTCCCTGCTGGAAATTCCGGGTGGGAAAGACGCCGAAATTCTGCGTGGCCATGACCGTGACCGCGGTCCCGTGCAGGTTGAGCGGGTGCTTGCCGCCCTTGAGGGAATCCCGGAACCGCGTGATGATTTTCCTGACGATTTCAGCGAATGCCCTGGCATCGTGCAGCACGACTTCCTTGTCCCCTCGCACGGCCACGGCCTTCAAATTCTTGGCCCCCATGACCGCCCCGACCCCGGAACGGCCCGCCGCCCGGTCCCGGTCATTCATGATCGAAGCAAACAGCACGCCCCGCTCTCCCGCCGGTCCGATGCAGGCTACCCGTGTCCCTCGAGCGGTTTCCCGACGGATTGCGGCGTCCGTCCCGTGGGTTGTCCTTCCCCAAAGGTGCGCCGCGGAACGCAACTCCGCGCGATCTCCCTCGATGTAAAGATAAACCGGTTCGGATGCCCGTCCCTCGAAGACGATCATGTCCACGCCGGCCTTCTTCAACTCCGCCGGAAAATACCCGCCCGAATTCGAACAGGTGATCGAACCGGTCAGAGGGGACTTGGTCATGACCATGTACCGCGCCCCGGTCGGAGCCTTGGTGCCCGTGAGCGGCCCGTTGGCCATCACCAGTTTGTTTTCGGGGGACAACGGATCGCATTTCGGGTCCACTTCCCGGAGCAATGTCTCTATGCCGAGGCCTCTCCCACCGATATAATCCCTGGCGATCCGGGCTTCCAGTGCCTCATCCCGTACTTCGCCCCGGGTCAAATCCACGCGCAGGATCTTCCCCATCCATCCGTTCATTGCGCACCTTTCCGAATTGATGGTTTACGCAACCGCACCCGCCGCCGCGGCGCCGGCACCTTGGGCTCCGTCCTTTCACATGGAACGCGTCGCATGGAATCCCTGGCCGGCCTCCAAGGCCCGAAACCAGGGAGGAACAGCACTCCCTATGCCAGGGTCTGTTCGAGTCCCTCAGCCAACGCCGTGACGACCAGGTCCAACTGGTCTTCCTCGATGATGTAGGGAGGGCCGATCACCAGCGCATCGCCGTCGATTCCGGCCAGCCCGGTCGAACGATACAACTGGACTCCCCGCGCCATAACGTTGCGCCACAGCCGTTCCACGAATTTTTCTCCGCGCGCGAAGGGCTGCAGGGACTTCTTGTCCTTCACGAATTCGACCCCCCACAGAAAGCCGATGCCGCGCACTTCGCCCACGTTGGGATGATCCGCCAGGGCCGCGCGCAGTTTCTTTCCGAGGACCTCGCCCAGGCGGGCGACCCGTTCCACCAGTCCTTCCCGCTCCATGATGCCGATCACTGCGAGCCCCGCGGCGGCGGCCACGCTGTGGTGCGAAAACGTCCCGCCGTGGACGAACCCGCCGCTGCCGTTGCGAACGGCCTCGAAATGGCTGTCGCGAACCGCCGCGGCCGACAGGGCGATGGTGCCTCCAGCCAACCCTTTGCCCATCGTAAAGATGTCCGGGACGACGTCATAGTGCTCGCTCGCGAACCATCGGCCGGTCCGGCCGAATCCGCACAGAACCTCGTCCAGGATCAGCAGCACGCCGTAGCGGTCGCAGATCCGCCGCACGAGAGGGAAATAGCCCGGAGGCGGGGGCACGGCGGCGATGGTCGCTCCGCTCACCGTTTCTGCCAGGAAAGCCGAAACCGTATCGGGACCGAGGTTCTGGATGGTCTCTTCGAGAGCCAGGGCACAGCGCAGCCCGCATTCCGGATAGGTCAACCCGAAAGAGCAGCGCAGGCAGTACGGCGCCGGGATGTGTTCCACCTCGGTGAGCAGGGGAGCGAAGGGGGCCCGGAACGTGGTCCTCCCCGTTGCCGCCAGCGCGCCCAGGGTAAGACCGTGATACGATTTCCACCGGGAAATGAGCCGGATGCGCCCGGACCGGCCGTTCTCGAGGTGAATCTGCCGGGCCAGTTTGATCGCGGTCTCGACCGCTTCCCCCCCTCCGGAAAGAAAGTAAAATCGTCCGATGCCCGGAGGCGCGTGAGCGGCCAGCGCTTTCGCCAGGTCCTCCACCGCCCGGGTGGTGAACATGGTGGGATGCACGTAATCGCATTGCAGAACCTGGTCATACATGGCTCGAGCGATTTCCTCCCGCCCGTGGCCGACGTTGACCACCAGGGGCCCACCGCTCGCATCGAGATACCGGTTGCCGTCCCGGTCTTCAATCCACAGCCCGCGGGCTCCGGCCGCCACCGGCAGAGCCATGTCGAGCCGCCTCGGAAACACGTTCCCCGGAATCGCGTTCATGGGACCATGCACCTCTTTCGGTTATGAAATTCGGGTTGTGTCTGAAACTCACAGCGACGTTCGTCGCGGGCGAGAACCTCCGCCCGCTCCTTAAGAGCTTTACGCAATAGCTGTGCCAAGCGATTCGCAATACCCCCGGGGCCTCTTCGGCGGACACCCGCGCAGAAGCGGCGCCACCGCCGTAAAGACCGGCGGATTGCAGCGTCGGGAAGGATCGGTGCCGGTCTTGCGGGAGAAGCGGCGGGACGGCGTGGACCGCTTGCGGAACGGCCCGAATTCGATGTGCGGCGGCAATGCTCATTCGGGCGGCGGGGAGATTTTGCTTGAAGGGTGAAGCCAACTGGGGCATGATTATTAGGACTTTTGGAATCCAGATCACTGCCCCGATCATCCCAATCAAGACCGGGAACCGAACCAGGGCGGCACGACTCGAAGGGATGCGGCACAGCGCCTTGGACGTTTCGACTGGAGGGGAGGCTTGGACCATGAAGCATCAGGAAAAGACCCTTCTCATCGTTTCCATCGACAGGAACGTAAACAATTTCCTGCGTACCATCATCAACAACATCATCGGGGGGGAAGTGAAGGTGCGTAGCAGGACGTTCCAGGAGTGCGCCGCCGCGCCGCCGCGGACCGACGTGGTGATGACGTCGGGCGCCTTTCTGCTGCCGCGCCTGCGATCGATATACCCCGATCTGCCGATCGTGGCGCCCAAGCGGTTGATCACCGGCTACAACCTCGAGAAGGTGCTCATGCTTCCCCGCGCGTCCAGGGTGCTTGTCGTGAACGATCCCAGGGCCGCCACCGAGGAAACCATCGATTCGCTCAAGAGCCTCGGGATCACCCATCTCGACTACGTGCCCTACTGGAGGGGCTCCAAGCGGAACCTGGGCGACATCGCGGCCGCCATCTCCCCCGGGATGACCCACCTGTGCCCCGGTGAAATCAAGCGGGTGATCGACATAGGGCCGCGCATCATCAGCATCCACTCTTTTCTGCAGCTGCTCCTCGCGCTGGACCTCGACCCCGGCTACGTGGAGAACTTCGCCACCTACTATCACAACTTCCTGATGGAATCGAGCCGCAAGCTGGCCGCAGTCCTCGAACAGTCAGAGCTGCTCCGCAGATACCAGGAAGTCATCCTCAACCAATTCGAGGACGGTCTTCTTTCGGTGAAAGAAACCGGCCGAATCGACATTGCCAACCAGTCGGCGGCCCGGCTTTTCAAAAAGGACATCGGCGCCATACTCGCCAGGAACATCAACGATCTCCTGGCCGGCTTCAAGCACACCGTCAATCTCACGGGCAAGTCGTCAAAGGATTCCGGTTCGTCCTCGATTTACGACCATGACGGCAAACAGATCCTGATTCAGAAGATCCCGGTGGTGAGCGAGAACGAGGTCCGGGAGATCTACACCTTCCGGGAAATCGCCCGCCTCCAGCGCCTGGAAAAGGATGTCCGGCTGCACCTGGCGCGCAAAGGGCATGTCACCAAGTACGGTTTCGACGATATCTGGACCCTGAACGGGGCCGTCGACGATTTGAAGGAAAGAGCGCTGCAGTTCGCCGCCACGGAAAAGAACATTCTCATCACGGGCGAGAGCGGAACCGGAAAGGAGCTGTTCGCGCACGCCATCCATCGGAGCTCGCCACGGCGGGACGGACCGTTCGTTGCCGTCAATTTCGCCGGGATTCCGGAGGGATTGATCGAGAGCGAGCTGTTCGGATACGAATCGGGCGCCTTCACGGGGGCCAAGAAGGGGGGCAAGACCGGTTTTTTCGAGCAGGCTCACGGAGGCACGATTTTTCTGGACGAAATCGGCGACGCGCCGCTCAACGTCCAGTCCAGGCTGCTTCGAGTCCTCCAGGAAAAGGAAATCATGAAGGTCGGAGCCGACCGGATCATCCCCATCGACGTTCGCATCATTGCGGGAACCAACCGCAACCTGCGTGAGGCGATCGCCGAAAAGAAGTTCCGACGCGACCTGTATCACCGTTTGAACACTTTGCCGCTTGATATTCCGCCGCTGCGCGAGCACTGCGAAGACATTCCTTACGTCCTCAACCGGTACCTCGAAGAACAATACGGCAGCCGCAAGGCGTTTTCCCCGAGCGTCGCCGAGTGTCTGCGGCGCTACGGCTGGCCGGGAAACGTGCGGGAGCTGCTCAATCTTGCCGATTATCTTCAGATTTCATCCAGAAACGCCGCGTTGGTCGAACTGGAACATGTGCCGCGGAGCCTTTCCGAAACTTTCGCCGTCGACCGGCGGCCGGCCCGGGGGGGGAGCGACAGCGACCACCGCGACACCGTCCGGCGCCTGTTGGAGGCGGCATGCGCGTCGATGGAGGAATTGTCGGGGCTGCTCCACGTTCTGCGCGAACGCAAAAAGCTGCTGAACGGCAGAAGAACACTCATGCGGGAACTCGGCAGCCGGGGCCATTTCGTCAGCGAAGGAAGAATGAAGCGATATCTGCGGCTCCTGAGAAACGATGGACTGATTCGAGTGGGAACCACCAAGCAGGGGACGACGCTCACTCCGAAAGGCGAAGGATTGCTGGAATTCCTCGTTGCCGAGCGAGGCGGCTCTTCCGGACCGCCCTTTCCCGATTGGGACAATTAGGCACTGCAAGAATCCGCCACGCGTCCGTTTGCATCTCCGCTTTCGGACCGCAGCCCTTCGGCCTCCCTTACGCGCCCGCGCGGTTTCCCTTCGGCCGCGCCTCCAGCCTCGCGGGTTCATCGATTGCCTAAGGGGCAGCCAGGCAGACGGGGGACGGGCGTCCGGAACCCGGGACACACATTTTCCCGGCACCCGGAAACTCCACGCTCGCTAACCCCCGAGAGCGGAATTTTCCGCAGTGATTTCGGACAACTACCGCCTTCAACCCTCCACAGCCCCGCCCTCCGCTCATGGCATGGGTCTTGCTCGGAATATCCGGCGACGATGGTTCTTTTCGTCTTTTCAGGTTTTCTTTGCATCGGGCGCCCGGCTCGTCGGAGCCCCTCCCGGGGCAGCCGGCCACATTCCGCCCAACGGGATGGACGGGCTTCTCGGGCCTTCGAGCCGGGCGCTCATCTTGAAACGATTTTTTGGGGTTGTTCCATGGGCGATAGAGGCAAGTTTCGAACGGTTGCGGAAGCGATAGCCCTCATTCAGCCTGGCTCCAGGATCATGGTGGGCGGTTTCGGCCTCGCCGGATACCCGGAAGGACTGGTCGAGGCGCTGGCGGCTTCCGGCATCGGTGATCTGACCATCATCAGCAACGATCTCGGCTCCCCGGGGGTCGGTCTCGGGAAGCTCCTCACCAACGGGCAGATCCGGGCGCTGGTCGGCAACTATTACAACTGGAACCCCGAGGTCGGTCTCGCGTACAGCAGGGGAGAAATCGGGGTGACGCTGGTGCCGCAGGGAACGTTTGCCGAAGCCATCCGCGCGGCCGGTGTCGGAATCCCGGCGTTCTACACGGCGGCATCCGCCGGAACGCAATTGGGTAAGGGCAAGGAAACCAAAGTCTTCGACGGCCGGACCTACGTCCTCGAGCGCGCCATCCACGCCGACGTTGCCCTGATAAAGGCAAGTCGCGCCGATGATCTCGGCAATCTCGTCTATTACAAGACGGCTCGCAATTTCAATCCTCTCATGGCCATGGCGGCGGCACTGACCATAGCCGAAGTGGACGAGAGCGTACCGGTCGGCAGCCTTGATCCGGAGTCCGTGGTCACTCCCCATATTTTCGTCGATATCATGGTACGGAGAGTCTAGCATGGTGCCGTTAGTTTCAGAGGAGGAAGCCAAGGTCCGCATCGCGCGTCGAATCGCCGAGGAGTTCGCCGGGGCGGATCACGGACTGGTGATCAACCTGGGTGTCGGCATCCCCACCCTGGTGGCCGACTACGTTCAGAAGGCGGACGTTTTCATCCAGGCGGAAAACGGAATCCTGGGGGTTGGCCCGCTGGCCGTCGGGGAACGGATCGATCGGCAGCTGATCAACGCCGGTCGGCAGCCCGTGACCGAGACTCCCGGCTGCAGCTATTTCGACAGTGCCGCGTCCTTCGGCATGATTCGGGGGGGACACGTTGACGCCACGGTGATTGGCGCATTCCAGGTGGACCAGGAAGGCAACATCGCCAACTGGATCATCCCCAACGGCAAGCAACTGGGGGTCGGGGGCGCCATGGACCTCATCACCGGCGCCAGGCAGGTGATCATCGGCATGCAGCACACGACCAGGGATGGGAAACCGAAGCTCGTGAAGCGTTGCACTCTGCCCGTCACCGGATTCGCCGAGGCCGACCTGGTGGTCACGGAACTGGGACTGTTCGCCTTCGAAGACGGGAAACTGATCCTGAGGGAGATCGCACCGGAAGTGACGGTTGAGGCACTGACCGCGCTCACGGAAGCCGCCTTCATTATTGCCCCCGGCCTGAAAACCATGGCCGCCTAGGCGCTCCCGGGCGCACGAAAGCAAAGAGGGGGCCTCACGGCCCCCCCTTACCGTCCATTCCCCAGCCCCGGTCGACCCGGGCAGCAGGCTCCGTCCCCTGCAGCGGAGCCACGGAACTGCTTCGGTTGCCGGGCGCCCCCAGCGGGAATACGACAGGTTCGTTTTCTCGCCTGAAATCATTCGTGCCAATTAGCGTTCGAGATTACACAACACCAATACGCCAGGCTGTGCGACGGGTGTCTCACGCCATGTCTCCTCGTCGTGGAGATCGTCCACAGGGGTGCGCCGGTCGGACGCAGCAAAGGAAAGGTTTCATGCTCTCTCATCTTGCGGTGAACGCAAGCTCATATCCATCCCTGCAAGACCATGCGGCAGCCTGCCCCTACCGTGGAGCAATTGACATGCCAACCAGGCGGAAGGGGGGCAAAGAACGCCTCGTCGCCTTCATTCAGGCTCATCGGCACGCCGTGACGATCAACCGCGGAAGTGAGGTGAGCCGACTCCAGAAAAGGGTTTGCGGGCGTCTCCTCTTCCGTTGAGCGAGGATTTCGAAGCGTCGTCGTCGGGCGCCCGCGCAAAGGTCAATGGCGCGGCGACGCAGCCATAGCGTCACAACACGAAACGGCGAGGTGTAGGAAAATCTTTGCACCACTGGCGGCAAAACCCTACAGGCAGGAAAAAAGGGGGAGGCAACGGGTGCGTGCTACCCGCCGGACGAGCGTTCCTCTTCCTTGAAGGTGGCGGGGTCCAGCTCGTATTTGCGCAACAGCTTGTAGAACTCGGCGCGGTATCGGCCCGCCTTGGCCGCCGCGCGCGAGACGTTGCCCTTCGTGCTGTGGAGGACCTGGATCAGGTAGGCCCGTTCGAATTCGTCCCGTGCCGCCGTCAGGGGGGGGAGTTCGGTCCCCGAGTCGGAAACCGCCTCCCGGTCCAGGAGCAGGTGCTCGGCGCAGATGTTGCCCTCCCGGGCGAGCACGACGGCCCTTTCCACCACGTTGGCCAGTTCGCGGACGTTCCCGGGCCATCGATGCAGCATCAGGCGGTGCATGGCATCCGGAGAAAAGCCGGGGACGTTCTTGTTCATGGTGCCGTTGAAGTGTTGCAGGAAGTGATGGGCCAGCAGCGGGATGTCTTCGGGGCGTTCGCGAAGAGGCGGCAAATAAACCGGAATGACATGGATGCGGTAGTACAGATCCTCCCGGAATTTGCCTTCCTGGATCGCTTTCCAGAGGTCCTGGTTGGTGGCGGCGACAAGGCGCGTATCCACCTTGACCGGTTGGACGCCTCCGACGGGATAGAACTCATGGTCCTGGAACACCCGCAATAGCTTGACCTGCAGTGCCGGAGTGAGCTCCGCAATCTCGTCCATGAAGAGCGTGCCCCTTTCAGCCTGTTGCAGAAGCCCTTTCTTCGGCTGATCGGCACCTGTGAAAGCACCTTTGGTATGCCCGAACAACTCGCTCTCCAGCAGGCCTTCGGGAATGGCTCCGCAATTGATCGCCACGAACGGCCCCCGGGACCGAGTGCTGGTCAGGTGAAGCACTTTTGCGATCAACTCCTTGCCCGTGCCGCTTTCCCCGTAGAGACAGACCGTCGAGTCGGTGGGGGCGATTTGCGACACCTGGAGTAGAACCTGCTGCATCTTCTCGCTCGACGCAATGATGTTGTCGAAATGGTAGCGTTCGCGCACGAGGGTCCGCAGCCGTTCCACTTCCATTCTGAGGCTGCCCACCTCCAGGGCTTTCTCCAGACGGTACAGGAGATCTTTGGCTTCGAACGGTTTGGTCATGAAGTCGTAGGCCCCCTTTTTGGTGGCTTCGACGGCTCCGGCGATGGTCCCGTAGGCAGTCAGGATGATCACGGGGAGGTAGGGCTGAACCAGGAGCAGCTTCTCCAGCAGCACCATGCCGTCCATTTCCTCCATTTTTAGATCCAGCACGGCTGCGCTGTAGACCTCCTCCTGCGCGGCGGCCAGAGCTTCCTCTCCCCGCTCCGCAAGCGTCACCCGGTACCCGGCCCCTTCCAGGCGGGCCTTCATCAGGGTACGCAGCCCCCGATCATCGTCCACGACAAGGATCTTTTCTCCCGGCATTGAATCCCTTATTTCAGCAACTCGCGTTCCTTGCGATCGATTTCGGAATCGATGTCCCGGGAACGTCGAATCTGCTCGCTCAGCTCTTCGATAGCCGATTCTCTCTCTTTAATCTCCTGTCGCAACTGTTCCTGTTCCTTCTGATCGATTTCGGAATCGATATCCCGGGAACGTCGGATCTGTTCGTTCAGTTCCTCAATATCCGATTTTCTGGCTTTGATCTCCCTGCGCAGTTGCCTGCGGTCCTTTTCGAACGCAACGGTCTTTTTGAGCAGCTCCACCCAGAATTTGGCCTGGGATGCCCAAGGGCTGTCCGGGTATCTCGCGATGAGCTCTCGAAAATACTTCAATGCTTCCGACTGGTTATAGATCGGCGCGGGTGGATAGGCATGGACGACGCCGAGATTGAACAGCGCAGTGGCGCACCCTTCGTCCGAGTCACACGTTTCGAGTGTCTTTTTGTTCGCCTCCGCAAAACCGCTGAAATCCCCGCCGGTCACGGCTTCCTGTGGAGGAAAAAGCGGAATGGGGGCGGCGGGAACGGGAGGAGCCGGCTCGGGCGTTTTCGTCGAACACCCGCCCAGCACGACGAGGAGAAGCACCAGCCCCGCAAGGCTTCTGAATATAACGGTATGTGTGGATATCATGCTCAAACCTTCGGATCAGCCCGCAACGATATCGGTTTCCCGGACGATCTCACACCGACGGTCTATTGTAAGCAAAATTTGCGGGAAGAGTAAACACTATGGTTGCACCGCTTGCAGGCTCGTTTTCCGCCCAGATTCGCCCTCCATGGGCAGTAACGATATGGCGGGCGATTGCCAGGCCCAATCCGGTTCCCTGGTGCCGTTTGCCTTGATGGCGCGGACTCCGGTAGAAGCGCCCGAACACCTTCTCGACATCTTCTTCCGGAATTCCATGCCCCGTGTCCGAAACCCTCACCTCCACGACCCTCCCTTTCTCCCGGTCATCTCTTTTCAGGACGGCGGTTATGGAGATACGGCCCCCCTCGGGGGTAAATTTCAGCGCATTGCTCATGAGATTGTCAATGACCTGCCGCATCCTGGATTCATCGAGCATGAGGAGCGGCAGATTCCCGGTTCGGATGGTCTCGACCCCGATGCTTTTCTTCCTCGCAATGGGGTCCAGCCCTTGAACGCTTTTCTCTATCAGGGTCTGCAGGTCACACGGCGCGTACTGGTATTCCATCATTTCGCCTTCCATCCGGGAAAGATCCAGGATGGAGGAGATGCTCACAAAAAGCCGTTCGCCGTTGCCGCGCACGACATCCAGGATTTCCTTCTGTGAAGGCGAGAGCGGTCCGGGGATTTCCTCGAGCAGGAGGGCGATTCCTTCGCGGATGGCCGTGAGGGGAGTGCGCAGCTCATGCGAGACATGGGCGGTGAAGTCCGCCTTCAGCTCTTCGAGGCGGGCCAGTTGCTCCGTCATCCAGTTGAAGGTCTCGGCAAGCTCCACGACTTCCAGAGGCGCCCTCAGGTCGATGGAGCGGGTGAACTCCCCCCGGCCCACCCTGCGCATTTCATGGGCCAGGTTTTTCAGAGGCCTGCTCATCCCGCGCGCATGGAAAAAGGCGAGCATGAGAGCGCCTCCTATGCCGGCAACCGTCAGCCAGCCCATGTCTCGGGCGGCGGATTCCGCTATGTCGCGGGCTTCCACGGTCTTGGCGCCGATGATTTCTTCACGGTGGCGAACGAGCTCGTTGCCGCGTTCGAGCAACCCTTCGGCGATTCCTTTCCTGGTCTGGTCCTCGGTGCCCTTCCCGGGTACGGCCCGCTTGAACTCCTCGTCGTAGCGGGTGTGGAGATCCTTGATTTCCGCGATCAGGCTCCGTTCCGGCTCGGAATCGACCAAGGCGTTGATCCTGGCCAGGGCTTCAGCGAAGTCCTGCCTCGCCTCGATATAGGCTCCGTGGAGAACCGGGTCCTGAACCAGCACGTATTTTTCTGAATTGCGCATCTCTACCAGGAAGGTCTTCAAGAGCCGCCTTTGTTCCTTCAGGCACACGGTATCGACCTCGACAATGCGTCCGTTGAGCCGGATGAGCCAGTTGAGCTTGTCGAGGGCGTACAGGCTCACCACGAGGACGAGAAGGATCAGTATGCCCTGGGCGAAAATCACGCGCCAGAAAATTCTTAGCCTCATGAGGTGCACTCGCTTCGGACCCGGAGCGCGATTGGCTCTTCAGCCCGTTTTCAGGAACGTATCGGAATCAGGCAGACATCCCGGAAGCGCCAAGGCCGGCCCACATCGCATGGGCGACAAGCCCTTCCCGGCATTTCGCCCGATGCGCCCGGTCCGGACGCCTCCCTCGCGGCCCGGCATCATTCTCGCCCCGTCATCTCCAGGGCCTCCCCCACCCTTCGGGAACTCGCCGCCGGGGCTTTTCCCTCTCCCGGAAAAACACCAAGCCCCGATGAGCGATGAAAGAAACTCCGGAGTGAGGATGCCGGTCTCGGAGATCACCCCGGCAAGAAACAGACCCGCGCTGGTCAAGGTATAAGAGGAAATCCTTTCAATTATATCCTGTTATCCCCGAGAAAACCACAGGCAGCCCGTATCCGGGGAACGCATCCCGGGGATCCTGAAAGTCAGGAGCACGAGAAAGTAGACGAGAAAACCGTTGATGACGGGGATCAACAGGTTCACCGCGTGAACCCCCGAAACGCTCAACCCGTGGAGACCGTAGTTCATCGCAAAGGTGAGAAAACCGACGTATTTCATCTCGAAGTCAGGCAATACGGGGTGATCCGCAACTCGTGACGGTTCGATGAAGTTGCCGAAATCCCGGATGATGGGGTTGGAGATGATGTTTCTCATGTCATCGAAATGAAACGAGGCGTCGAATGTATTGGAATAGGAAATAAAGGCGATCAGAGCAACGACCGGAAGATGCAAAGCCGGCGCGTGCCGTGCCGAGTGTGAGAACCGGCTGCGTGGCGGAATCATTTGCCCTCCCATGCGAGAAGTCGGCCCAAGGAAGGCTTGTGGTTCCCGCGATTCGAATTCCTTAAAATCACCAGTCGTCATCCCATGCGAAACACTTCTTCATGCTAGAGGTTAACGTATTGTTCCGCCCCGCGATTATTCGTTGACTCCCCTGTTTTTCCAATATTACATTGATGGCCGGGTTGCCGCAATATCATGATGTTTTCAGTGTGTCCGGCAACTTGCGGGAACGGGACGACCATGCGCGGGTCGTCTTCCGGGACGGCGACGGTGCAGCAGAGGAGAGAGCGATGGATTGCCTGAAAAGGTCCCATGGGATCGTGTTTTGCGCGTTGGCGTTGTTCCTGGCATCGGGTTGGATCGTGTCCGGAGCCGGAGCCGGCCCGGACGAGCAGGGCACCGGAGTGTCGACCGGCCCGGAAGGAGGGGACCGGGCGGCAGCGAGGCGTCCCATGAGCCGGTCAAATCCGCAGGGGAATCCTGTGCAGGATTCGAACCAGCCTGTCGGCATCGCCGTCGATTCCCAAGGCAACGCCTATGTCACGGGACAATGGGTCAATACGTCCGGCAACTCCGATTTCGTGACGATCAAATATTCCAAAGCCGGTGCGGCGGCCTGGGTGAGACACTACAACGGCCCGACCAAAGGCGACGACTATGCAAGCGGAATCGCCGTGGATTCCTCCGGCAACGCCTATGTCACGGGAGCTTCCCCGGGAACGGGCACGCAAGAGGATTTTGCCACCGTGAAGTATTCAAGGAGCGGCGAGCAACAATGGATCAGGCGATGCAACGGACCCGCATCGAGGTCCGACTGGCCGACCGGGATCGCCGTAGACTCCTCGGGCAGTGCCTATGTCACGGGCGACAGCCAGGTGTCCGATACCCGGTGGGATTTCACCACGGTGAAATACGATTCGGCCGGCAAGCCGATGTGGCAGATGCGTTACAACGGCCCTTACAAAGGGTCCAGCAGGCCGTCGGGCATCCAGGTGGACTCCTCCGGATACGCCTATGTGACGGGGACATCCCAGTCGGGAGAATCGGAATTTGATTTTGCGACCGTCAAGTACGACTCCTCCGGCAAGCAGATTTGGGCCAAGCGCCACACGCGAAGCGGCAGTTCCATCAACTACCCCGTGGGGCTGGCCGTGTCCAAGAGTTCCGTTTACGTATCGGGCGGCATTCAAGGAAGTTCCTCTTCGGAGGATTACACCACGGTGAGATACGACAAGACGACCGGCAACCGGAAATGGGTGAAAAATTTCGACTCGGGCACGGGGAACGATAACCCGAGCGCGGTCGCGGCTTGTGGAAACGTGGGCACATATGTGACAGGGGCATCGGGCGACGGGGACTTCCTGACCGTCAAGTATGATTCCTCGGGCGCCCTCGTGTGGACGAAAAGGTACAACGGGCCTGCCCGCGGCTATGACTCCGCACGGGCCATCGCCGTGGACTCCTCCGGAAACGCCTATGTGACCGGACAGTCGGACGGATCGGGCACCGGCACGGACTTTGCCACCATAAAGTACGGAGCGGGGGGCAAGATGTGCTGGGTGCAGCGGTTCAACGGAAAGGGGAACGGCCAGGACACCCCGAGCGCCATCGCCGTCGACAGTGCCGGCAACGTTTACGTGACGGGCCGGTCTCAGTTGTCCTCCTCGGACGATTTTGATTTCGCGACCGTCAAGTACGACTCCAGCGGCAAACGAACCTGGGTCAAGTACTATTCCGGGCAGTAGTTCATCAGGTGCAGCTGCGGGATGGAGCGCCCCTTCGAGATGATCCCCATCCCTTCGGGGCGCTCCGCAGCCATGAACCGCGCCTGGTCCACGCTGTGGCTCGATCTGCATCGGGCACCGGTCAGGAATTGTTCACATACCGTTTGCAGTTCGGGCAGAACAGCTTGTTGTACACGTCGTAGTAGGCGTCCGTCCTGCCGCACGAAGGGCACTGCATCCTGTTCCCCCCGCCCGGTCTCCCCTCGGAAAGCGCATTCCCCCGGAGCGAGTCGCGAATCTCCGTCAGCAGAACCATCGCTTTGTTGATCTTCCAGTACCAACATACGATTTCCCTGCAGATGAGAAAAATCACGGCGATCACGAGCAGGAACATCACAAAGCCGTACAGACTCCCGACATCAGATAACGGACTGCTGGCGGCCGCATGACTCCATTGGGGCAACAGTGCGAAAAGAACGGCAAAAGAGAGTGAAACAACAGCTTTCATTCGAATCTCCTCGTCGGTTTGATGTTTCAACGATTCACCTGATCAAAACCAGGACCCTCCTCAACCTCACCAGTCGGACCAACACACTTTGTCCACCGGACTTCGCCCGCGCTCGGCTCCCCCCTCACAAATTCATGTCCTCGGAGCAATTCGCGTTCGAGACGCCACAGCGCCAGGTCGCCGGGCTGCGCGGCGGGCGTGCCATGCCCCGTCTCCGCGCCGGAAAGATCGTCCGCGCGAGTGCGCCGGTCGCGCGCATACACGGGGGAAGCTTTATACCCTCCCGTCAACATTACCGTCTTGAACACAATCGGCCATGGCGCCGGGGTCACCCGCAAAGCATGGAAACAGACTCACCCGGGAATTTAATTTCTACACAAGCTCATATCAGGATTCGCTCCACACGAATGGACACTCCTTCGAAGATCAGGACTATTATTGATGGATATAATTTATTGTGTATCATGGAATACATTCTACTGTTCGAATATAGTATCAATATATAGAGAATACTCTGTCAACAAAAATCATCAATGAATATGACTATATATTATATTTTCACAATTCCAATTCCTTAGAAAGCAAGCACTAGATATTCTCACTCTAATTACAGAATAAGCCTCCTTTTACTTTCCACCTTGGATTTTCAAGTTGATTCCATCATAACAGGACAGGGATCTCGTTCCTTTTCTTCCGGTAAAAAATAGGGGAACCCGCGAAGCGATGGAACGCACGCCGAGCGTCTAATGCCGTTCGGCAAGCCGGAAAAGCGGACGGTTCGGCTTCACGGCGGGAAGAGCCCATCCCGCTACGCTTCACTGCGGCGAAGTCCGGTGGGCGGACTCCCGCGGTATCGGATCCCACCGGGGATTCAGCCGGGAACCCGCTTGACATCCGTACGATTTGCAATGAGGATACGTGACGGACGGCCGTTCCGGCTGTTGAGACTGCTTTTGGGCAGGGTTGAGTCGACCGTCTCCGCTCCGGCTTTCGGCAATCCCCGGGCGGGAAGATCCGCCCCTGGCGATCAATGGGCTTCCAACGTGGCAGCCCGATGCTTCTTCAGTTTCACGTTCCGGGAGCCGATTGAGTGTCAGGAATGGAACGGTGCGTCGCGCATGGAAAAGCGCGGAAACGGGTCATTCGGGCAAGGAACGGAGCGTGAGCGGGGAGGTTTTGTGTCCTGTGGTGTCCGGTTGCAGCCGGCCGTCTGCTTCGTGTCTGCCCTGTTGAGGCCGGTCCTGCCAGGCCCGCCCGCTTCGGTTGTTCCGTGCCGGGGAGATCTTCGAAGCCCGGCGGCGTCTTTCGGACCCGCTCGAACCGGGCACGCCTCCCGGCGGCGGAAACCCTATTGAAAGAGGAGATTGCGATGCCCTACGTGAACATCAAGATCACCAGAGAGGGTGTTACGGCGGAACAGAAGGCCCGCCTCATCAAGGGAGTGACGAGTCTCCTTTCGGATATTCTGGGAAAGAACCCTCAGACGACGGTTGTCGTGATCGAAGAAGTGGACACCGACAACTGGGGCATAGGAGGCGAGACGGTAACGGTCAGGCGGCGCACGGGCCGTTAGCCGCACGCGACCATGCCGCTGCGGCGTCTTCGGGAGAGCGGATGCGCATTGCGGGAGTCTCTGCCCGCCGTGTGGAATCCGCTCGCGGGACGCCGGCTCATCTGCAACGGAATGCTCGACCAGGGTGCAATCATGGCCACAATGATTCCGCACGACATCGACGAATTCACCACGGAAGGCGAACGCAAGTTTTACAGTTTCCTGGAAACGTTCGCAAAGCCGGACCGTGAGTTCACCACGTGGTATCTCCCCGACGTAGCCGGGAAAGAACCGGATTTCATCCTCTACTGCGAGGAGATCGGCCTGATCGTCTTTGAGGTCAAGGACTGGGAGCTGAGCCAGATTCTGGAAGCGAATCCGTCCAGCTTCAAACTGAGGATGGGCAAGGCCACCAAGAGCCTGAAGAGTCCCCTTCACCAGGCGCGCGAGTATCTCAACTCCCTCAAGGACAGACTGAAAGCCGACGGCAGGCTGTTGTCGACGGATGCGGCACACTACGGCAACCCCAAGGTCCCGATCGACTACGGGGTGGTTTTCCCGAACATCCGCAAGGACGAATACTGCCGGCGTGGACTGGACAGGGTGATCAACCTCAACCGCGTCTTTCTTTGGGACGACCTGCACGCGAGCTCGGAAATCTGCCTGGACGGCAGCGGCAGGTGTTTCCGCAGGAAGCTCCGGGACATGTTTCCGCCCAGGTTCCGCTTCAGCATCACCCGGGCGGAATACAATCACCTGAAGCATCTTCTCTTCCCCGTGGTCCGCATCACTCAACCGGAACGGGATGCGTGCGCCTATGTGGATCCTTCCAGGCGGTTGAATGTGCTCGACGATCGTCAGGAAGCCCTCGCACGGAGGTTCGCTCCGGGCCGGCACATCATCACGGGGCCCCCGGGAAGCGGGAAGACCCTCATCCTGGTTCACAAGGCAGTGTTCCTGAGGCTCTACAGGCGGAACGTCAAGAACATGCTCTTCGTCTGCCACAACGCTTCTCTTGTCAATTACGTCAAGCGGCTGCTTTCGGAGAAGAAGGCGGGGTTCGGACCGGGCGGGGTCGAGGTCTGCCATTTCTTCGAGCTTTGTTCGAAGATCCTCGGGGAACAAATTCGCTTCGACAGTGCGGACAAGAGCTATTACGAGCTTGTGGTCGAGGAGACCCTGGCGCGCCAGCGGACCGAAGGGGTGAAGTACGACGCCGTTCTGGTCGACGAAGGCCAGGATTTCACCCCGGCTATGGGCAAGGTGATCGTCAATCTGCTCGATCCCGACTCGAATGATCTGACCGTGGCCCTCGATGAAGGACAAAGCCTGTACGGCGAGGGCACATTCTGGGATGTTCCAAGGAACGGGACAAAGGTCCGCATCGATCGGGTCGGTTCATCCTACCGTTTCACCAGCGAAATAAGGCAATTTGCGTTCGGCTTCATGGAGTATGAGAATGCCGGCGAACCGGCGCTCCAGACCGAATGCGCGGTGCATGGGCCAAAACCCGTCATGACCCGGATGGGGGACATCGGAGAGCTGGTTTTTCACGTGGCGGACATGATCAAGGCATTGCACGCCTGTGGAGAGTATCCCCTGTCGGAAATGGCCGTTCTCTATTCCGCGCGGTTCTCCCGGGATGCGAAAGGAGAGCGGGTTTCATTGCCCGAGCTGCTCATCGGGGCGCTGGAATCCAGGGGCATCATCGCCGACTGGACCACGGAAAACTACAGCGCCAGGCGTTCCTACGACATTTCGACCGACAGGGTATGCGTATCGGCCATCCACGGTGCCCGGGGGCTCGACTGGGCCTGCGTCTTTCTGCTCGGTCTGGACGAGCTGGCACCGGACATCGGGCTGACGGATCGCGCCCGACGATACGCCTTCGTGGGGATGACGAGAGCGCGCCACAGGCTGTGCATCCCTTATGTCCGCAGGAACTCGCTGATCAGGAACCTGTCGACCTGTCTTTAAGACACGGCTGTGGGAAATAGCGCCGGAGGCCGACGGTCCTCCGAGCCTCCCAGGCGGCACGGGCGGCGCCTTCGGGGCGATGTCCGCTCAGGGCTTGCGGACAAAATCGGGGTAGAGCAGCCGCATGCACTCCGGACAGATGGAATGCGTGAACTCCGCCTCGGTGTGGTCTTTCACGTAACTCTCGATGTCCACCCAGGAATCCTGCCTGTCGTAGGGCGCATCTTTCTTGCGAATCTTCTTGCAATTGGCGCAGATGGGAAGAAACCCCCGCAACGTCTTGATTTCTCTCAGCGCATTCTGCAGCTCCTCGTTGAGGACGATCAGGTCGTTGGTCCTTTCCGCAAGTTCGTGATAAGCCAGTTGGATTTCGTCCCTCGCCCTTTTCAGTTCCAGATGCGCATGCACCCGAGCCAGCAACTCCTCGGAATTGAAAGGCTTTGTCACATAGTCCGTCCCCCCGGCCTGGAACCCCTTGACGATGTCCTCCTCATCGGTCTTGGCGGTCAGGAAGATGATCGGAATGGCCTGACCGTCCGGGAGTTCGCGGATTTTGCGACAGACCTCGAAACCATCCATCTCCGGCATCATCACATCAAGAAGAATGAGATCGTAGTCGTCGGCAAAGACCATATCGAGCGCCTGCGAGCCGCTGGTGGCAAAGGAAAGCGAATAGCCGTCCTGGCGCAGAATATTCCCGAGTACTTGAATATTCTTGGAAATATCATCCACGATCAGAATGTTGCACTGCCCGTTGTGGATCCTGCTCACCCCCGCTCCTTTGCAGACAGAGCTCACTTCCTGACGCCGGCCACGAACTCGGGATACGCGTCGAGCGCCCGGCGGATGTTTTCAACGTCGAAACTGGCCGTATGAAACAACAGATTGTCGGCGTATGTCGAAAGATAGCTCACTCCGTAGCGGTCGCCCAGCGCCTTGATGCGACAGCCGAAGTCCTCGATTTCAGAGATGTGCTGCTTGCGGCTGACGACCTCCCAGCGATCCATCAGCTCATTCTCCAGAAAAGCGACGATTTCATCCCTGACATGTTCCGGCAGTGACGAGACGGAAGCCGCCGATGCGAGGCCGGAAGCCTGCGGACGTTTCACCGGAATCGTCCGCGCTTTCCCATCATGGATGAACTGGTGCAGTTCCTTGAGGAGCTCCGGCTTGCTGAAAGGCCTGACCAGCCACCCGTCGAACCCGCTCCTCTCGAGCCGCTCGATCTCTTCCTTCATGCCCGAGGCCGTCAGAGCGACAACGGGAATGCGCCTCGTTGCGGGATTCCTGCGGAGTCGTCGCAACGCCTGGTAGCCGTCCATCCCGGGCATCCTGATGTCCATCAGGATGAGGTCGGGGTTCGCGGTCTCGGCGGCCTGCAGAGCCGTTTGCCCATTGTCCGCCTCGATGACTTCGACCCGGGTGTTCTGCAGGAATTCCTTCACGAGTTTGCGGTTGAGGTCGAGGTCGTCCACCACGAGCACCTTTGCCTTGTCCAGCAGGATCGAATCGACATCGGAGGTTTCGGACTGTTCGGCCCGGTCGGTCTCGGCCGCCTCGGACACATCTGGAAGGCGGATTTCGAATACGCTTCCGGCACCGGGGCGACTTTGCACGGAGATCGTTCCCCCGAGCATTTCGACCAGGCTCTTGGAGATGGTGAGGCCCAGCCCCGTGCCGCCATACACGCGCGCTCTCTGACCGGATTGCTGCCGAAACGACTCGAAAATCCGGTTGTGAGCCTCCGGCTGGATCCCCATTCCCGTGTCCTCGACAACCATCACCAGGCAGAAGCTCCCATCGCCGGCACCCTCTTCCCTCCAGGCCGAAAGCCTGATCCAGCCGCTTTCGGTGAACCGCAGGGCGTTTCCCACCAGGTTGAAGAGGATCTGCCTCAACCGCACCTCGTCCAGGAGCACGCATTCCGGAACATCGGAGGCGATGGACGTGATGAACTGCAGACCCTTGTCCTGTATGATCCAGGAAAAGACCTTCTCCAGATCGACAAAGACGGAGCGGAGCACCACGGGTTCATATTGGATTTCCATCTTCCCCGCCTCGATTTTCGACAGGTCGAGGATATCGTTGATGAGCGACATCAGATTTTTCCCGCTCGACTGGATCGATTGAAGATAGTTCTTCTGGCGCGGATCGGTGATCAGAGGGCTGAGGAGCGACGTGAAGCCGAGAATGGCATTCATCGGCGTCCTGATTTCATGGCTCATGTTTGCCAGGAACTCGCTCTTTGCCTTGCTGGCGGCCTCGGCCGTGTCCTTAGCCCGTTCGGCCTTCTCCTTTTCCCTGCGTTCCGTGACGTCGACCAACAGCCCTTCGTAATAATAACCTCCACCGCTCGTCCCGGGCACTCTTCGGGCCGAAGCGGACACCCACACGGTGCTGCGGTCCTTGCGATACAGCTCGGTTTCGAACCCCACGATGCGCCCGTGCTCGGCCAACACGCGCTCGAATTCCTCGTGGTCCTTCGGTCTGACGTAGAGCTGCCGGCCGATATCGGCCACACTGGCCAGCAGTTCCTTCTCGGAGGCATATCCCAGCATTCGGACCATGGAAGGATTCACCGTCAGGAAATGGCCCTTGCCGGGGGTACGTTGAAAGATGGCTTCCGTTGCATTCTCGAAAATGCCGCGGTACTTCTCCTCCGCCTGCTGGAGCGCCACCTGGCTTCTCTCGAGGTCCACCGACATTTCGTTGAAGACACGCCCCACGTCGCCGATTTCATCGCCCGAAGGCAGGTGCACCGTCTCGCCCAGGTGTCCCTTCTGGAGCTTGAGGATCGCTTCGCGAAGCAGCGACATGGGCCTTGTGACGAAGCGCGTGAGCAGGAAGTTGAGAAGGCCCGACATGAGGACCAGGATCGTCACCAGCAGCACCACGAAGATCATGACGAAGGACTGGGTTTCTCTTTCCAGCCCTGAAACGTCATAGTAGAGCCGTATGTACCCCACCGGCATTCCGATGACTCCAATCTGTCGTGTGTAGACTCCCAGTGAGGGGAACCGGGGGGTGCGGTACCTGGGCAGCAGAGTGGACGATTCGGAGAGGGCCCGACGTTCCGAGCCTTTCATTGGAACGGCGAAAACGTCCTCCGTGGCCAGGAAAACCTGGCCGTCCGGAAGGCATACCGTTATTCCAACAATTCCTTCGACCTTCAGCATGTCCTGCAGCGACGCCGCGAGCGCCTTCTTCTGCCCGGCAAACAACTCATTGGCGAGGTCTTCGCGCTTTTGATGGAACACGGTGTCCAGCAGCAGAAAAATCTTCTTTTCATAGGCGGCGTGGCGGCTCATCTCGAAAGGATAGAGAATCGCAAAGGAAAGGACGGCGATCAGGGCGGAAGTCCCCAGAATAGCCGCACTGATTTTGAAACGCAGACTTCGGATCTTCATCCACACCCTCGGAAAGGAGAACCGGGCAACACCCGCCTTCGCGCCGGCAAGCTTCACGGCGCAGAGGCCCTTCGCGAAACCGGCGACGCCCTCCGCGTCGATTGCAGCCGAGCGCCCTCCCCGGCTACCGGGGCGGCAGCATCAGGGAAGCATCGTCTTCAAATAGTGAGGCCGTCCGTCCCTGACCTCCATGATCACCACGCTCTTGACCGGATCTCCATGGCCGTTAAAGGAAATGATCCCCGTCACGCCTTCGAAGGAGCGTGTCTCGGCCAGTGCGGCACGAATCCTGCCCCGCTCCGCGGAACCCGCCCGCTTAATGGCATCAGCCAATACCATCACCGCGTCATAGGCCAGGGCCGTCCCGGTGCCGAAATCGGGCACGTCGCCGTATCGTGCCGTGAATTCCCTCGACCGCCGTGAATCCATGGCCGGTGACCAGTGTGATGAGTAGTACGCCCGTTTGAGTCGGTCACCACCCTTGGCCAGAAAGCTCGGATTGGCCAAACCGTCTCCGCCTACAAATCTGGATGTCACCCCTTTGTCCTGGGCGAGTACGGCGATGAGACCGCTTTCATCATATCCGGACAGGAAAAGAACGTCGGCCTGCACGCGGCCCGCGTCCCTGACCAGATCCTCAAAATCTCTCTGCCTGGACTTGTATTCCCTCACCAGGATCACCCTGCCGCCCAGCTGTTCAAAGTGTTTCTGGAAAACCTGGCAAATCCCGGTGCTGTACTCGCTTGCCAGGTTGACGAACAGGGTTGCGGTGGAGGCCTTGAGGTCTTCTCGCGCGAATCGGGCCAGAGCGGCGCCCTGGACCTCGTCGGTGAAGCAGACCCTAAAGATGCAGTTGCCCACCCGGGTAATATTCGGATCGGTCGAATGGTTCGTGATCATCGGCACGCCGCGGGCTTGGGCCACTTTCGCAATCGGCAGTGAATGCGGGCTCCGGGACGCACCCAATATGGCGACGGCATCGGAATCCGCCGCCCGCTCCGCCGCCAGGTGGGAGCCGATGGGGGTGCTCCGATTATCGTGGATCTCCAGTCGGAGCCTTCGGCCCAAAACGCCGCCGCGCGCGTTGATTTCCTCCACCGCGATCCACACGCCCCGAACGGAGGTTGCGTTCGTGTCCGTGGCTTCCCCGGTCAAGGCATAGATGGCCGCTATCTCGATGACGTCCGAGGCCTGCACGGGAAACGCCGCAACGGCCGCGGCCAGCGCGATGAACACCCAGAAGGCGCCCCTCATCGCGTTCCCCCGCAGTTCGCCATGGTCCATCGGCCCTCCGGTCCGCTGTGCCGCCTGCCGGCCGGCATCTTCATCGAGGCGGATTCTCCCATCATTCCGGTTTGATGGTTTGGTAATACCTGGGGCTCCCTTTCTCCCATTTCAACATCACGATTTCCTTGTCGATCGGATCTCCTCCGCCGTGATAGCTTATCAGTCCGGTCGCTCCCCGAAAGTCCAGGGTGCCCGCCAGGCAATCCCGGATCCTGGCTCGATCCGACGTCCCCGCCCTCCTGATCGCATCCACGAGAAGCATCACGGCGTCATAGGCCAGGGGCGCGCTGAAGCTCTTGATTTCCGCGCCGTACTTCCGGAAATAGAGTTCCTTCAGGCGAAGGCTCTCGGCACGCGGAACGGACGGATGCCATGGCGCCGACTGGTAGCTGCCCTCAACGGCATCCCCGGCGTATAAGGAAATCTCATCCCACGCATCACCGCCCAGGAAGGTGGCACGTATTCCCATGGACACCCCCTGGCGGATCAGCAGCCCGCTGTCTCGCGTATAACCGGGGACATACACGACATCCGGCCTGGCCCGCTTGATCTGCTCCATGATATCGGAAAAATCGACCGCCTTGCCGCGATACTGGACTTCACATGCGACTTTTCCGCCGTAGAGCTGAAAGGATTCCGAGAAGCAATCGGCCAGCATCGCGCTGTAGTCCTCATCGATGTTCTTGGCCACGGCCACCCTTCTGGCCCCCAGTTCCTTGAAGGCGAACCGGGCCATGGCTCTTCCCTGAAAGGAATCCACGAAGCAAATGCGAAAGATGTAGTCCCCGACCCGGGTCACCATCGGATGAGTGGAACCGGGACTGATCATGGGAATCCCCGCTTTCTGCAGAACGGGAGCCATGGCCAGCGAATGGGAGCTCCAGTGGGCGCCGATCACGGCGGTCATCCCCAGCCGGACCGCTTCTTCGGCCGCCTTCACGGAACCGATGGGAGTGCTCTGATTGTCCAGGAACACGAGCTTCACCGGACGCCCATGCAATCCGCCTGCTTCGTTGACCTCTTCGACGGCAAGCTCCAGCATGGGAATCAGCGGCCCGTTATGCGCCGCCGCGATCCCGGAGAGGGAGAAGATCGCTCCCACGGTGATGGGTTCAGCGGCCAAACCCGGACATGCAGACAGGACCATGGCCAGCAGGATCAGCACGCAAAGGCTGACGAACCGTCGCATCATCGATCACCCATCCGGAATAAGGTCGCCGTCCACTTGCCCGCATTCACTCGCAGGATGGAACTCAGCCGGCGAGGGCACACCCGAAGGGCGACACCGTCATGACCTTGAACGCAATCCCAGTCGGTTCAACCGCCGGAACCGGCTGACCGTCGGGGAATACACGTCCCGTCCGCGGCTACTTCGGTGCTCCGCCCGCACCAGCGCCGGAGCGGTTTCTTTCCTTGCGCGAGGGCAAATGAGGCCGGCGACGGCCATTACAGTGTACACACATGTTACGGCAACGGGATGAAATAACAAAGCAATTTCTTCTCGCTTGAGCCATTTCCCGCATCTCGGGGTTCGTCCCGGACTCCCGAGCCGATCCCGGGCGCCGGACCGGCACCGGCATCCGCAAAAATACCGTCGGGGCGACCCGTGGAGTGGCGAGGAACACGTCTTTTGTCTGAGCTCCTCGGACGGCCGCAGGCCAACAAATGCGTTCAACGGGGAGCTGAATGTGGTATAAGTATAGATAATGCGTTTGTCCTGTTGAAGCAGACAGTATAGTGCCCGGTGAACCGTTTGAGCGGGAATGTGGCCGCCGCGCGCCTTCCCGAGAAGGGGAGGCCGGGGGTGCCGTTCGTTCCGGCGGGCGTCTCCAGGGGTAGTCATGCCGAAAAAACCATCCTATGAAGAGCTGAAACGGAAAGTGGACCTTCTCGATCGGGCTGTTCGAGAGAACACGAGGGTGGAGGCGGACCTCCGGGAGGAATTGGAGAAGCTCCGGGCACTTTACCAAGCGGCGGTCTCGCAGTCGGACGACCTGCTTCGCGAGAGTGAGGAACGGTTCCGATTCATGGTGGAAACCACCGGGGATGTCATCTACCGCCTGCATTACGACACCATGCGCTACGACTACCTGAGTCCCGGAATCCAGAAGCTCACCGGATATCCGCCGGAAGAAATCATGGACTCCGGCTTTTCCCGGCTGGTGACCCGAATCGATCTGCCCGGGAAGGAAAACGTCGATCCGGAAGTGCTGGTCAGAGATCGGCGCGAAGGGAAAACCGGGGAGTACAGGGGGGACTACCTGATCGTGGCCAGGACGGGAGAACGCAAGTGGTTGAGAGACCATTCCTTTCCCTGGTACGATGAGTCCGGCAGACTCGTGGGTTCTGTCGGAATACTGAGCGACGTGAGCGAATACAGGGAGGCCGAGGCGCTGGTGAGGCTGCGCACGGCCGACCTGGAGGAGTCCGAAGAGAAATACCGGACGATCGTCGAGAATGTTCCGCTGGTCGTGTACCGCATAAAGCCGACGGGGGAATTGCTGTTCATCAATCAGTTCGTCGAGGAGATCATCGGGTATGGCCCGGCCGAGATACTCCGGGAGCCGGCTCTGTGGAGTGGAGCGATCTACGATGAAGACCGCTCAAGGGTCGCGGACCTCCGGAAGAAAGCGCTTCTCGACGGCAGGGAGTTCATCGCCGAATACCGCGTCGTGCACAAGAACGGCTCCATCGTCCACGTGATGGACCACGCCATCCCGACCCGGACGCCCGAGGGCCGGGTGAACACGCTGGACGGCATCATCATGGATGTGACGGGGCGCGTGAAGCTCCAGGAAAAACTCATTCGGAGCGAAGGAATAAAGACGATCAGCGAGGTTTCCGCAAGACTGGCACACGAAATCCGCAACCCCCTGGTTTCGGCGGGCGGGTTCGCGCGACGTCTGCTTTCGTCCATGCCCCCCAGCGACCCGAATCGGGACAAGGTGGAGATCATCGTCAAGGAAGTCAGCCGTCTCGAAGGCATCCTGCGCATGATCCTCAATTACATCCAGCCCATCGAGCTCGAGCTGTCGCCGGTGGACCCGAAATCACTGGTGGAAACGGCATTGCGCGGAATCGAAACGGACCTGAGGGAAAAAACCGTTGCCATCCGCGCCACATTGCCCCCGGGCCTGCCCCGTATCGCGGTCGACGAGCTCCAAATGAAGCAGGTCTTGAAGAGCCTGTTGAAAAAGGCGCTGAGTCAAATGGTTCCCGGCGACACGCTGACCATCTCCTCCGCCCTGGAGGAGGACGTGATCGAGCTGTTGGTGCGTTATCCGGTCCGGAATCTGTCACCCGAGGACGTGGACCACTTCTTCTATCCCTTCACGACATCGAAGATGGACTACCCGGCGGCCGATCTCCCCATGTCGAAAATTATCGTGCACAAACACGGAGGGGAGATCGAGGTCTCACAGGAGTCGCCCGGCCTTATCGCCATCCGGATCTCCCTGCCCGTCCGGTGGCGCCCCTTCCGGATGGAGGGACACTGACGCTTCCCTGTGCCGACGCAGGCAAGATGCGTTGGGCCACAAACCCGTACCGGTCGTCCTCCTGACGGGGAGGGCGCAAGGCCTCCTTCGTCCGAACCGTTTTCGGATGCCGGCCGAGACTCGCCGAGATTTCCCGATTGCCGATGCGGCCCGTCTCGTCCTATGATGTACTTGGCCGAAGGCCGGCATTCCAGGACGGTCCCGGACCTGAGCCGGACGGATGCCGCTCCTGGACGGTTCCGGACTCAGGAACCGGCAACGGATTCCCCGTTGGTGCTCGTGACCTCTCGTGAACGTGGATCATCGCATTGAAGACACAAAGAATCCAAGGTTTGACCCTTGCGCTGGCGGCAGCCGGATTTGCCACGATATACGACATCATCACCCGTTTCGGCTCCTCGGGAATCACGCCCTGGCAGATCCTTCTGACCAGGGCCGTTTTCGGACTGGCTCTCACAGCCGTCCTGGCGCGGGCTTTCAATCTGAATCCGCTGGGCAGAAACCGTCCGGGCATGCTGCTCACGGGGCTCATTCTCGTCGTGGGAGTGCTTTGCTTTATCTTCGCCCTGTTTCGCCTGCCGGTGTTCGAGGCGGTTTTGCTTCTGTATCTCTATCCCGTCTTCGCCGCCCTCTTCTCGCCGTTCCTCGTCGATGAACGGATCGGCCTGAAGCTGTGGACCCTGATCGCCATCGCCTTCTGTGGAACCGCATTTGTCCTGTGGCCGCAGGGCACCGTCTCGGAGGTGAACGGGGGACACCTCCTGGGAGTTGGATCGGGTTTCTGCCACGGGCTTGCCCTGACTCTGGTGCGCCGATTCAGCAGGCACAACGGCGCCGTGACGCCTTTTTTTTACTTCTGCGCGGTCGGGGGGGTGGTCTCGGCGGTCGCCGTGGGTCTCAGCCCGGCATCGACGCCCTTGAGCCTCGAGGGTTGGGCGGCCCTGGGCGGCATCGCCGTCACCGCCGGCCTTGCACAGCTTTGCATGATCAAATCGGCGACCTGCATCTCCTCCGCGGAAGTCGGAATCATCGGGATGTCGGAAATTGTCTTCGGCGGCCTTGCGAGCTACGTGCTGTTCAGTGAAGCCGTCGGCCTGCGTCAGATCCTGGGCGGGGTCCTAGTCATCTCCAGCGCGATTGTCCTGGCCCTCGACACCACCCGGGATGCGGCGGGACTGCGGGAGCCGGCGCGAGCCCGTCCTCCCCGGCAGAGCGGGGCGCATTCCGTCGATTGAGGCCGCGGCTCACCCGGCATTCTTGGCAAACGCCCGATCAAACAACCTTTGACTGCATTTGGATTGCCTGATAGTCTCCGGTTTCGACAGCCGCCGTTCGGGTTCGGTTCTCGATTCGCCCCAATTCACCGGGAGGACGCATCATGCTTTCCGCATGGCATCTCTGGATGATTCTGGCCATCATCCTCTTCATAGCGGAGATTTTTACGCCGGCATTCGTGCTCGCGTCCTTCGGAATCGGCTGCATGGCCTCCTCGCTTGCAGCGGGACTGGGCCTCGGCCTCAAGATGCAGATTCTCGGGTTCATCGCGGGAACCCTTGTGGCCTTCTTCACCGTCCGGCCACTGTTTGCCCGGTATTGCTACAAGGCGTCCCCGCACACGCGAACGAACCTTGACGCACTGATCGGAACGATCGGTCGCGTGACGGAAACCATCGACGAGGCAGGTGGTTCCGGTCGTGTCACGGTTGGAGGCGATGACTGGAAGGCCGTCGCCGCCAATGGAGAAACGATCGAAATGAATGCGCGGGTGGAAGTGATCGGGATCGAGGGGATCAAAGTCATCGTAAGACGCGCTCCGACATCGAACTGAGGAGGAATTGACCATGGGATTGTTGATCGTCCTGACGGTACTCGCCGTGTTCGTTATCTTTTTCGCCGTGAGAGGGTTCATGATCATCCAGCAGAGCGAGACGATGGTCATCGAACGACTCGGAAGATACCACCGGACGCTCTCCTCCGGAATCAACATCCTCTGGCCCCTCTTCGACAAACCGCGACAGATCGAGTGGCGTTACGTTCAGACCGACTCTTCCGGACGGACTTTCGTGCGCAGGGAAACCGTCAAGCGGATCGACCTTCGCGAGACGGTCTATGATTTCCCCAAACAGAGCGTCATCACGAAGGACAACGTGGTCACCGAGCTGAACGCTCTGCTCTATTTCCAGGTCATCGACCCCGTGAAGGCGGTGTACGAGATCGCCAATCTTCCCGACGCCATCGAAAAGCTCACCCAGACCACCCTCCGAAACCTTATCGGCGAGTTGGACCTGGATGAGACGCTGTCATCCCGGGACACAATCAACAGCAAATTGAGAGCGATACTCGACGATGCGTCGGACAAGTGGGGGGTCAAGGTCAACCGGGTCGAACTGCAGGATATCAGTCCTCCACCCGAGATCAGGGTCGCCATGGAAAAGCAGATGCGGGCCGAACGCGATCGTCGGGCGGCGATCCTCGAAGCGGAAGGGTTGAAGCAGGCCCGGATTCTTGAAGCCGAGGGAGCGCGGACCGCCGAGATCAACAAGGCCGAAGGGGAGAAGCAGGCCCGCATCCTGGTTGCCGAAGGGGAGGCGCTCGCAAGAGTCAGAACCGCCGAAGCGGAAGGTATGGCGATCAAGATGATCACGGAGGCCGTTGCCTTGAGCAAAGGCGACCCCACCAACTACCTGATCGCCGTCAAGTATATCGAGACGCTCAAGGAAATGGTGTCCGGACAGAACAACAAAGTGGTCTACCTGCCGTACGAAGCGACGGCGGTTCTCGGTTCCATCGGCGGGATAAAGGATATGCTGGAAACGATGAGGCCGATGCAGAGCTTTCCCGAGAAGCCCGCGAAGGAATCGCCCCGGCAGGCCGGTGACGATTCCGACCTCATCATTTCGAACATCGAGTGACCCCCTCGTTCCCGTGCCGCTGACGGGCGCCCTCTCGTTGCCCGTCGGTTTGCGGCGTGGAGCCGGGCGGAATGGAAACGCCGCACCGGACCGACCCGCCGCACGTCCCCGGAGTCGTCGCGCCGCTCACCGGGGGGTGTTTCGTTGAACCGGCGGATTAGATGCTCCCTTTCGATTCGCCTGCGCTCAACCCTTAAAGGAGGAGAACCCGGGCTCCTTGAGACCGGGAATAATCTTGTCAGGAATTACGGATGTCCATTTGTCACAATATGAATCTTAGTTGAGATATATTCTTGAAGACAATTCGTTACCATTAATAATTATTCATTAATCTATGATGAATAAATTTTCATTTAGCTTTTATGTATTGCATTTGTTCCATGGATCACTTATAGTCTGAAGCTAGGATCCGTATACTACTACAGCACAGTTCCAATTTCCTCACGGGCGAGGCTTGCCTCGCCCTTCCTGCACGATAAGGGCAATCGATGCGATAATATTGCATCATCCGAGCCATATATTATGCAATGATAACAACTATCAATCCGTAAGTTATGGAAAGTCCGGCTGTCATGAACGCCGATCATTTGTATACGTCGGGCCGACTCGCATGGCCCATGGCAAGAAGTCACACGGATCCCCGGGACATCGTCGGAGGACCGGGCCGGTCCCGGCGAGCGCTCCCTCATCGGTCCCCGCAACGCGGAAGGAGCCTCCCCCCGGGGCGGATTCAAGGGCTCCGGTCCTTTCCGGACCCCGTCCATGAAATGCCCCGGAGTCCCTCGTTGTCCGCAGGGCCCCCGGCCGCGCCGCGTGCCGGGGGAAACCGAAGGGCTTCCACCGCGAGCCGAGCGAAACGCCCGAATCGGGTGAGCACATGATATGGATAACGAACCGCATATCCATCCCCGAGGAAGAGCTCAGCTTCACCGCATCGCTCAGTAGCGGCCCAGGGGGCCAGAACGTGAACAAGCTGAACACCCGGGTGACGCTCCGGTTCGATTTGGCCAACTCGCCGAGCCTTTCCCCGGAGGACAAGGCTCTCATCGCCACTCGCCTCTGTACCCGCATCGCCAAGGACGGCATACTCCGCGTGGTGTCCCAGTCGACGCGCAGTCAACACGCCAACCGGGAGCTGGCCGTGGAACGGTTTGTGGAGCTTCTGAAATCGGCACTGAAGCGAGCGCCAGCCAGGAAAGAGACGCGGGTGAGCAAAGCGGCCAAGGAGCGGCGATTGGAGGAGAAGAAGCTGCGGAGCAGTGTCAAGCGACAGAGGTCGAAGGGGAATGTCGACAACGACCGGGATATGTGACGCCGGATTACGGAGAAAATAGACTCCCGTGTGAGCCTGTTTTCATGCTTCGCGGGTGAAGCGCAGCATCATGAAAAATTGCGTTCAAGGGCCATGAACTGAGGGTGTCGGTTCACTCCTATGGATGAAAATTGTTCCTGAATTTCCGCTAACCGCATAGCACTATTGCGCGAAGCCCAATCTTGCATTTTCACGGTAAGATGACAGCATTGGGCGGGAGGGCATGAGGCCCTCCCCTTGTATGCTGGCCACGACGGCAGGGGCAAGGGTATTGGGATTGTGGGCTGCGCTGCCGTGCATCCCAACCCTGTACGCGACTCAAAAGTATGCCAAGAACACAGTTGCTGCATGCATGACCGGCACATCGGTCCATGCAAGGCCGATCAGGTTGTCTCGATTTGAACGCGAAAAACCTTTACTGATCTTTGGCCTTGACTTCCCGGGCGGCGACAACGGACTCCCCGGATTGATCGCCGCATGACACCACGGGCGGGGTTGCGGTTTCATTTACATAGAGCTTGAAGACTTCAGGGCGCGCATAGTGCCCGACAACATCGAAGTCGAACTTGGCCCTTGCAATATCGTTGAGGTCGATGTCGGCGGTGAGAATGCACTCACCCTCGTAATCCGGTCCCGCCAGAATCCTGCCGAGGGGGTCCACGATACAGCTGCCGCCTCTCATCATGACAATTTCCGGGTCATCTCCCTGAATGGCCGCATAGTCCGGCGGGAAGCTTCCCCGCCTGATATACTGGCAGCTTGTGAGCACGAAACAGCGGCCTTCCAGGGCGATGTGCCGCATGGTCGGCACCCACGTGTCGCGGTCGTCGGCCGTGGGAGCGCAATAGAGTTGAATGCCCTTGGAGTACATGGCCATCCTCAAGAGCGGCATGTAATTTTCCCAGCAGATCACGGCTCCCATTTTGCCGATGGGAGTGTCAATCACGGGGATGGTGGACCCGTCCCCAAAACCCCATACGAGCCTTTCCATCGCCGTGGGCATCAGCTTCCGGTGCTTGCCGAGCAGCCTTCCCTCGGGAGAAAAGAACAGAGCTGTGCAATAGAGGGTTCCACCGTCCCGCTCGATAACGCCGATGACGAAATGCATGTTGTTCTCGTGCGCGGCCGCGGCAAGCCTGTCCGTGCAGGGACCCGGAACCTCTATGGCGCTTGCCCAGTATCGGCGAAATTCCTCCCGGCCTTCGGGAAGTCTCATTCCAAGCCGGCAGCCAAAATCCAGGCCTTTGGGATATACTGAAACGAAGGCTTCGGGGAAAACGGCCAATTCGGCTCCTTTGGCCGCGGCATCGGCCAGGAGGCTGCACGCCTTTTCAACACTGCCTTCCACGTCGAAAGGGATTGCCCCCGCCTGAACGACCGCAACGCGCAAATCCGTCTTCATGTGTTTGTCCTCTAAGGTTGACCGTTCGTAACATATTTATATCATCAGATATTTCTTCTTTATGTCCGGTTGCCGCTCGAGGTCGGCCATGGTCCCTTCGTATCTTCCCAGACCACTTTCTATGATGTACGCCCGGTCGGAAATCTCGGTCGCAAACCGTATGTTCTGCTCGGTAAAGAGAATGGTGAGGCCCAGTTCTTTCAGGTGTTTGATCTGGCGAACTATTTCGTGAACCACGACGGGCGCGAGACCTTCCACGGGCTCATCGAGCAGCATCATCTGAGGATTTCCCATCAGGGTGCGGCCGATGGTGAGCATCTGCTGCTCCCCTCCGCTCAGGTAGCCGGCGGGGCGGTTTTCCAGCGGCTTCAAAGAAGGAAAAAGCCCGAAAATCGCCGGAACATCCCACGGAGGTATGTCGTCGGTCAGGGGCGGCTTGGCGGCCACCTCGAGATTTTCCAGCACCGTCAAGTCCGGGAAAACGATCCTGTCCTCCGGGACATATCCGACCCCCATCCCTGCAATTTCATACGGGGGCAGTCCAACGAGGCTTTTCCCGTTGAAAGTGATTTCTCCGTCGCTGGGCCGGGCAAGTCCCATGATGGTTTTCAAGGTCGTGGTCTTACCGACTCCGTTTCGGCCCAGCAGGCACACACACTCGCCCCGTTTCACTTCGAGGCTGATTCCGAACAGGATGTGGCTTGTTCCAAAAAAAGTATGGACGTTCTTCAGCTTGAGATTTCCCATCAGTATTGCTCGCCAAAGTAGACTTTCTGTGCGGTTTCGTTCATTCTCACCTGGTCCGGCGTGCCTTGTATGATGATCCTGCCGTAATGCAAAAGAGTTATGTTGCGCGCATGATTGAATACAACCGAAAGATCGTGCTCCGTAAACAGGACGGTGATGTTCCGGTCCCGGTTGAGATGGTCGACCAGCGCCATCGTCTCCTGGGTTTCTTCCAGCGACATGCCCGCGGTCGGTTCATCCAGAAGCAGAAGCTTTGGTTTCCCGGCAAGCGCGATGGCCAATTCCAGCTTTTTCTTGTCTCCCTGGGACAGCGCCCCGGCCATCGCTTCCCTTTTTTCAATCAAGCCGCACAGGGAAAGCACTTCTTCCGTCTGCTCGTTTCCACTCTTATCCGCGGACCTGAACAGGCTGAAAGCCAGACCCATTTGAGCCTGCACGGCGGACCGCACGTTGTGGAAGGCGGTCATTTTGGGGAATATATTGCTGATCTGAAAGGCGCGCGAAATGCCCATCCGGGTGATCTCGTGCGGAAGCCGGCCGGCGATGTTCTCTCCATTGAAAAGAATACTTCCGGAATCGGGACGGTGATAGCCCGTCAGTAAATTGAAGAATGTGCTTTTGCCGGCGCCGTTTGGACCGATAATCGCGTCCAGGTCTCCCTCCGACAGCGCAAAATCCAGGTTCCTGGTCGCGTGGAGACCTCCAAAGCTCTTGTTCAGGCCGCTTACCTCCAGGATCTTTGTTTTCATTTCACAGCCCTGTCGTTTGCCAACTCCGGCGATCCGGACCTCCCGGGCTCCTCTGCTTTTCGAGAAGATCCGGATAACCGGCTGTCGATGATCGAGAGGATTCCTCCGGGAAAAAACAAAACGATCACAAGAATGATCGAGCCTATCGTAAGAGGCCAAAACACCGTGTAACGGGTCACGTAGGCGTTCAGGGCAGTGTAGATCATGGAGCCGACCAGCGGCCCCGCAAAAAAGTCGGCTCCTCCTATGAGGGTCATGAAGACGGGGCTCCCCGATTGCATCCATCCGAGCAGGGCAGGTGAAACACTGCGCTGGAAGGGGGCCCAGAGAGACCCGGCAATGCCTGCAAACACTCCCGCGATAACGAAATTGAGGAGCATGGCCCTTCGCACATTGATCCCCACGAACGCGGCGCGCCGCTGGTTGTCGCGAAGCATGCGCAGAGTGTATCCGAAAGGCGATTGGGTGATTCTCCAGATGATGACCATGGCCGCGGCCACCACCCCGAGCGTGAAGTAGTAGTAATTGATCGAATTTCGAAAGAAAGGAGGCGAGAGAATGCCCTGAATGCCGTCATCGCCGCCTGTAAAGCCGTACCAGGAAAAGACCAGGTAGAACAGCAACTCCCCGAAAGCCAGACTGAGGATGGCGAAGTAAATACCGGTGAGCCGAACGAGGAAAAACCCGACGACGAGCGCTCCGAGCGCGGAAACGGGAATAGCGAGAAACAACGCGAAAAAGAACTGGAAGTAGCCAATCTCCCCGGTCGATGCCTGAAAAGCCCGGCAGACGAGGGCGGTGGCGTATGCTCCAAGCCCGAAAAACGCCGCCTGCCCGAAGGATATCTGACCCATGTAGCCGTAGATCAGGTTGAAGCTCAGAGCAAAAAGGCCGAGAATGAGAATTTCGACGCCGACAACCGTGGAGAACTCACCGGCAACGAGCGGCGCCAGAAGCGCCACGGGAACCAGCACCGCCAATACCGAAGCGGACAAGCCGGCGCGGCCGTAAAGAGCACGGAACCAACCCTTTCTTTCAGTAGCTTCAGTCGATGCACGCTTCTCTGTTGTGGTCGGCATTTAGAACCTCATCTCAGTTCCGAAAAGACCCCAGGGCCGAAGGATGAGAACGGTGACCAGGATCAGGAAAATGATCGCCAGCGCGCCGCCCGGCCAGATCAACACTGAAAAGGAATAGACTATTCCCACGATAAGCGAGGCCACGAAGGTGCCGAGAATGCTGCCAAACCCTCCTATGACGACCACCGCGAAACACTGAACGATAAGGTCCATATCGAGCCCGAGGCCGATGGGCACAATGGGCAGGAAGACGCCGGCGGAAAAAGCGGCAATCGCCACCCCCAGGGCAAAGACGCCGGCGTATATCGTCGGTATTCGAATTCCAAGCGCGCCAACCATCTCGCGGCTGTGCACGGCCGCCCGCACGATCTTCCCGTACCGCGTGCGGTGCAGGAAAAACCACAAACCGGCGGCCACTCCGAAACCGCATCCTATCACCACGAACAGGTAGGGGTTGATGTAGGCCCCCAAGGCTTCGACCGGCTCGATGGGCAGGAAGATACGGCGGTTCTGAACCCCCCAGATCAGTTTGATCAGATCGCTGATGATGAGGATCAGGGCAAAGGTGAGCAGCAACTGCTCGGGGAGCTCCCGCGCGTACATCCTGCGGATCAGGACTCTCTCAATCAGCCAGCCGACGGCAAACATGAACAGGGTTGCAACGACAATCGCCAGCAGCAGCAGAAGGCCGTGCTGTCCACAGGCGCTGCAGAACGCCTGGTAGAGACTGAACGTCAGATAGCCGCCCAGCAGCCACAGGCTGGCATGGGCAAAATTGAGAATGTTCATGACCCCGAATATCAGCGACAGCCCGGATGCAACCAGAAAGAGCATCATGGACCGGGAAAGACCGCTGAAGAGCTGAATCAGGAAAGAACCAATATCAGTCGGCATAACTGAATCCTGAATTATGGACCCGAATCGGTCCGCCCGCATTCAGTCGATCCATCACATCCGCCCCGGGAAAAACCGGGCCGGTGCGAGCGGATCAGGTTCTCTTCTTCTGCAGCCGGCGAACCTCGTCACAAGTCGGTACCCAAACCTCATGGCCTTGCACCATGATCATGGTCTTGGGATTGAAAATGGGGAATGGATAGTCCGGAGTATCCACGACCTCACCGACATATGACGGAGCGTCGAGCTGATTGTTGCAGTCGCGCAACGGCAGCTTGCCGCGGCAGGTGTCGACGGTCGCCCCCGTCAACGCTTTTCTTATCGCCTCCGTTTCCACCGTCGACGCCTTTGTGACGGCCTGGTCCAGAGCGTTCAAGGAATCTGCGTACATACAGGCAAAATCGTCCGGGTAGTCGTCCTTGCCGAACTTCTCCTGATAAATCTTGACGTAGTTCTGCATGATCGCGTTGTCCATGTGCGCGAAGAACGGGCACCGGTTCAAGCCGATGATGCCGCGAGGCAAGGTCTGGCGCTGCTGCATCAATTCCGTCACAGGCAGGAATACCCCCGGGTAGGACACGGACTTGAAAAGTCCGGCGGCCTTGGCCTGCTGGAGGAAAGTCTCATTGTCTTTGCCCGCGATGGCCCCGAACAGGAAATCGGGCTTCAACGACATGACGGCGGTGATGTAAGAGGTGAAATCGGTTTCGCCGAGCTTTGCCCAGAGCTCCTTCATCAATTCAGTGCCGGGAGAAGCCGCCTTGAGGTTCTCGACGAAGACTTTCTGCGCGTCACGCCCCCATTCGTAATCCAGTCCTATGGTTGCGTACTTCTTCCAGCCTTTCTCCTTTATCAACCTGGCCACCGCGACCACCGTGGCTCCCGATTGCATCCTGGTGTCCGGGCCGAACATGAAGGTGTAGGGCGTGAAGTTCTCGTGCACGATCTTCGAGCTGTTGCTCGTTGCGGTCAGGTGCAGAACCTTGTGCTCGTGTATGATCTCCTGAACCGCCATCGCAACCGCGCTGCTCCAGGTACCGATAATCGTTTTCACTTTGTCGTTGAGAATGAGGGACCTGGCTTCTCGAGCCCCAACGTCGGGCTTTGTCTGAGTGTCGCGAAAATAAAGCTCTATGGGGTGCTTGCCCAGGAAGCCCCCTCTAGCGTTGATCTGAGCGGCAACCAGCGGCAGTATCTTGATCGGACGTTCCGAATAGTTCGCGCCGCTGCCGGTGGTGGGCAGCAAAACGCCTATCCTGTAAGGTTCACCCGCCTGCGCTCCCGCAAACCTGGGTACCATCGTCAGTACGCCGGCGGCAATGGATGTGACGATGAAATCCCGGCGGCTGACCCCTCGACTCATGATCTCAATCCTGCGTCCCCAATCCTTCTTCTCATCACCGCTCATGACCGTCCCCTTTTTCCGAATGGTTGGAAAATTCGCCCGCCCGCCTTTTCTATTCACGACGCTACTCCCGTACAGATAACGCCGCTATCAGGAGTTTTCCGGCAGCCTGTATGTGCGACCTGATCACTCCAGTCGCTACAGTAACGTCTCTATCCCTGATAGCGGCATGAAGAATCCGGTGCTCTTCATTGAATTTATTAATATGAGGAGTCAAATGAACAACATTTAAAATGAAGTAAATACTGTCATAAAAGTTCTTGATCATGGATGAAAAATAATCGTTCTTGCTCATCGTCGCGATCTGCATGTGTATTGAAGTATCGATTTCCCACCGTTTCCTGTCGTAGACAAGCGCCTTGTGATTCTCATACAGGGATATCTTCTCTTCCAGTGCCTTCAAATCCTGGGCGCTTCGATGTTTTACCGCATATTCCAGTGAGATCACCTCCAGACGTTCCCGCAACTCGAATATTTGCTCGGCCTCCCTGGCGCTGACCTCTTTCATGAAAAATCCCCGATTTTTTTTCGAAACGACGAACCCTTCCTGCTCCAGTCTCATGAGGCTGTTGATGATGGGCGTCTTGCTCATCCCCAACATCTCTTCCAGATCCCGATAGATGAGCTTTTGTCCCGGGAATAGTCTCTGGTTTACGATCAACTGCTTAATTGCTTGGTATGCTTCAATATTTTTGGATGTTTCAGTTTCTTGCATGATCGATGCGTCCTCAACTTTTGCGAAAACGGCGGACCGCCGGCCCGCCGAAAACAAGAATGGCGGATCCGCTCCATCAGTAATCCGTTTCATTATCTCAAATATGATCCAATTTATTATGCGATTTTTCCCTTTTGTCAATCGCTTTTTTCAACACGCGCATCGGACGCCCAAAACCGATGAAACCGCCGTCAGCCTCGACTCGAGCGCGGAACGGACGAGCGCGGCAGCGCGGGCCGCTATCCTTCAACGCCTTCCGCTTCGTGAATCACCGAGGCGGGTCTCTACGAGAAAACGCCCCGCGCCCGAAACGCAGCCTCGCACCAACGCCGGGTCCGCTCCCATGCAGACGGGAAAAATTACAGGAAATTAATTTGATTATCCCGGTGAGGATTCTTAGCTTATCGTGCATGTTGTGTTTGTGCCTACGCGCAGTCCGTATCGCATCGAGAATCGAGCAGGTTTTTTGCGTGCAGACAAACGGGTATTCTTCGAGCCGGATTCAATCTTCGGTATGTTGCAGACGGTGCCGAAAACCTCGTCTCGGAGCCATCGCTGCCGGTTCGCATCCTCCTGGAGAGAAGGTTCGAGTTCTCTTTAACGCTGCCTGATGTTCATTCGATAACCCCATGTCGCTGTCCGCCGGGTTGGAATCGGCCCGTTCCCATAACGACTCACGCTCACGCTCGCGGAGTAAGGAATCAGGGGAAGGCAGGAGGTCGGGGAAAGACCCGCGCCCTGTGCGGCCCGCTCAATTGCAGGTCGGGGCTTCATGCCCTCCCGACCGGTGTTGCCGTCTTGGACCCGGGCCGGAGCGAGGATGCGGGACCCCCGCCTTTTCGGGAATGATCGAAAGGCGAACCCCGGGTTTTCACGACAGGCGGTTACCGGTCAAGTCCCATGAAAAAAGGCGATGCCGACGGTTACCGCCTCCCGTGGCTGCTCCGGATTGGAAATCGGGCTTCCGCATGGCAATGCTTCAGGAGGAAAGAGACAAGCCATGACCTTGCGATCGATTCGGATAGAAGTTCCCGGGTGGGTCTTTCGACGCAGGACCGAGGTGATGTACATGGTCCTGGGCCCCAACGGGTTGCCGCAACACGAAAAGTCCATCCGGCCCGGCAGTGCCGGGCGGCTCTTCGCGGTGGTGGGCAAGTACACCCGAGCTCACATCGATGGGCGTGGGATGCTCCCGACGGAAATCGCGCCGGCCATCGTGAACATCGCGGAGGATGTTCGCGCCGGGAGAGTACCGACGCTTCGGGCCGGTGAATACATCGCCCTCCAGCGGTTTGTTCGCGCGGGCGGCAGGTAAGCCGCCCATCGATTCCACAAAGAAAGGACCACGTCGATTCGTCCGCTCTGGGCGACGGACAATGGTCACGCCCGCCACGGAGAAAGCCTGCCATGGATTCCAACGAAGCCTTTGACGGATTCCCTTTGATCCTCGGCTGGGAACTGACGCTTGAATGCAATTTGCGGTGCGGGCACTGCGGGGCTGCAGCGGGTATCCCGAGACAGCGGGAACTTTCGACCGATGAAGCCCTGGCCTTGTGCGATCAGCTTCCCCACCTGCTGGTGCAGGAGGTCGACTTTACCGGAGGAGAGCCTTTGTTGCGGCCGGATTGGCCGCTTTTGGCCGAACGGCTTCGCGACCACGACATCACCGTCAGAGTGGTCACGAACGGGACCCTGTTGAACGAACGAACCATCGGGCTGCTGAAAGAGACCGGGGTGGAGGGGGTCGGCGTGAGCATCGACGGACTGGGCGCGACGCATGACGCGATTCGCCGCTGCAAAGGTCTCTACGACGGCGTCATGGCGTCCGTTGAGCGTACGATTGCCGCGGGTCTGCCCCTGACGGTGATCACCGGCGTTCACCCCTGCAATCTCCACGAGCTTGCGGAGATGATGTACGAGCTCCTGGCGGTGGGCGTTCGCAACTGGCGGCTGCAGCCGATCTTGCCGTTGGGAAGAGCAGCCTCCGGCAGCATTCGGTTCCGCTTGACGGAAAGGGGATATCTCGAGTTCGGCGCGTTCGTGAGAAAATGGGGACCCAGGGCCAGAGCGGAGGGAATGGTCATGCGCACCGGCGATGCCTTTGGCTATTTCACCGAGCTTGACGACGGCGAACCTCCCTGGCGCGGGTGTCCGGCCGGGTTGATTTCATGCGGAATAACGAGCGACGGGGGAGTCAAGGGCTGTCTCTCCCTGCCCGACGAGCTCATCGAGGGCAGCGTGCGTGAGCGCGACCTGTGGGACCTTTGGTTTAATCCTGAATCCTTCGAGTACAATCGAAAATTCTCCTCCGTCGCCCCCGACTCGCTTTGCGCGGATTGCGACCGGTCCGACCAATGCCGCGGCGGCTGCAACGCCATGTCCTACGCGAACACGGGGATGTTCCACAACGACTCCTACTGCTTTTACGGGATCAAAACGAGATGGGCCAATGGAACGGAACACCCGGCGTTCCAGAGTGAATGCTGCTGACGATTCGCCGAGGCCCCGCGCGCATGAGAGCCGGCATGCCCGCCGTGCCCCCCCATCCTGGAACCCCCATCCCGGAACCTCGCCCATCCAAGAGCCCCACCCTGACCCTGGCCGCGCTCTGAGCGGCAATTGCCCCGCACCGGTTCAAGGGCAGGGGACACATACATCCGGCTGGGCACCGCGACCCCTTGTGTGGTATCAATGATGGACCGCGACGGTTGCCTTTGACGGCACCCCAGGCAGTCCGGACACCCGGACGAAGATCGATATCCCTGTCCGGGGCGGTTTCCGGGCGTATTTCTTCACAGGCGCCGACAGGGTTTCCGGGAAAGGAGCAGGAGAGGCGAAAATGAGCTTACCGGACGGCGTCCTGTGCCACTTGAACGGTTTGAAGGGAGCGGTGAAGCACCCGAGGCTGCCGGGATGACGCGAAACACCGGCGGCGCGCCGTTCGCAAGTCAAGTCACCGAGGAGCTGAAACCGATGAACATTCTGGTTGTCCTTGCGCACCCGAGCGATATCAGTTTCAACCGGGCCATCGCCGACGCCGTCACAGGGGTTCTTCGCGGCAACGGACACCGGGTCGTGTTTCACGATCTCTACGCGGAGGGCTTCGACCCTCTCCTCGCCCGGGGAGAAGACGCCCGGGACGCCGCGTTGGATGCGGTTGTGGCGAATCACTGCGCGGAACTTTCCGCCGCGGACGGCATCGTGATCGTGCATCCCAACTGGTGGGGGCAGCCTCCCGCCATTCTGAAGGGCTGGGTGGACCGGGTCCTCCGCCCTGGCGTGGCCTACGAATTCGAGGAGGGGGACAGCGGCGAAGGGGTCCCCATCGGCTTGCTCAAAGCACGGGCGGCCATCGTGTTCAACACCTCCAATACGCCGCCGGAACGGGAATCACAGGTATTCGGCGACCCGTTGCAGTTGCTGTGGAAAAACTGTATTTTCGACCTTTGCGGGGTGAAGCGGTTTTGCCGCAGGATGTTTGGCGTCATCGTCACGAGCACGCCGGAGGAACGCAGGCAATGGATCGAGGAGGCGAAGGGGATAGTCGGTGAGGCTTTCCCCGCAGCCTGAGCCGGGACAGTCGGGGTTCGCCGACCTCACTCGGGAGCTCCGGCCGCTTCGACACGGCCTCGAGCATGTCCCCCGCGGGATCGTGCACCATGCGCCGTCCCCGGAATGTGTCCGGGAGAGCTCCGGACCGGTGAAAAACCGTCCGCGGCGGACGCGCTCGATCTCTTGCCGGTGATACACCGAGGAACCATGAAAACGGATACGAAATCGATGAGCGGACCCGGCCCCGGATCGGCGGATCGCCTGCGGCTCATGGTCGCGTCGGCGTTCTGGCTTGGCCTGTCTCCAGTGGCGCCGGGAACGTGCGGGGCGCTTCTCGGTGTGCTGATACACTTTGCCGCCTTCGCCCTTCTCCCCCCGGACCTGTGCACGGGGGCTCTCGTTGGGGCCCTGCTCCTGGTGTGCGCGGCAAACCATTTCCTGACCCCCTGGGCTGTCGCCCACTGGAAAAGCAAAGACCCGTCGCATTTCGTTCTCGACGAGGTCGCCGGCTACCTGGTGGTGCCCATTCTATTCCACCACGGGAGATTCTGGCAGGTGGCCCTGTGGGGGTTCATTCTCTTTCGTGTGCTCGACATCATAAAGATTCCCCCCGCCAGGCAGATCGACCGCGAGCTGACCGGTTCCTGGGGGATCGTGCTCGATGACCTGGTGAGCGGCTGCTACGCGGTTCTGGGACTGTACGCAATGATGTGGATCGGACGTTCCGTCGGCTTCGACGCGTGGCTTGTTTCGGGTTCCGGATGATGCCCGGCGCTGCCCCCGATTCAGGGGCGGCGGGTGTCGATAAAACAGGAGAACAAAGCGGCGGGGGCCGCGGGGGTGCGGGAAATTCCGGCCGGACCCGAAAGTCCGGCCGGAGCTCTTCTCATCCTTTCGTCATTTCGGCGGTTCGACCTTTTTCCAGGTCCTGTCGGGATCGAACCTGCTCATCTTGGAGCCCGCCTCCGCAGTACGTTTGCCGAAGTCCTTCTCGTAGATGATGCCGTCCTGGTTCACGATAAAGGTCATGATCCCGGAATTGCCGTACTCGGACGGGTAGGCGACGAGGGCGAACCCTCCCGTCATGTCTCCCTTGACCACGTAGTTCCTGGCCCCGCCCTGCGCGTGAGCTCCCTGGGCCTTGAGGATCCGGTAGAAATAGCCGTGATAAGGCACTTTCGCGCCTTCGGGCTGTTTCTTGTAGCCTTCCTTTGCGGCCAGTGCCATGAGCGGCCCCATGGGGCTCTCTTCCCGACCTTCCCCGGAGGGCCAGTACAACCCGTCGGCCTGCCTTTCCTCGCTCACGAGCTTTTGAGCGTATTCCAGCACGCCGTCGGAATCGCGGTCCTTGCCGATATATTCCCGCTGGGCATCGACGTAGGCCTTGCAGACTTCCATGACGTTGAGCTCATTGCGGCCGATGCGCCGATTATGAATTTCTTCCTTGCCGGCCCTGGTGTCGAACGCCCACCCGCCGTCTTTGCGCACGATCGGGATAGGCAGCGCCCATTCGTCCCTGCCCAGATGCGCGATCACCTTTCCGTCGCCCCGAGCTTCCAGCCGGTTCATCTCCTTGTAGGCCAGCACAACCCTGTCGAGATCCGCCTTGTCGGCGACGTCATCGCCCGAGGCGATGATTCCCTTGCCCTCGGCTCCGAAAATGACCAGCAACTGCCCCCTGTCCCCCGCCTCGGCCGCGTTCATGAGACTCTTCAAAGCTTCCTCCGGGCTCGCGAACGTCTTCTGCTTTATCTCCTGAGCGACCGCCCGCTTTTTCGGTTTCACCTTCCGAACCGGATTCGGCGCAGCCTGTTTGTCCGTCTGAGCCCAAGCCGGGAAACCCGCAAGGACGACCGCCATGACGGTCGCAAGCAGAGCAACGCCGAAGTACCGGAAAGACCTCACCCGCATATTCGATTCAGACTGAAACATCGTCTTTTCCTCCATCGAGAATTCCCAACTATTGGCGTTCAGATTTCAGCTCTTGACCAGGTTCGTACCGCCTCGTCTATCGTCGCCGACCGCCTCCGCCGCCGCCTCCGTGAAGACCGCCGCCGCCCATGCCTCCGCCTCCACGAAAGCTTTGGCCGCCACCGGCGCCACCGCGGGCGCCCTGGCCACCCGCTCCGCCACCCTGGAAGCTCTGGCCTCCGAATCCGCCGCGGCCTCCCTGAAACCCTGAAGGCTGCTGCTGAACCTGGCGCTGATAGTTGGAGCTGTTGCGGCTGGCCTGCCCGCGCTGACCGGCGACCTGGTCTTTACGCCCGTTGTCGAGGCCGCCGAACGCCTGATTCTGCCGACTCTGCCCCTTGTCGACGTTCATGGCGGACTTGGGCTGATTGGATCGCGCCGCGTCGTAACCGCGATTGCTCAGAGTCGACGGATTGGCGCGGACCGCATCACGCCGCGCGTTCGCCTGGCTCTGGCTGTAACGCTGCGAGGCATTCGCGTTCCTGTAGGGCACATTCTGCCGATGATAAGGATCATGGTTCCAGTAGTGACCGTGGGGAGGTCCCGGATAAGGACCGCGCCGATTGTTCCAGACGTTCCTGTTGTAGAAATTGTTATTGTTGATGATGACGTTGTGGGTGCCCCAGTTGAAGCCGCCATAGAGATACGCTCCCGCGAAGAAACCGGCGGTGAAGCTCACGAAGCCGGGCGCCGCGACGTATCCGGGCGGATAGAGAACCGCCGGAGGATATGCCGGATAAGCCCAGGCGCCGTATACCACGGTCGGGTTGTAAACGGGCACGTAGATCACCTGGGGATCCGCGGGCTCAACACTGATGACGTCCTGTTGGACGACGACCTTCTGTTCCTTGGTGCTCTTGAGGTTCCCCTGCGCCTTGGCCTGTTTCCTCAGGCGCTGGATCGAATCCATCACGTCCTGTTCCTGGCCGAGGAAAGTGTCACCGAGCTTGCTGGTCCAATCCAGCTTCTGACTCATCATATCCAGCACCTGGGGAAAATAGACCAGCGATTTGACGCTGGGATCCCAGCCCTGCTGTTCGACGGCATCATCCAGCTGCTTGCCCTTGAGACCCTGGTTGGCCTTGCTCCACCGGTCCGCTTCCACTACCTCCAGCGGATAGGTCGACGCCATGAGAATCTGGCTCAGGAGGGAATCGGGATAGAGGGCCACGGGAGCCGTCATTTGATCGATCTGCTGGGGGGTTGCAAGCGGAGCGCCGCCCTGAGCGCACACTCCGGCGGGCAACGCCGCTAGAATAAACAGTATCAAGGCAGAACACCATGGGATATTTCTTCGCTTCATGCCGCCCCCTCCTTCAGGTTTCATGCGTCTCGGGTAGTAGATATGAGTGAACTGCAACCGGGATGAAATCACTTTTGTAAAAAAGCTCAAGGCATTGTGGATAGCACGACCCCGCCATACCGTCAAGAACAAGTCCATGAGACGGCAGACAAATGTAATTCTTTCAGCGGAGAAACCTATTCACGGCGACTTCCGGGTTCTCGACCGCTCCCGATGCTCTTGCCGCAATCGTCCATGGAAGTCGCCGAGAGGGGGGACAAAGGGACGCGGTCTCCGCGGAAGGCCGGAAACCGGTGGGCTCACGCCGAAACATGACGATCGGCATCGACATTCCCGCGCAAGGGGTTGAGGCAGTCGTCAAGGAGGGATACGGCATTCCGGCGGATGTCTACCCGTGGGCGGGGTCATCGCTGCCTGTCCCTCATGGAGCAGCCGGTATCAATAGTAATCCACCGGATCTTTCCTGTGCCGGACCGCCCACCAGAAAATGAGATTGCTGGGCAACCCCTGCGTGACGTAGGACCACGCGGGCGCGGTGGACAGACGTCGAAAGATGGAGGGAATGGAATAGAATTTCCGGAAGCAATCCCATACTCCGTCTTCCACCTCCCGAGGGCTCATGTTCTTCGGAACGAAGAGGCAGTCCATGCCGAGGTAACGATCCGCCATGCGATTGAGCACGCGGTTTTCCGCGATGAGTCTCGAGCGCATGGGCGTGCCCTCCCGCGGCGTCACCGTGTTGAAGAACGCCATCGGGGCTCTCACCTGTTTCAGGAAGTCCATGGTCTCCGCGAAAATCTCGCGGGTGTCTTCATCCAGCCCGAACAGGAAGTTGAGCGAATAGAAAATGCCGCGTCTTTCGAGCTCGCGCAGCATTTCCACATAATCCTTCACCCGGTTCTGCCTCTTGTTGATACTGGAAAGACTCTTCTGGGAAACGGACTCTATCCCGATATTCACGTGGTAGACCCCGGCCCTGACGGCCAGATCGAGCAACTCCGCATCGCGTGAAGTGTTGATGGTCCAAAGACAGCTCCACCTCACCCCGAGCGGGATCATTGCCTTGAACAGCTCCCGGGCGTACTCGTGACTCCCGGTGATGTTGTCGTCCACCACCTGGACCTTGCCGGTCGGAATTCGCTTGATGTCCTCGATCACCTCCCCGATGGGCCTGTGCCGGTAGGTCCCTCCGTAAAATATGGGGACCTCGCAGAAGCTGCACTTGAACGGACACCCCCGGGTCGTCTGCAGCGGCAGGTAGGGAACGAAGTATTTTCTGCGGTCGAGCAAGTCCCAGCGAGGTGTCGGAAGGTTCTTGAGGTCGTGGAACCGGTCGGCCTTGTATCGGCTTTTCATACGGCCGGCCCGGAAATCCTCGAGCAACTCCGGCCACGCGTACTCGGCCTCCCCCTCCACCACGGCGTCGCAGTGTTGGAGGCACTCCTCCGGCAGCAGCGTTGGATGAAATCCGCCCATCACCACCGCCACTCCGCGCTTCCGGAATTTCGCGGCGATTTCATACGCGCGTTCCGCCGTCCCGATGGTCACCGACAGACCGACCAGGTCGTAGGGGCCGTCGTAATTGATTTCATCCATCCGGTCGTCTATGAGCTCGACCTCCGCATGGGGTGCAGTCAGCGCGCCCATGTAAGGGAGGGCGAGCCCCATGATCCAGCGCCTCTTGGTTTTATAGGGGAGACCGTTCGCAAAGACGGTTGCCGGTTGAACGATTAGGACTTTCATAGTCTCCGTCGCTTCTTTTTCGTAGAGGGCGGCCACGGCCCCATCCGGACCGGGACCTGTAGAGAGACGTCTCAACCCGGGCGTTTTCAGCACCGGGTGAATCATAAAAATACTGGACACACCTGTCAATATTATCGACGACTCACGGTGCCTCGTCCTTCATTTAAGGCATGAAGCCTTTCCTTGAAAGCACGTACCCCGGAGCGAGCGCCCCGCGAGCCGGGTTGGGCGACCATGCCTTCCGCCGGTGCATGCGGCGGGGCCTCGCGATCATCCGCGGATTCGAGGGAATACCCCCCGCTTCCGCGGCGTGGCGGTACCGATACCACGTCTTCCACCGGACCGGGAGGGCGGCGGGGAGAAATCCGCGACGCGGCGTGCGAAGGCAGGCGCTGCTGCCGCGCGCTATTGAAATAGTCGCTTGCTGTGTTATCATCCGTGCCGGTTCGGGGGGCGGGAAACAGGCCCCGTTTGCTCAAATCGGATGCAGGATACAACATGATGAATGTCGAACGCATCGATTCCTCTCCTTTGAAGACCGATGCTTCCGGAACAGCACTGGTGGAAGGGGATTCCCCGCGGCCGGCCCGGCAAACCGGCTTTTTTCGATTTTTTCGCCACCCGGTCCTGTGGATCGTGTTGGCGGTCGCTCCCTTCTATCTTTTCGATCTGAGCACTCCGGCATTCAACGACGGCGAATGCATGTACGCGGAAATCGCGCGGGAGATGCGCCTGACCGGAGACTGGATCACGCCGCACCTCAACGGAAAACGTCACTTCGACAAGCCCCCGTTGCTCTACTGGCTGATCGGCCTGGGCCAGAATGTTCTCGGGGAAACGGAATACGCCGCGCGCATGTGGGCGGCCCTGGCCACCCTGGGAGCTGCCCTGGTGGTGGGGGCCATCGGCAGGTCGCTGTACGGCGGGCGCGCGGCCTGGCTGTCCGCCCTGGTCTTCATCACCAGCCTCGGGCCTCACCTCTTCGGCAAGCTCGCCATGCCGGACCTGCCGCTGGTGTTTTGCATCACGCTCGCCATCCTCGGGTATGTCCGCGGCTTCCTGATCGAGTCTCCCGCCTCCGGCCGCTGGTCGCTGCTGATGTTTGTCGGCTTTGGACTGGCAACCCTCTCGAAAGGTCTCGTCGGATTCGGCCTGTCCTCGGCCGTCATCGGGCTTCACGCCATTATGAGCGGGCGGCTCCGCTCTTTTCTGTCCCTGCGCTTCGCGTCGGGAATCCCCGTGACGGCGGCCATTGCCGTCCCCTGGTATGTCGCCGCGGCCCGGGCCAACCCCGATTTTCTCGGCTACTTTTTCATACGCGAACATTTGATGCGCTTCACCGGCGAGCGTTTCCCGCCGGACGAATGCGTCGCTCTGCCGGTCTTTCTCGTTCTGACCTTCGTCTGGACCTTCCCGTGGCTGCCCCTGGTTCCGCAGGCGCTCTGGCGGGCGGTACGCAGGTTGAAGGCCGGTCCGGTTCTCAAGGGCGTGGACATGCTCCCCCTTGTGTGGATTGGAGTCGTCGTGCTCCTTTTCTCGGCTTCGAAGTCCAGGCTCGAGTACTATGCCATGCCCGCCATTCCGGCGTTTGCGCTTTTGCTCGGCAGGCTCTGGGACGACATCCTGGAACCCGGTCCGGCCTCGCGGCGAACTCTGGCGACGGCGCTCGGCGTCATGGCGGGGGTGATGGTGCTGGCCGCCTTCGCCGCTTTCGCGGTGTTCGGCCCGTGGCAGGAAGTCGTGTTCCGGTTCTACGCCACGTCCTGGCCGACCTCGGGCTGGATCGAAGGCCCTGAGCAGGCCGCCTTGCTCGACCGGCTCCGCATCCCGAGCATTGCCAGCATGGCCGGACTGGCCGTCTTCACCGTTGCGGCTCTGGTCGCCGCCCTCAAGTCCCGCCCCAAAGTCGCCCTGGGTATCACCGCCGTCATGACGGCTCCGCTTTTTCTCATGATCCACTGGGGTTTCCTGGTGGTGGAGCCGTTCCATTCGAGCGCCCGAACGGCCGAGATCGTAACGCGGGCGGCCAGCCCCGAGGACGTCGTGGTCTTCCAGGAGCCCTACGAATACATGTGGACCAGCGGAATCACCTACTACACCAAACGCTACGTGCACATTCTCAAGGATCCCAGATTCGAGGGCGTGGCGAGTCGCCTGCGGGAGCCGCCCGATCGCTTTCTCGACGGCGCGGGACTCCAGCAGCTGTGGGCTTCCGGGAAAAAGGTCGTCTTCGTGGGAGAGACGACCCGCGGCGACCTGACGGATTTCTTGAACCAGGCCGCTCCCGTGAGGGTCGTCGGCCGGTCGGCGATTCATTACGTGCTGAGCAACGGGAAGTGACCCGGAACCGGCTTGTTCTCAAGACGAGCGCCGCTCACCGTGAGCTGCGCCGCCGCACGGCTTCTCCCCGTTGGGCGATTCTTACAGGGTTGCGTCCAAGAGGAGTGCATTGGGCGGGAGGGCATAAAGCCCTCCCCTTGTATGTCTGACCGGCCTATCGGTCCGTACAAAGGGCAGGGTTTATCCCCGCCCGCGTCGCCTCCCGCCATGTTGGTGTTGTGTAATCTTGAACGCACCTCGGTATCAGTCCCGTGAACCGCCCTGGGTCGCGAGACTGCGACGAGACATGAAAGTTGACACCGCTTCCCATTCGGAATAGAGTTTTTGGGTTCCGACCCGTGCGGAGAACGGATCGAAGAAGAACGGTTTGCGTTCAAGGGGGGGTGACCGGACGAAGATATCCCTCCCTTTGCGCCCGGTCTGACGCCGGCTCCGGAAGAAGCCTCACTTCCTCATGTTCTCTCGATGCGCTGAACAGTTCATTTTCCTTTGTCTTATGGAGTTACGACGATGGATGCTGACAAGCCGGGTGCAATGGAGATCATCGAACTGCTGCTGACGGCGGACATATACAACAGCGTCGCGGATCTCGGCGCAAACGACCTCCCCCAAAAGATACGGGACCATTACCGCGACCCGGAAACCGGGATTGTTTCGCGCCCCATGCGCGTCACCCTCGCCGACGTGGAAAAGATATACGGCATCGAGGGCGGTCACGTGATCGTCCGGATGCTGCCCTTCATCGAACAGGAGGAATCCGACGGGCACATCTGGCTGGATCCCTTCGATTCGGGCGCTCAGTGGTTGGCGCACCAGGATTCCTACGATCTGATTCAATCGAACCCCGTTTTGGCCTTCCACTATCAGAAGGATGACCCCACCATCAGTTACGCCGAAGCCCGGTGGAAGCGCCCGCCCGTTTCGGAAATCGAGGCCAGGATCGAGAAGATGTTCGGGGAGGAAGCGGACAGCCTGATGAAGCTCGTGACCATAAAGGTCCCGGGCGAAGTGAGGAGTCGGCTGGACGAGCTCGTCCTGACCGACGAGCAGCACGAGGAAATCGCCAAAGCCCAGAAGGCCCTCGAATACCGGGATTATCTCAAGGACATCGGGCTGTTCGAAATCGGGAAGATCCTGCTGGTGGGGCCTCCGGGAACGGGAAAGACCTCATCGGCCAGAGCCCTGGGAAGGTGGTTCGATCTGCCGCTGGTGGAGGTGAACCTCTCCATGCTCATCAGCAAGTACCTGGGCGAGACGTCCAAGAACATCGACAACGTGTTCATGCTGGCCAAGAAGCTGGGGCCGTGCATCCTGTTCATCGACGAATTCGACTTCGTGGCCAAGACCCGGGATTCGGACGATCACGGGGCCATGAAGCGTGCCGTGAATACGCTCCTCAAGGCCGTGGACGAGGTGAGCCTGGTGGAGGACGGCGTTCTGCTCGTTGCCGCCACGAACTATCCCCAGTTGCTGGATCATGCCGCATGGCGGCGATTCGACAAGGTCCTCAGCTTCACCCTGCCGGACGAAGACATGCGCAGCCGGATCCTGGCGATGGTTCTCCGGAGGATGGACGCCTCCGTCGATGCCGATGCGCTCGCCCGCCTCACCGCAGGATATTCCGGGTCGGATCTGCGTCTGGTGGTCCGCGAGGCGGTCCTCAATGCCCTCCTCGAAGACCGGAAGAAGATCGATCAGAAGGATCTGCTCCGCGCGGTGGCACAGTTTCAGCGCCGGATGGACGATCATCGGGCGAACAGCATTGCATGAAGCCGCGTGCTCTTTCGGGCGTGAACCGTGTCCCGGAACGTTGAACCGACCGTTTCAGTGCAATCCCCCTGCCGCCGCGATATGTCCTTCAATGCCCGGCATGCCCCGGTTCCATCGGATCCGGCGCCCGTTATCGGGATTGTCGGGCCGGGTTTCATCTCACCCTTTCCCTGTTTTGTGAAGGACTCCTGAAATACCGGGGCGAATGTGAACCGCCCCTGTCGGCGCGGCTTACAAAACTGCCGCCTCTCGTTGTATCGACAATCCGGAAGTGCGGTTCGCCCTGGCCCCCCGGCCCGGACGCCCGGCCGGCAAATCCGCTCCTTTCGGCGCATTCCACTTGCGGAATCCCCGAGCGCCGGGGTAAATACCGGTCGTTTCGAGTGGCCTAACACCGGCGGTCCATAATATGGTCGTCCCAAAGGAGAGACACGATGAACGTCGTATTCATTTCGCCGAACTTTCCTCCCACCTGGTTCAACTTCTGCACGGCCCTGCGGCAGGCGGGCGCAACGGTTCTGGGAATCGGGGATTCCCCTTACGACGAGCTGCGCACGGAGCTCCGCGCGGCGCTGACCGAATACTACCGGGTCCCGGCCATGGGCGATTACGACGCCATGCTCCGGGCCTGCGGATTCTTCACGCACAGGTACGGAAAAATAGACCGCATCGAGTCACATACCGAGTTCTGGCTGGGAATCGACGCACGGCTGCGCGAGGATTTCAACGTTTTCGGCCAGAAACCGCATGACCTGGAAATCAACCGCCGCAAGACGGGAATGAAGCGGAGGTTCATCAAGGCGGGAATTCCGTGCGCCGACGGGGTCCTTGCCACGGATGCGACGGTCGTGCGCAGGTTTGTGGGGGAACACGGCTATCCCGTCATTTTCAAACCGGACCAGGGCGTCGGCGCGGCGGATACCTTCAAGGTCGCCGGCGATAAACAACTGGATGCCGTGCTCGGAAACCTGCCTCCGGGGTACATGGTCGAGAAGGCTCTGTCCGGCGATCTGCTCAGCTTCGACGGCCTGACCGCCCGCGACGGGTCCATCGTCTTCCGGACGGCCCATCATTTCTCCGCGGGCATCATGGAAACGGTGAACGAGCGGCGCCACCTGCACTACTATTCCCTGCGCGATATCCCTCCCGAGCTGGAGAAACTGGGGCGAAAGACCGTTGCCGCTTTCGACGTCCGGGAACGCTTTTTCCACATCGAATTCTTCCGCCGGGACCCGTCGACCTACCACGCCCTGGAAATCAATGTCCGTCCACCGGGCGGCTTCTCCCTGGATATGATGAACTACGCCTGCGACATCGACCTCTTCCGCTGGTGGGCGGAGTCGGTCGTACACGACCGGCGTGATTTCTCTTTCGAGCGAAAATACCACGCGGCGCATGCCTCGCGACGGCACGGGATCAATTACCGGTTCGGCCACGAACAGCTGCTCGCCGAAATCGGTCCGCTGGTGGTCAACCACCTGGAAATTCCGGACGCGCTCAGCGGCGCCATGGGCAATTACGCGTACCTGCTGCGATCGCCCGATCAAGGCGAGATACTGGAGGCCATCGCCAAAGTCGAGGCGACGGCCTGATCGGGTCCGGGGCGCACGCACAATCTCCCCGCGATCTCGAGTAAGGCGCGGGATCGGTTGGCGGGGCTCCTCGATCGGCTCTCGATTCGATCCGCGGGAGGTCTCTCATGCCGGGTACATGGAAAATGGAATCGGGCGGCCTCGCGTCATGCAGCCGCGGGGCGGCCCTTCATCCTTCGATTGTGCCGGAAGCAAATGACGCTTTGTGTGAATGGAGGGTTTGCCCTAAAGAATTGCATGCTTCGTTGTGATCCCCGAGTCATCAAAAATGTGAAAAGTGTAGGTTTGACCCCGGCTCCGGCTCCAGGAGCCACGGCAGGATATCCGGCAGGCGTGCCTGCCAGGCCTCCTCGTTGTGGAAATGCCCTTCCGCCAGCACGAACCTGAGCTCGTGGTCGCCCAGGCCGATGTCCTTCAGGTGGCGGTGGAAGCTCGTCACCGATTCCACGTAGTCCAGGTAGATATCATAATACCAGTAGCGTTCGAGCGTCCCCGCGTCCAGGTAGATCTTGCACCACCGTCCGGTGGGGCGGTCCCACAACCGGAAGACCTCACTCCCCGCCCACATGACCGAAGGGGAAACCGCCCCGATCCGTCCGAAAACGTCGGGGCGGGTCTTGCCCAAAACGAGGCTCATCAATCCTCCGAGGCTGGCCCCCATGACCGCGGTCCATTGAGGGGTCCCCAACGTTCTGTAGGTCTGATCGACGAACGGTTTGAGATGGTTGACCAGGAAATCGGCGAACAGCCGGCCGCGTCCGTCCGCTCCGATGGCCGGTTCGGGCCACGGCACGTACTCCGCGAAACGGTCGGGGAGGTGGTCGATCCCGACGATGATCCAGGGCTGGAGACGGCCCTCGAAGATGAGACGGTCCATGGTCGTGTTCGCGCACCAGGTATGGTAGAGGGCGGATTCCGGGTGGTTGAAGACGTTCTGGCCGTCCATCATGTAGAGAACCGGGAACCGGCGGTCCGGATGCGCGTGATAGGCATCCGGGGTGTAGATGCGCAGGGTCCTGGTCGTCTCTTCCGGGTAGGAATAGAAATCGCGCAGAATCCGAATTTCGCTCATGTCCGCTCCTGGATTTCAGGAAAAGGGGCATCCGTGGAACCCGGGCGCCTCCGGGAGGAATTCCCGGGACGAGTTCCCGCCGGCCTCCACATTCTATGACAAGCCGGCGTCCCGGGGAAGCGCGTTGTCATGATTTCGCGCTTGTCGGCGAAGCTCCTCCGGCCCAACCCGTCGCTGCTTGTGCTCTTCGCCCCTCGTTGTTATACTCTTTAGCTCATTCGAACCCGAAAGCCACGGAGGGCCACTACATGCAAAAAGCCATGATCCATCCCGCCGATTACGAGAACGTGCGCCCGGCGATGGACCTCGCCCTCGGGCCTGTCCCCTGCCGCGCACGGGCGGCGGCACGTGTTTCGAACAATGCCCGGTACCGGCTCTGTCCATGGGGGACAGTGTTCGGGTGGTGAGTCCCGAGGTCTTCATCACCTGCTTTTGCTGCCGGGAAATGTGCCCCGAAAAGGCCATTGCCCTGAAATGAGGCGCTCGGTGGGATGAAGTCACGTCTTGAAACGAATTGCGGCAACGGCGTGAAGCGTTTTCACGCAACGGCGAAAGACCGACTCGAGCAAAGGAGCTCCGTAAAATGTCCGACGAGAAAAAGAAAATCCAGGTTGAGCACGTGCAATCGGAAAAATTCCAGTCCATTTACACCAACAACGCCAACGTGCAGATCAGCTACTTCGACTTCCGCATCGATTTCAGGCAGATGCTTACCGGGGCCGACGGCAGGATGATCGTGGAAAGACAGGCTTCCGTCGTCATGTCGCCGCAGCATGCCAAGGCCCTCCTGGGGGTTCTGGCGCAGCACGTCGAGCAATACGAGGAACAGTTCGGCGCAATCCGGATGCCGGGTGGAACGGCGCACTGACCGGGGGGATGGAAGGAGATCTCGATCCGGGTCGAACGCATTCGGGAGCTTGGAACCATTTACGCAACGAGGACTGAATCATGGCCTGGAAAGTCGCCACGTTCAACGTCAACGGCATAAGGTCCCGCATGGCGCCGGTGCTGGAGTGGCTCGACCGCCACCGGCCGGATGCCCTGTGCCTCCAGGAGTTGAAATGCTCTAACGCCGATTTCCCCCTGGACGCTTTCAGGGAAGCAGGCTATTTCGTCGCCTTCAGAGGTCAGAAGGCCTTCAACGGGGTGGCCGTGCTGAGCAGGTCGGAACCCTCCGAAGTCCTGCTCGAATTCGGAGACGGAAAGCCCGACGAGGAAGCCCGGTTGATCGCCGTGAAACTGAACGGAATATGGATCGTGAACACCTACGTGCCGCAGGGGCGCAGCCCGGAAGATCCCGCCTTTGAGTACAAACTGGGATTCTTCGGCCGACTGAAATCCTGGCTTGACGACCGTTTCGAGCCTTCGCGGCCGCTGGTGTGGACGGGAGACATCAACGTCGCCCCGGAAGCCATTGATCTTTTCGAACCCAAGCGGCTGGCGGGCAAGGTCGGTTTCCACCCGAGGGAACACGAAGCCCTTGCGGCGGTGGCCGCGTGGGGACTGGTCGACGTCTTCAGGAAACTCCACCCCGACACGAAGCAATTCACCTTCTGGGACTATCGGCTGCCGCAAAGCTTCAAGCGAAACCTCGGGTGGCGCCTGGATCACATTTACGCCACCCGACCCCTTGCCGATGCCTGCCTGGAATGCCAGGCCGACGGCGAGCCGCGCGGCCGCGAGACCCCGAGCGATCACACTCCGGTCTGGGCCGAGTTCGATCTCGAAAGACTGGGAGCCGAATAATCCGGCAGAGTCGATAAGACCGTTCACCGGCACGGACCGCCCCTCGCGGCCGCCTTGTGCGCCGGCCGGGATTTCTAGTGCCTCCCACCCGGGACATGTCGGAGCAGCTTCCGGCTCGCTTCAGGGGGCAGGTCCAGCTTCTTCAGAGCGGCTTCAAGCATGGCGAAGCTTCCACAGCCTCCCAGGTACCCGTTCAGCCTGGCCGCCGCCGTGGAGGCCGTGAGGTCGGTGTCGGAAGGATACAGGGCTGCCAGTTCCCTCAGTATTTCGGGCAATCTCCGCAGGTAATACTTCTGATGGTAGGACTCGGCCTGGTGAAATTCCTGCGCCGGCAGGATCTCGGTGAATACGCGGCGCATACGCCTGGCGGATTCCTTGTCTCTGCTCCGCAGTGCCGCACTTTTCTGCCTCTCCTCATTATGAAACAGGATCGACATATACTGCTTCGACCAGGGAGGAAAGGTGGGATTGTGTTCCGCCCAGAACACCTCCAGCAACCGCTCGTATGAGACCATCGCGGGGTCGTAGACGATTTCCAGAGACTCCGTGTGATCGCCCAGGTCATGATAGGTCGGATTCTTCTTCCGGCCTCCCGCATATCCGACCCGCGTCCTGAGAACACCGTCGATGCACCCGAACCGGGCGTCGGGCCCCCAGAATCAGCCCATGGCGAAAGTAGCGGTTTCCACTGCGCCCGGCGCGGCGATTCTGACGGACGGTTCCGTTGCGATCATTTCCGTATGCGGTTCCAGAGGCATCTTTATACCTTTCCTTTTCTATAATTTCATGGCATTAGGAGATATTTAAGATTTACTCTACAGTTCTGCAACCTGTCATGCCCCTGCGCACTGCGGACAAGGTTGGAGAAAACCTGTCTTCATCAGCGCGGCGAACCGCCGTGGGCCATCCTTTCGGGTATTCGCGCTACGGATCTCTTTCAAGGGGTGCATCGGTCGGAAAAATCGGCTACAAGGAGCGGTTGGGGAAATTTGCGGTCTTCAGGGCGGTGGAACGACAGCACCATGGAGGAGACGGCTTCTTGATCGAGCAGCAAACCGACGGCACGTCCAAGGGCCTCACGGGCATCATCTGGCGCAACAGCTGGCCGGTGCTGGGCCTCATGCTGCTCAATTTCGTGGTGGGCTACACGGACATCTATGTGGCCGGCCTCCTAGGGCCGGACGTGCAGGCCGCCGTGGGATTCATCAGTCAGCAGTACTTCGTGCTCATCGTCCTCGCCAACGCCCTGGCAATCGGTACTGTTGCCATCGTGTCCAAGGCGGCCGGGAGAAACGACTGGGCCGGGGTACTCGACCTGACCCGGCAGTCGCTCATCCTGTGCGTGCTTTCCGGGCTGCTGCTCACGCTGCTCGGTTTCTCCGTGGGACCATACGCCGTTCTGCGCCTCTTCAGCCTGCCCGAAACCGTGCAACCCCTTGCGCTGGTCTATGTGAAGATATACGCTGCCGCCCTCTTCCCCAACTATGTCATCATCGTCGCGGGAGCCGTCTTTCGCGCCGTGGGCAAGCCCGTGATCGCCTTTCGCATCATGTTCGTCGTGGCCGCTCTCAACATCCTGGCGAATTTCGGCCTGGTCTTCGGTCTCGGCCCTCTTCCCAGGCTCGGCTACGCGGGAATCGCCGTCGCCACGGCGGTGTCCATGTCCGCCGGAGCCTGTGGAATCCTGGCGGTCCTGTTGAGGAATGAATGGAAACCGATGTGGAGCGATACATGGCGGCTGTCGCGAGAGGTGCTCCGGGAACTGGGCCGCATCGGCTGGCCCGCCGTTGTGGTCCAGATTGCATGGAACGCCGCGACCCTCGTCATCTATCAGTTCCTGGGGTATCTCGGAGACCAAAGCGTGCCCGCCATGGCCGCATACGCCAACGGCCTGCGAATCGAATCGCTCACCTTTCTGCCGGCATTTGCGCTGAACATGGCCGCGGCGGTGCTGGTCGGCCAGAGCCTCGGGGCACACTCGGTGGAACAGGCGCGACGATTCGGATGGAGGATCGCCGGCATGGGCGTGCTTTCCCTTTCGGCGATTGCCGCGGTCTTGTATGCCGCTGCCCCCTGGATCGCCCATCGGCTGACGTCGAATCCCGACGTCCTCTTCGAAACGATCCGCTACTTGAGGATCAACCTGGTCGTGGCGCCGGCGATGGTTCTCGGAATCGTGCTCGGGGGAGGCATGCAGGGAGCGGGGTATACGCGGGGCGTCATGGCGGTGGTGGTGATCGCCACATGGCTGATTCGCATCCCGCTGGCCGCCTTCCTGAGTTTCACCCTGGACCTGGGAGCGCTCGGCATATGGCTGGCCATGTCGACCTCGATCGTCATCCAGGCGGTCATGATGACGTGGACGTTTCACAGGGGATACTGGCACAAGACGATTCCATCTTCCGATGCGTGAGTCCCGGCTGGGGACGATCCCTGCTGTTTCGAATGCCGTCAGCGAATCCCCGCCCCGCCGGCAATCGCCTATTTTCCTATTCTGAAGACTTCGAAGCCCTGGATGATCTTCCCCAGCATCTTCACTTTTTTTCCCAGGGCCTCCTGCCCGGCTTCGAGCCTTTCAACGTCGGCGGCATCCATGCCGGGGTGCCGGCGGATCTCCTCCACCTCGGCGATGAAATGCCGTCCCGCCGCGCACACGTCCTGCGAGAGCAGGAGAAGCTCCTGCAGGTTGCTGGTCAGGTCGTTTATGACGTTTCCCAGCTCCGACAGCTCGTTTTGCGTGGATATGGCCACCGTCCGACTGAGGTCGCCCGCCGATATTTTCCTGGCCGTCTCGATCATGTGCTGCAGGGGTTCCGTTATCTTCTTGATGAACATCATCAAAACGATCGCAACGACGATCATGACGATGCACACCATCAGAATGGCCTTGTTCCGCAGGGACCGGACGGGCTGGAAAGCTTCGTCGACTTGGATTTCATTCCGGGAGAGCCGTTCGAAGTTCTGCAGGAGGGCATCCCGCAGTTCGCGGCTGTGGGTATCGAGGATGAACTCGATGCCGACCAGGGACGAGGCGAATCCGATCAGCACAAAGTATACGATCATGGTGCGTTGCAGACTTCCCCTGTAAACCAGCTTCATCGGCCTGCTCCTGTAAAGACTCCCTGGGTGGTTCGGATCGGGATCGCGCCGCGAAAAAGTCCCCGGTAAGGAGCGGAATCCAACGCGATGCGGGCACCGGCCCACTCCGGTGCCGCTCGGAAACCGGTCCCGAATCGTGTTGTCCCGTCAGCGGCTTTCGACCCCACGGGCGGGATGATTCTACCAGCCTTGGACGAGTGTTCGTCAAGACAAAGAACCATCCCCTTGATCAATGCTGCCGGAACTGTCGCAGTAGTCGGATTCGGCAATGTGCCGGGAAAGACACCCCTAACGTCATGCCGGGGGGCCGGGAAGCTGCGGAACAGCCGGACCCCGGCCTTGTGAGAAAAGGCATTTGTCACTTCGGCGAAAAGCCGCAGACCCAGGGTAACTTCCCGGATTTCCACTCCCGCGGGAAGGACGATGACGCTTTTCATGCTTTGCGGGAAGATGCCCCGGCTCGGCCCATTTCCATAGCTTTTTGCGAGCTTCGGATTTGTGGCGGTTCGCAGGACTGAGGAAACGGGGCTTTCGACTCCGGACCTGGTTTCTCGAGGGTTCGTCGTGTGAAGGAAAGAACGGAAATGTCGCGCGGATTTGGGCATTATCGCATTTTGCGGCCATACGGGCCAAACAGCACTCGACAAAAGATTTTTTTATAATAGTATAGAGCTTTGGCTCCCGTTTACACCGCGCGCTGGACTGAATCCGAAATCGTAACAAAGGAGTGAAAAATGGCAGAATTTGTTTACCAGGATCCGTTTCCCCTCGGAAAAGATGAGACCAAATACCGCTTGGTGACGAAAGACCATGTTTCGGTCGGCAATTTTGACGGCAAGGAAATCCTGAAGATCGATCCGGAAGCATTGGCGCTGCTGGCCAACACGGCGATGCGGGATGTCTCCTTCCTGCTGCGGCCGGCGCACCTGGAGAAGGTTGCCGCAATCCTGAGCGACCCGGAATCTTCCGCGAACGACCGCGGTGTTGCCGTCGCCCTGCTGCGCAATGCCGAAGTCTCCGCCAAGGGAGTTCTGCCGCTCTGCCAGGACACCGGCACTGCAACCATCGTCGGCAAGAAGGGCCAGCAGGTCTGGACCGGCGCAAAGGACGAAGATTACCTGTCCCGGGGAGTCTTCAAGACCTATACCGAGGAGAACCTGCGTTACTCGCAGACACTTCCTTTGACCATGTATGAAGAAGTCAACTCCGGGACGAACATGCCCGCGCAGATCGACCTGTACGCGACCGACGGCATGGAATACAAGTTCCTGTTCGTCGCCAAGGGCGGCGGTTCCGCCAACAAGAATTACTTGTACCAGGAGACCAAGGCCCTGTTGAATCCGGCCAGCCTGGAGAAGTTTCTCGTCGAGAAGATGAAATCCCTCGGCACTGCGGCGTGCCCGCCCTACCACCTGGCGTTCGTGGTCGGCGGCACCTCCGCCGAAGCCTGCCTCAAGACGGTAAAGCTCGCGTCTACCGGGTACCTGGATGCTCTGCCGACCACCGGTAACAAGGGCGGCCAGGCATTTCGCGACCTCGAGATGGAGGACAAGCTCCTGAAGGCGGCCTACAAGACGGGCCTTGGCGCTCAGTTCGGCGGCAAGCACTTTGTCCTGGATGTGCGCGTCGTCCGGCTGCCGCGCCACGGGGCGTCATGTCCCCTGGCCATGGGCGTTTCCTGTTCGGCGGACCGCAACATAAAGGCCAAGATCAACAAGGACGGTATCTGGGTGGAGCAGATGGAAGCCAATCCGGGTCGTTTCATCCCCGAGAAATACCGCGGGAAACACGATCACGGCGTTGTGAAAATCAATTTGAACCGGCCGATGAAGGAGATCCTTGCCGACCTGAGCAAATACCCGGTCACCACTCAGCTGTCCCTTACCGGAACGATCATCGTCGGGCGCGATATCGCTCACGCCAAGCTGAAAGAACGGATCGACAAGGGAGAAGGGCTTCCCCAGTACGTGAAAGACCATGCCATCTATTACGCGGGACCGGCCAAGACTCCCAAGGGCATGGCTTCCGGGTCCTTCGGGCCGACCACGGCGGGCCGCATGGATTCGTACGTGGATCTTTTCCAAAGCCACGGCGGTTCCATGATCATGATCGCCAAAGGCAACCGCAGCCAGGCGGTGACCGATGCATGCAAGAAGCACGGCGGTTTCTACCTTGGCTCCATTGGCGGCCCCGCTGCGCTCCTCGCTCAGGAAAACATCAAGAAGGTCGAAGTGCTCGAGTATCCCGAGCTGGGGATGGAAGCCATCTGGAAAATCGAGGTTGAGGACTTCCCGGCGTTCATCCTTGTGGACGACAAGGGCAACGATTTCTTCCAGCAGTTGAGCTGCTAGAACCCTTTCGAGCGGGAGGCGCGAAGAGAGGGGGGCAGCCCCTGCCCCTCCCTTGAAGAAGCTGCGATCGTGCGTCTTCCGTTTGGCATGAAAAAAGCCCCGGGTTTTAACCGGGGCTTTTTTCATGTGCGTCGGCACATCATTTGTTGAGCCATTCGATGGTCTTGCCGGCAATCTGGTCGTAGATCGCCAATTGGCTCACCCCGGCCTTCACCGGGACCTTGAAGGAATGGTCTCCCCCCGGGATGATTTCCAGATCCCATTCCACGCACAGGCGCGGCAGAATGTCCTTCAGGATCCCCAAATCGCAAAACGGGTCGCTGCTCCCGGCAAAAAAGAGCATGGGGACGCGAATGTCATAGAGTGTGGTGTCGCGAAGCCGATCCTTCTTGCCCGGAGCGTGAAGCGGAAACCCCAGGAAGACGAGCTTTTCCGCCTGAAGCCGTCCTTCGGCCGCCAGCATGGCGGCGATTCGCGCGCCCAGTGACTTCCCCGCCGCGTAGATTTTCCTCGGACGGCCCTCCCGCCTTGCGCCGAGACTGTCGCAGGCCCCTTCGAAAGCGGCACAGAGCACTTCCCGGCTGTCCACGGTTTTACTGCCCTTCTCACTGTATAAGAAATTGAACCGCAGCGTCAGGAATCCGGCTTCAGCAAATCGATGCGACAGGAAAACGATCATCGGCTGGTTCATGTCGTTGTTCGCGCCATGGGCGATCACGATCCCTTTGCCGGACGTGAACGGGTCGGGAACGCTCAATACCCCCGATACCTCGCCGTGCCCTCTGACGGGAATGCTCACCGTTTCATTTGTCATGGTTTCATCCCTCTTGCGGACATCCGGCTGCGCGTGAAAAGCTTTCCCGCGTTTTTCGTCTCAACGCTGCATTTCATCGATTCAGACTAACAGTTCGGCACGGAGCACATGATCGGTATTGCTGGAGGATATCTTATCCAAAACCGGGGAAAGCGCAACGTTGTTTAGGGCTACCCGCCTCACCGAAGGGAAAACCTCCGGCACCCGATTGCGTTTGCACCATCGCACCGCGGGTCAGAGTGCGGCTCGGACATGGACGAGCGGAAAATGCAGGAATGCCCGGCAACAAACCCACACCTCGCAGGCTCACGCCCGAGATGGGTTGCGTAAAGGGAAACACGGCACCGACCGTACCACGCAAGGGAATCATCGGCGCGAAAAGCACGCGCCTTTCGGGGGTTGATGCGCAAGACCATCACAGAGGCGCCGAACGCGCCTCACGAACGGACCACGAACCCGGTGGCCGTCCTTGAAGAACGGACGCCGGGCCCATGGAACACATCCGATCGTCATCGAGAGTCGACGGCAGCCAAGCCTGTCGACATCCGCCATCATGCCGTGCCGCGTTGAATCACCGTCTTTCGAGCCGCTGGAAACTGCTGCCGGTAGGCCTTGAAACCGGCCCCGATGTATTGTTTCTCTTCCAGCAGGGGAAGAATCTGCGTTACGATATCTTCCGGGGAGTTGTTCGAAGCGTCCACGATCAGCTCCGGATTCGGGGGCGCCTCATATGGGTCGTCCACACCGGTAAACCCCTTGAGCTCGCCTCGGCGGGCCTTCTTGTAGAGCGATTTCGGGTCCCGCTCTTCGCATACCACGACTGGCGTGCTCACGTGGATTTCGAAGAATCCCAGCCCCGCCTCCTCGTGGATTTTACGGGCGAGATCGCGCTCCCTTTGGTACGGGGATATGAAACTGGTGACGACGATGATTCCGCTGTCCGCAAAAAGCTTCGCCACTTCTCCGATACGCCTGATGTTCTCTTCGCGGTCCTGAGCGGAAAAACCCAAATTCTTGTTCAAGCCGTGCCGGATGTTATCCCCGTCCAGGACGTATGTCATGTAGCCGCGTTGGATGAGTTCGTACTCAAGGGCAAACGCCGTCGTGCTCTTGCCCGAGGATGGAAGCCCCGTCAGCCAGATCGTACAGCCTCTCTGATTGAGCAGCGCCTCACGTTCGTTGCGCGTCACCTGGCTGGAATGCCAAGTGATATTGGTCGCCTTGACTTCGGTCATAATCAACTCCAGAAATTCTAAGGTCAGATAGATATACACGGGTCTGAGTGAACACAAGGGCAATACCGTGGGCGGCATTATAGGCATGGCCGGAGGGATTCGCAAGAAAAACTTCACAAAGTGGCCGCGGATTCCCGCGGGATTTGTGCAACCCCGGGAAAAAGCGTTTTACTCGAACTGCGCGCCCCGGCCTCACCACGGAACAGCCGCGGCCGACGACCGCATCGGCTGATCCGCCATGAAGCCCGCGTGCAGCGCGCCTAGGCGCTGGAACGACCCTGCAGCACCAGAATGAAATACGGCTTGCCGGGATCGTTGCACGTCACCAGGGTTGTCTTTTTCATCTCGCCATTGCAGCTCTTGGGATTCAACTTCAGAGTGATCGTACCCTCACCGCCGGGAGGGATTGCCCGGTCAAACTGGGCGACCATGAGTCCTCACCCTGGAGAGACGTTCTTGATTTTGAGCATGTCGTTGCCGACATTCCTGATCTTGAAGCGATGGACCAAATCTCCATCCCCGCTGATCACGCCAAAATCATGCGTGGCTTCGGTGATCTGAACCACGGGAGCCTTGGCGGGGTCGATCGCCGCCGGGGAGGACTGATGGGGAATATTTGCAGCCGGGTCGAGGAGGCATACTCCCACCGCCAACTCGCCATCTTCCGAAGCCTGATTGTCGATGTTGAGCAGCACGAGTATCTTGTGGTACATGTTGGCAGGAAAACTTACAGTGCGCGAGGTATGAGCGCAACCGCCGAGCAACAGAAAAACCAGGATCCCGATCGTTGCCTTGAAAGTCCTGTTCATCCTTGCTTATCCCCCGTCTTTTCGTGACCCTCCTCCTGCCTGGAAAGCAGGAACACTCCTTCTTTTTTTATTTGGCCAATAAAAATACATCACTAGAAGAAATTGTCAATAAACAATTAGACAGGAATATTATGCACCGAGCGGAAGGTTCCTGTTCGAACACTACTGGTCCCGGGCACGGCAAAACCAGGATCGCTCATATCATAAACCTTTAGATCTTTCGCGCGGAATGAGGTAGTATAATATTCTCTCATAAAATCACTCGAACAAAACGACAAGCACCGGGAGAAGACAAATGCCTTTCTGTCCGCAATGCGGCACGCGGCTCCAGCGCGTGCGCCGCAGGACGATCGACAAGCTCGTCAGTTTCCTGGTACCCCTCAACCGGTACAGATGTCTGAGCTCCGGTTGTATATGGGAAGGAAACATCAGGTCCGGATCGAGAAGCCGATTCGTGTTCCTGTACTGGCTGTTGCTGGTCCTGGCGGCGATGCTGGTCGGCCGCTTCATCACCCGTTGATCGATCCCCGCGCGTCATGCCGGAAGAAGGCGGCAGGTTCTCCGGGATTGCCCCCGCAGTCCTCCACCTCCTCCCGGGTTCGTTCGCACGAACGGTCAGAGGACGGCAATCCCGCTTTCCTCATCCCAGCGCCCGCCACGGCAGATCATGCACCGATCGGACACGCAGTGTTTCTCTCCGTGTACATATTTGAGTCCGTCAAAGCTGCAATCGTTTCCGGCAGAACGTTCCATATCACGTACTCCTTTGGCTCAAACTGTAAGCCCCCTCCGTTCTTCCGGGTTCCAAACCCCATTCATATACGATAGTGCTTACCAGTAAAGAATAATTATCCAGATCGTCCGGCGCACCCCCCCGAACCGAGGCAGAGTTCATCGTTGGGGATGAACTTCCGCGATCGCCGCGTTTTTTCGGCAGGCCGCGGGCCTCGTTGCTCCCTACGACCGTAAAACCACGGCCGACGGGAGGGCCATCGCCCCCCCTCGACTGTATTCTTTTCAACGGATTGGCAAAACTGATCGGATCTTTTCTTCGCTTTGTGCGGGATGAATCGCGTGCAGGAATCACCTGGCTTTGGCGATGGCCTGAAGAACATCGTCATAGTCGGGTTCGTGGGTAACTTCCTTTACCAACTGGACATAGCGGACGACACCCTGGCGATCGATCACGAAGACGCTCCTGGCAAGCAGACGCAGTTCCTTGATCAATACGCCGTAGGCCAGGCCGAATGCGGCGTCCTTGTGGTCCGAGAGGGTTGTGACCTGTTCCACCCCGGCCGCGCCACACCAGCGCTTCTGTGCAAAAGGCAGATCCATGCTCACCGTGAGCACGACCACCTCGTCGCCGAGCTTGGCTGCTTCGGAGTTGAATCTGCGGGTTTCCATATCGCAAACGGGGGTATCGAGAGAAGGCACCGAAGAGAGGACGATCACTTTGCCCTGGTAGGCTCCAAGCCGCACAGGGGCCAAGGCATTGTCCAGAACTTCAAAATCGGGCGCTTTGTCGCCCGGCTTGATTTCCTTGCCCACCAAGGTGAGGGGGGCGCCTTTCATCGTCACGGCACCTGGTCGTTCGGTCATTGCATCACCTCCCTGATCTGTGTGAAGCTCTGCTCGCGCAGTTGAACGTGAGCCCGGCCCGCCGTTGCCTAGGAACCGGACCCGGCAAAATCCGCATCATCCGGGGGAGTCGATTCTTCACGAATCCCGAAGGAATCGATGAAGGCCTGAATCTGGGCCAGTTGCTGTTTCGAAAGCTCTCTGAATTGGATACCGCACCTGCGCACCTTCAGGATTCCCCACGATTCATCGGCCAGCTCAAAATCGTAGACAATCCTGCAAGGGAATCTGCCGAGCCGCACGACCTCGCCCGAGGAACCGAACAGCTCGACTTCAATCGGGCCGTCCGGTTGTTCCCCGAAACCGACATAGCGCATGGCAAGCCCTCCCAGGCTGATGTCGAGAATTTCGCCCAGCTTTAAGAATTCCCGGGCGGTCGCAAAAAAGGCGGCCCGCGCAGTGCCCGCCATACGGAATCGTTTGAACCGTCTCAGATCTTCGAAATCCCTGTGGCCAGTCATCAGGTAACTCCAGTGATACACTAATAAGGACGGATCGGAGCTTTGCAATATCCCCAAAATGAAAAATGCCCGGAGGACGTCGTCATGCGAACCGACATGCTTCAGGGTTGTGATGAAAGGCGAAGCTCAGCCCTGTCCGGACCTGCAAGGCCATCCCCGCGCGGGAAAGGCCGGGCGGAACGTCCATGGCTGCTCCCCGCCTCACCTGACGGAGCTTTTCCACCCTATTCAAAGGTCGGCAGGATCATACACTCTCTGAAGACAAAATTCAGGCCTGCTTTCCCATCGGATGCTGTGCGGTAACGGTTCTCGGCACGGATCGGCCCGCCTGATTCCGAGGTTCCGGCGGAAGCGTCGGAGCTTGTGGAGGGACCGTCCCGAACCCACCGATCAGAGATGGAGCCATGCCGATGCTCCTCACGAAATCCGGAAGCCTCCGCCAAGCCCGGCCCGTGACTGCCGTGAAGGATGGGTTCTCCAGCGAGAAACAGGGTCACCGCAGCCTAATGGCTTTTTTCTCCCTGTGTACACCGATGGACGCCTCCAGGAAATCCACCGGCAGGACGTGCCTTTCGACCTCAACCGTCTGCGGCGTGAGGGAGAGGCAAGGCGTATGAGGAAAAATCTCTCCTCGGCTGGATGGTCCGGCTTGCGGCGGTGGGACTTGTTGCCCTCGTTCTGTTCGCGCTGCTCGGCGACGCGTTTCACAGGCAGGGTCCGTTTGCCGGAAGCCGGACGTACACCGGGCCGCGGTTCCGGACCGATCGGGCGGTCTGCTTGTCCGTGAACCGCGGAAGGAAACTCCGGGGCGAGCGGCAGGCGCTCCCGGATCAAGTTCCGCGAGCGGCTTTGCGCGAACCGTGGCGAATCCTGAGCTGACTCGTGGAAAAACAGCGTTCGCCGGCCGATACGAAGCCCTCAGGGGGACGGCCTTTTCGCCTGCGGGCGGGCGGCAGCCCTCGCCCGCCGCCGTCACGATGCCCGGCGGAGGCTCGCGCCCCCAAATCAGTTGTGCAGCCGGGGATCGTAGAGACCGATCTCGTTGGTGGTGAAGGAATTGAGCTCCGTTTCGGACCGCGCCAGTATGTCCACGACCGAATAGAGTGATGCCGCCTCATCATAGCTGCTGGAAGAAGTCTTCAGGGTTGCCGCGATGAATTTCGACTGGACGACGAAGAGGCGTTCGCGCAAAGCCAGTCGCCTGGCCTCGAGGATGGTGCACTGGTCAGCCAGCCGCGCATATTCGTAAAGGAGCGGCTTCCAGGAATCATTCCATTTCCGGCTCCAGGTTTCGAGCATGGCCATTGTTTCCGGCTCTTTCTCATACTCATTTTCCAGGTTTTTTATGGAAGGGGTCCCCGTGATTATCTGCTCCAGGTCGGCCCACCCCGGCTGGTTCTGCAGGTATTTTATCTCCTCGATCAGCTTCTGCAGGTCAATGTAAAACTGCGCGATTTGAGCGTTGAGTGTGTCGAGGGCCGTATTTGCATCGGCGACCACGGTTTCGGCTTCGGGATTTTTCACGGGCGCCGTGGCGCATCCCACAAGGACGGCGACCATGAGAAGCGACGCTGCGAAAGCACGTACCGTCAAGGCATCCTCCAATAAGCGCACGGTCTTCCAAGGCTCAACGCCCCGGGCACGGGAAAAGGCCCTGGCCGTCCACCGCGCGAAAACTCCGTATATGTACATGATTACCTACAGGCACCGGGCCTCGAATACAGTATTTCCTCCATGAAAATACATGATGCACCGGATTTCAATACAGTTTGAAACTGGTATTCTTTCATCCCAGATAACCAACCTATACCCCAACCTACGTTCTTCGTTACGCCCTATACCTTTGGAAAGCCAGGTCTCCCCGCCCCTGGCTTTCTTCTTTTTCGGGCCCGTGCAGCTTGTCGGCGTCATCGTCATTCCCACCGAGACACCTTCCGCAGATTTGCGTCTCCCGCATCCGTGCCCTTCAACGGGGCGCAGCCGACTACCTCGGCGGCAGATTCTGCAGCATGCGGCAGACTTCGGCGTCGATAAAACCGGGGACCTCGTGAGGCGGAATGTGGGAGATATCCACCGTTGCGCCGGTGGTTTCCGACAGACGGCTGTTGAAGCCGTAGACATTGAGGTCGATCCGCACCAGCGGGCTGGATGCCGGGGCTACAAGACCCAGCGTTCCTCCGCTCGCCGCCCCGATGGCCGCTCCCGTGCCCGCCGACCCGGTCGCGCCGCCTATGATCGCCCCCAGAGCCGCACCCGCCAACGCGCCTCCCACCACGTTGCCGGCCCTGCGTTGAGGATCGTCCTGCACTCCGGGGGTAAAGGAGACACTGACCGTGAAATCGGCGCGGTTTTGTCTCCTCACCTCATCGTAGCCCTTGCTGTACAAGGTGTTACGCGCCTGGGGAAGGTCGAATAGACCGAAAGGGGTCCGGTCCTCGACATGAAAGGTGAAGCGCCTGTCGTCCGGCCCGATATTGTTGAAGAAAAGCTCGGGTTCAGGGGGCGTCTGCACTGCCGCCGGAGTGGAACCGTAATATGTGGGACCGCTTGCACAAGCGCTAAGGAAGGCCGCGCACATAACCACGATCAGAATTTTTGCGTTCGTGCCGAATTGTCTCATGGGTCTCTCCCTTCCTCGATCAAAACCAAGGTCCCCGCCTGCCTTCCACATTCTTTGGAACCATCCGGGCTTGCCGGCCGGCTCCCCGTTCTTCCGGCAAACACGGGTCTTGTATGCTAACACAACATTGACAGATGCACCATGAATTACGCCCGCGATGCATTACGTCCAACCGCGGGGAAATCATCGCCCGTCCGCCCCCCCGGGCACCCCGTGCAGCACCGGTGGAGCGCAACGGATTCTTTCGGTGCCATCCGACAGCGGTCCGGCAAACCTTCCCTCCCGGTCGGCCGCACGTGGCCTCAGTCCCACCGGGTTTTTTCCCACACGGCCAGGACATTCCGGAAACGTGAGCCCAGCGCAGCCGACGCGTATTCGATTCGGTGCACATCGAGACACATGCCGCAATCCCCGAGCAGGGCGAAGTCCGCGAGATCCGCCGCCAGGGACGGAGCATCGCCGGACTGAAAGAAATACGAACAAAACCTTCCTCCAGGGGCAAGCCTCTTCAGAACCACGCGCAGGAAGCTTTCCAGCCATGTCCGGTAACCTTCCGGGTTTTCCTCCGCCAGGAAATGCATCTTCATGTATTCCGGCACGTTCGACACATAGACCATGTTAAAGAGCATGTCGAGGCGCCGCAATGCCAGGTCCATGGGCAGATTCAGGATCGGGTAATCCTTTGCGCCGGCACTCCACGCCGTGTAGTGCGCCGGGTCGGAAAGGCAGGGGATTTCTTCGAGGGTGAACAGGTCTAGCGTATGGAGGAACCCCTGGAATGGGGATGATTCGGACGGAGCGGGCGACCGGCACCTGTCGTCCCAAAACACGCGGGCCGGTGCGCTCAAGTCCTGCCGGAGCATATCATAGAGCGCCGCGCGCTCGACTGCGGGCATCCTTTGCGGAAGACGGCGCGTATGGAGAAAACCCGAAGCTCGCGGCAATCCGCTCAGAAAAAAAGTGACATAATCCTCGTATGGAAGACGCCGCAGCGCAGCCCGTTTCAATTCGTTCAGGAAACAGGCGAACGTCGACACGTCGACCGCCACTACGGGATCCGCCCCTGCCTGGAGCAGGAACAGGGGGACGTCGCCGGACCCCGCAATGCAAACCGCCGCTTCGCCATGCGGGTTTCGCCCGGCCAAATGCGACCACGGATGTTCCGTCGCCATGAGGTAAGGCGGGGAATTCATGTGGAAGGAGCCTGCCCCCTCTACACGGAATTCCCCGCCCAGACCGTCGCACCACTCGTACAATTCAGCCTGATTTGGAAACTGCAAATCACCGTCCCGCCCGAGGTTCAAGATTTCGCCCGGCCCCGCGGGTTCCAACGACAGGCCGCCGCGGGCCGAACGGCCCGCCGCCTGCTAATACATATCTTCCATTCCGGCACCGGGCATGGCCGGAGCAGGTTTCTGCTTTTTAGGCTTTTCGGCGATCATGGCCTCAGTGGTGAGCATCAGCGCGGCGACGCTCGACGCATTCTGCAGAGCGAAACGCACCACCTTGGTCGGATCGATGACCCCAGCGGCGGTGAGGTCTTCGTAGACCTCGGTTTCCGCATTGAAGCCATGCGACCCGCTGCCCTGCTTCACCTGCTGGACCACTACCGAACCTTCATGCCCCGCGTTGTTCGCAATCTGCCGGACGGGTTCTTCGAGAGCGCGCATGACGATCTTGACGCCGAACGCATCCTCTCCGTGCACGTCCAGCTTCTCCAGCGCCGGCAGGCAGCGCAGCAGAGCCACTCCGCCACCCGGCACGATGCCTTCCTCCACGGCGGCCCGCGTAGCGTTCAGGGCATCCTCCACGCGCGCCTTCTTCTCCTTCATTTCGGTCTCGGTGGCCGCACCCACGCGCACCACGGCGACCCCGCCGACGATCTTGGCCAGCCGTTCCTGCAATTTCTCACGATCGTAATCGGAGGTGGTTTCATCGATCTGAGCCCGAATCTGCTTCACGCGGGCCTCGATGGCGCTCCTGGCACCCGCGCCGTCCACGATCGTCGTATTGTCCTTGTCGATCCGGACGGTCTTGGCTCGACCGAGATCCTGCAACGACACGTTCTCGAGCTTCACGCCGATGTCCTCGGAGACGACCTTGCCGCCGGTGAGGACGGCGATGTCTTCGAGCATGGCCTTGCGCCGGTCTCCGAATCCCGGAGCCTTCACGGCGCTGACCTTGAGAGTGCCCCGCAGCTTGTTCACAACGAGGGTGGCCAGCGCTTCGCCCTCGACGTCTTCGGCAACGATGAGCAGCGGGGCGCCCATCTTCGCGATCTGTTCGAGCACCGGCAAAAGGTCTTTCATGTTGCTGATCTTCTTTTCATTGATCAGAATATAGGGATCCTCGAGCACCACCTCCATGCGTTCGGGATCCGTGACGAAGTACGGAGACACGTAACCGCGGTCGAACTGCATGCCTTCCACCACTTCCAGGGTGGTCTCCATGCTCTTGGCTTCTTCCACGGTGATCACGCCTTCCTTGCCGACCTTGTTCATGGCTTCGGCGATGATGTCGCCGATGGCGACATCGTTGTTCGCGCTGATGGTCCCCACCTGGGCGATTTCCTTCTGGTCCTTCGTGGGCTTGCTCATGTTCCTGAGCTCCTGGACCGCCGCCGCAACCGCCAATTCGATGCCTCTCTTGAGCGCCATGGGATTGTGACCCGCGCTGACCAGCTTCGAACCCGCCCTGTAGATGGCCTGGGCCAGGATCGTGGCTGTGGTCGTGCCGTCACCCGCCACATCGGACGTCTTGCTGGCAACCTCTTTGACCATCTGCGCGCCCATGTTCTCGAACTTGTCTTCGAGGTCGATTTCCTTGGCGACCGTCACTCCGTCCTTTGTCACGGTGGGGGGCCCCCACGATTTCTCCAGGACGACGTTTCGACCACGAGGTCCCAGGGTGACTTTCACCGCATCGGCCAGCGAGTCGACTCCGGTCATGATCTTTTCCCTGGCCTCGGCATAGTACTTGATTTCCTTGACAGCCATACCGTTGATCCTCCTTCCAACCGTTTGCGGGCGTGCTTATTCGATGATCCCCAGGACGTCGTCTTCGTGCATGATCAGAAGGTCCTCGCCATCGATTTTCACGTCCGTACCGGCGTACTTGTTGAACAGAACGAGATCCCCCTCCTTGACCGCAAGCGGGGTGAGGGTCCCGTTTTCGAGCAGCCGGCCCTTGCCCGCGGCGACGACTTTCCCCTGCTGAGGCTTTTCCCTGGCGGTATCCGGAATGATGATTCCACCCGCCGTTGTTTCCTCTTCCTCGACACGTCTGATGATGATGCGATCATGCAATGGTCTGACCTTCATGCGATCGTTCTCCTTTGGATTGACTCGGCACCGGAGGTGCAAGGCGGTTTCGGGACGAGAACCGGTCCCGGCGCTCCGGCCGGGGCCAAGATTTAGCACTCGATAACATTGAGTGCCAATACCCAACAAATGTATCTATCCGCGGGAAAAAATCAAGATCCCTTGGATGAGTTTTTTCATTTTCCCACCGCGCCCCCGCAGACCCGTGACTTCATCCGCAGCACTCCCGGCACGAAACCGCGCAGGCCGAACAGGCTTGATTCTTTGCAGAAAAGACTCTAACTTATACACATGTTTGATTTGCGGCGAGCCGTCCGGCGATGTGCCCCCGCGTGGGGTTTCCACCGCGTGCGCGGCGGCTTCCCTATTTTGGCCGAATCCGAATTTCCGGATGCGGGGAGGCGCGGGACGGGTTTAACCGTCCCTTTCCGGTCCGATCGCTTTTGCCGGATGAGCTCACGGTGCGAACATGAGACCCGCTGCTTGCCGGATGATTCCTTCCGATTGCCGGGTTTGCCCGCGGTTGAGGATACAGGCTTCGCGAATGACGGAGGAAACATGGGAGAACCTTTTGCCGTAAAAGACTGCGCTCTCATAACCATTGCCACCGGGGAAAGAACGCAGAATCTCCAGGAACTGAGAGACCGGCTCACGACCACACACCAGGGATGCATTTACTATCATTTCTGGGGTGGATTGCTTCGTGCAAGTTTCGATGACCCCGAATATCAGAATGATTTTGCCGCATGGGCATGGCGCGGGCTCCATGACGCCCGTCTGGCCGAGCGGCTCGCCCTCATCGATCCCAGCGAATACGCGGATCTGGAAGGTTTGCGCCGGGAGCTTATCGACGTCATCGAGGAAAGGCTGGAGGAGACCGAGCACATTCCGTGGGCCAGGCACGATCGCCAGTTCTATTTCATGCGTTCTCAAATTATCGTCTTCGACACGAATATCCGCATTCACAATATCGAAGGCCTGGCTCTGTACATTCAGCGCTTCTCGAGAAGCAGCATTTTCTATCACTTCATCGATGCGCGGCGCCGGACCACCGGCAGGCGCGACGACTTCAGCGAATGGCTCCTGGGATTCGGAGACGAGCACGCGCCCATGGTCCAGCGCCTGGCGGCCATCGATCCTTATTTCAGCTCGTTGACCGAACTGCGCGACGAAATAGCCGGATGCATGAACCGTTATGTCTATAGAGGAAGGTGAAATGAGGTCTTTGGAGGAATACAGCCGCATCGTCGGGGAGGATGTGATCGATCAGATTCACCAGCTTGCGCGTGTCCTGAAAGGGGCGAGGGTGATCCATGTGAACTCGACGCGGGAGGGGGGAGGCGTTGCCGAGATCCTGCATTGGCTGGTCCCCTTGCAGGCACAATTGGGCCTGGAGGTCGATTGGGAGGTCATCAAGGGAGAGCAGGCATTCTATGAATGCACCAAGAGTTTTCACAACGCCCTGCAGGGCACTCGGGTGCCGATTCCCGAATCCCTTCTGAGGGTCTACGAAGAGGCGAACCGGCAGAACGCGGAGGAATTGCGTGAACGGCTCGAGGCCGCCGACTTTGTCTTCATCCACGATCCTCAGCCGGCGCCTTCTCTGAAATTCTGCCCCGATCGAAAAGGGAAATGGATTTGGCGCTGTCATATTGACGTGAGCCGCCCGTACAGGCCCGTCTGGAAGTATCTGCGCGATTTCGTGGTGGGGTACGACGCCAGTGTTTGGTCGTTGTCCCAGTTCGCCCAGCCGCTTCCGCATCCCACCTACCTGATTCCTCCAAGCATCGACCCGCTGAGCGAAAAGAACGTGGAATTGCCCGCGCATGAAATCGAGGCCGTTCGGGAGAAGTTCAACCTGAACGCGGAGATGCCCGTAATCGTACAGGTCTCCAGGTTCGACCGGTTCAAGGACCCGGTGGGAGCCATTCAAGCGTGTCGGCTTGCCAAGAACTACACGCCTTTTCAACTGGTTCTGGCAGGCGGCGGAGCATCCGACGATCCGGAAGGGGAGAGAATGCACAGGGAGGTCATGGATGCCGCCGACGGAGATCCTGACGTTCGAGTGCTGCTCCTGCCTCCCGACGCCCATCGGACCATCAATGCCCTGCAGCGCATGGCGGACATCGTGCTCCAAAAATCCACCCGTGAGGGTTTCGGTCTCACCGTCACCGAGGCCATGTGGAAAGGGAAGCCGGTGATCGGAGGCGACACCGGAGGGATCCGGCTGCAAGTGATCAACCACCATACGGGCTTTCTCGTCAATACCCCTGAAGGTGCGGCCAACCGGATACGCTACCTGCTCAAACACCGGGGCAAGATGGACGAAATGGGCCGCAAGGCCAGACAGTTCGTCCTGGAGAATTTCCTCCTCACGAGACACCTTCGCGAATACCTGACCCTCATGGTGGCCGTCACGCATGAAACCAAGGAGAGGATCGAGCTTTCCTGACCCGCTGAATCGGACGAAGAACCGCATGCAGATTGGAGCGAGCTACGGTGCGAACGGGAGATGCGTCTTTGCCGTCTGGGCCCCGGGAAGGAAGAGAGTGGAACTGAGGCTTCACGGCTCGGAGGAGGCGCTCTTTCCTCTGCGCAGGGAAGACAGGGGCTACTGGCGCGTGGCCCTCCAAGACATCTTTCCGGGTGCTCTCTACACCTATAGGCTGGATGGACGCGTGGAGAGGCCGGACCCCGCCTCCCACTCGCAGCCGCACGGAGTCCACGGCCCTTCGCAAGTCGTGGATCACGGGGATTTTTGCTGGCAGGACGATGGCTGGCGAGGCATTGAACCTTCGCGGATGATCCTCTACGAATTCCATCCCGGAACATTCACGCCCGAGGGTTCCCTGGACGCCGTCATCCCCAGGCTGGACGCCCTGCGGGAAATGGGGATCAACACCATGGAGATCATGCCCGTCTCCCAGTTCCCGGGGGACAGGAACTGGGGCTACGACGGAGTATACCCTTTTGCCGTTCAGTCCTCCTACGGGGGCCCCCGGTCGCTGAAACGCCTGGTGAATGCCTGCCACGAACGAGGCATGGCCGTGATCCTGGACGTGGTCTACAACCACCTGGGTCCGGAAGGCAACTATTTGCGGGATTTCGGTCCCTATTTTACCGACAAATACAAGACTCCCTGGGGGCAGGCGATCAACCTCGACGACGCCTATAGTGATGAAGTAAGGAACTTCTTCATTCAAAACGCCCTGTTCTGGCTTTCGGCATACCACCTCGACGGGCTGCGCCTGGACGCCGTCCACGCCCTCGTGGACATGAGTGCCCGGCCGTTTCTTCAGGAACTGGCCGAAACGGTCGGGGAGTATTCCCGCCGAACCGGGAAGACGCATGTCCTCATCGCGGAGAGCGACTTGAACGATGCGAGGCTGATCGCGCCCCGGGAGGCCGGGGGCCATGGTCTTGACGCACAGTGGTGTGACGACTTCCATCACAGCCTCCATACCCTGCTCACGGAGGAAACCACCGGCTATTATGCCGACTTCGGCCGGGTGCGCCACCTCGTCCGAGCTTTCCGGGACGGGTTCGTCTACTCCGGGGACTACTCCATCTTCAGAAAGCGACGCCACGGCAACTCCGCGGGGGAGCGCCGGGCAGACCAGTTCGTCGTCTTTGCCCAGAACCACGACCAAGTGGGAAACCGGCTGCTTGGCGAACGATTGTCGCAGCTCGTGGATTTCGAAAGCCTGAAGCTGAGCATCGCGGTCGTTCTATTGTCCCCCTTCATCCCTCTCCTGTTCATGGGGGAGGAATACGGGGAGCCGGCTCCGTTCCTGTATTTTGTGGATCATTCCGACCCGGACCTCGTGAAAGCGGTCCGTGACGGCCGAAAAGAAGAATTCGCATCGTTTCATTGGAAGGGGACGGTGCCCGACCCCATCGATCGGGACACGTTCCTCCGGTCGAAAGTGCGGTGGGAGCTGCGGGAGCAGGGCAGGCACAAGATTTTGCTGGAATACACGAAAACGCTGATCACCCTGCGACGGTCCATTCCCGCTCTTTCACAATTGAGCAAGGAACAGGTGAGGGTGAAGGGCAGGGAAGAGGAAAAGGTGATCGTGATGGAACGCCGGGAAAACACGTCCGGGAGCCGAGCCTTGTGCGTCTTCAATTTCAACCCGCGGGACATACGCTTCCCCATTGGCGAGACTCCGCCGGAAGGAACGTGGAAAAAGCTCCTGGACTCCTCGCAAGAGAGATGGGGGGGAAGGGGGAGCCGTCTTCCCGAGGAACTCCTTCCCGGCCAACCCGTCGAGTTGATGCGAAGGAGCGTGACCATTTACATGGGAGAACTTCAGCCGTGACCCGCTACGTGTGTATTCATGGCCACTTCTATCAGCCCCCTCGTGAGAATCCGTGGCTCGGCGAGGTGGAGCTCCAGGACTCGGCTTACCCCTTCCACGACTGGAACGAGAAGATCGCGGCCCAGTGCTATGCCCCGAACGCCGCCTCACGGATCCTCGATCATGAGCAGCGGATCATCCGGATCGTCAACAACTACTCGAAGATCAGCTTCAATTTCGGGCCGACGCTTCTCTCCTGGATGGAGCGACACCGGCCGGACACTCATGAGGCCATTGTCGAAGCGGATCGACTGAGCAGGTCGAGGTTTTCGGGGCACGGTTCGGCCCTGGCCCAGGTTTACAACCACATGATCATGCCCCTGGCCAACGAGCGGGACAAGTACACTCAAGTCACCTGGGGAATCGAGGATTTCAGGAGACGATTCGGACGAGACCCGGAAGGAATGTGGCTTCCGGAGACCGCCGTCGACACGCGATCCCTGGAAATCCTGGCCGAACTGGGAATCCGCTTTTCCGTCCTCGCGCCCAGGCAGGCGGCAAACGTTCGCAGGCTCCTCCCGGATGCGGATTGGGAAAATGTGGACGATGCCCGAATCGATCCGACCACGGTCTACCTGTGCCGGTTGCCGTCGGGGAGGTCCATCAATCTGTTCTTCTATGACGGCCCCATTTCCCGGGAAATCGCTTTTTCGGGGTTGCTGAGCAACGGCCAGTCGCTTGCCGAAAGACTCATAGACGCATTCAATGACGCCAGGGACCGGCCCCAGCTGGTGCACGTGGCCGTGGACGGAGAGACCTTCGGTCACCACCAGCGACACGGCGACATGGCACTGGCCTACTGTCTTCATTTCGTCGAATCCGGGGAGCACGCGCAGCTGACCAACTATGGAGAGTTCCTGGAAAAGAATCCTCCGACCCATGAGGTTGAAATCTATGACAACTCGTCATGGAGCTGCATACACGGAATAGAACGCTGGCGCGACAATTGCGGCTGTCATACCGGCATGCACGCCGGGTGGACCCAGTCGTGGAGAGGTCCCCTGCGACATTCGATGGACCGGCTGAGAGACGAGGCCGCCCTGGCCTTCGAGGAAGTCGGTTCTCAGTTCCTGCGGTCTCCCTGGGAAGCCAGAAACCGGTACATCGAGGTGATCCTGGATCGGTGCCCGGAGAATGTGGAACGATTCCTCGCGGAGCACACCGTGCGCGCGCTCGACCGATACGAGAAGGTCCAGGCGCTGCAGCTCCTCGAGATGCAGCACAACGCCATGCTGATGTACACCAGTTGCGGATGGTTCTTTGACGAGATCTCGGGAGTCGAGAGCGTCCAGGTCTTGCAGTATGCGGCGAGAGTCACTCAATTCGTGGAGCTTCTGACCGGCACCCCCGTGGAAGAGGACTTTGCGGGACGGCTCGAGGCGGCGCCCAGCAATCTCTTCGGGAACGGAGCCAGGGTCTACGAAATGTTCGTCAGGCCCGCGCGGCTGGATCTGCTCCGGGTCGGAGTCCATTACGCCGTCTCCACGCTTTTTGAAGACTACCCCGATGAAACCCCGATCTATTCCTATACGATTCGAAGAGAAATCCATGAGACCATGGAGGCCGGCAGACTGAGGCTCGCCATAGGGAGGGCGGTGGTCCGTTCGAACATTATCTGGAGTGAAGAGACCGTCACTTACGCGGTCCTGCACCTCGGAGACCACAACATCAGCGGGGGCGGGAGGGTGTTCCGGGGCGACGATGCTTTCGCCCTCATGGAAAGCGAGATTCGGTCCGCCTTCGACAGGGCCGATGTTCCCGAAGTGATCCGACTCATGGACAAGCACTTCGGCACGAACAGCTTCTCCCTTTGGCACCTGTTCAGGGATGAACAGAGAAAAGTTATTGACCAGATCCTGGCCCTGACCTACAGCGACATCGAGGCCTCCTATCGCCGGATATTCGAGAACACCCACGCCGTGATGAACTTCCTTCAGGGGCTGCAGGTGCCCCTTCCCAAGTTCATTCTGGCGGCGGCCGAGAGGATCGTCAACCTCGACCTCGCACGGCTCTTTGAAACGGAAGCCATGGACCACGCGAGGCTGGAGTCTCTCCTCTCCGTCGCCCAACGCTGGGGGCTCGATCTGGACCGGGAAAGGCTGGCCTTCAATGCGGGCGCGTGGATCACCGGCGCCATGGAAAAACTCCTTGAAAATCCCGAAGAAAGTCAACGCATGGAAGAAATCGCCCGCGTCCTCGGCCTGTTGCAGGCGGCGGCCGTGCCGTTGGACCTCTGGTGGGCTCAGAACCTTTACTACTCCCTGGGTGAGTCAACCTACGGGAGGATGAAGAACGAGGCGGGGGGTCGAGGCGTGTCCGCCGAGGAATGGGTCCGTTCCTTCGAGCAGCTCGGACACCACCTGAACGTGGTGATGCCATGAAACCCGTCCCGAACGCGACGTACCGGATCCAGTTCGGTCCCGCCTTCACTTTTCAGCACCTGAAGGAAGTCATCCCTTTCCTTCGGCGCATGGGGATTTCCTGCATCTACGCTTCCCCGATCTTCAAGGCGAGGAGAGGCAGCACGCACGGCTACGACGTGGTCGATTTCAGCGAGATCAACCCGGAACTGGGAGGTCGGGAAGGGTTTGAGTCCCTGATGGGCGAAGTCGGGCGACACGGCATGAGCTGGCTCCAGGATATGGTCCCCAACCACATGGCCTACAGCGCTCAAAACCGCTACCTGGTGGACGTCGGTGAAAACGGTCCCAACTCGAAGTACTTCGATTTCTTCGATGTCGAATGGGATCATCCGTATGAAGGGATCAGGGGAAGAGTGCTCGCGCCTTTCCTCGGATCGTTCTACGGCGAGTGCCTTGAAAAAGGGGAAATCCAGCTCGTCTTCGATGAAAGAGGTTTTGCCGTCAGGTACTACGACATGCGATTCCCCTTGCGAATCGAATCCTACGCGGACCTCCTCACCTATCGGCTGGGTTCCCTTCGGGGAAAGCTGCCGCCCGATGAGCCCGATTTCATCAAGCTCCACGGAATTCTCGGAATCCTGTACGTTCTCAGGACACTCCCTTCGGGAGCGATCTCCGACGAGCGTTACGACCAGATCAGATTCATCAAGATCATGCTGTGGGAGCTCTACAACCGGAATCCCGAAATCCGGTCGTTCATGGATGAAACCATCCGGGTACTCAACGACCGGCCCGTGCGGGAGGAGAGCGTCCGCTTCATGGAGCGGCTTCTCGGCGATCAGCACTACCGGCTCGCCCATTGGAAAGTCGCCGCCGAGGAAATCAACTACCGGAGGTTCTTCAACATCAACGAGTTGATATCGCTGAGAATGGAGAATCCGAAGGTCTTCGACTACGTCCATTCGCTGCTCCTGGAACTCATCGAAGAAGGAAGCGTTTCGGGTCTGCGCATCGATCACATCGACGGCCTTTTCGATCCTTCGCGGTATTTGACAAAGCTCCATGAAAGCACGGGGGGCATTTACACCGTCGTGGAGAAGATCCTCGCATTCGGGGAATCCATCCCTGAATTCTGGCCGGTGGCGGGGACGACGGGCTACGATTTTCTCAATATACTCAACGGGCTTTTCTGTGATTCACGAAATGCGCAGGTGTTCGACAGGATTTACTCCAGGTTCGCCGGCGGGCCGCTTTCATTCGACGGGATCGTCTTCGAGCAGAAGAGCCTCATCGCGGAAAGGCGCATGGCGGGAGACGTGGAAAACCTGGCGCACATCATCAAGAAAATCTCGGACCGCTACATGCGGGGGAGCGATTTGACGATGCTCGGCATCAGGAGAGCGGTTGTCCAGGTGCTGGCACGTTTCCCCGTCTACCGCACGTACTTCAACGGAAATTCGTTTCGTCCCGAAGATCGCGACTTCATCCGGTCGACCCTGGAACGGGCCGGGGAAGAAGACCCCGATCTCGTGCACGAATTCCATTTTCTCGATCAACTGCACGATCCTGAATTTGTTGACGGGCTCCCTGAGGAAGACCGGTCCGAGTGGCTCAACGCGATCATGCGCTTTCAGCAGCTCACCGCCCCTCTGATGGCCAAGGGATTCGAAGACACCGCGCTTTACGTTTACAACAGGCTCCTGTCCCTCAACGAGGTGGGCGGCAGTCCCGACAGGTTCGGTATTCATGCCCGGGTTTTCCATGAATTCAACCAGAGGCGGTGGTGGTCCCATCCGCACTCCATGTCGTCCACATCGACTCACGACACCAAGAGGGGCGAGGATGTCCGGGCGAGAATCAACGTCCTCTCCGAGATCCCCGGCGAATGGGAAAAAAGGCTGCGGGTGTGGTCCAAGCTCAACGCCGGGTTCAAAACCGTAGTGGACGGCAAGCGCGTTCCGGACCCGAACGTCGAGTACGCGCTTTACCAGACCATGCTGGGAGCCTGCCCCTTCGGAGCGGACGCACTGCTGAACGACTTGGTGAACCGGAGGAAGGAGACGATGGCTTCCCCCCGAGCGGACGCATACGAAAGCTTCGTGAACCGAATAAAGGCTTACGCCGTCAAGGCGGTCCGGGAGGCTAAGACCCATACCAGCTGGCTGCTGCCCGACCCCGATTACGAAAGCGCCGTCACTTCCTTTATCGAGGCCGTTCTGCGGTTGGACGCGGGAAACCGCTTCCTCAGGGAGTTTCTGCCGTTTCAGAAAAAGGTCGCTTTCTTCGGCGTCTGGAATTCCCTCTCCCAGGTGCTGCTCAAGATTTCCTCCCCGGGAGTGCCCGATTTCTACCAGGGAACGGAGCTCTGGGACCTGAATCTCGTGGATCCCGACAACCGGCGTCCCGTGGATTTCGCGCGGAGGGAAGCTTTTCTGAACGACATCATCGCTCGCGCCGATGAAGACATCCTGTCCCTCATGGCCGATCTGCTCGCCGCAAAGGAGGATGGGCGCGTGAAGCTGTTTGCGATCCATGGAGCGCTTGGAGCGAGGCGGCGGAAGGCCGGGCTCTTCGACGAGGGAACATACGTCCCTCTCAAGGTGAAGGGAAAGCACAGGAGGAGCGTGATCGCCTTTGCGAGGCGGCACGGGGAGACGTGGGCCATTGCCGTGGCGCCCCGTTTCCTGGTCGACCTGGTCAAGGAAGGAGACCTCCCCCTCGGGAAGGCCGTCTGGAAAGACACCACCCTGGTTCTACCCCCTCTTTGCCGCGGGCCGTGGGAAGACGCGATCTGCGGGCAGGTCCTTACCCGGGAGAGGTTCCTGCCGGTCGGAGAGGTTTTCGAGCACTTCCCTGCGGCGCTTCTCATCAACGGCACCTGAGCCGCGCCGCCTTTCCCGCGTTGGAGCGGGCCGCCCTTTTTCGTACACTCCCCTTCCCACATGGTGATATATAAGATCGTACCGACATACCGATGCGTTTATCATGAGGGCTTGAACCGAACGGGGAGAGCCGCCGTCGACCGGGCCCCTCAGGCTGGCCGACGGTTTGTGAAACGGGGACGGAAGGCGGTCTCCGGAGCCCCTTTTGCTTCAGGGCGGCGGAAATCGATATTGGAGGGGCACTTCCGAAATGGATTCGACGGATATGTCTCCTGCCGGAGATCCACGTAAACGGCAAGTGGGCGGACGGTATTACATGGCATGGGTGCGCATCCTGGACGGGATGCAAAGGCACCGGACCATCCGCTGGGGATTCTATAGCGTCGCGATCGGAATCCTCTCCGGCTTGATGGCCTGCGCGGTATTCGCCCTGCTGGAGTGGACTTCCTTCTTCTGCCTGGAATATCTTGCCGGGTATGCCGTGGCGAAGCCCGCGGGCGAACACCTCGTCGATCTCGTCGCCGATACCCCTTTCCGCCGGTGGGTAATGTTCCTGCTCCCCGCCTTCGGCGGGCTCCTCTCCGGCCTCGTTGTCTACACATGGGCTCCCGAGGCTGAAGGGCACGGGATGGACGCATTCATCGACGCATTTCACAATAAGAGCGGATACATCAGGACCCGGGTTCCTTTCGTCAAAGGCATCGCCTCCGTGATCACCCTGTCCACCGGGGGAAGCGCGGGCCGGGAAGGACCCATCGCCCAGATCGGCGCGGGCATCGGTTCCTGGCTGGGACGAGCATTCCATTTGACCGCGCGGGAGCGGCGCCTGATGCTCCTTGCTGGCTGCGCGGCCGGCCTTGGCGCCATTTTCCGGGCCCCTCTCGGCGGGGCGCTGACGGCCATAGAGGTTGTGTACCGGGAGGATTTCGAAGCGGAGGGGATCGTCCTGTGCATCATCTCGTCGGTGACCGGTTACGCCATCTTTACCACCATCTTCGGGCACGAGCCGATCTTCGAAACCACGGCTTTGCCGTTTTCAAACCCGGTGGAGCTGCTTTTCTACGGGATACTCGCCCTGATCTGCGTTCCTTTCGGGTACGCCTACGTGAAGGTCTTTTACGGGTTCCGGGATCACCTCTTCCGCCGTCTCCCGCTCAAGCGCGTTTTCGTGCCCGCCCTGGGAGGGCTGCTGGTGGGCCTGCTCGGGCTCTTCGCCCCACAGGTGCTGAGCGGAGGATACGGAACGATCCAGCAGGCACTTAGAGGAGAAGTCTCCGCTAACCTCCTGTTGCTCCTCGCCGCACTGAAGATCGTGGCCACGTCTTTTACGATCTCCTCCGGTGGAAGCGGAGGGGTCTTCGGTCCATCCCTTTTCATCGGCGCAATGCTGGGGGGAGCCGTGGGACAGCTCTCGCACGAGTGGTTTCCCACGCTGGTGACTCAGCCCGGAGGTTTCGCCCTGGTGGGCATGGGCGCGTTTTTCGCCGGCGTCGCCAAGGCGCCCATCGGCGCCCTGCTCATGGTGTGCGAGATGACGGGCGGCTACGGGCTGGTGGTTCCCCTCATGTTCACCTCGGTCGTCGCCATTCTTCTCTCCCAGCGGTGGAGCCTCTATGAAAAGCAGGTGCTCAACAAGTTCCATTCTCCGGCTCACCGTTCGGACACGGTCATCAACATCCTCCAGACCATGCGGGTGAAGGACGTGTTCAGACGGGACGTCCCCGTGACCGTGCTTCCCGAGGACATGACTTTCGGCCAGTTGAGGAGATTGCTCACCAGGACCAGGGAGTCTTTTTTCCCCGTGGTCGACGACAAGTGGCGCCTGTGCGGCATATTGGCCGTCCGCGACCTCAGGGAGGTGATCTTCGAGGAGCACGTGCAGGACTTGCTGGTCGTGGGTGAGTTGGCTTCTCGGCCCGTCTCGATCGAGCCCGAGGACAATCTCTATGAGGCGATGCTCCTGTTTCTCCAAACCGGCTACGGCCAGATCCCCATCGTGGACGGGCAGGTCGGGCTCACGGGGCTCCTTCGATTGCAGGACTTGATGGAAGCCTACCAGCAGGAAATCGACAAGCTGCGGGAAGGGTAGCGCTTTTCTGCATGGAGCTTGGCCGGGGGGAGGGGCGCGATTCCCTTGCCCACGATCACGTTCGCAAACCGGCGAAGGCATGCAAACCGGCAAGAAACGATTATCACGCTATATGGTAGGCCCCGGGTTCACGGCGATTTGTGAAAAGTGTAGGTTTGACCCCGGCATCCTCCGGCCCGGCCGGGCCGGAGGATGCATCGCCTGAGAACATTCCGCCTTCAGCGCCCCATCAGGGAAAATTGATGGTGACGGGATACGGGCCTTCCGCATTTTCCGGAGGTGCGGGGAACTGGTCCGCATTGTAGATGAAGTACGGATAGTAGCGAATGAAGTAGCCCATCTGGTGCTGGATTATCCCCCGGTACTGGTAAACCGGGGTGGGATTCCACGGCTGCCCGGCCGACTCCTGGTAGACCGCGGCGGGCATCCCGTAGGTCCAGAGCGCATTGTCCACGGTAAAGTCATCCGGGTAGGGCCACTCCAGAGGATAGGGCTTGGAGACGAGGTGGTCTCTCACGTAGTACCCGGCGGGGACGTCGGTGAGCAAAATGACGCGAAAGTATCGCGCCGGCGGCATATCCTGGACGCTCACCACCATCGGCGTGCCGGCACCGGGAGCGCTGCCCGAAAAGCCGAGCTCCTCGCTGATCGAAACCGGCCGGAAGAAATCATAGTCCTCCACGTTCGGGTCGTTTTCGATCTCCTCGGCCTTTCTGAGCTCTCCGTTGAGCAGGAAGTAATCCGTGCTGTTCCAGAAGGAGAGGTGCTGCGGTTCGCACAAATCCTTCATCCCCACCGCAACGGCATCCTGCTCACTGCCAAGCTTTCCCTTGTAAACCACCTTCAGATAGAGATCCGTGATGCCGGCGGGAATGGGGTTCGAGGTGAAATCGAACGTGCATTCCAGCCCGGGCGAGCCCGAGGTGAGGGATTCCACCTGCAGGGGAGCCGACACCGAGTACGAATAGTACTCATCCCTTGAATCCATAGTGGGCGGATCGGAGGACAGGTCCGCCTGGTAGTTCGTCCTGAGCCTGTACTGGGCGATCGCCACCAATTGCCCGGGCTGCCCCGCATCGTTGGTCGCCTCTTCGCCGGGCGTTGCGTTGCGCACCCTCGCCTTGATGAAGCGAAAGCCCTCAGCCGCATTGAGGCCGTCGATGATGGAATAGACAAACTCGGGCGGAGCCGTGATCTCCAATTGCCCGCGGAAGAAATAGTTCAGCAGGGCCGCCGAATAGCCCACGGCGCGTGGAAGCAGCTTGGATGCGTACTCCTTCAGGCATTCCTCATCCAGCAGGAGGGTCCTGACAAGCAGGGAAGACGCTTGATGATCCAGCTCGGAGATATATTTGGTCATATACGCCGGTTTGATGAAGTGGGCTATCGTTTCTCCATCCCCTGTTTTTGCCACGTAGAAGGACAGGTCCGGCTTGTTGTCCTCCCCGATGACCTCCTCCGGCCACAACCCGCCGTCCAGGTAATACTGAAGGTTCGTGCTGGACTTTCTCGGGTAGGGCTGATAGTAGACGTCGTTTGAAGAATCTCCGTCACTGAGGAAGTCCTCCGCAAGTATCGTATTTCCGCTCACGAAATTGATGTTGGTGTATTCAGCCAATCCCACCGCTTGAGCGTTCAGCGAGATGCCCGGGTTCGTGCCGTCGTAATTGTTGGTGTCCCAGAACCGGGTCACGGACTTTTCGCTCAAGTCTCCGCCGGAAGCAGTGCCGGCCACACCGTTCACCTTGACGTAGTCCTCGAATCGCTCCCAAGTCCATTCCGACGATTGATACCCCTCCGACCCTGGCATGCCATTCCGTTCCAGGTGAGCCCTCAAGTCGTTCCTGACGTGGGAGGGCACGCTCATATCCTGCAGAAGATGGAGGACTTGCCCCAGGGACCACGCGCTCATCGCCATGTAGTAGTGCCTCTTTTCCTCGCCGTTCAGACCGAGGGCTTCCGGGATGCCCGGCTCGCCATGGAACTCCGACCTGCCTTGAAAGTCCCTGCCGGTGAGCGACATGTAGTAGAATTCCCTGGCGTGATCCCAATCGCGCTCGTTGGCCGTCCCCGTCGCCTTTTCTCCACCCGGTGCGGGCTCCCGATAGGCCGTCGCATAGACGACGGCGGACGTGACGGGGGTGCCGACACAACACAGGCTCACATACCAGGGTTCGTCGCTCATTCCGGCCTCGGTCCAGGACAGGTCGTTGCGGGGATTGTGAAAATGATTGGAAGCCCGGCACATGGGAATATCTTCGAAATAAGCTCCAAACTCCAGCCATTCCTTCGCAGTCCGACCATGCAACGGAGTATCCAAACCCTGTGGCAAGATCAGATTATTCCTGAAGTGTAAATCAAGGTTGGCTTTGATTTCATTAAGAGCAAAGCCAGTTATTAGAGGATGGGTTGTTTTATTGTCAAATGCGTAAACATGACTATAAACAAATAGAAAAATAATGGAAGTCAAGCACAGTAGTCTTCTCATACTACTACTCCCTTTTCTTGCTCGCCCATGCGGCAGCCAACTCCCATTCCTCCTTTATAGCATCAGAGAAACGGCGTGTTCCGATTCCAGCTCCAGCATTAACAGTGAATACGGCATGCAATTCTCTTGAGTTCTGCTCTTTTAACGGTTCCAATCGTATTATCATGCCATCCCTTGGGGTGAAATCGGTCCTCTTTTTCATTGGAGGAAGGATCGGTTCGTTTTCATTCCATATGTACTCTTTGGGGAAGATACGCACGCTGCTCCAGCAAATATACCCCTTCTTGTAAACGACCATTCTGTATTTTTGGACACCCAGGAGAGATGCATATATGGGCAACTTGAAGCGGCCCTTGGTATCCGAGACGTCTTCCGCCTCTTCAGTCGTCGCCGTACCCGCCAGACCCGGAGGCCCCGGTCCCGGTTCCATCCATGAAACGGTCGTCACCGCGTTTTCGATGGGCTTCCCGGTTTCGGCGTCGACGACCTGGCCCGTGACCATCCACCTCACGGGCCAGGAGATCAGGATCAGCACCAGGATCACCGCGGCGACTCCGGTCAGGCAACGCTTCAACATCGCTCATGTGCCTCCATGCAACCGTCGTGACTCAAAATCGGTCTATTCCCCATATGCCGGCGGCATCCCTCAGGAAATAAATGTAGTAGGTGATGTCGTAGACCTGCCCCTGCACCTGTTCCTCGCGCTTGATCCTGTACTTGGCCGTTCCGCCTTTGGCGTAGATCAACTCGATTTCCCGCATCCCCGAGGCGATGGAGGGCAACCCCGCCGCCAGGTGCTCGAAGACCTCACCGTAGCGCTCCCTGGAGCTTGCCACAAAATACGCCAGGGCACCCGGGGAATTGCCGGCGATCAAAGCGGCCTTCATTCCATCCCATTTGGCCTGGAGCAGGGCGTCCAGGTTGTTCCGGTTCAATACCACGATTGCCGCCGTGTCCGCGCGGACGTTGTTCAGATTGTCCACCGCCTCCACCGTGAAATAATAGATCCCCTCCACGGTCAGCCGCACCTTGTATTCCTTGGCCCCGGTCTGGAGATACTCGGGTTCCGCCGGGCCCGCGCAACCGATCGTCGACTGGCTGAAACTGAAGGAACCGCGCACGCCAAGCGTCACCTCAAGGGAGGGAATGCCCGATTCGAGGTTGGCCGCGATCCTGATGTAATCCGCACTCGGATCCGCGTTCACGACGACCGATGCCTCCAGCGAATTGCCGCCCGTATCCACGGCCCTGGCGGTCAGGGTGTTTTCACCCTCGACCAGGGTCACGTGATTGGCGACGAACTCGTTGCCGTAGACCTCCGCCGTCACTCCGTTCACGGTGACCCCGGTCTCGGCTCCCGTCGCGTTGGAAACGGTGCCTCGCACCATCACCGCCGCGCCCTCGATGAACGCGCCCTCCGAGGGAGAAACAATCGTGAGAGACAGCGCGGCAAGAGCGTTCACCGTGACCTTGACGGCGGCCGATGCGCTCCCGCCGTTGCCGTCGTCGACGGTGTACGTGAAACCGTCCTCGCCACTGAACCCGGCGTTCGGCAAATAGACGAGGACGCCGTTCGCGCCGCCGGACACGCTCCCGTTGGCCCCCTGCGTGAAGCCCGATACCTGCAGGGTGTCTCCGTCGGAGTCCGTGTCGTTGGCAAGAACCGCGATGTCAACGGCTTT